>Ga0153989_1000060_pt1 | contig 27039 bp, 12 predicted proteins | sample TSNC073MetaG_FD_104701 | JGI IMG/M metagenome (GOLD analysis project Ga0153989, IMG submission 104701) | Attine ant fungus gardens microbial communities from North Carolina, USA - TSNC073 MetaG | ecosystem: Host-associated > Fungi > Mycelium > Unclassified | place: USA: North Carolina, Jones... | reverse complement strand
TAATCAGTGGAGCATATGAAGATTAATCTACAGACATCAGTGTTCTCACATGGACAACTTTATGTAGCATTTTTAAGATGTACTCCAGCATTAAACATTTCAGTACTTCTTCTAGAACAGAGCCAGGAGAGTAGAAGAATACTTAATATAGTATATAAAGAGATATTCAATAGTATTAGATTATAGATTGTATATATATGGACAATAGACTTGAGATTAATTTCTACTATAATATTAGAAGTAAATAAGGTCAGTTAGAATAGTTAAGTCAGTAAGTGATTGAAAAAATATGACAGAATACACAAAAAGTTAAAGAAGGGAGTATAGTGGACTGACTTCAATATATACTTAACTATTCAGAACTAGTAGAGGATTTAAGTCAGGCCATAGACCCAAATGAAAGCCTTGTCTATTAAGTATATAAGACCAATGTAGGAAGATGGCTGCTTAAGCAATGCTTAGCCAATGCTTTACAAGCATTTGTTAGCACACTTTCTCTTTTTTCCTCTATTTTCACTCAAAAAATCCAATAAATTTATTAAAAATTGAAATAAATTCAAAAAAAATCAGAAAAAACTACAAATTATTGGAGAAAGGAAATATAGTGAACTATAGACTGTTGAAGGAAAATAATATAGCAGATTACAGACAAGACTTCTAGTAGTTATTAGAAAAAGAAAGTATAGCAAACTAGAAACTATTAGAGGAAAGGAATATAATATATTGTATATGGTACTACTTACTTTATACACTGCAAACAATACTACTAGAGAAAGGGAGTATAGTAGACTGTAGTATATACACAAGACTACTTACTGTTATATTTACACAGATTGTTGAAGGAAGGGAACACAATAATCTAATAGGCAATACAATATTAACTTTACTCAGAATTAGTAGAGGGTTCAAGTTGGACCAGAGGTCCAGATGAAAACTGTAAGGGGACATCTTAGGGACATACTTAGTTATTAGATAAGCCCAGTATCTATGGACTAAGTATATCTTCTACATTGTGTTTTTACTATCTTCTATACTTCTTCTGTTTTATGTTATCATGGTAATGCCTGTTTAACTATATAAGAACATTGTGGTATTATTGGTTAGTATTCATGTGATTGTGCACAGACTACCTATTGTAGTATATATAACAGCTTGTATGAATAGATTTATTTTTACTCAAATATTACACTAGCTTCCAGAATCTTCTCTTAGCTTATTGGGTAACTACCTCTGAGTGTTCTCTTTATAGTCTTTTGGAACCTTTGTCTACATACTACTTCCTCCTAGTTTTACACACTCTTTTTTTTCCTATGCTATATTTTAGATATAAGATTTCTCTTTTTTTCCATTCTAATACCTTCCTTACAATTGCATTCTTCCTTCTATATTCTATATATTGTATTTTCATTATTTCTTCTTTTCTTGCTTCTTGACATAAGCTACACCACATGTTCTTTACTTGTCTTTCAAGAAGGAATTCTTGTTCTTAATTTTTGTAGGTTTGTAGGTTTGCACTCTCTTGTCTTTGTATTTTCTATAATCTACATATATTGCCACAGTCTCTTCTGTAATCCATTCTCTTTCAAGTAGGAGTACACTCTCTGGAGGCATACTCTATTTGTCATAGTACTCCTATGCCTTTTCCCATGTAGGATACACCAGCCTCCTCTCTTGCTGTACCTTTTGTAGTCTAGCTACATATACTACCTCTTTTTCTTTTCTTCTTTTCCTTTTGACTTCAATATTTGGACATTCTTACTTATAGTGTCCTATTCTCCAACATCTAAAACATCTTATTTCTTTCATTGTCTTTTGTTTTCTTGCTTTTACTTTTTTTCTTACTCTACATTGCATTACCCTACTTGCCATTACCTTGAATTTATTGTAGGGAGTTGGTTTCCCTTTTACCTCCTTTTTATTTCTGTAGTTATAGGCCAGGTGCCCAAACTTCTTACAACATCAACACATCTTTCTTTTTCTTCCTTTTAGTTCTACCTTTAGTTTAGCAAGGGTATGCTTTTAGTTGAGCAGGCTGCTTATAAGAGAATCATACTAAGATTGAGATATTGTATTGATACCTTAATGGTACAAAGTGAATAGTTGATTGTCTAAGTTGATAAAAAGAATTTGATAGAGTTCCCATTAGATTCTATATACTACTTATACAACTACTACATGGTCTATGTACTACTTTTTCATACTCATCATGTGATATGACCCTGTGACATACAACATTGTCATGTAATACTTTCCCACACTCCTTCCTTGTATAGCAAGTCCAAATGAGAAAATATATATATATATAAATAATAACTTAGCTATTTTGCCAAGTTATGACAAACAGCTTATATTTATCTAGCATAATAATAGTAAGTAAATTGTCTAGGTATTGAATAGTCATCATCTTAGATGTACTCAAGTCTTACCTCAGATATTAACAAAAAGGTTAACAGTTAAAATACCTCTTATTTTACCAAGATTTTTATACTTTTCTTTCTAGATATTTAGCAAGACATTTTCTAACTCCACTTGCTATGGTGTAGCTATTGCAAAACCTATAGTAGGTATGGTAAAAAATCAGTTGTAATTGACAGTAGATATTGAGAAGGGATTGGTTATCTCTAGTAGAAATAATTGCAGATCAGTTGGTTGAAGTAGTAGTTTTAAAGAATGATTGGTACTATTTGTAGTGCAACCATTGGATTGGACTAACCCTAGAACTGAGTTGTCTTTTATTTGGGGTGAATAAAGAAAACTCAATAGAGTTTTTCTTAAATTTGGACTACTACTTATATCTTTTACACATGGTCTATACTACTAACCCTAACCTACTAATGATTTAATGGAATTTACTAGAATGTTCCTTGACATGTGACCTATGTATGATATGGCTGATCATATGACTCTTCTATTATCTAATTAAAAGAAAAAAAGTAAAAGATAAAGAATTAAAGAAATAAAAGTTATTATGGCCAAGATAACTTATAACACTATTCATCTTGTTCCTGGAGTCTGTTAAGAGGCCATGTTTGGGAGTGTTGTAACAGCTATTATATTCTTCTAGAGATTTTCTTAATTATCTACTTATTTATTTTTAGTCTTTCCTAACTATGAGTACTTCACTACCTTGGAGCTTCTGTATTCTACAGTAAATATGTATATATCTACAATCTGGTATTTAGGTAGCTATTCTGTATCTCTGAGATTTAGTTTTCATGTCTGGATCTTAGATGTACATTTTATTTTTTATTTTTTCAATACTTAGTCTTCATTTTTGAATCTCAGTTTCAGTTGCATAGTATTTTGAGTGACATTCTATACAATATATATTCTCCTATAGATCATAGTATCTATTAGTAACATATTCTCAATGCTGAACTTTTCCAAGATGAATAGAAATAACTATAATGCCTAGTCAAACAATATGATATCAGCTCTACAAGTGAGACTTCTTTGGCTTATTGTTGATAGTCAATAACTTTTCCCCTAAACTTCCTTCTAGTCCTTTTACTGATGTTACCACCACCAAGCTATCTGTTTTCATTACTTCTGCTGAGCACTAAGCATAGGTTGCTTGTAAAATCAATATATGCAGTAGTTAGAATTTGATTTTGCTACTATAAGCTTGATGTACAGAGCAATTGAATTTGGATAATATAAACATATTCAGACAGCCTGTCATATACCAGAAATTCAGTATTATTTATTATTTATATTTATATTTATTTCATTTTCATTATAATTTGTGCTCTTGAACTCCTAATTTGTCTACTTCTATAAGATCATAATATAGACCAAACACTTATACTCTAACTCTTATTCTGGGATTTGTATAAATACTCTACTAGTATATTATAATTCTCTAGTTTATAGATTAAAGTTATAAAGTCACCTTTTCCATAGTCTTGTAGTGCTTTTTCTCTTTGATATATACTTTCCAACTTCATTACTTCTGAATTTACCTTTTTTTTGGACAATATTCCACTACTCTGAAATATGTGACCACAACAAGTAATAGGAGATCAAAGTACAGTACATAAGCTAAAGCCAAGGTCATTCTACTGTAGTATGACCATTGAGTTGAGCTAACCCTGGGACTGAGTTGTCTTTTATTCAGAGTGAACAAAGAGAACTCAACAGAGTTCCCCTTAGATTTGGGCTACTACTTATATCTTTTACACATGGTCTATACTACTAACCCTAACCTACTAATGATCTAATAGAATCTACTAGAATATTCCTTGATATGTGATATATAACCTGTATATAATATGACTGATTATGTAACAAATGTAATAGGTCATGTGATCTTGATCATGTGACTCCTCTATTATCTAATTAAAAGAAAAGAAAAGTAAAAGATAAAGGATTAAAGAAATAAAAAGTTATTATAGCTAAGATAGCTTATAACATCCATTTCTTTGTTGTCATTATATTTTTTCTAAGTTAGCTATAAAACCATGGGACCAGAAAGCAATGTCTCTTATTTCACTTAGTAGTGTGTTCTATTCTTTGACTCCATTCTTTGTATTACTTTCCAGAACTGTTATGAGCTATTTTGACTATAATAACTTTTTATTTCTTTAATTCTTTATTTTTTACTTTATTTTTCTTTGAATTAGATAAAAGGGAGTCACATGATCAGGATTACATGACCTGTTACATTTGTCACATAATCAGTCATATTATACACAGATCACATGTCAAGGAACATTTTAGTAAATTCTATTAGATTATTAGTAGATTAGAGTTAGTAGTATAGACTATGTGTAAGAGGTATAGATAGTAGTCCAAATCTAAAGGAAACTCTGTCAAGTTCTTTTTGTTCACCCCAAATAAAAGACAATCTAGTCCTAGGATTAGCTCAACCCAATAGTCACACTACAGGAACCTAGAGTATATATTTATAGTAATTTCTAGTATATTCTTAGTCTTTCTACACTGCTATCCCTTTCTATCTGATATAGCCACTACTTTGAAAGAAATATGGAATAAACTGTGTCAGCTTTATATTATGTAACAATAAGACACAAATGTCTACTATTATCTTTAGGAACTATACTTCAAAAACTAGAACAAATATATCTCTATGTCAGACCATATTAGTTTTTTCTTAAACTTGAAGTATTGTATTACTAAAGCTAAACATAAATTAGATGATATTCTTGTTGTTTATACTATTCTCCATTCCTTATCTTGCTCAAATATCTAGGATACTGTTAAATAGAACCTTCTTGATAAAAAGAAAGCACTTACCTTTGATTTCTTTCTCAGTGCTAAACTTATATTTGTCTATAATTATACTAAATATAATTGTCAAGCCAACAAAAATAAGAAGAAATCCAAATCTAATCAAATGCTTCTGTTGACCAAATCAAGTAGCAAAGGGAACAAGAGAAAAACTTACTAATCTAGTGGTTTTGCAAATTTAACTGTTGATTATTTATAATCTCTAGGTAAATATAAAGTGAACAAGATGTTGATAATAATTGGTGACTTATTCTCCACCACTGGAATACTTCTTGTAAGGACAATCAGAACAGAGTAAATTCTAGAAGAATTCTTGGTAATATTATACTTCTAAATATATTATAACTTACCTCTAGGAAAATCTTTAGAAATTAAAATAAGGCTTCTGGGGTATATACTTCTATAGTCAAGACATCTCTGATCCTAAAGTTCTGTTAGTCAAGGTTAGAAATCTTCAAGTCAAGCTAAAGACAATTAAATATTACTATGTAATATTTAATTAGACACAAGGTTGTTCTAGAAAATAGATCTAGTGTTCCAGAGATGGTATTAATAGGGTTCTTTTACATTTACTCTCTTTTCAAAATTGCTGTATCTTAAAGCAATAGTTCTGAAATGAAAAATTGCATCAAAGTTCACTCAACAAATATATCTAGGTATTACGGTTTTTTGTAGTCATTTTCTTATTTGTCTTATATCTCTTATTGCTGATGGCTGTTATCAGTAAATTAGTAAGCTAGGAGATTTTTCACCTACTGTAGCTTTTTATACCTTAGTTTTGTACTTAAAGGACTAAAATGAATATTGTTATATTTTCTGGACTATTTACAAGTACTGACTATATCTAGTTGACATCTTAACAGGTACTTAGAATATATAAGTTCTGCACTTAAAAAACTGAGTTGATATCTTAATAGGTGTCAAATTGCTATCTTAGTTATAGTACACAAAACTAGGGACCATAGAATAGTTGTGATAGAATTTTACTACAAGATCTGGTACTGGAACATCAAAGACTATTTTCCAAGAGTTGTGTTCTCTTTTGAATTCTTTCTACTTTATCAAAAACTAAGAACTAAAATCTCCTTCCATGCCAGCAACTGTCCAAGATCTCTTTTACCTTCCACTCCTCTTCTTTATTAATGACAATAGATGGTAGCAGAAACTTAGGTCTTCTTCTAGAGATTAGATTGTCTAAGGTGGTAGACAGCTTCACTATGTTAAACATAGGATAGAGCTTCTTCATTGTATGGGGCAGCTTGAGATGGTAGATAAGAGGTCATTCTATTACAAAGAGTCTAAGACGATGATATGATAGTTTCAGAGAGAAGTATTGTTATAAACTTCATTTGGACCATAACTCCAGGAATACTCAACCAATTTTGACAATTCAAATGGCCACTAAAAGCCTTTAAGAAGACCTTTCCAACAATACTAAAAATGTCTCAAAGCAATTAGTATTTACTGAATTATTAGCAGATTAGTCAATGACCTCCAAGGTACCAAATACTAAATACTAAATTGCTAATATCTTGGAAACTGCTGAACATAATTGTTTGCTTCAATATTCATCATGAAGCTCTCTTTAATGTGCTTCTTTTGGCCATAAATAAATCCTAAGGCAATAAAATCCCATAGAAATATAAGGTCCTTAATGTTTGTATATAATACTAATCTATTACCTATAAATTATTATATGTTCTTAAATAGAACAAAGGACTGCCCTAAGATGGTTAGATTATCTCTATTTCAAGAACAATAGAACTTTTATATATAAAACAATAGGTAGTGATCATGTATATAAGGACTCTATATCTGATAATAAACCTTAGACTTAATAACATCTTTTGTTACTATCTAAATTTCACTTCTAAGCCTTTTTTGAATTTATATTCATTAATCACAAATCAAGTAAGTAACCTTTTGTAATAGATGTGTAGTCTTTATATCAGTTGTATCAAGGAATATCTGATCTCTAGAATAAAATACTAGAATAGGAGATTTTCTTTGGCTGTAATATTGGGTTATGTTCTCTTATACTTTCCAAATTGCAGACTTGATCTCTTTGACTACTACCTCTATTTGCTTCATGAACTTGTTCACCATCTCTAATCTGGAGGAATATTACCTAGGTTTGAAACCTATGTAGGAGTTTGTTTAGTATCAAGCAGGAATGGAGTTTGCTGGATAGAAGCATTTATATAGTTGTTGTGCTAGAACTCTACTATAGGCAATAAGTCATACCAGTTATCTTGTTGCTTATTGATAAAGAGGTGTAGGTATTGGTTAAGTTTTTGGTTAACATATTCTATTTGTTCATCTATTTGTAGATGCTAAGTTGTAGAAAATGCCAGTTGTATTTCTAGTAGTTGGTAAAGTTCTCTTGTAAAGAGTACTATAGATTGAGGTCTACAGTCTAAGATTATATGCTCAGGTAATCTGTGGAATTTTCACATGTTGTATAGGAACAATTTTGCTGCTCCTTCTATAGTTACCATTGTGTGTGTCAGAATAAAATAGGCTTTCCCTGACACTAATTCCATGACTGTTATAATGGCATTACATCTAGAGAACTCAGGGAGCTCTACTATGAAGTTAACACTGAGAATATTCTATCTGGTGTCTGGTACTAAAAGTAAGTGGAGCTCTTTGACTAAAGGTTGTCTTACTGCTTTCATGTGAAGGCAGAGATTGCAAGTGCTAATATACTATCCTGTGTATCTTAATATCTAAGGCTACCAATAGTTCTGGGATACCAGCTCCAATATTTACTGGGGTATTCTACAACTGTTATGAGTTGCTTTGACTATGACAAAGAGCTGTAAATAAAATAGACACAGACTGGAGTCAAACTAGTAGCTGATAGACAATCTGTAGTTTAAACAAGAACAAATAGTATACTTGTATATATAGTAAACTGCAATTGAGCAAAAACCCCATTGAGTTTTTTTTTAACCCTGAAGAACTGCCTTGAATTTAACCTTAACTTAAGGTTCTCAAGTTAGTCATTAATAGAAAAACTCAATTTCATACTCAAGACACTGTTTGTTTTGAACCCTGCCTAAACTATATTCTTTTATTGTCCTCAATTGGTAATCAGCTTGATCATTGGTCTTTTTGAATAGTATAGCAACTTAGCCTGAGACAACTTAATCACTTTCCTAGTCTAAGTTGACAAGGAGAACTCAATAGAGTTCTTATTCAATTGTTATATACTACTTATATATACTTTGTATTTACTTTTATTTATAAAGTTCCATGCATTTCTTTTGAGTTATTCCCTTCTCATATGTCTATTGATTTTCTAATTAAAGAAAAAAAAAAGAAAATAAAAGAAATATAAATATTGATTTAGCCATTTGGCCAAGTTATGACAGATAGCAGGTCCTAACTATAAAGAGAACTTGGTAGTCAGTTAGGGACTGCTAGTAGATATTATGACTTGGCAAAACAGCTAAGTTATTATTTATATTTCTTTTTTTTTCTCTTCTCATTTGGACTTACTACAAGAAAGGAGTATAAGAAAGTGTTATATGATAGATATCACATATCACATTCATATACTAGGATGTCACAAGGATCACATGATATGGTGAGTGTGGGAAAGTAGTATACAGACTATGTAGTAGTTGTATAAGTAGTATACAGAATCTAATAGAGATTTCATTGAGTTTTCCTTGTTAACTTGGACTTGGAGTATGATTAAGTTATCTCAGGCTAAGTTGCTATAGTAGAAACTTGGTATCAAACCCAAGTATCATGTTTAAGACCTGACCTAGCAATTGAATAGTATTGTTTAGTAAATTATCTGTACCTTTTTAATCAGTAAAAGCCTTATGCTGGGGATGTATTATTATCTATACATGCAAAGGTTTAGAAAAGTATAATTAACTCATAAGCAACATGTTCAACCAATAGTGTACTCTCACCAAACTAAAGGCAAAACTAGAAGAAAGAGAAAAATAGAGATATTTTAACTACAAAGGGTTTAGGCACCTGGTCTACAACTGTAGAAATAAGAAAAAGAAAAAAGAAAAACTGATTCCCCAAAATGAATTTAAAGTATTGGTAAGTTGAGTAATAAGATATAGTGTAAGAGAGAAAGTAGAAGTACAAAGGTAGAAGACTAAAGAAGAAGAAAAAAAGTATTTAGGTGTTGGAAGCTGGGATACTACAAATAGAAGTGCCCAAACATTATAGTAGAGAAAAGAAAAAACAAAGAGAAGAAAGCAATGCATATGGCTAGGCCACAAAAGACACAGCAAGAAAAAAACCAGTATATCCTATATAGAAAAAAGCACAGGAATATTATAAGGAGTAGAGCATACCTCCAGAAGGTACACTTTTGCTTGAGAGAGAATGATTGATAGAAAAGATAGTAGCAATGTATATGGATTGTGGAAAATGTAAAAGCAAAAAAGTCCAAACCTACAAAAACTGAGAGCAAGGATTTCTTCTCAAAAAACAAGTAAAAAACATGTAGTGTGACTTCTGCTAGGAAGTATGGAAAAAAAAAAAGTAAAAAAGGAAGAGATAACAAGGGTGTAGTGTATAAAGTATAGAAGAAGAGATACAATAGGAGAAAAAGTATTGGAACAAAAAAAAAGAGAGATTGTATATCCAGAATGTAAAACAGAAAAGAAAAAACTGTGGTAAAACTGAAGAGTGGTGGTATGCCCCATAGAGAAAAGTATAGCAGAGCAGTACACAAATAGAGATTCCAAGAAGCATAGCAAAGAAGGAGGTTAGCCAAAGGACTATCAGAAGAATGTTTAAGATGTTGAAAGAGATGTGGTTGAATATTGGAGTAGAAAGGTAAATATGCTTGAAGATGTAACAGTCAAAGTACTCTTGAATAGTGGTGTGACAGAAATGTTTATGAATAGAAAGATAGCAGCAAAGCATAGATTTAGACTGTAGAAGCTAGAGAGACCAGTGATAGTAAAAAATGTAGATAGTACAAATAATAACAGAGGAGCAATAATATACTAGGCCAAAGTAAACATATATTACAAAAATCACATAGAAAGAATAAGGGATATATGTAATCTAGGGAAAATGAATATTATATTAGGTATGCTATGGTTACAAGCATATAATCCAAAGATAAATTAGAAGATGGAAGAGATCAAAATAATAAGATACCCACCAATCTATGAAAGAAGTCTAGCAGTAAAAGAAGACACAGAAAAAAGGAAAAAGATAGGAAAAAGAGTTAAAGCAGTGGAAAAGGCAGATAGAGATAGATAAAAAATATCATTGGAAAAGAAGTTTAATGATAAAGTCAAATTAAATAGAGAAAAAGTAAGAAAGATAATGCCACAGAAATTTCACAAATGGCTTAAAGTGTTTGAGAAGGCAGAATTAGAAAGAATGTTAGTGAAAAAATCTTGAAACTATGTAATAAATCTGAAAGAAGATTTTATACCAAGAAAAAGAAGAATATATTTGATATTGAGAAAAGTAAAAGTGAAAGTGAGAGAATTTGTGGAGAAGCAGTTGAGAAAAGGGTATATTAAACTCTCAAAGTCACCTTAGACTTTGCTAGTATTTTTTGTAGAAAAAAAGGATGGAAAAAAAAATAGTATAAGATTATAGGTATTTAAATAAAGAGACAGTTAAGAATAATTACTCTCTATTTTTGATTTTGGACTTAATCAACACCATAGGGACAAAGAAGGTGTTTACAAAAATAGACTTGTGCTGGAGATACAACAATACATAGATAAAAGAAAAATAAGTAGAAGATTGCATTCATAATGTATCTTAGAGTATACAAGCCTACTATAATGTTTTTTAGTCTCACAAATTCACTAGCAACATTTCAAGCAATGATGAACGATATTTTGAAAGACCTAATAGGTATAGGAGATGTGGTAGCATTTATAGGTGATATATTGATAGAAACAGAAGACAAAAAAGAGTATAATGAGATAGTGGAGGGGGTACTGAAAAGAATAGAAACAAATGATCTATATGTGAAATCTGAGAAATGCATGTGAAAGGTTAAAAAGATTGACTTTCTAGGATTAGTAATGGAAACAAAGGATATTAAAATACAGAAAGAAAAAATAGTAGGAGTTCTGGAATAGCCAAGATCTAAAATGGTTAAAGATATACAGAAGTTCTTGGGATTAGCAAATTACTATAGGTGATTCATGAAAGATTTTGCCAAAATAGTTAAACTGCTGCATAAGCTGGTTAGAAAGAATAAGAAGTAGAATTAGAGAGAAAAGTAAGAGAAGGCATTTAAGAAGTTGAAAAAGGTATACAATATGACCAGTATTAATAGTGCCTGACTTGGATAAAGAGATAAGAGTAAAAACAAATGCATCAGAATATATAACAGAGGGTATACTCTCAATAAGATATAAAAATGATAAGTAAAAGCTGATAGTCTTTATTTCAAAATTGTTGAATGAAATAGAAAAAAATTACAAAATTCATGATAGGAAAATACTAGTAATAATTCAATATCTAGAAAAACAGAGGCACTTGCTAGAAAGTATACAGACAAAATTTAAAATCTGAAGTGATTACAAAAATTTCAAGTATTTTATGAGTAGTCAAAAATTGAATTGAAGACAAGCAAAATAGATATTATACTTGTCTAGATTTGATTTTACACTGAAATACATACCAAGAAGCAGTATGGAAAGAGCTGACAGCCTTAGTAAACGTTCAGACTAGTATATAGGAATAGAGAGAGATAACAAAGATAAAGTATTGGCAAAAGAAGAATAGTTGGAAATTAGAGTAATATAGGTAACAAAAGTGGTTATTGAAGAGATAGACCTATTAGAGAAGATTAGAAAATCAGAGACAAAAGACAATAAGGTAGTAAAAGTTATAAAAGAGATGAAATGAGCAGGTGTTAAAATATTAAAAAATAAATAGTAGCAAGAAGAGGATGGATTAATGTTGAGGGATAGAAAAGTATATGTTCCAAGGGACAAGAAATTGAGGGCAAAGGTAATTTAGCTACACTATAATACACTGGTAGAAGAATATAGAAGATAGTGAAAAAGACAGAGCTGGTAATGAGGAATTTTTGGTGGTCTGGGATCACTAAAGAAGTCAAAAAGTATATAAAAGAATATGATATATGCTAAAGGAATAAAAATTGTACAAAGGTACCTGTAGAAAAACTTATGCCTAATACAGTACCAGAAAAGCCATGGAGTCATATGTTGGGAATTGATACAAAGTTGTCAACAGTCTACCACCCATAAACAAATAAACAGATAGAAAGGATGAATCAGGAGTTGAAACAATACCTGAGGATGTTTATCAATCATAGGCAGGAGCAATGGTCTGATTAGTTAGTAATAGCAGAGTTTGTATATAATAATAAAGTACAGACTGGTATAAAAGTATCACTATTTAAGGCAAATATTGGATGAGACTCATATATAGGATTTGAGATGAGAAAAAAGGGGAAGTTTGAGAAGGCAGAAGAATTTGCAACAAGAATAAAGAAAGTTCATGAGAGGGCAAAAGTGGTACTGAGAAAAGGTTAGGAGGAAATAAAAAAGTATACAGATTAAAAAAAAAGTGAGGCAGAAGAACATTGAGTAGAAGACTGAGTGCTCTTGAGCACAGAAGATTTAAAGTACCAGATGCAAGGAAGAAGATCAGAAAAATTAACTGAAAGATTTGTTAGACCTTATTAAGTAAAAAAAATAATTTCAACAAATGCAATAGAACTAGATTTGTCAAGTATAGTAAAGATACATTTGGTAGTTAATATCAGTAGAGTATATAAGTACAAAGATCAAGTAGAGGGTCAGAGAAAGAAATGGCTATCACTAGTAGTAATTGATAGAGATGAAGAATATAAGGTAGAGAAGATATTGAACAAAAGAAAGTTTAGAGAGAGAGATAAATACCTAGTGTGATGAAAAGGGTATATAGCAAAAGAAGATATATAGGAGCTAAGAGAAAACTTGGGGAATATACAAGATTTGGTAAATAAATTTGAAGAAGAAAAATATAAGAGAGATGTCAGGTAAATAAAAAAGAAGAATACTAAGGAAGATCAAGAAGGAAAACTACTAGGGCAATATACAGCAAAGTTATTATACAGATAGAATAATAAGAAATTTAATAGGGAATATTGGGAAAAATTGAAGAGAAATTGGAAACAATGAAAAACAGAAAAAACAAAAAAAAAAGCAAATACTAGAAATAATTTAGAAAAAAGACAAAGAAAAAAAAATCAAAAAGAACAAAAATTGAAAGAGAGTGGAATAGAAAAATAGGACAAAGAAGATGAGATAGGTAATTTATGAGACCTATATGATAAGCTGTAAAAATCCTTGGAACAAAAACCCTTAAGAGAGAGGTACTATTATGAGTTGCCTTGACTATGACAAGAAGCTATGAATAGAATGGACATGGACTAGAGTTAAACCAATAGCTGATGGACAACTTGTAGTTTAAGTAAGGACAAATAGTATACTTGTATATATAGTAGACTGTAATTGAGTGAAAACTCCATTGAGTTCTTTTCTAACCTTAAAGTGCTATCTTGAGTTAATCCCTAATATTAAGGTTCTTGAGTCAGTTGCTAACAGAGGACAAACAACCAACAGAGAAAGTGGACATACTGGAGTAGAGCAGAGAGAAAGCTACTTCTAGTTGAACTAGAAGGTCTTGTTTACTAGGTGAGCTTGATTTATTCTTTTGACCATCTTGTACTATGTCTTTAGATCTATATCACTGGGGCATACTACTGGCATGGTCACAATTTGGTTCTAGATATCTGTTTATAGTTCTTTCTAGACTTGACAACAAGGGTTCTTGAATTGGAGTAACTAGCATCTAAGACCAGCAATTGAAAGAAGTCTAAGTAGTCTTCTACTGTTTAATTGTTCTGATAGTAGATAAATGTAGAAATATGATAAACTTGTGACACTCAGTCTTCATGTGTAAATAACTATATATAAGAAAATACCTTGTGATACTTAGTCTTTATGTGTAAATAACTGAAGTATCAGTACATGTTCTAGCTACTTATATATATTCTCTGAATACAATAGCAATAATAGATAATACAAGATTTCAAGGATACAGCCTGTAAATATAACAGTTTCTACTATGTAAACAATTGCCACTTTGTATAGAAGCAAAGTGCTTGACTTTTGGTAATAGTAATGCTCCAGTAAGAGTGTCTACAATCATTTTATCTGTTAGACAGTAAACTAACTTGATTTGGCCTTCTTCAACAATCTAGCAGATAAAGTGGTCTTTTATATCAATATACTTGGTATATGCATAGTAACAATGTTCTTTTGTCTATGAGTTCAATAGCTGATTTGTTATTAGAATAAAGTATTGTTGGGTCTAGTGTTATGCCAAAAATTTCATGAATAAGAGATTACAACCAGAGGACTTCTTTCATTGTATGAGTTACAGTAATGTACTTACTTTAAGTAATAAATAAGCTAATGATTTCTTGTTTTTTAGTGCTCTAGGATACTACACTACCATTCAAAAGAACTGTATATCCAGATAAGATATGTTAATCTTCAGCTATATTGCCATCTGTATTACTATATGCATGGAGTTTAGGGTTTATAACATCATATCCATAGATGAGCTATAAGTTTTTTGTTTTACTAAGATAGCAAAATATTCTTTCAACAGCTTACTAATGCTCAAGTCTAGAGTTATGCATGAAGCACAATACAGTTTGGATAGTATAGAAAATGTCTGGGCATATGCCAATTATAATATAAATAAGCTCTCCAACACATTTATAGTATAATATATTATGTATTCTTGCAATCTTGGCAGTAGTGCTGGGACACTGGGCTGAGGATAGTTTCAGGGATATATCCATTGGGATAGATATAGGTTTAAGACAATCAAAGTTGTAGTGATGAAGAATAAAGTCAATATAAGAGTGTTGTGAGATATTGATGGTATGTAATTTGTAATTTCTTGTAATCTCTAATCCTAAAGGCCAATGTAGCTAATTTATATCAGTGATTTCAACATGTTCCTGGATTAAATTTTTGAAGTGTATAATATACTCAATTAAATTTGATCCAATAGTACAGTTGTTTATATATACTAGAATTACAACAAAGTCTTCATCAATAAATCAGTAGAAAATAGCTTTATTAATATAGTAGTGGATAAACCCAAGATAGTATATAAGTATGTCAACTAGTTTTTGGTACCAATGATGTTCTGATTACTTTAGTCTATATAGTATTTTCCATAAATAGTATACTTTGTCTTTAGTATCTTTTTCTATATATTCTGGTAGCTGCTTCATATGAATATCTTTGTTTTTAGTGAGTTTGATATTTAGATATACTTTTTTGATGTTAATTTGATGCAACTCAAAGTTTTCTTCAGCTACAATGGCAAGAATGATATAAATAGATTGTAGTTTGGCTACTGGTATAAACATATCAAAATAATTAACATCTGGGACTTGAAAAAAACCTTGTGCTACAAGACAAGCTTTATAACAGATAATGATACTACTTGTATCCTTTTTGATGTAGAATACCCATTTGGAGCCAATAATATTTGTACCTTCAGATAGGTTAACAAGTTCCTATGTTCTAGCTGCTTTGAGTGTTACTAACTCTTCTTTTATTCTATCTTGTCATTGAGACCAGTCAGGTTGACTCTTGGCTTCTTTCAAGGACTATAGTTCAAAGGTTTCTGCATTGCTGATTTCTGTAGCCAAAGCATACTTATCTAGGTAATCTATGGACATCATCTGCTCAGCTGCTTTCTCTTCCTCAGAAATAATAGATGGTTGGGAAATTTGGACTCCCTTGGAAATGATTGGATTAGATGGCCAGTTTGAAGCAGTTCCTTTATTATGAAGTAATTGTTGTATATGTTCACTAGGTTTTCTTATTTTTGTAACTTGTTGATCTGACTTTTTAGGTAAAGCTGTAACTGCTAGTGCTTTGGTTTAATAGGAGGTAACAGGAATAGGTTGATCAGGTTTTGTTTTAATAAGTACTGGTTCTTCTTTCTCTTTCTTGAGATAAGAAGCTGATGTAGCTAACTTGTCAAAGTAAATGTTACTATCAAGCCCTACTAGAGAGGGAGTAACAGCATTGCAGAGGAAGGTTCTAGAAGTCAAGGGGGAAAATCCTATTAGACTAGTAATAAACAGGATTGCTAGGTTGAGAACAAGACTAAGGGTATTTTTAAGGGCCCAAATAGTATATATATATATATGTCAGTAAGAGAGGGATCAATTTGGAATAGTAGAAGTGTTTCTATTAGTGGAGCTAGAACCAAGAGAGAAGTTGAGTTCTAGAGGGTAGCTTGTTACTCCTTTGATAGCTTAGATGTTATAGTATATAATAGTGCCCTCCTCCCAAAGCTATGTTCTTGTGGCCTATTAGCATGTGAACTGGTAACCCAAGTGAGTAAGGTGGTTATCTACTAGTAAATTAGAGTTCAGGTATAAGGATAAGTAGTAAAAAAATTGAGGTCTAGACCTAGTTTGTCAGGGTTTTGTAGATGGAAATTCTGTACTAGTTTGGGTATGTTAATGAGTTCCAATGCATCTAGCCAAGAGAATTCATCTAGAGTGTTCTCATAGCCCAACTATTAGATATAGTAGAGGAGAAATACTCTTTTGTGGCAATTTATCTTTGAGTCTAGTACTTGGGTGATTTCAAATTTAAGATCACTATTTATAATTACAGGTGGATTAGTTCATCTAGAGATGTTGCTAAGGGATACTAGTTTAAGCTACAATATATGGAATACTGGGTAAATGTAGTAGAGGTGGTCTAGTAGTTTTATCTGGTAAGACTGCAGACTTAGTTTACTAGTTATCTCAAATAGATCTAAATACCTTTCAGCAAGTTTCCTGGAGGGTCAGATAGTATTTATAAACTTGGCCAGCACAAATATGGTATCTCCTAGTTGGATGTCTGGGAGTAAAGATCCTCTTGAGTCTGTTAGTCCCTGGTAATATCATTAGGACTTCTTGATCATTCTTTTTAGCTAGTTGTGGATCTTGTCCAGTTTGGCAACATAGGTTTGGGTAGCTAGGGAAAATAGGTTAGAGGCTAGCTGACAATGTATGTAGAGATAGTACCTTTTGTTTGCAAAGAAGGGTAAAAACCTAGTAGTCAACAAGAGAGCATTATTGAATATAAATTCTGCTAAGGGTAGTAAATGAGCCCAATTGGCCTGTTGATAGTCACAATAAATATATAAGTATTGTTCCAAGGATTAATTAGTATATTCAGTTTGTCTATCAGCCTCAGGGTAGTGATCTAAGATGAAATATAATCTTATTCCTAAGACTATGGCCAAGAAGTGGAAGAATCTAAACACAAATTTTATGTCCTGGTCAGAGGTAATTTAGGTTGGTACCCCATGTTTTGAAAATATATACTGAATGAATAGTCTAGCTAAGCCCATTGAATCCAGCTTACTGTGAGTGAGTATAAAGATTGCTTACTTGGTGAGTCTATTTATGATTACCAAGATGTCTGTGAATCTGTCAGATAAGGATAAGTATTCAATAAAGTCCATTGAAATAGATATCCAGGGTTGTAGAAGGATTGGAAGCTGTTGAAGATGTCTATAAGGCTTGTGGTACTGGGTTTTGTTGCACATACAAATACTATAGGACTTGATATAGTCAATGACAAACTTTCAAAGTCCTAGCCATATAAGAGTGACCAAAGTAGACTCTAGAAGAAACCTTAATATATAATTACACTCTAGAATACGTTATAACTTATCTCCAGGAGAAATCTCAAAGAATAGAATAAGGCTCCTAGAGGGTGATCTACTCTATATATATTGCTTCCTTAGTTACAGATGTCTTGGCTGTCAGAGATAGGAATTACAGGAGTAAACAACTAATTAAACCTGGAATAATGCTTATTTAATTAGTTGTTAGAGTTACTCTGGTCTATTGCCACTGGTGTATTAGGAGTAGAATTTGGTATAATCCTCTTATAGGCTATGTATATCTGTATCAAATGAGTTTGGATATTTTTATTTGACTAGAGTGACCTACAAGAGGGTAATTATAATAGGTCTTCAGAATTTGGAGTTGTAAATTATTATAATTAGGTACAAATATTTGGTCCTCGAGATATACTAGTTTATCTTTACCTAAGAACCAACAACTCTCATGGATAGTTCTAGGGAATGAAATAACTTTTGCTAATGTTAAGTCCAGCTTTAGGGCATCTCTGATATCAGTATGTAAGATATTAATATCTAGAAAGTCTATAGGAGGGGTTGAGAGGTAGGAGACATGACCAGCTAGTTAATTGGAGTTGAAGATAGATTGGTAGTTTGGAGATATGACTATTTTACTCTCTACTTCTAGTTCTTTTAGTAGTAGGTCCTAACATCTTGTCAATATGTCTGGCTTGGTATCCAGCTTACTGGATCTAAATTTGATATTCAGGTTAAACTGTGCCAAATATTCTGCCTATTGGGCTTGATAGTGCAATAACAACTTTGAGGAGCAGAAATATATCAGATTCTTGTGATCAGTAATAATGTCCACTGGAGTAGCTATCTTCTCTAAGTAGTAATGCCACTTTTTGAAGGCTTCAAAGATGGCCAATAGTTCTTTATTATGGACATTGTAGTTTAATTCTACTGAGTTCAGAGTTCTTGAATAAAATATGATTGGGTATATCTTGTTTCCAAGATGTGTTGACAAGATAACTGCTATAGTATGATCAGAGATATTGGTTTTTAGTAGTAAGGATGCTTCTAGGTTCCAATGAGTGAGTAAGGGTACTGAAGCAAATACTTTCTTCAAGGCATTGAAAAAGTTCTTATAGTTGTTAGTCCAGGACCAAGGTATGTTCTTTTATATGAGGTAGTTGAGTAGTAGTGTTAGTATAGAGTAATTGTGAATAAATCATCTATAGAAGTTTGAGAAGCCCAAAAATGCCTATATATCCTTGACCTTGTAAAGGGTTGGCTAGTCTAAAATGGTCTGTACCTTGCCCAAATCTATTCCTAGACCCTCAGGACTCAGTATAAAACTGAGGAATTCAACTTGGTCCTGGTGCAAAGTATACTTGTTGGGAGAAGTGTATAGTTTATTAGCCCTCAAGCATTATAAGATCTTTTTCATATAGTCTTTGTAATCTTTTAGGTTGTTAGAGTAGATAAGGATATCATCTAGATAAACTACTATGCAGATATCCAGCAGGTCAAAGAAGATATTATTCATAAAGCACTGAAATGCAGAAAGAGCATTAGAGAGTCCAAATAGTATAACAAACTACCTATAAGATCTGTAATGAGTTTGGAAAGCTATTTTCCACTTCTCACCATTGGCAATATAGACCAAGTGGTAGATATTCCATAGGTTTATCTTGTTGTAAACTCAAGCCTTCTTCAGTGCATCCAGTAGGTCAGTTATTAGTAGGATTGGGTAGTAGTCCTTATGGGTAATCCTATTTAATCTCCTATAATTGATATATAGTTGCAGTAAACCATCTTTTTTCTTCACAAAGAGTACTGGGGCCCCACAGGGTGATTTAGAAGGTCTAACAATGTCTGTCTTAACATTTTTCTCTAGAAATTCTTGTAATGTCTGCAACTCAAGAGTAGATAGGGAATATATTGGTTCTAGAGATAGAAGTTTTTTTTCTCTATGGATATTGTAAGATCATAGGCATAATATTTGGGTAATTGTTTGGCTCCTTGTTTGCTGAAGATGTTAGCAAATTGATAATAATCCTTGGGTATATTGGTCAAATCTGGTAATTTGTTCCCTAATTTGCTTATGCATCCCCAGATTAGAGAATATTTGTCTAAAAGGGTTGGTAAGTCTTTGATTTTTTTTGTCTGCTAGCCAGTTTGAAAGCTACTGTATTAACCATGGATATCTTAGGTGGTGAGCCATTACTTTCTATAGTTTCCAAATCTAGCCCTAGTTCTCATGGAGTTCTAGGTTATGTAGGGGAAGTGACTGGTATAGTATTCTGTCTGTTGTATAGTGTTAATGTACCAGTACTCTAATCAATCTTAGGGTTGGCCTAATACAACCAACTATGATCCAGTACCATTGAGCAGGACCTATCCAGTAGAGTTGAGTAGAACTCAAGCTGAGTATAAAAACTACACAAAAAATGAATTAGAAGCAACACAATCTCAGATATAGTATGGTTAGTAGTACCATTTAGTAATATTAGGGTCAATAGTTTGATTTTTTTGGATAACAGCTTGAACTTAGATACAAACAATATATCCATAAAGCAGTCTGACAGACCCAAGTCTACCAATACTTGGAAAACCACTAGGATAACCTCTGAGCACAGTAGAATCTGTAGTGTACTCAATTCAGCTAGTACTACTGTATTCAGACAAAGTCTGGGTTCCCAGGAGGGGGTTCAGATGGTCATTTCCTCTTTTTTTTGGAGGTTATCTTGGATAGATCTCTTTTTCAACTGGACTGCTTGAGCTCTCATTGTGACATTGGTTAACTGTACCTGTTTTGGATGTGCTTAAGCAAGATAACCTAACTAACTACACCTCATATACAATCCTAGATTTGAATGACATTGGTGTTCAACTGCCATTAATTTTCTATTTGGGCCCAGAATACTGCTCGATAACAATAGTGCAGGAGAGTTTTGGTTAATGGTCCTAGAGACAGCAGCAACAGTTCTAGAAGACTCTCCAGGATCTGTCTTGAGTATTCTAGTATATTTCTGTTACTCAGGGTTTGAACACTTCTGTATAAACATTTCTTGGCAAGTGACTTTGCAAGATATAAGCCAATTTCTATTTGTTCTTCTCATTCTGAAGTCTTCTTCAATAGTCATTATCAATCTTTAAGACAGCTCATTTAAACCCTTTGAATGTGAATAAGTCTTCTTTGGTATAGTGGAGTTCCTCACTTATATATGAGGGAATTGCATCCTTCATAACCTTTCTGAGGGAACAGTCATCCCAGTAAATGCAATTTTGGTACTTTGCAAACTGTATAAAGTAACTGACTGCCTTTCCATCAGGGGAAGATAGAATGGCAACAATTGCACTCTCATTGTTGTCCTTAGGTGTATATAAACCAAAAATATTGGATAATTTCTGGATGAATACTAACCAGTTGGACAAGAAATCAAAATCCTGGTAGGAATCTAGTAAGTAGTCATTCCATAGAGGTTACTGACAATTCCCTGAATAGATTTGGGCACAAGCAGTTATGTCTAACACATCATTTGAGTTGAGCATCTGAGTTTAGAGGGGATTAGGACATAGTGCCAAAATTTGTTTGGTTGGATCTAGTAGAGTACTAGATGGAGTTAGTCTTATTCTACTATTAAGCCTTACTAAAGAGGGGATAATGGCATTATAGAAGAAAGTTCTGGAGGTCAAGGGAGAGAATCCTATTAGACTAGTGATAGATAGGGTTACTAGGTCGAGAACAAGACTGAGGGTATTTCTAAGGGCCTAGACAGTATATATATATATATATCAGTAAGAGAGAGGTCAATTTGGAATGGTAGAAGTATTTCCATCAGTAGAGCTAGAACCAAGAGAGAAGTTGAGTTCTAAAGAGTAGTTTGTTACTCCTCTAGTAGCTCAGATATTATGGTGTATGACAGCTATACTCAACAGATATAGTTCACTTGTCTGGCCAATAGACATAATAACTCTTGCTTTTGTTATCCAAACCAATCCAGCAGCCGGTTTGGACTCTTTTACTAAGTTTGTTACTATGTTCTATTCTTACCCAATACTTCTTACTCCACTCACAAATATTGCTAAGGTCAGGTTTTGTGTTAAAAACTGTTTCAAGTAGTGTCATGTCCTTAACAGAGCATATTGAAGTTCTATTCATCAACTAGACAATATATCTTGCTACCTCACCCTACAAGAATTTAGATAGACTACTTTGATAGAGAAGAGCATGAGTTTGTTCTAGAATATAGCAATTTCTCTATTCAGCAACACTATTGTGCTATGGAGTATCATGTACAGTGAGCTTTTGTTCCATTCCTTGAGATTTTAAGTATATACTGAACTCTCTTTCTGTGTATTCTTCCCTTTGATCTGAGTGCAATATCTTAATCTTCTTGTTAGACTGCATATGACATCAAGCTTCAAAATCATTGTAGGCTGTTATTGTCTTGTTCTTTGACTTCAGCAAGTTGAGTCTAGTAAGCTGTGTCTTGTCATCAGTAAAGGTAATATAATATCTTCATTTTTCTAATGTATTTATAGGTATAGAACCCCATAAGTCACTGTGTATTTCATTACCAAAGTCTTCAGCTTGTTTTTCTTTATGTATTTTTGGTATGGGCTTTTAAGTTGACTTTGTATATGTATATGTTTTACAGAAAAATAAATCATTAGAGTTTGTTGTTATGAGTTGAAGGTCAGTGATCAATCTGTCAATGATTAACTTCTTTGCAATATCAGGTGAGATATGACCTATATATCAATGGAGTTGCTGTAGGGTAACCTGTTTAATAGCATTAGTTGTTGGTAGTTCACTGGTATATTTGTATAGGTTATAGGCATTTTTGGGAATTTCATCTATCTTGTCTTCTTTCTTTGTAAAAATACTGCACTTTCCATTGTCAAAGAAACATTGAAAACCACACTCATCAAGTTTCCTAATTGAAACAAAAGTATAGCCAACTTCAAAAGAGTACAAGACTTTGGTGAGTTTAAGTTCAGAGGTTTTTGTACTATTTGATACTTTAATTGTCATATCTCTTTTTCTAATAGCATAAAAGCTTTGTTTGTTTGCTATGTTCATAGTTTTGGGTATGATTCTGAGGTAGTTTTTGAGATGCTCATGGTAAGGTGTGATATAGATACTACAACTAGAGTCATATAGCTTAATATGAGATGCAGGTTTAGCCTTATCAGATATAACAGCTATGGCTTTTTCAATAACTTCATCTTTAGCATTCAATAACCAGTTGTCATCTTCTGCCACTTCAAAAAACCAGTTCTCATCATTGCAAATACTTTCATGAGAATACATGCTGTTATGCTCACTATCAGAGTTGTTTGAGTTATAAATGACTGCATAAACTCCATTAGCTTCTAAGTCAAAGTCGATAGCATTAGCAGAGTTATTCCCTTTCTTAAAGAATCTCTTGTTGTCCTTTTCTTTCTTATTCATTGAAAATTTAGAATATCTATCCTATGGTGGCTCTTTTCACCACAGTTCCAGTATGATATAACTTAGACTCCAAATGTGTTTGTTGTCTAAGAATAACTAATAGTTCTTGTACTATCACTTTCCAAGTGATATCCTGTTAGGGTATTTCAACAAGAGTATATTCAGTTGTCTTTCTAGTTAATATTCACTCCAGAGATGATTGTCAGTTATGGAAATACTTTCTTGAAGTGTTCTTCCAAACCAAAGATTAAGGAAAGAAAGAAAAAAAGGAAGAACTTAGAGTTCTTTACTTTTTCCAGATGTATTTATGAACACTTCTACTAATCTATCCTAATAGAGAAGTAGCTAATACTATCTGTGACTGTTATTGTCCAGGTTACTACCAATGTCTATTTTAGGATTTATAATTGTTTATAAGTCTGTTTTAAGTGTTCTTCTGTTATAGTTTCTATTTAGGTTGGTTCTTTTCTAGACCAAAGTTGGATCTGGATCTATTAAAGATCCTGATCAATAGTCACTATTGATGTCAGCTAATCATAATTATTGAGAGCAGTGGTCCAGTCCTCCCATCCTCTCTCTTGAGCTCCTTTCCATTCATCCATTCATAATTATCCCCTCTGAGATAATCAACTTCATAATGATCATCCAGAGGGAGATTATCTTTCCATCCATCATACTCCTCTTCATCTTCTAGAGGATTTGTCATAACACAGCAAGTACCTCTCAGCTTTTTATCTCTGGCATCCATAATAGCTAATGCTTTGTTTCAGTTAGTCCTTGATTTATGATCCCTTTTGGTCACATGAAGCCTTTCAGTTTGTCTCAATTGGTGGTCATACTCTTTAGAAATCAATAAAATTAACATGTCAGGGTCTACTTTCTTTGTAGAATTGATTAGCCAAGCTGCAGCTAGCTATAATAATGCAAAATTTGCAAGATCTCTAGACAAGCAGCTGATAATTGTTGATCTATAATCTTTTTCACTAATAATAACACCAACAGTAGATAATTCTTCTTACTTAATTATGAGTTTCTTAAGAAAATTTCAAACATTCTTGGAGTCTTTACACTTTATGTCAAGAAATTATATGCAAAGATTAGTTTGGGCATAGATTTCTTTAGTTGTATATTCTTTGACAATTAGATTCTATCGATCCTTGACAGTTAGTTTAGAGTAAACTTTCATAAAGGTTGAATCAGGGATTTTCTGAGTAAGCAATAACTTTATAACTTTCTCATCCTTTTTTCATTGAAGACTGTTGGCAATCTCTTCATCTGTAGTTCCAGTAGGAGGTTTTGGGCTGGTACTATCAAAGTGGCCCCAAAAGCCTTTTGCTTCAACAGTATCTTAAAAGCAAATGTAGAAGATAGCTTAGTTGAGACCAAAGAGGTCAAGTTTAGGAACTGTGGTAGGAAAGGAGTCAGCAAGGGATATAGTAGTAGTACATGGCAGTTATTCTGTACAATAGGGCTCAATAATCTATAGAAATATGACAAACTTATAACAATCAGTCTTCATGTGTAAATAGCTGAGATATCAGTATATGTTCTAGCTACTTATATATATTCTCTAAATACAATAGCAACAATAGATAGTACAAGGTTTTGAGGATATAGTCTATAAATACAATAGTTTCCAATATATAAACAATTGCCGCTTTATATTGTGACCACAAGTAGTCACAATTATATTATCTTGGACTTGCAAATGTTTGTCTGCTTAACAATAAACATCTCTAGTATATTGGTAGCATCCAGCTCCATGTTGATAGGAAAGAACTGGGCCTAGAACTGTTGTTTAAAGACTGACTAAGATTGCAGAGGGCAAATGCTAGTGTCTGTCTCCTGGCAGAAGAGATTCTCAAACCACTTCACTACATGCCTATTTTTAAAAAATACCAAGGCCCAGAAGACCTGTTCTTGGTCTGAGTCAAATTATTCTGGAGCCAACTATATATAAAGTATATAGAAGTTCAAGAAGGTTTGACTATAATTCCACTCTCTATTGAAGTCTAGTAGTAAGGGAAGTTTAGACTATACTATAAGGGGATATCCTAGGGATATGTTTAGTTATTAGGTAAGTTCAGTATCTATAGGCTAAGTATATCTTTTATATCATATTTGTCATAAGTTGCCTTAATAATGACAGAGAAGCTATAAATAGAATGGACATGGACTAGAGTCAAACTGGTAGCTAATGGATAGCTTGTAGTATAAATAAGGACAAATAGTATACTTATATATATAGTAGACTACAATCAAGCAAGAACCCTATTAAGTTCTTTTCTAATCCTGAAGTGCTACCTTGAGTTAAACTCTAGCTTAAGATTCTTGAGTCAGTTGCTAACAATTTACTGCCCTAGTAATATGGTTATACTATCACTCCAAGGAAAGGATCCCTAACCTAAATACCTTTCTAAGAATACAATATTACTTCTTTGCATATACAGCCCACAATGGGACTTCAGCACAAGGTTTCTACTAAGAACAGCAAAAGTATGCTATACAACACTACTCAATTGTGAGGTTAGGTCTCAGACACAATATCTGAGCTTGGTACTATACTTCCACTGATAGTCCCTAACTGACTATCAAGTCCCCCTAAGCCTAGTGTTATAAGCTGTCTTGGGCCATAATAACTTTTATTTCTTTAATCCTTTATCTTTTACTTTACTTTTCTTTTGATTAGATAAAAGGGAATCACATGTATCACAACACATTACATTCCTGTAACAAATTGATCACAAGATCAGTCACATCACACAGGTCACATATCAAAGAACATTCTAGTAGATTCTATTAGATTATTAGTAGGTTAGGGTTAGTAGTACAGACCATGTATAAAAGGTATAAGTAGTAGCCCAAATCTAAGGGAAACTCTGTTAAGTTCTCTTTGTTTACCCCAAATAAAAGACAACTCAGTCCTAGGGTTAGCTCAACCCAACAGTCACACTACACCTAGGGCCTGACTATGTCATAGTAGTCCTGAGTTGTGTTATCCAGGTACCAAGGAAGATAAGAGAGTAAGTTAGCAAGGCTCTGTAATGAACAGTGCTGATGAGAGAATTGAGTTCTGGTATAAGAACTTAGACTGAGATGTCTTAGAACTACTCCTAGTCCAAGTTGACAAGGAGTAGTTCTAAGGCATCTCTGTCTAAGTCCTTACAGTTTGGCTGTGTCATGATATTGTATTGGAGTAGTAAGAATCCATGTTGGGGCAGCTGTGGTCATCTACTAGGTGAGTTTTGCTGTAGTGATCAAGTAGTCCTCCAAGGGAATAGTTTAGTTGTCTTGGGAGGCAGTGGAGTTGTCTTAATCTATAGTATTAGTCTGAGGGGATATCATCTTGGCCTCTATTCTATATCCCTTACCATCTATGTTCTCATTACCTAGTGTACCAATCCATAATCCAACACTTGGTTTTTGTCTCTAGATCTTAGTTCCAGCTGCATAGCATCTTGAGTCACATACTACACAATATATATTTTCTTATAGAGTCTCGTTTCCTGTATCTCAGAGGGGTTTTGACCCAATTTTAATATACTATAGCCCAAATCCAAGGGGAAATCTGTTGAGTTCTCCTTGTTCATCCCAAATAAAAGACAACTCAGCCCTAGGGTTAGTTCAACCCAACAGTCACACTACAGTAACATCTATAGTGCTTTAAT
>Ga0153989_1000059_pt1 | contig 27443 bp, 27 predicted proteins | sample TSNC073MetaG_FD_104701 | JGI IMG/M metagenome (GOLD analysis project Ga0153989, IMG submission 104701) | Attine ant fungus gardens microbial communities from North Carolina, USA - TSNC073 MetaG | ecosystem: Host-associated > Fungi > Mycelium > Unclassified | place: USA: North Carolina, Jones... | reverse complement strand
TGTAACTTTGCAGCCAGCGCAAAGTTTTCGGGAGATCCTGCACATGACCCAGACCGCGACCGCACCCGCGGCACCCACCACGTCGTCGAACGCCGTGATGAGCCACCGGCAGATCCTGCTGGTCATCTACGGCCTGATGGCCGGCATGTTCCTCGGCGCCCTCGACCAGACGATCGTCGGCACCGCGATCCGCACGATCGGCGACGACCTGCACGGCCTCGACCAGCAGGCCTGGGTGACGACGGGGTACCTGATCGCCTCGACGATCACCACGCCGATCTACGGCAAGCTTTCCGACATCTTCGGCCGCCGCCCGTTGTTCCTGACCGCGATCGGCATCTTCATCGTCGGGTCGTTCGCGGCGTCGTTCTCCACCTCGATGCTCATGCTCGCCGGGTTCCGCGCGCTGCAGGGCCTCGGTGCCGGTGGTCTGATGTCGCTGCCCCTCGCGATCATGGGCGACATGCTCGCCCCTCGCGAGCGCGCGAAGTACCAGGGCTACTTCCTGGCCGTCTTCGGCATCTCGAGCGTCATCGGCCCGCTCGTCGGCGGTGTCTTCGCCGGCTCGGGCGAACTGCTGTTCATCTCCGGATGGCGCTGGGTCTTCCTGATCAACGTCCCGATCGGCATCATCGCGCTCTTCATGGTGCTCACGTTCCTGCACCTGCCGAAGTTCGGTGAGCGGGGCAAGCCGCGGATCGACTGGTGGGGCGCGACCCTCGTCATCGTCACGTTGGTGCCGCTCCTGCTGATCGCCGAGCAGGGTCGCGAGTGGGGCTGGAGCTCCGCGGGGGCCTTCGCCTGCTACGGCATCGGCGCGGCCGGCCTGATCGCGTTCGTCCTCGTCGAACGCGCCATGAAGGACGACGCGATCCTGCCCCTCAAGCTGTTCGGATCGCGGGTGTTCTCGATGTCCGCCGTGCTGTCGGTGCTCGTCGGCTTCGGCATGTTCGGCGCCATGCTGACGATCCCGCTCTACCTGCAGATCGTGAAGGGCGTCACCCCGACCGAGTCCGGGTTCGCCATGCTCCCGATGGTCCTCGGCCTGATGATCTCGTCGATCGCGTCCGGCCAGATCATCTCCCGGACCGGCAACTACCAGGTCTTCCCGATCACCGGGACGGCGTTCACCGCGATCGGCTTCACGGTCCTGACGTTCCTGACCGCCGACCGCCCGCTGTGGTTCCTCATGCTCGGCATGTTCGGCATCGGCCTCGGGCTCGGACAGCTCATGCAGACGCTGACCCTGGCGGCGCAGAATTCCGTCAGCCCGCGGGACATCGGTGTCGCCACGAGCGCGGCGACGTTCTTCCGGCAGATCGGCGGCACGATGGGCACGGCCGTGCTCCTCTCCGTGCTGTTCACCCTGATGCCGACGAACATCACGACCGCGATGCAGAACGAGAGCGACCTCAAGCCCGCCCTCAACGCCGCCCTCACCCCGTCCGTCGCGAACGCGTCGGACAACAAGGGCGTGATGGACCAGATCTGGAACAAGGTCGTCGACCCGGTCAAGCAGAACGTGCAGAACGGGCTCGACAAGGGCGCCGTGCAGGCCAAGGAGGCCGCGGACGCCGCCGTCACGAAGCAGGTCACCGCCGCCGTGCAGCAGCAGGTGGCCGCCGGTCGGGTCCCGGCCGCCTCCGCCGATGCCGTCATCGCGCAGCAGGTCGCCGCGACCAAGCCCGCCGCCGAGCAGCAGGCCCTCCAGACCGCCGCGTCGAAGGCGGGCGCCGAGGTCGTCGACGGCACGCTCCAGGTCGACTACTCGAACGCGGACCAGCGGCAGAACGTCGTCGACGAGGTCGCCCCGACCCTCGTCAAGCAGCTCAAGAAGGGCGACTCGGCCGCGAACTCCTCGACCAGCTCGTCGACCAGCGACACGTCGTTCCTGAACGGCGCCGACAAGCGTCTGACCCGACCGTTCCTCGTCGGGTTCAGCAACTCCGCCGTCGTGGTCTACTACGTCGGGCTCGGCGTGATCCTGCTCGCGTTCGTCCTCACCTGGTTCTTCCGGGTGCCGCCGCTCCGCAAGGTCTCGGCGCTGCAGGAGCAGGCGAACACGGACCGCGCGAACACCGAACGGGCGGCCTCGGACGCCGCCGACGCCGACCGGCTCTCCGTCGGTGCCCAGCAGGCGGCCGCCCGCACCGGCTCGCTCGTCTCGCCGGACACCGGTTCGATGGCGGTCGTCCCGACCTCACCGGACGTCGCGTCGCAGCCCCGCCCCGCCGGTTCCGCGGTCGGGTCGGGATGGCCGGGAGGAACGACCTCCCCCGTCTCGCCGGCACTGTCCGACGCGTCCCCCACGAGCGACGACACGCGTGCGCCGCTGCCGAACGCGACCACGCACGGGGCGCACGCCGCCGCCGCCCCGGTCGACGAGCCGCCGACGACCACCGGAGCCGTCCGGACGCGCGCGGCCCACGCGGCGGCCGCGCCGGTCGACGCCGTGCCGGGGACGGCCCCGGAGGCGACCACCCAGCAGACCGGGGCTGACGCCGACGCGCCGAGCCGCGCCTCCAGGCCGGACGACCACGCGCACGGCCGCCACTCGGCCGAGTGACCGCCACCCGTTGACGGACCGCCCGTCGCCCCCGCGTCAGACCGCGGAGGCGGCGGGCGGTTCCACGACGTCGAACCTCGCGTCGGGCAGCCGACGGCGCATGACGTCCACCGCGACCGGGTTGTCGTCCACCAGGACGAAGCGGCGTCCGAGCGAGTGCGCGACCGCCCCCGTCGTCCCGCTGCCCGCGAAGAAGTCCAGGACCCAGTCGCCCTCGCGCGACGACGCCTGCACGATCCGGCGGAGGACGCCCTCGGGCTTCTGCGTCGGGTAGCCCGTCTTCTCCTTGCCCGTCGGCGAGACGATCGTGTGCCACCAGACGTCCGTCGGGAGCTTGCCGCGCTCGCGCTTCTCCGCAGTGACGAGGCCGGGCGCCATGTACGGCTCGCGGTCGACCGCGGCCGAGTCGAAGTGGTACCGGTCCGGGTCCTTGACGTAGACCAGGATCGTGTCGTGCTTCGTCGGCCACCGCGACCGGGACTTCGCGCCGAAGTCGTACGCCCAGACGATCTCGTTGAGGAACGCGTCACGCCCGAACAGCGCGTCGAGCAGGACCTTCGCGTAGTGCGACTCGCGGTAGTCGAGGTGCAGGTAGAGGGTGCCGTCCTCGGCGAGGAGCCGCCACGCCTCGAGCAGGCGGGGCTCGAGGAAGGACCAGTAGTCCTCGAACCGGTCGTCGAAGCGCATCAGGTCACCGCGCACCCGCTCGTAGGAGCTGCCGCGGAACCCGGTGACCGTCTCGCGGCGGCGGTCGGCACGGGCGGGGCCGGTCGTGTCGCGCTGGGCGGTGCCGGTCGTGTCGCGGACCGCGGCGCTCGCGTGCCGGCGTTGGTAGCGGCCGGTGTTGAACGGCGGGTCCAGGTACACGAGCGTGAACGACCCGTCCGGCAGCGTCGGGAGGACGTCGAGGTTGTCGCCGAGGACCACCCGGTCCGGGCCGCGATCGTCTCCGCTGTGCACGCCCCCATTCTGCTGCACGAGCTCGGTCGTCCCGGCTGCACGGGCTCGGTCGTGCCCGCCGCACAGACTCCGTCGTGGCGTTCGGCGTAGCGTCCCCGTCATGGCAGCACCCGAGGTCCGCAACGACACCGACAAGCAGCAGTACTCCCTCGTCGAGGACGGCGAGGTGATCGGCTTCGCGGCGTACGAGGTCGAGGGCGACGAGATCCGGTTCGTCCACACCGAGGTCGATCCGGCGCACCGCGGTGGCGGTCACGCCTCGATCCTCGTCGAGCACGCACTGGACGACGTCCGCGCCGGCTCGCTGCGCGTCGTGCCGCAGTGCAGCTACGTCGCGGCCTGGATCGAACGGCACCCGGACTACCAGGAGCTCACGACGCGCTGACGTCGAGGGTCACTCCTCGCCACGCTCACGCATCTCGACGAAGTCGCCGGCGGCGCACCACGACGTGCCGGACACCGAATCGCCGCTCTCGAGCGAGTAGAGACCGACTCCCTGCGCGGGTCCACCTCGGCCGTTCACACCCATCGTCACGCCGGTCCCGTCCTCGAACCTGGCCGTTTCGAGGCCCCGTCTGCGCCAGAGCTGCTCGAGTGCGGCGATGTCCCGTTCCGTGTCGCCGTGCGCGACGCGTCGCTTGATGTACGTGTAGTCGACGCCCGAACCCTCGCCGCGCTCGTTCACGCACGTCCCGAGGCTCGGGCCCTCCTCCACGACCCAAACGCCCCCGAGCGCGGCCGTCGAATCGTCGACCAGTGTCCTGATGCGATCCCGCGCGTCCTCGGGCCGTAGCGTGAGGTGCTCAGTCGCGGCGCAGCCCGTGAGGAGGCCGGAGCTGACGATCATCCCGACGGCGATCGCGAAGACCTCGGGTGCGACGGGAGGCCTGGTCACTCCTCGCCGCGCTCGCGCATCTCGACGTAGTCGCCGGCGGCGCACCGCGACGTTCCACGGAGGGTGTCGCCGCCACCCAGGTCCGACGAACGGAAGCTGATCGCCGAAGCCATCGCGCCATCGCCCTCCAGGCCACGCATCGCACCGTCGGCCCAGGTGAACCGCGACGTCTCCAGACCGGCGTCGGACCACAACCGCTCGAGCGTCCGGAGGTCGGCCTCGGTGTCGCCTCGGTCGTCGCGTCGTTTGACGTAGGTGTACGCGACGCCCTCTCCGACCTCGCCGGAACACGGACCGAGACGAGGTCCCGACACGACCGTCCATGCACCCCCGAGCGCGTCGGACGCCCGGTCGACGAGGCTCGTGACCTCGTGGGCGGCGGCCTCGGGTCCCTGCGATGGACGAGCGTCCACGTTTCCTCCTGCACATCCGGCAAGGCACCCGACCGTGACGAGCACGACCCCGACACGGGTGACGGCGTGCTGCACGGTGACCATTGCATGCATTCTCCCTGACAGTCCTCGCGCGGCGCGTCTCACCGTCGCGGCCGCGTGACGGATCCGCCTTGGCCCGTCGTCGTGAGCCCGACGTTCGCGAGTGACTCCGTTCCCGGGTCGAGGTATCCGCCGCCCGACTTCGTTGCAACGCCGTGGTCGGTCACGGGTCGCAACTTCCCGGTCCCGTCCGCGCCGAACACTTCCGCTCCGAAACTGCCGTTGGTCGGGTCTCTGCGGTAGGGGAAGCTGAAGTCGCGACCGACGTACGCGTACTGGTCACCCAGGCCCGGCACGCCGACCATCACGTTCCGCGCCTGACCGGCGTAGACGTGGTCGGCGTGGAGTTCCGACGCACTCTCGATGGTCTGGGGTATGCCAGCGGAGGCGATGGACGTGAACGAATCGACGTGCACGCCGCGCTTGGTGAGACTGAGCGATGCCGTCGTCGTCCCGTAGGAGTGCGCGAGGACGTTGGTCCGGGGCACATCACCGTTCCTCGCCGCGAGGAGTCCGCGGATCGACGCTGCCAGCTTGTTCGCACCACTCTTGGCCGAGGTCTCCCGCAACACTCCGAGATCACGGTTCGATGCGCTGGGGATGGGCGGCGCGTCGTAGCCGAGCCAGGCGATCACACTGCGCTCCCGGGGTCCACCGGCGAGCTCCTGCTCGTCGTGGAGGTTCTGTGCCGCGAGTACCCAGTCCACGGTCCGCAGGGTGCTGGATCCCATACCCGGGACCGCCCAGGTGACGTTCGTCGCAGTGTCCAAGTCACCGATGGACACGGCTGCGAGTGGCGGGACGTCCGCCGTGAGTGCGATGAGGAAGCGGTTCGCACCGAGCCCTGCCCGGATGTTCCGCAGCGCCGCCTTCTCCACCGGGTCGAGGTTCCGTCGCCGCAACCGCGCAGTCAGGACCGTCCGGTTCGCAGTGTCCCGCACCCAGTACGGGATGCCCTCGAGGTTCCCGAGCATCGACAGGACGGACACCGGCAGGGCAGCGAGGTCGTGCTCGCCGTCCCGGGCGAAGCCGAGTCCGGACCAGATGCGCGCAGCCTCGGCCGCGGACACTCCGCCGACGAGGAGCTTCCGGAACGATGCCGGGATCGTCGCCGCGCCGGCGACGTCGAGGACGGCGTTGGACAGGCGGCGTCCGGCGCCCGCACGCTCGAAGGCCTCCGCGATCCGTTCGACCCAGTCGGCGTCCGCTGCGTTCTCCTGCAGGTACCGCTCGAAGCCGCGGAACACCGTCGCGCTGTCCACCGCCGCCCAGCCGCAGTGCGCGGTGAACGCCGCCCACGCGCCCCGGAGCCGGGCGGCCGACTCGACGAGGTCGCGCTCCCGGATCCGGGTGGACGCGACGAACGCCCGCAACCGGTCCGGATCGGCCGAACTGCGCCCGCTGCTCGAGGCACCGGCGTCGCGTGGACGATCCGACGCCGAGAACGATGCGCTGATCGGCGTGGGGCGGATCGGCCGCTCCGACGGTTTCGGGTCGAACACCACCCCGGGGTCGATGCCGAACGGCGCGAGCGCGGAGGTCTCGACGCTCCGCCGCCGGTCGTCCTCGCGGCGGCGCCAGTCGGCGAGGTCGCGGCGACGCGTCCGCTCGCGCGATGCCTGCTCCGTCACGGCCTGGACCTGGTCGGCGAGCGCGTCGAGCGCTCGGGCCAGCCGCGTGCGGTCGGCGGCCTCGGCCTCCGAGGCTGCGATGAAGCGCTTCGCGTACGCCCCGGAGAAGTCCGTCGCAGCATCCTCGGTCGAGTACCGCCGTCCCGCGCCGATCGCGCGCAGCCCGTCGTCCGCGCTCCGCGCCGTCGTGATCAGCGTGCGCGCCACACCGTCGTCGAAGTCGATCCCCGCCACTGCCGCCCCAGCCGTCCCGGGACCGCCGGAGTGCAGCCCCGGGTCACATCATGGTGCGGGTGGCCGGTCAGACACAAATGTTCTGCATTTCACATGCAGGGATCAGTAGCTGCGGTCGTGCGTCCCGGCCCGCGCCTCGTGCCGACCGGTGCCGCGCACGGCGGGCACCTTGATGAGCACGCTGCCGCTGAGCAGGTCGTGGTCGTCGTCCGCCGGCGTCGGTGCCTCCCTCGGGAGGCGCGACTGCCGTTCGTACTCCGCTTGCGTCTCGTGACGGGTCGGCGCGAACACCTCGTCCATCATCGAGATCACGCCGCCGGATCCGCCGCTGCGCGTGGCCTTGTTCGACAGGTCGATCCACCCCACGCGATCGGCGATCCACATCACGACGGCCGCCGCGGCCACCGCCCCCAGGAGGATCAACCAGTTCACGGTGACGACGCTACGTGGCGGCGCGGACCGCCACATCAGCCGCGCGGAGGATTCTCCTGATCCACACACGTGGTTCTTCAGGACGACATCCACACTGGAGGAGCGGCCGCCCGGAATCCCCCCTCTCCGGGCGGCCGACCACGATCCCTGGTGGCCGTGACGTGCCCGTGACAGGATGACGACGTGCTCGACGACGCAGACCGGGACCTCATGCGAGCGTTCGCCCGCTACATCGAGCAGGCGAACGAACTCGCCGCCGCCGAGCAGCGCGCGGTCCTGACGCCGGTCGGCGAGCGGATCGGCGCACACCTCGGCGTGGACCCGCAGTCGGTCCCGGTGGTCACCGAGGAACTCCCCGACCACCGCCTCGTCGACGCCGACATCGCTCTCGAGGAGCTCGCCGGTTCGGCTCCCGACGCGCTGGTCGGCATCGCCGGCGACGACAGCCGGTTCCACAGCTCCGTCAGTGAGTTCATCGCGAACCCGCACGTGCGTTGGGCCCCGGGGCCGGTGAGCTACGCGACGCGGGCGACGGGTGCGGACACCACCCGCCGGGTCGTGTCGTTCGGGCTCCGGCTCCTGACCCACGACGGCTCGCCGATCGCGGTCGTCCAGCGCTCCGCGAAGCCCGAGTACGGCCGTGGCCGGGCGACCCTCGAGATCCTCTGCCCCGACCAGGACGCCGCGAGCGCCTTCCTGCTGCGACTCCGTGCCCTGATGATCGAACGGAGCGTGCTGCGCGGCCAGGTCCTGTCCTTCGTGCAGTCCGAGTACGGCTCGGACGCCGGGGCCACGTTCCTCCGCCGCCCGACGGTCGACGTCGACGACGTGGTGCTCGGCGCGGGCGTGCTCGACGAGGTGGTCGACCACGTGGTGGGGATCGGCGAGCAACGCGAGGCCCTGCTCGCCGCCGGCCAGCACCTCAAGCGCGGCGTGCTGCTCTACGGGCCGCCCGGGACGGGCAAGACGCTCACGATCCGGCACCTGCTCACCAGGACGCAGGGCGTCACCGCGGTGCTGCTCACCGGCTCGAGCATCGCGGCGATCGGTGCCGCGGCCGAGATCGCCCGCACGTTCCAACCGTCGCTCGTGGTCATGGAGGACATCGACCTGGTCGCGATGGAGCGGCACAGCTCCCCGCAGCCGCTGCTGTTCGAGGTGCTGGACGCCCTCGACGGCCTCGACGGCGACGCGGACGTCGCCTTCGTGATGACCACGAACCGGGTGTCCGTCCTCGAACGTGCCCTCGCGGACCGCCCCGGCCGGGTCGACCTCGCGGTCGAGATCCCGCTGCCGGCGCTGCCGGAGCGGATCCGGCTGTTCCGCCGGTACGCGGGGTCGCTGCCGTTCTCGGAGGACGCCCTCGCCGAGGCAGCCGCCCGGGCCGAGGGCACGACCGGGTCGTTCGCCAAGGAGCTCATGCGCCGCAGCGTCCTCGGGGCGGCCTTGCGCGGCGCGGAGCCGGCGGACGAGGACCTCCGGACGGCGCTCGAGTCCCTGCTCACCGAGCGCTCGTCGTTGACCAGGAAGCTGCTCGGGACGCGCGGCGCGGACGACCGGGACGACAGCGACGACCGGGACGACGCGGACGGTGGCGAGGACTTCGGGTGGGTCGCCTACGCGCCCCTTGCGCGCAGCACGTTCAGCCGGGACGGCAGCGTCGATCTCGTGCTCCGTTCGGATGACGATCACGAGGACGAGGACGGCGACCCCGCCGACCGCTGACGGTCGCCCCTCCCCCACCGCTTCGCCCCGCGCGCCGAGCATCGGAGGATCCTCACCCCCGCCGGGCCGTCCCCTGCCGGGTCACAAGGAATCCGAAGCCCGTCGAGAACGTCGGCGCTCACGCTCGCACCATGAACGCGAAGCAGCGCCTCTGGACGGCCGTCGGGCTCGGGGTCGCCCTCGTGGTCGGCGGGGTCGCCGTGGTCGGGGTCCTCGTCGCCCCCGGCGGGTCCCAGCACGCGGGGAACATGCTCACGACCACCGTCCGCCAGGGAGCGGTCACCGCGAGCGTCGACACCACGGGCAACGTCGACCCCGTCTCGGAGACCACGGTCGGGTTCTCGGTCCCCGGGACGATCACGTCGATCGCCGTGCACGCCGGACAGGTCGTGCACGCGGGTCAGGCGCTCGCCACGATCGGGACGTCGAGCCTGTCCGGTGCCCTGACCGACGCACAGGCGAACCTGTCGAGCGACGAGACCGCGCTCGCGGACGCGCAGACCGCCCTCGCCGCCGCGGGGTCGCAGCCGTCCAGCGCCGCGACCGGGCGGACGTCTTCGGCGACGACCGCGTCCTCGAACGCGACCGCGGTCGACCAGGCCCAGACGCAGGTGCTCTCCGACGAGGCGAAGGTCACGTCGGACCAGACCGCGGTGACGACCGCCCAGGACGACCTGGCCGACGCGACCCTCTCGGCGCCGGTGTCGGGCGAGGTCGTGGCGGTGTCGGGAACGGTCGGTGAAGGCGTCTCCGCGAGCGGCACGCAGTCCTCGACGACGGGCGCATCCACCGCGACGGCGACTTCGGGCACCGGACAGTCGAGCACGTCCGGCGGAACCGCCGGGACCGGGTCGTCCGCAACGGGGTCCGCCGCGGCTTCCGGTGTCGTGACGATCGCCGACACCTCGCACGACGTCGTCACCACCGACGTCCCCGAGTCCGAGGTCGGCGCGCTCGAGGCCGGGCAGCGGGCGACGGTCACCTACCCCGCGAGCACGAGCGTGACGAGCAGTGCGACGGTGACGTCCATCGCCCCGGTCGGGACGTCGTCGAACGGCGTCGTGACGTTCCCGGTCACCGTGACCCTCTCCGGCCTCCCGTCCGGCATCCGGTACGGCGACACCGCCGACGTGTCGATCACCACGACGTCGTCGGCAGCGGACGCGCTCTCCGTCCCGGCGGCCGCGATCCACACGTCCGGCTCGGACTCGTACGTCGTCGTCGTGTCCGGCTCGACGACCAAGGACGTGCAAGTGACCACCGGCGTCGTCGGCGACGACGGGACGCAGGTGAGCGGCACGGGCCTCCGTGCGGGCGAGACCGTCTCGCTCGGGACGGCAGCAGCGTCGACGAGCACGGGCACCGGCACCGGCGCCGGCGGGGGCTTCGGCGGCGCCGGGTTCGGTACCGGGGGGCTCGGTGGGGGCTCGGGCCGGACGGGCGGGTTCGGCCGTGGCGGCACCGGGACGGGCGGCACCGGCGGGTTCGGCGGGGGCAGCGGAGCCGGGGGCACCGGCTCGACGGGCGGTGGGTCGCGATGAGCGTCGCCCGGCACCCGTCCGCGGCACCCGCTCCGCACGACACCGCGATCGAGCTCCTCGGGGTGCACCAGGTCTACGGATCCGGCGACGGCGCCGTGCACGCACTGCGCGGCATCGACCTCCGCGTCCACCCCGGCGAGTACGTCGCGGTGATGGGTCCGTCCGGCTCGGGGAAGTCGACCCTCATGAACATCCTCGGCTGCCTCGACGTCCCGACGCACGGCGTCTACCGGCTCGGCGGCACCGACGTCCGGCTCCTGGGCGAGGACGAGCTGTCCCGCGTGCGGAACCGCGACCTCGGGTTCGTGTTCCAGTCGTTCAACCTCATCCAGCGGATGACCGCGCTCGCGAACGTCGCGCTCCCGTTGGCCTACGCCGCCGTGGACGCCCGCGAGCGGACCCGCATCGCCTCGGCGGCGCTCGAGCGCGTCGGGCTCGGCGACCGGGCGCAGCACACGCCCGTCGAGCTCTCCGGAGGGCAGCAGCAACGCGTCGCGATCGCGCGCGCACTGGTCATGGAACCGACGCTGATCCTCGCCGACGAGCCGACCGGCAACCTCGACTCGCGCGCGACCCAGGACGTGCTCGACCTGCTCGACTCGCTCGCCGACGAACACCGCACGATCGTGGTGATCACCCACGAGGACGACGTCGCCGCACGGGCGCACCGCGTGGTCACGCTCGCCGACGGACGCATCGTCGCCGATGCACCGCGACCAGCCGGTGCACCGCGACCCGCCGGTGCACCGCGACCAGCCGGTCCATCGCGACCCGCCGGTGCACCACGACCCGCCAGTGCACCACGGGCCGAGGACGCACCGCTCCGCCGTCCGACCGGACAGGGCACACGATGAGGCCCGGCGAGGTCCTGCTGAGCGCCCTCCGCGGCGTCACCGCGAACAAGCTCCGCTCCGTCCTCACTCTGCTCGGCGTCATGATCGGGGTGGCGGCGGTCATCCTCCTGCTCGCGGTGGGGAACGGCTCGGCCCGGCAGGTCGCGGCGTCGATCGAGGCCCTCGGCACCAACACCCTCACGGTGCGCCCGGAGAGCGGGGCGACGGCCGGGTCCTCGACGAGACCGCTCACGGTCGCCGTGACCCAGGAGCTCGGGCGCGCCGGACTCGGTCACGTCGGCACGGTGGTGCCCGAGGTGGATGCGTCAGCGACGGCCGTGGCGGGCACCGTGTCGGAGACCGGCACCCAGGTGATCGGGACGACGCCGGCCTACTTCACGACCAGCACCGCGACGATCGGTTCCGGCCAGGCGTTCCCCGACGCAGCGGCCAGGGACGCCGTCATCGGGACCACCCTCGCGCAGGAACTCTTCCCCGGGCAGTCGCCGGTGGGCCGGAGCGTCTCGGTCGCCGGGATCCCGTTCACGGTGACCGGCGAGCTCGCCGAACAGTCGAGCGTCGGCTTCCAGGACCCGAACTCGGAGATCGTCGCGCCGCTCGCGACCGTGCAGGCGGACCTGTCCGGGTACGGGCCCGTGTCCGATGTGCTCGTGTCGGCGACCTCGGCGGACGCCGTCACGCAGGCCGAGGACGAGGTCACCATCGAGCTCGACCAGCTGCTCGGCGCGACCGCGGCCGACCAGCCGTTCACGGTGAACAGCGCCGGCACCCTGCTGCAGACCCGGCAGGCCAGTGCGCAGAGCTTCACGGTGCTCCTCGCCGCCGTCGCCGCGATCAGCCTGCTCGTCGGGGGCATCGGCGTCACGAACGTCATGCTCGTGACCGTCACCGAACGCACCCGCGAGATCGGGATCCGCAAGGCCATCGGCGCGACGAGGGGCGCGATCCTCGGCCAGTTCCTCGCCGAGGCGGCGATCCTCACCCTCACCGGCGGCGTCCTCGGCGTCGTCGTGGCCGTCGTCGGGGCGCAGTTCCCCGTCGACGGCACCACCCCCGTCATCGTCTGGTCGAGCATCCCGATGGCACTCGGCGTGTCCGTCGCCATCGGGCTGTTCTTCGGCGTCTACCCGGCGGCACGCGCCGCGGGCATGCGACCGATCCAGGCACTCCGCACCATCTGAACCGGAAGCAGGAACCATGTCCGACCACAACCGTCCCCCAGCCGCCGAGTGGCCCGCACCCGCGCCGGTGCCACCCGCACCGAGCCGCCGGTCACCGCTCCGGTGGATCGTCCCGACCCTCGCCGTGCTGGTGGCGGTCGTGGCCGGCCTCGCGGGCGGCATCGTCATCGGGAAGCACACCGCGACGGCGTCCGCCCCGTTCGCCCGGACCGGCACCAGCCAGTTCGGCGGACAGGGGAGCACCTCGGGCGGCACGGGCAACGCGGGCAGCGCAGGCGGGTTCGTCTCCGGCACCATCACCGCGGTGCACGGGGACACGCTCACCGTCACGACGACGCAGGGCACGAAGGAGACGATCACCGTCCCGTCGTCGGCCACGGTGACGACGACGAAGAAGGCGTCGCTCGGATCGCTCAAGGCGGGCGAGCACGTGACCGCGATCGGTACGGCGGGCTCCGGCTCGCTCAGCGCATCCCGGGTCTCCGAGGGGCAGACGGGCCTGGGCGGTGGTCGCGGCGGGTTCCGCGGCTCGGCCGGCTGATCACCCGGAGGTGCACCGCCGGGTGGTCAGGGCACCCGGCGGTCACGGCACCCGCTCGAGCCACTCCTTCGTCGCGAACTTCGTCGCCACGAGCTCCTGCGCCCGCTGTCGTTCGGCATCGGTCACGTGCCCCTCGTGCGCGCCGTACAGCTTCGTGAAGGTGGCGATCAACCGGTCGATGATCTCCGCGCGGGTGAGGCCGGTCTGCGAGCGGAGCGGGTCGACGCGCTTGGCGGCCGAGGTCGTGCCCTTGTCGCTCATCTTCTCGCGGCCAATGCGCAGCACCTGCACCATCTTCTCGCCGTCCATGTCGTAGCTCATGGTCGCGTGGTGCAGCAGCGACCCGGTGCCGAGCCGCTTCTGGGCCGCGCCGCCGATCTTCCCCTTCGTCGAGGAGATGTCGTTGAGCGGCTGGTAGTAGGCCTCGATGCCGAGGGACTTCAGCGCCTCGATCACCCACTCGTCGAGGTACGCGTACGAGTCGGCGAAGGTCATGCCCTGCACGAGGTCGGTCGGCACGTAGAGCGAGTACGAGATGATCGCGCCGGCGTCCATGAACATCGCGCCGCCGCCGGAGATCCGTCGGACGACCTCGACGCCGTACCTCGCCGCGCCCTCGGGGTCGACCTCGTTCTTGAGCGACTGGAAGGACCCGATGACGACCGCCGGCTGGTCCCACTCCCAGATGCGCAGGGTCGGTCCGCGGCGACCGGCACCGACCTCCTCGGTGAGGACCTGGTCGAGCGCGAGGTGCTCGTTCGGGCTGATCGGCCCCTCGTGGATGATCTCCCAGTCGTAGTCCTGCCAGGTCGACGCGCGGGAAAGCGCTCGGCGGACGGCGACGCCCACGGCCTCGGGCGTGAACCCGAGCAGCACGGCGTCCTCGGGCAGGGCACCGCGCACGGCGGCGGCGATCCCGGCGGCGTCCGTGGTGGCCGGCAGTCCGTCCACGGCGGCGTCGATCAGCGGGAGCGCGTCGTCCGGCTCGAGGAAGAAGTCCCCGGCGAGCCGGAAGTCCCGGATCACCCCGTCGTCGACCTCGAGGTCGACGACGACCAGCTTGCCTCCCGGGACCTTGTACTCACCGTGCACAGGACGAGCCTACGCCCGCCACCTGTCGGACGGGAGGCGCGTGGCGGCGCCGCCACGCGCCTCCCGTCCGCCCTGTGGTCACGCTGGCACGCGACGCGTGGATCGAACCTCGGAACCGACGTCGAACCGGGCGCAGCGCCCGGTTCGACATCGGAAGCGTGGTTCGACGCAGCGACACGACACGACGCGTCGCGACGTCGCGACCCGTCAGGCACCCGTCACCCGGTCCAGCCACGTGACCAGGTCGGCGACGACCTCGTCGCGGTTCGTCTCGTTGTAGACCTCGTGCCTGGCCCCCTCGTAGACCCGGACGGAGACGTCGGTCAGTCCCCCGCGTCGCCGGTACGCCTGCGCGAGCCGTTCGATCGAGCGCGGACCGCCGAGGGTGTCCTCGGAGCCGACCTGCAGCAGCATCGGCACGTCGTGCGGGATCCCCCGCCGTGGGACGCCGAGCAGTCGCAGGGCGTCCCGGACGCCGAACAGACCGATGACGTCCGCCTCGACCGCGAGCGGGTCGGCCGCCACGGCGTCGATGATCGACCGGTCGCGGGTGAGCCACTCGAACTTGGTCGGACCGGAGCCCGCGTGCCGGGCGTTGAGGTCGCCGCTGTTCATCCACCCGGGCAGCCGGTACGCGGTGGCGGAGAGCACGACCCCGTCGTACGCCTCCGACGAGGTGTTCACGATGCGCTGCGCCATCAGCGAGCCCCAGGAGTGCCCGAGCAGCACGAGCGGGACGCCCGGGGTGTCGGCGCGCGCGACCGCGGTCATCTGCTCGACGGCCGCGATCGCCGCCCGGAGGCCGCCGGGCCCGAGTCGCCCGAGCTTGGTGTGGTCGCCGTCCCACTGCGCGAGTCCGGTCCGCCCGTGCCCGCGGTGGTCGTTGGCGTGCACGGTGTACCCGGCGCGGACGAGGTCCTGCGCCAGCGGCTCGTACCGGAGCCCGTGCTCGCCGACGCCGTGCGCGATCTGGACGATGCCCTTCGGACGCGCCGCGCGCCAGGTCGAGTAGACGATCTCGACGCCGTGTGCGTCGGTGAACGAGGCGTCGCCTCGTGCTGCGGAGAACGTGGGCACGTGTGCATCCTCGCAGACGACCGGTTCGCCACGGACGGCCGCCGGTGTTCACCCGGTGTTCACGCAGCGGGCTCGGAGCAGGCCTAGCGTTCCGCGCATGGACGTCCTCGTCACCGTCGTGCTGGTGATCGTGGTGGCTCTCGTGTTCGACTTCACGAACGGCTTCCACGACACCGCGAACGCCATGGCCACCTCGGTCGCCACGGGTGCCCTCAAGCCCCGCACCGCCGTGCTCATCTCCGCCGTGCTGAACGTCGTCGGCGCGTTCCTGTCCACCGAGGTCGCGAAGACCGTCTCGCAGGGCATCATCCGCGAGGGCCAGGACGGCATCCACATCTCGCCCGTGATGATCTTCGCGGGGCTCGTCGGCGCGGTCCTCTGGAACCTCGCCACCTGGTACTTCGGCCTGCCGTCGTCGTCCACGCACGCGCTGTTCGGCGGCCTCATCGGGGCGTCGATCATCGGCGCCGGGCTCAACTCGGTCGACTGGGCGACGGTGGTGTCGAAGGTCGTGCTGCCGGCGCTGCTCTCGCCCGTGATCGCGGGGGTCATCGCGCTCGTGGCGACGTACCTGGCGTACACGATCACGAAGAACGCGACGACACACGGCGCGGCGACGGGCTTCCGGCACGGGCAGACGATCTCGGCCTCGCTGGTGTCCCTCGCGCACGGCACGAACGACGCGCAGAAGACCATGGGTGTGATCACGCTGACGCTGATCGCCGCGAACTACCAGGCCGCCGGCACCGGGCCCGCGCTCTGGGTGATCCTGGCGTGCGGCCTCGCGATCGGTCTCGGGACGTACATGGGCGGCTGGCGGATCATGCAGACCGTCGGCAAGAAGATCTCCGACGTGCAGTCCCCGCAGGGCTTCGCGGCGGAGACGAGCTCGGCCGCGACGATCCTGGTGTCCTCCCACCTCGGCTTCGCACTCTCGACGACGCACGTCACGAGCGGCTCGGTGATCGGTTCCGGTCTCGGCAAGAAGCTCGCCGACGTGCACTGGTCCGTCGTCGGGCGCATCGTCATCGCCTGGGTGATCACCTTGCCGGCCGCAGCGGTCGTCGGGGCACTCGCCACCTGGGTCGCCTCGACCTCGGTGATCGGCCTCGTGCTGGTCGCCGTGTTCGCCCTGGCCGCGGGGCTCGCCTTCTACGGTCTCGCCAAGCGCAAGCCCGTCTCAGACGACGACGTCACCGCCGCCGACACCGCCGAGCGCGAGCCGGCCGCGACCGCGAACTGAGGGGAACGACGATGGACATCGACTTCGGAGCGATCGGCACGGTCGCGGGCGTCGGCTTCGTGGCGGCCGTCGGCGTGGTGCTCGTCTACACGCTCGGCCTGCGCCTGCTCGGGACGGGTCAGCCGTCGGACGCCGGCGGCGACCACACGCAGTACGCGCAGGAGACCGCGCGCTCGGGCCACACGCCGCCGATCGCCCTCGCCGGTGCGGGACTGTGCTTCGCGATCTGCATCGCGGCCGTCCTCACCGGCATCTGGCTGACCATCCCCCAGTTCCACTGACGGACGTTCCTTCCCGGAACGCCCGCGTCAGTGCGCGCTGTAGCCGCCGTCGACCAGGTGGTAGCTGCCGGTGATGAACGAGGCCTTGTCGCTCAGCAGGAACAGGACGAGCGCCGCGACCTCCTTGTCGGTGCCGAGACGCTTCGAGGCGTGCTCCTCCTCCAGGGCGGTGATCGCCTCCGGGGTCATCGCGGAGCGCAGCAGCGGGGTGTCGATGAAGCCGGGGCCGACGGCGTTCGTCCGGACGCCCTGTGACGAGTACTCGAGCGCGGCGACCTTCGTGAGCCCGGCGAGCGCGTGCTTCGACGCGACGTACGCGGCGTTCTGGGCGATGCCGACGGCGCCGAGCACCGATGCCATGTTCACGATCGCGCCACCGCCGGCGGCGACCATCGCGGGGATCTCGTAGCGGAGACCGTAGAAGACGCCGTCGAGGTCCACCGCGCGCACGCGGTCCCACGCGGCGATGTCGTACTCGCCGATCGGCTGCGGGGCGGCGCCGATGCCGGCGTTGTTCACGGCGAGGTGCAGCGCGCCGTAGGTGTCGACGGCGAACCGGACCATCCGTTCGTTGTCGGCGGCGACGGCTGAGTTCGCCTCGAACGCCGCGGCCGTCCCGCCGTCGGCCTCGATCTCGGACGCCACACGCTGGGCGGCGTCGAGGTTGATGTCGGTGACCACGACGCTCGCGCCCTCGCGGGCGAGCTCCTTCGCGACGGACTCGCCGATGCCGCTGCCACCACCGGTGACGATGGCGACCTTGCCCTCGAACTCGGACATGATTCCTTCTCTCTGAACAACACCTGTTGTTCAAAACGACGATACACCCGGAAACCAGTTCGTTCACTGAACTAATTTGCTAGGCTAACGATCGTGACCGACGCCACCGACCTCCGCATCGCGGTGAACCGCCTCTCGCGCACCCTGCGCGCGCAGAAGGCCGACACCTCCGTCACGGACGCGCAGTTCTCGGCGCTGGCGCGCCTGCACCGGGACGGCGCCATGACGCTCGCCGAGCTCAGCCGGCAGGACGGGGTGACGCCCCCGTCGATGACGAAGACCGTCGCCGTGCTCATCGACCGCGGTCTCGTGTCGAAGGGCGGTCACGAGGACGACCGTCGCAAGGTCCTGCTGTGCGCGACCGCCGCCGGCGCCGACTTCGTCGAGGAGACCCGCCGTCGTCGGGACGGCTGGCTCACCCCTCGTCTGGCCGACCTCACCGACGAGGAACGGCAGACGCTCGCCGACGCCACCGAGATCATGAGGAGGCTGGCCCAGTAGTGACCGCCATGTTCCGTTCCCTGTCCGGCCGCAACTACCGCATCTGGTTCGCCGGCGCCCTGGTGTCCAACGTCGGCACCTGGATGCAGCGCACCGCCCAGGACTGGCTCGTCCTGACGAAGCTCTCCGACAACGACGCCATCGCGGTCGGCATCACCATGGCCCTGCAGTTCGGCCCCCAGCTGCTCCTCCTGCCCCTGACCGGGCTCGCGGCCGACCGGTTCGACCGCCGCAAGGTGCTCATGCTCACCCAGGGCCTGATGGGTGCGCTCGGACTCGGCCTCGGGATCATGGTGCTCACCGACACCGCCACGATCTGGTCGCTGTACGGCTTCGCCCTCGCACTCGGCATCGTGGCCGCGTTCGACACCCCGATCCGGCAGACCTTCGTGTCCGACGTCGTCCAGGGCGAGAACGTCGCCAACGCCGTCGCCCTCAACTCGGCATCGTTCAACGCCGCCCGACTGATCGGCCCCGCGGTCGCCGGTGTGCTGATCGCCGCGATCGGGTCCGGGTGGGTGTTCGTCATCAACGCCGCCTCGTTCCTCGCGGTCCTGCTCGCACTGCGCTTCGTCGATCCCGCGCAGCTCGCCGACCGCGTCCGGGCCAAGCGCGGGAAGGGACAGATCCTCGCCGGCATCCACTACGTCCGCACCCGACCGGAGATCATCGTCGTGCTCTGCATGATCTTCGTCGTCGGCACGTTCGGCGTGAACTTCCCGATCTTCACCTCGACGATGGCCCGGGTCGAGTTCCACAAGGGCGCGGGCGAGTTCGGTCTGCTGAACTCCGTGATGGCCATCGGCTCGGTCGCCGGGGCACTCCTGTCCGCCCGACGGGAGCGGCCGCGGATGCGCACGCTCGTGATCGCCTCCACCGGGTTCGGGCTGGCGTGCACGGCCGCCGCCTTCGCGCCGACCTACTGGACGTTCGCCGTCGTGCTGGTCTTCGTCGGCCTCGCCTCGCTGACGTTCATGACGACGGCGAACGCCCTCGTGCAGACCACGACGAAGCAGGCCATGCGCGGCCGCGTGATGGCGCTCTACATGGCGATCTTCGCCGGGGGCACCCCGATCGGCGCCCCCATCGTCGGCGCGGTGGCCGATGCGTGGGGCCCGCGCTGGGCCATCGGCGTCGGCGCACTGTCCGGGTTCGTGGCACTCGCGATCGCCCTCGTCTGGCTCGTCCGGTACGAGCGCTTCCGGGTGCGGTACGACGCGGACGCCCGGCTGCACCTGGCGATCACGCACGCGGTGCCGATCGTCGGGACGCGGGCGGCCCGTGCCGCATTGCGGCAGGACCTGGAACGCGACGAGGCGGTCGCCGACCGGTCCAGCGCCGTCTGAGGCGCCCACCCACCGGGCTGGAGGCACGGGGCAGGCCCGCACCGCGCCTCCAGGCCGGCAGCCGGTCACCGGGCACCAGTACCCGGCACCGGCACGTTCAGCGCGCGGGTTCCGCGGCCGCGAACACGCGCGCGTCGAGCGCGGCGACCACGCGGTCCGCCGCGGCCGCGAGCCGTTCCCCCGCGACGCGTGCGGCGAGGAGCGCGGTCTCGGTGGACACCGCCTCGAGGTCGGCACGGGTCTCCGCGAAGGCACGCGCCTCGTCCGCGACGCACGTCGGCGCCACGTCGGCGAGGCACTCGTCGGCGCGCCGCGCCAGGAACCGCAGCGACCGGGGACTGTGCGCGTCGAGGAGGAGGAACGCCGCGGCGTCCTCCGGGGTCGGCGTGTGGTGGTCCCGTCCGCGCTGGAACGCCTCGCCGGCGCCGCACGCCCGGAGCGCGGTCGACCAGGACGGTCCCGAGCCGGGGTCGAGCAGCCCGGACGCGAGGAGTCGCGCGGTGGTCGCGCACCGCTGCAAGGACCGCCCGAGGGTGAAGAACTCCCAGACCTCGTCGCGACTCGCGTCGGCCTCGACGACGCCGATCGCGAGGGCACTCCGTTCCCGGACCCAGCCGAGGAACTCGTGCGCGCGGTCGGGCGCGACCTTGCGGGGCATCCGCGACCGGGTGACGTTGAGGCAGTCCCACAGCTCGGTGGAGACGACCTCCCGGGCACGGCGCGCGTTGTCCCGTGCGACGGCCACCGCGGCCGCGATCGAGGCCGGTTCGTGCCGGTCGAGGGCGAGCGAGTCGATCGTCGACGCACGGTCGGGGTCGTTCGCCGGGCCCGCTGCACCGACCACGGCCCGGAGCTCGGCCGCGACCAGGCGGTCCTGCTCGACGGACGCCGGGTCCCCCCGTGCCACGTAGACGTCGAGCATCCGGGCGACCACGTCCGTGCGTTCGACGGCGTTCCCGACGTGGAAGACGCTCCCCGCGAGTCGGCTCAGCACGTCGGCTCCTGCATGTCGTGAACCTACTGACCGGGGATTGCCGGGGTGTTTCGTCGCCGCGTCACGGGTGTTGCAGTCGCCGAGGAACGCGGTGGGTCGGCCGGTCCGCGCACTCGCTAGACAATCTAACTAGAGCGTCTAGCATTGGGGTCATGACTTCCGAGGTGATGACCGGCACCGCGGGATTCTGGTACGGCGATGAGTCCAGGGTCGACGCGGTGGACGTGCTGAACGCGCTCCGCAGGTACCGGAGTGCCGAGAGCGCCGCGCAGCGACGCGCGCGCGAAGCCCTCGGGATCGGCGAGAACGCCCTCCTGGCGCTCCGCATCCTGCTCGACGCCGAGTCCGCCGGACGCGCGGTGAACGCGAAGGACCTCGCCGAGGAGCTCGAGATCACCGCTGCGTCCACCTCGGCGCTCGTCGACCGGCTCGTCCGCAGCGGACACGTCGAACGCCACCCGGACCCGAACGACCGTCGCGGCGTCATCCTGACGGCGTCGGGCGGCTCGATGCGCCAGGTGCTCCAGGTGATCGACCAGCTCGACTCCCGCGCGATCGAGGCCACGGAACACCTGTCCCAGGACGACATGGCGGTCATCGTGGCGTTCCTCGACGAGATGGTGCGCGTGGTCGACGACGTGGACGTGGTCGGCAGGCGCCCCGCGTAGCCTGCTGCCATGGCAGACACGGCGACGCCCGCGCCGCACGACCCCGAGGACGACATGCCCCTCGCGGAGCTCGATGCCCGGGCACGGGCGAACGCCGCACTCCGACGCATCCAGGCCGGGTCGGACCCCACGCGCGAGGCGTTCGACCTCGCCAACACCATGAACGACGAGACCGTCGGACGGCTGACGAACGCCGTCCGACGGCTCCTCCGCCGGAGGTCCGGCCAGTGAGGTCGGGCTAGAAGGCCGTGCCGACCGCCGCGATGTCGTCACCGCCGTGCCCGGCCGCGCTCGCGTCCGCGTAGACCCGGCCGAGGGCGTCGAGCAGCACCGTGGAGACGCCGCTGTCCCGCGCGGCGTCGGTGATCAGGCCGATGTCCTTGCGCAGGCCATCCAGGGCGAACTGCGCCGCGAACGATCCCTCGATCATCGCGTTGCCCTTGGTGTGCGCGTAGGGCGAATCACTCGCGCTGCCGTCGATCGCCTCGAGGAACAGCGCCGGGTCGAGTCCGAGGGACCGGGCGACGGCGAGGGACTGTCCCGTCGCGGCGGTGATCGAGGCGATCCAGGCGTTCGCCGCGAGCTTGAGCGCCGTGCCCGCCCCGACCTGCTCGCCGGCACGCACCGTCTTCGCGCCGACGGCGTCCAGGACGGGGTCGATCCGGTCGAGCACGTCGGCGGGTCCGGCGGCGAGCATGGTCAGCGTGCCCTGCTCGGCCGGCGCCTTCGTGCCGAGCATCATCGCCTCGACGAGGGTGATGCCGTACTTGTCGGCGAGCTGCACGACGGTCTCGGTCCCCGCGACGCCGATCGTCGAGCACTGCACCCACACGGCGTCGGTCGGGGCCTCGCCGGCGGCGGCCTCGAGCACGTCCACCACCGCGTCGGTGTCGAACAGGGTGAGCAGGACGACCTCGGCGTCGGCGACCGCCGATGCCGCGTCCGGTGCGACGGTCGCGCCCTGCTCCCCGAGCGGAGCGGCCTTCTCGGCGCTCCGGTTCCACACCGTCACCCGGTGGCCCTCCCGCAGGAGGGATCCCGCCACCCCGGCCCCCATGGTCCCCGTCCCCAGTACACTCACCCGCACGCGCGTCTCCGTCTCCGCAGCGACGCCCTGCCGCTGCCGTCCCGACGCTACGCGCCCGGGTTCAGAGCAGCCCGCGGGACCGGAGCCACGCGGCCGGGTCGACCGGGGTGCCACCGAGGATGACCTCGAAGTGCAGGTGCGAGCCGGTCGAGACGCCGGTGTTCCCCACGGCACCGAGGCGCTGCCCGGCGGCGAGCGTGTCGCCGACGCGGACGCCGATCTGCGACAGGTGCCCGTACCGGGTCTGCGTGCCGTCGGCGTGCAGGAGGAGCACCTGGTTGCCGTACCCACCGAGCACCCCGGCCGCGACGACCCGACCGGGCATCGCGGCGACCACGGCCGTGCCGGTCGGCGCGGAGAAGTCGAGCCCCTGGTGGTTCGTCGAGCACGCCGCGCAGCCCCGGACCCACCGGGACCCGAAGCCGCCCGCGGCCGGGACGGATCCGTCGGCGGGGCGGACGGCAACCGCCGGGTGCGCCTGGTCCGCCGCCGCAGCACCGGTCGGCGGCCGCACCTGGTCCGTGCCGATCCGGAACGCGTCCCGCTCGACGACGATCGTCGCGCGGGCCGCCGTCGCGTACTGCTGCGCGGGGAGCGTGGACGGCATCCCCTGCGGTGTCGACGCGGTCGCCGCGTGCGGGGTGGCGACCGACACGAGCAGGCACGCCACGACGGCGGTGGCGGTGACCGGCCGGGCCTCGGCGGAGGCGACCGCCGAGCCGACGGACCGGACGGGGCCGATCGTGGCGCGGGAGACGGCTCGGGCGAGCGAACGGCCGGCGTCCGCTCGACGGGAGGCGCGGGTCGACCGGCGCAGACTGCGTCGGGACGGGAGCGTATCGGTGGAGACCGGGGCGGCGGGAGGGGACACCGCCGCCCCGGTGGTCTCGGGGACGACCGCGCGGGCGCCTGCCGCGTTCGCCGCGCGGGCGGCTGCCGCGTTCGCCGCGAGCCGGGCCGCGCCGCGCGGGCGCATCGGCAACGCCTCGGTCGTGGTGGTCATCGGTTCGGTCGGGATCGGCTCAGGCGCGGACGACGCCGTCGCGGCCGATCTGCTCCAGCTCGGCCACGACGGCATCGACGACCGCGCGGGTGATCGCATCGGCGACCGCCTCGACCAGCACGAGCTGCTCGGCGCGGACCGGGAGACCGGTCGCGATCGCGGTGACGACCCGCTCGGGGATGTCGTCGATCGCCTCGACGAGGGCGTGCGGGACGAGGACGGAGTCCTGCGCCGCGACCGGTGCCGACATCGGCGAGGTCGGGGCCGGGGCGAAGGTCGCGCGGGCGACGCTCGGGGCCGGGACGGCCTGCTCGGTCTGGCGGGCGATGGAGTCGAAGAGCGGGGTGGAGGACATGCTGCTGGCCTTCCGATCAGAGATGAGGGCCGGTTCTCGGTCCGGCCGCGGTGGAGGTGCCCCTGGGCACATCCACATTCAATCACTGATATTTCTTATGCGCAATACCGATGTCAGTCGGGTTCGACGGCCTCGGTCGGGTCGTCCCGACGCAACACCTGTCGGACCCGCTCGACGATCGTCGCCGGCGGGTTGTTGTAGGCGTTCGCGGGCTCCTGGCCGCTGAGCTCCTGGATCGCGGCCATCACGGCGTCGGTCGCGTGCCGTCGCGCCCGGCCCGACGACGCCTCGCCGTAGCCGGACAGGTCGAGCGGCTTCCCGAACTCGATGGTCACCTTCGCGAGCTTCGGCACCCGAGACCCGACGGGCTGCACGTCCTCGGTGCCGGTGAGCGCCACCGGCACCACGGGAGCGCCGCTCGTCAGCGCGAGCCAGGCCACCCCGGTGCGGCCCTTGTAGAGCCGGCCGTCGAGGGAGCGGGTGCCCTCCGGGTAGATCGCGAAGGCCTCCCCCGCTTCGAGCCGTTCCAGCCCGAGGTCCAGGGCGTGCTGGGCCGCCGACCCCGCACTGCGCTCGACGCCGATCGCGCCGATCCCGCCGAAGAACGCCCGGGAGACCGCGCCGCGCAGCCCCGTCCCGGTGAAGTACTCCTGCTTCGCGAGGAACGAGACCTTCCGCGGTGCCATGAGCGTGATCGCCGGGGAGTCGATGAACGATCGGTGGTTGCTCGCCAGGATCACCGGGCCGCGCTTCGGGACGTTCTTCCGGCCGATGATCCGAGGGCGCCACAGCAGTCGAGCAAGCGGCGTCACCACCGCACGGCTGAGCGTGGTGGTGAACTTGGTCGAACCGGGCACCGGACCTCCTCGTGACGGGAGCCTCCGAGTGTACTGAGGCCCACCCCGGGTCCATGCCCGCCGAGGAATGCGTCGATCAATCCGCGGCGGCGACCACGTCGAGCACCGCGCGTCCGTAGCGCTCGAGCTTCGCGCCGCCCACGCCGGAGATCTCGGCGAGTTGGTCCTCGTCGGCGGGCTTCACCGCCGCGATCCCCCGGAGCGTGGCGTCGTTGAACACCACGTACGCCGGGACGCCTTGTTCGCGGGCCTGTGCCGCACGCCAGGCACGGAGCGCCTCGAACAGGCCGAGGGCCTCCTGCGGCATGTCCGTCACGACGGCACGGCGAGATCGGTTGGCGCGCGGTGCCTTCACCGGGTCGCGGCGCATCCGGACGGTGACCTTGCCGCCGAGCACGTCGGCGCTCGTCGGGCTCAGCACGATCGTGCCGAAGCCGTCCCCCGAGACCGCGGCGTAGCCCTGCGCGAGCAGCTGCCGGGCGACCGCGCGCCACTCGGCCTCGCCCAGGTCGCTGCCGATGCCGAACGTCGCGAGGGACTCGTGCCGGAGCTCCTGCACGCGGGGCGACTGCTTGCCGACCAGGATGTCGACGAGGTGCGAGACGCCGTACCGTTGCCCGCGCTCGCGGTCGAGCCGGACCACGGTGGACAGCAGCTTCTGGGCCGGCACCGTGCCGTCCCAGGACTCGGGCGGCGCGATGCACGTGTCGCAGTTGCCGCACGCCGTGCTCTCCTGCCCGAAGTACGCGAGCAGGCGGACCCGACGGCACTCGATCGTCTCGCAGAGCGCGAGCATGGCGTCGAGGTGGGCGCTGAGCTGCCGGCGGTGCGCGGCGTCGCCCTCGGACTGGTCGATCATCCGGCGCTGCTGCACGACGTCGTTCAGGCCGTACGCCAGCCAGGCGGTGGACGGCAGACCGTCACGGCCGGCACGACCGGTCTCCTGGTAGTACCCCTCCACCGACTTCGGGAGGTCCAGGTGCGCCACGAACCGGACGTCCGGCTTGTCGATGCCCATGCCGAAGGCGATGGTCGCGACCATGACCACGCCGTCCTCCCGCAGGAAGGTCGACTGGTTGCGCTCGCGCACCTTGGCGTCGAGGCCGGCGTGGTACGGCAGCGCCGGGATGCCCTGGTCGGCGAGGGCGGCGGCGGTGCGTTCGACCGAGTTCCGGGACAGGCAGTAGACGATGCCCGCGTCGCCGCTGTGCTCGGTGCGGATGAAGGTGAGCAGCTGCTGCAGGGCGCCGGTCTTCGGCTCGATGCGGTACTGGATGTTCGGGCGGTCGAAGTCGGCGACGAAGTGCGCGGCGTCGTCGAGGCCGAGCCGGGCGGAGATCTCCCGGTGGGTCTGGGGCGTGGCGGTGGCCGTGAGCGCGATGCGCGGGACGGTCGGCCAGCGCTCGTGCAGGACGCTCAGCTCGAGGTAGTCCGGGCGGAAGTCGTGGCCCCACTGCGCCACGCAGTGTGCCTCGTCGATGGCGAACAGGGCGATCCGGGCGCGGTCGAGCAGGGCGCGGGTGGACTCGAGTCGGAGCCGCTCCGGCGCGAGGTACAGCATGTCGACCTCGCCCGACACGACGGCCCGCTCGACCCGCGCGCGCTCGTCCGGCCCCTGCGTCGAGTTCAGGAACGCGGCCTTGACGCCGTTCGCTGCGAGGGCGTCGACCTGGTCCTGCATGAGGGCGATGAGCGGGGAGACGACGACGCCGACGCCGTCCCGCACGAGCGCGGGCACCTGGTAACAGAGTGACTTGCCGCCACCGGTCGGCATCAGCACGAGCGCGTCGCCGCCGGTGACGACCTGGTCGATGATGGCCGCCTGCTCGCCGCGGAAGTCGTCGTAGCCCCACACGCGGTGCAGCACGTCGAGCGCAGCGGCACGCGACGCCGACACGGCAGCGGGCGCGGGCGTGGTGCTCATGCCACGAGCCTACGGCCGACCGGCGACACCCACCGCACTGTCCACAGGCTCCCCCGCCGCGGTGCCGGACCCGGCCCCGTCGTCGGCGCGGGCCGGTGCTGCCGCCCAGCCCGTGCCTCCAGGCCGGAGCCACCGGGTGCCGCCCGCCCAGGCCGGGGCCACACCGCGGAACCGTGGCGCCGGCCGACCGGCGAAGCGCCGGTCCAGGCGTCGCCACGTGGCGAGCATCTCGACCATGCCCCAGTACGCCAGCGAGGTCGCGAGCGTCAGGAGCCAGCCCTGCCACGTGCCGTTGGCGTCCTGAGACGTGAGGTCAATCTTCGACCAGCCGGGTGCCTGCACCACGAAGATCATGATGTTGTTGAAGGCGTGCTGCAGGACCGTGGCCTCGAGCCCACCGGTCCGGAGCACGATGATCGCGGCGATCAGGCCGAACGAGCCGACGTCGAGGATGCCCCACACGTTGTAGCCGTTCGGGATGTGCAGCAGGGCGAACACCACCGTCGAGACCGCGACCGCGAGCACGGTGCCGACGACCCGGATCGGGATCCAGGAGCCGATCGTCTGCATGAGGAACCCACGGAAGATGTACTCCTCGGCAGCACCCTGGAACGGCACGAGCAGGAGGACCAGCACGATCGTCACCGTCAGCGTGCCGACGGACACGGTGGACTGGCCGATCGCACCGTGGTCCCACCCGAAGCCGCCGTCGAAGGTGAACATGCCCGCGGTCTGGAACAGGAACATGACCACGGCGATGACGAGCGTCGGGATGAGGCACCAAGCCGCCCAGCCCCAGCGCACGCGGAACCGTGTCGACGACAGGATGCCTGCCGGACCGAGGCGTGCGATCTTCACCGCGAGCAGGATGCCGGGCAGCAGGATCACCAGTGACACGAGGCTGAGCGACAGGGTCAGCGGGTCGGTCGGGTCGAGCGCACCGCTCTGCAGGTCGTCGAGCAGTCCCGTCAGCCCAGACTCCCCCTGCACCGCGGCGATCGGGACGAAGTACGCGACCGTGATGAGCACCTGCGAGGCGAGGTACCAGCCCGCCAGGAACGCCAGCGCCACGAGCGGGCGCCACCACCTCCAGCGTGCGTCGACGCGGGGCAGGCGGTGGTAGGGAACGCTCACGCCGAGCAGGGTACCGGGCCGGGCAGGATGGGAGCCGTGCTCACCGT
>Ga0153989_1000058_pt1 | contig 27473 bp, 26 predicted proteins | sample TSNC073MetaG_FD_104701 | JGI IMG/M metagenome (GOLD analysis project Ga0153989, IMG submission 104701) | Attine ant fungus gardens microbial communities from North Carolina, USA - TSNC073 MetaG | ecosystem: Host-associated > Fungi > Mycelium > Unclassified | place: USA: North Carolina, Jones... | reverse complement strand
GGCATCCTGACCCCCGGTGTCACGCCCGTGATCGGCAACGGTGTCGTCGTCGACCTCGAGGTCCTGTTCCAGGAGCTCGACGCACTCCGGGCCCGCGGCGTCGACGTGTCGCGCCTGCTCGTGTCCGCGAACGCCCACGTCATCACGCACTACCACCGCACGATCGACAAGGTGACCGAGCGGTTCCTCGGCAAGCGCCAGATCGGCACCACCGGTCGCGGCATCGGTCCGAGCTACGCCGACAAGATCAACCGCGTCGGCATCCGCATCCAGGACATCTTCGACGAGAACATCCTGCGCCAGAAGGTCGAGGCGGCGCTCGACCAGAAGAACCACCTGCTCGTGAAGGTCTTCAACCGCCGGGCGATCGACCCGGACGAGGTGGTGGAGTCGCTCCTGTCCTTCGCGGACCGGCTCCGGCCGATGGTGGCCGACACCGGGCTGGAGATCCACCGGGCGCTCGAGCGCGGCGAGACCGTCCTGTTCGAGGCCGGTCAGGCGACCATGCTCGACGTCGACCACGGCACCTACCCGTTCGTGACCTCGTCGTCGGCCACCGCCGGCGGCGCGGCGACGGGTTCCGGGATCGGGCCGGGCAAGCTCGAGCGCATCATCGGCATCGTCAAGGCGTACACGACCCGCGTCGGGGCCGGCCCGTTCCCGACCGAGCTGTTCGACGAGTCGGGGGAGTTCCTCCGCGCGAACGGCTTCGAGTTCGGCACCACGACCGGCCGGCCGCGTCGCTGCGGCTGGTACGACGCCCCGATCGCGCGCTACACGGCCCGGGTGAACGGCGTGACCGACTTCGTGCTCACCAAGTTGGACGTCCTCACCGGCCTCGAGACGATCCCGGTCTGCGTTGCCTACGACGTCGACGGCGTCCGCGTCGACGAGGTGCCCGTGAACCAGTCCGACTTCCACCACGCGAAGCCGATCTACGAGGACTTCCCCGGCTGGACCGAGGACATCACCGGGGCCCGCTCCTTCGAGGACCTGCCGGCGAACGCCCAGGCGTACGTCCTGGCCGTCGAGGCGATGTCCGGCGCCCGGATCTCCGCGATCGGCGTCGGTCCCGGCCGGGACGCGATCGTCGTCCGCCACGACCTGCTCGGCGCCTCGGCCTAGGCGATGCGGGTCCTGTTCGTCTGCAGCGGCAACATCTGCCGGTCGCCGCTCGGCGCGCAGGTCCTCACCGCGCGACTCGGCCGTGACGCGGCGGGGTTCACGGTCGGGTCCGCCGGCACCATCGCGCAGGACGGCGCCCCGATGGACGATGCTGCCGCGGCGCAGTCGATCCGGCTCGGTGGGGACCCGTCCGCGCACCGCTCCCGGTACCTGACACCGGCGATCGCCGCCGACGCGGACCTCGTGCTCACGGCGGAGCGGTCGCACCGGGCCGCGGTGGTGTCCCTCGCACCCCGGACGGCGAAGCGCGCGTTCACGATCAAGCAGTTCGCGCGGGTGCTCAGCGGGCTCGAGCCGGCCGACCTCGACGGCGTCGGGACGACGGCGGAACTCGTCGAGCGCGTCGCTCGGCTCCGGGGCACCGTCCCGATGCCGACCGACCCGGCCGTGGACGACGTCGACGACCCCTACCGGCGCTCGACGGCGACCCACGAGCGGGTGGCGGACGAGATCGCCGCCGCGCTCGCGGTCGTCGCGGACGCCCTGCGCGCGGTGGGGCCGGCCCGAGACTCGGCCTGAGCGACCCTTCTCGCGCCCCGGACCCCGAGATCGGTCGCGCACCCCGAGTCTCGGTCACGCCGAAGCCTGTCCGGCGCCAGCGACCGCCGGCCCCGGATGTGTCTCCGGATGCAGTGACACCTGCCCGTCCCGGGGGAGCGCACGGCCGCCGCTAACCTGGCCGGATGGGTGGGGGAACGCAGGCGCGCACGGTCGGACTCGGCGTCGGGACCGGGGTGCTGTCCGGCATCGTCGGGCTCCTGCCCTGGATCGTCACCGGGATGCGCCTGCCGCTGCAGAACCTCTGGGCGACCTCGACCGTCGACCCGTCCGACATGCCGGTGGCGCTGCTGCCGTTCAACCAGTACTGGGTCGGCGTCATCGCGGGGATGCTGCTCGTCGGCGGTGCGGTCGCCGGGCTCGCCGTCCGGCTCCTCGGCGCTCGATTCGGTGTGCCCGCGCGGCCGGCGACCGTCCTGGCCGCGTCCGGGTTGCTCGTCGTGCAGCTCGTCGCCGTCGTGCAGACGGCCGTGGTGACCGGAGCGGGGTTGCGGACGGACCGGGCGATCGGGACCGGCGCGGCGACCAGCGCCTCCCAGGTGTACCTCGTCGCGCTCATCGTCGGGACACTCGTGGCCGTCGCCCTCGCGGTGGTGCTGCTCATCGTGCTCGCCCGCACCGTGCCCGCCGTCGCGATCGTCGGGCTCGCGGTGGGTGCGCTCGCCGCCGGCACCTGGACCGATGCCTTCCCACTGATCGCCGACGGCGCGGCGTCCACCGTGCTCGCCGTCACCCGGTGGGTCCCGGCGGTCCTCCTCGGCCTCGGCATCGCGTGGACGGGGCTGCGCAGCACGGGGCGGGTGGTCGGGTCCGTGCTGGCGCTCCTGGTCCTCTGGAGTGGATCGGCCGCGGTGACCGCGATCACGGCGGCACTCGGGACGCGGGTGTACCTGCCGTACCCGCTCGAACTCGCGTCGTTCGGCGCCGAGGTCTTCCGCTCCGCGCTCGGCCCGTCGGGGACCGGGATCGGCAGTGCCCTCGTCGCGCTCGTCATCGGGGGTGCCGGCGCGCTCGTCCTGCGCGGGCGACGAGTACGGTCCCTGCCGGTCGCCGGCTGATCACCCGTCGATCCGGACTGGCCGGAGAACGAGTACCCCGATCCGTACCCTGTACCCCGGAAGTGTGACGTCCGGCCCCGGAAACCCGGGGATCGTCGATGGAGCTGATTGACGGAACCCGTGAATCCACGGGCATCGGTGGCGCGGTCGATGGTCGTTCTCGTAGCGTTCTGGTGTCAGCAGTTGTACCCCGGATCGCGAAGGAGAGCGACATGAGCACCACCGTCAGCACCGACACCCGAGCCGAGGTCACGCTCGACACCGAGACGGTCGACACGATCGCGATCCTCGAGGCCCAGGCCGAGCCGCACACCCGTCCGGCACGCGCCAAGCTCTCCTGGACGCAGGAGGACGACGGTGAGTGGATCGCCAACTACGGCGGCTACTTCGGCGGTTCGATCGACAAGCGCGACGACCGGTACGTCGCCTCCGACACGTTCGGCCTCGTCGTCGGCGACTTCGAGTCGCTCGAACAGGCGCAGGCGAAGCTCGCGGACCAGCTGCACGTGATGCTGCCGTCCGTGATCCGCCCCGTCGAGTGAGCCGTTCCACCAGCGACACCAGAACCACCAGCACCAGCAGTACGAGGAGCACGAGCATGAGCACGACGGTCGCCCACCACGAGCAGACCGAGGCGATCGCGGACGAGGTCACGGTCGACACCGCCACCATCGCAGCGATCACCGAGATCGAGGCCGAGGCCGTCGCTCCCGAGCAGCACCCGACGCACGCGCGGATCACGTGGTCCCGCCCGGACACCGGCCTGTGGGCCGCGAACTACGGCGGCTACTACGGCGGCACGGTCGACCGGCAGGGCACCCACTACTTCGTGTCCGACACCTACGGACAGTACGTCGGCGACTTCCGCTCCCTCGAGGAGGCGCAGCAGCGCCTCGCCGAGCGGCTGCACGTCCTGCTGCCGGACGTGCGTCGCGAGGCCTGACACGCGATCTGGACCGGAGGCCCGGATCACGTCCGCCACGCGGCGGGCGCGATCCGGGCCTCCAGTCCGTCGTCCGCGGCTCAGCGCGGCATCGTCGCGACCAGTGCCACCGCGTTGAACACGGCGTGCGCGAGGACCGCCCCGCCGATGCGATCGGTCATCGCGACGAGCGTGCCGGTGAGCAGGCCGAGGAGGAACGTCGTCACCACGACGGTGAACCCCGCGAGGTCCGAGCTCGGTGACCCGACGAGCACGTGCAGGACCGCGAACAGCGCCGCCGTGACCGGGACCGCGACGAACCGCGTGCGGGGCGGGAGCATCCGCGCGAGGTGACGCTGGAGGAGCCCGCGGAACACGACCTCCTCGACGACCGGTCCGACGATGCACAGGCCCACGGCCGCGACGACCAGGACGGTGACGTCGACGCCCCCGACCGCCGGCGGCGGCGTGAGTCCCGTCGTGCCGAAGAACGTCAACGACAGGACGGCGTCGACCGTGCGGCACACGATCACGATGCCGAGGGCGACGACCACGTCGGCGGGTTCGACGCGGAACGACCGACGAGCCGCGGCGAGCGAGGACCCGCGGACCGCGACGACGGCCGCCAGCCCGAGCGGTACCCACACCGCGAGGTCGCTCGCGAGCAGCTGGGCGACCGGGGACGGCAGACCCCCAGTTCGCGCGACACCGGCGACGATGCGTTCGAGGAGGACCGCGACCACGAGCCCTGCCAGGACCGCCACGACCACGCGGTCGCGCGTCGGCACCTGCGCTTCGGTTCCCGGCTGCATGGCATCACCGTAGGGGACACGCAGCACAATCCGACACCTGTCCTCCCGAGCTGGACCCCTGCGTGTGGCAGTATTTCCCTGCCGCATGCTGGGACATCCCCGGCGCGCACGCGGAGGGACACCGCGAGCACGGCCATCTTCGGGGAAGGCAGGCGCGTGGAGCTCCGCGACTACATCACAGTGCTGCGCAAGGGCTGGATCCTCATCCTCGTGCTCGCACTGGTGGGGGTGGCGGCGGCCGCCGGGTTCTCCGTCCTCAAGCAGCCGGTCTACTCCGCGTCCGCCCAGGTCTTCGTGTCGACGCAGACGAGCGGCAGCGCGAGCGACCTCGCCCAGGGCAACACCTTCACGCAGCAGCGGGTCCTGACCTACTCGAACCTCGTCACCACGCCGATCGTCCTGCTCCCCGTCATCTCGAGCCTGAAGCTCGACATGAGCGCCGACGACCTCGCGAAGCTGGTGTCGGCCGACGCCCCGACGAACACGACCCTCATCTCCATCACGGTGAACGAGACCGATCCGGTGCAGGCCGCCGACATCGCGAACGCGACCTCGCAGAGCCTGACGAACGTCGTGCAGAACATCGAGGCCACCGACGCGAACGGTGCGAGCACGGTGAAGCTGACCCGGGTCAAGGAGGCCCAGGTCCCGAACACCCCGATCAGCCCGAACGTGCCCGTCAACGTCGTCCTCGGCCTGCTCGTTGGGCTGGCGCTCGGTGTCGGGCTCGCGGTCCTGCGCGAGACGCTCGACAACCGGGTCCGGACCGAGTCCGACATCGAGCGGATCAGCGACAAGCCGATCGTCGGGGGCATCGCCTTCGACAGCAAGGCCTCGGAGCGCCCGCTCATCGTCCAGGTCGACCCCCGCAGCCCGCGAGCGGAGTCCTTCCGCACGCTGCGCACGAACCTGCAGTTCGTCGACATCGGCAGCAGTGCTCGCACCTTCGTGATGACGTCGTCCGTGCAGTCCGAGGGCAAGAGCACCACCGTCGCGAACCTCGCCATCGCGCTCGACAGCGCCGGCTACCGCGTGATCCTCATCGACGCCGACCTCCGCCGCCCCCGCGTCGCGCAGTACATGGACCTCGAGGGCGGAGCGGGTCTCACCGACGTCCTGATCGGGCGCGCCGCACTCGAGGACGTCGCGGTCCCGTGGGGTCGCGGCAACCTGGTCGTCCTGCCGTCCGGCGAGATCCCGCCGAACCCCTCCGAGCTCCTCGGTTCGCAGGCGATGACGCTCCTCATCGAACGGCTCGAGGCCCAGTTCGACTACGTCCTGTTCGACGCGCCGCCGCTCCTGCCCGTCACCGACGCCGCCATCCTGTCGAAGAAGGCCTCCGGCGCGATCGTCGTCGTCGCCTCCGGCCGGACGATGAAGGGCCAGCTCGCCGGTGCGGTCCAGTCGCTCGAGAACGTCGGCGCGCCGATCGCGGGCTTCGTGATGACGATGATGCCGACCAGGGGCCCCGGTGCGTACGGGTACGGCCGCTACGGCTACGCCTACGGGTACGGCACCGACGAGCAGGACACGCCCCGCGCGCCGAAGCCCCCGAAGTCCGCTCGGCGGGGTCGCGTCGGTGCGCTCCGCAAGGCGGACCGGTGAGGGCGGTCCGCGCGTGAGCGCCCGCCGGGGGACCCGAAACCTCGGCCGTGTGTTCTCGCGTCGGACACTCGTCTGGGTCGGGATCGTCGTCGTCGCGCTCGTCGTCATCGACGTGGTGCTCGTGGGCCTCGCCGTCTCCCGCACCGCGCCCACCACGCACGGCACCGCCGGACCGATCCCCACCTTCTCCAGCGCCGCCGTCCCCACCGCGACCGGTACATCGGCACCGCAGTCCTCCGCCACCGCCGGCACGGCGACGATGGTCGCGCCCGGCAGGCACCTGCTGTCCGCCGTCGACGGCCAGGAGGCATGGCGTGCGTCGAGCGGGACCTGCGGCGGTGACGAGGCGGTGCTGCAGCACACCGTGGACGGTGGGAGGTCGTGGACGGCCGTCGGTCTCGGCTCGGGCGTGGGCACCGTGCTGGCGCTCCGCGCCGACGGGTCCGCCGTCTCGGTCGTCGCCGGCACCGGGAACGACTGCGCCCCGACCGTCCGCACCAGCACGGACGACGGTGCGACGTGGGAGGACGGCTCTGACGGGGCAGCCGGCGCCGCCATCGGCACCGACGGTCTCCTGCTGACGACCGGCACCGTCGACGCTCCCTGCCCGGACCCGATCGAGGTCTTCCAGGGCACCTACACGACCGCCGTCACCTGCGACGGCGAGATCGAGTGGCGTTCCGGCGCCGGTCCCTGGGTCAGCGCGTCGATCGACGGGGTCCGGTCGCTCGCCGACGCCGGCAACGACTACACGATCGCGCGCACCGGCGTCGCTCCGTGCGACGGCGTGCAGATCGCCAGCATGCCGGCGGCGAAGGTCACCGCGACGACCGAGGCGACCGCCGTCGGGTGCGCGACCGTCGCCGACCCCGGCGGCGCGGTCACCATCGCCCGGGCCGGCCAGCACGTGTGGTTGTGGGCCGGCGGCGACGTGCAGGTGTCGGACGACGGTGGTGCCACGTGGTGACGATGACGAGCCGGCAGACGACGGCGGCGGTGCCGTGGGCCAAGCGCTACGCGCGGCGGGTCCTCGTCACCGACGTCCTCGTGCTCATCTGGGTCGCGTTCGGGGTCCAGATCGCCTGGTTCGGGCTCGACAGCGCGCGGGTGGCCGTCAGCGGCAGCACCGCGGACCTCGCCGTCGGCTACACCGCCGTGTCGGTGTGCGTGATCGTCGCGTGGCTGGTGGTCCTCGCGGTCTACGACACCCGCGACCACCGCTACGTCGGCACGGGATCCGCGGAGTACCGCCGCATCGTCGACGCCTCGATCCGGCTCTTCGCCTTCGTCGCGATCGTCACGTACGCGTTCAAGATCGACCTCGCCCGCGGGTACATCTTCATCGCCTTCCCGCTCGGCACGCTCGTCCTGATGCTCAGCCGGTGGATGTGGCGCCAGTGGCTCAACGCCCAACGGCAGGGCGGCGCCTACTCCGCCCAGGTGCTGCTGGTCGGATCGAACGCGAGTGCCGAGCACATCGCCCACGAGCTCGCGCGGCACCCCGAGGAGGGCTACCGCGTCGTGGCCGCCTGCGTGCCCGACGGTGCCATCGGAGGGTTCCTCCGTGGTTCCGAGATCCCCGTCGTCGGCAGGATCCCGGACGCGCTCAGCGCCCTCGGGACGTCCGGCGCCGACACCGTCGTCGTCACGGGGTCCGAGGAACTCGGGGCCGAAGCCGTGCGCGAACTCAGCTGGGGACTCGAGGGCGGACGCCAGCACCTGATCGTCGCGCCGAGCCTGACCGAGATCAACGGTCCCCGCATCCACACCCGTCCGGTCGCCGGCCTCCCCCTCATCCACGTGGAGATGCCCCGCTACGAGGGCTCGACGCTCTTCCTGAAGCGTGCGTTCGACATCGTCGGGTCCGGACTGCTCATCACGGTGCTCTCCCCGGTGCTGCTCGTCCTCGCGCTCGCCGTGCGGTTCACCAGCGCCGGCCCCGTGCTCTACCGCCAGGAGCGCATCGGTCTGAACGGCGACCCGTTCAACATGCTCAAGTTCCGGTCGATGCGCGTGGACGCCGACGAGGAACTCGCAGCGCTGCTGGCCCGGCAGGGGTCATCCGACAAGCCGCTGTTCAAGGTCGAGAACGACCCGCGCGTGACCTCGATCGGGCACTTCCTGCGCAAGCACTCCCTCGACGAGTTCCCGCAGCTGTTCAACGTCTTCCTCGGGTCCATGAGCCTGGTCGGTCCTCGGCCGCAACGTGCGGGTGAGGTCGCCCTCTACGACGACGCCGCTCACCGACGCCTGCTCCTGAAGCCCGGGATGAGCGGGCTCTGGCAGGTGAGCGGCCGCTCGGCGTTGTCGTGGGAGGACGCCATCCGGCTGGACCTGTACTACGTGGAGAACTGGTCGATCACCGGCGACCTGGTGATCCTCTGGCGGACCGTGCGGGCCGTGCTCGCGCCCGGGAACGAGGCCCACTGATGGTGGGACTGATCGCGCACGAGTGGATCGCCCCGCACGGCGGGTCCGAGAACGTCGCCGAGGCCATGGCCCGCGCGTTCCCCGACGCCGATGTGCTCGCGCTCTGGAACGACGCGCCCGACCGGTTCGTCGGGCACGACGTCCGCGAGACGTGGTTGGCGCGTTCTCCGCTGCGGCGGAGCAAGGCGGCCGCGTTGCCGTTCATGTCGACCGCCTGGCGACGGGCGGACGTCGAGGACTACGACTTCGTGTTGGCGAGCTCCCACGTGTTCGCACACCACGTCGGTGGCCGGCGGCTGCCCCGGAAGTTCGCGTACGTGCACACGCCCGCGCGGACGATCTGGGCGCCGGAGCAGGACAGCCGCGGCGCGAACCCGCTGGTCCGGTCCCTCGCACCAGCGTTCCGTCGACTCGATCGCCGGCAGGTCTCCCAGGCGACCACCTACGCCGCGAACAGCCGCTACATCCAGCAGCGCATCGCCGACGTCTGGGAGCGCGACTCCACGGTCATCTACCCGCCCGTCGACGTGGCCGCGATCCGCTCCCGCGGAGTCCCGCTGAACGCCGACGACCAGCAGGTCCTCGACGGGCTCCCGGACGAGTTCGTCCTCGGAGCATCCCGCTTCGTCCCGTACAAGCGCCTGGACCTGGTCGTGCAGGCTGGTGCTGCGACGAACCGCCCCGTCGTCCTCGCGGGGAGCGGACCGATGCGCGGCGAGTTGGAGAGCCTCGCCGCCGGCGTCCGGGTACCGGTGCACTTCGTCCACCGGCCGTCGGATGGTCTGCTCCACGAGCTGTACCGCCGCGCGAGCGTGTTCGTGTTCCCCGCCGTCGAGGACTTCGGCATCATGCCTGTCGAGGCCATGGCGGCCGGCACACCCGTGGTCGTCCTCCGTCAAGGCGGCGCCAGCGAGAGCGTGCAGATCGTCGACGGGGGAGTCATCGTCGACGCGTTGAGCGAGGACGACATGGCGCGGGCGATCCGGGAAGCCGCCGGGCTCCAGATGGGTTCCGTCCCCGAGCGCGTCGAGACCGAGTTCGGCGAGCCCGCGTTCCGCGCTCGGCTCCTCGCATGGATGCAACGCGAGGGTCAGGAGGGCGCGGCATGACTTTGTACGTGGACACCAGCAGGGACGGGATGCACGGTATCGGCCGGTACTCGCGGGAAGTCGTCTCGCGGCTCGACCTCGACTGGACCGACCTCGGGCAGCGCTTCCGGAGGCCGCTACCCGTCGACGCCGTCAACCCGAAACGCATGTCGTTGTCGAAGAACGACGTCGTCTACGCACCGGGCTTCAACGCCGGCATCACGCGAGCGACACAGCTCCTCACGATCCACGACCTGATCCACCTGCAGGTGCCGTCCGAGGGCTCGCCGCTCAAGTCGCTCTACTACGAGCGGATCGTCAAGCCGGCCGTGAAGAACGCCGGTCTCGTCTTCACCGTCTCGGGAACGTCCGCACGGCACATCGCGAACTGGCTCGACGACGACTCGGTGGAGATCGTCAACACGGGCAACGGCGTCTCGTCGGAGTTCACTCCCGACGGCCCAGCGCAGCAGAACGCGATGCCCTACTTCGCGTACGTCGGGAACCTCCGTGAACACAAGAACGTCGATGTCGTCCTGGACGCCCTCCGCTCCCTCGACGGTTTCGGCATGGTGCTCGTGACCTCGGACGAACCCGAAGCGCATCGACGCGTCATCGAGCGGGGTCTCGTCGGGCGGGTCGTGGTGAAGAACGGCGTCGATGATGCGGAACTCGCAGCCATCTACCGTGGGGCAGTCGCCATCGTGATGCCCTCCACGATCGAAGGGTTCGGTCTGCCCGCGGCCGAGGCGGTCGCTTGTGGGCGCCCGGTCGCGTACTGGCAGGGCTGCGAGAGCGTGGCGGAGATCGTCGGCGACTTCGGCATCGGTGTGGAACGAGCGCGGGACGTCGACGAATGGGTCGAGGCAATGCGGAGCCTCGGTGTCGGAGGCGCTCCACTTCCGAGCGTCGATCGTCGCGGTGAGCGGGAATGGTCCGCAGTCGCCCGCGTGGTTGCGCAACGGGTCGCGGGTGCATCGTGATCAAGCCGTACCGGTGGTTCCAGCCGTGGGTACTCCTGCTGCTCCCAGTGCTCGCCAGTTTCGTGGCTTGGGCCGTTCCTGGAGAGGGAACCTACCTCCGTGGGTTCGCGGTCCGGAGCAACTTCTCGCTCTCGGCAGCGTTCGCTCTCGGAGCGTGGTACCTCGCGTGCATCCTGGTGCTCGCGTTCGGGTCAGCGATCGGGCGCACGATCCGGCGATCACCGGGCCTGCTCGCCGTCGAGCAGAGCGTGGTCTTCGAGCGGTACTTCTACCGGATGCTCACGGCGTTCGCGATAGTCGGCGTCGGCGGCGCCTACTACTTGATCTCACGTGACCTGTCGATCGTCGCCGCCCTGCGGTCAGATCAAGCGAACCTGCTGTCCGAAGCGCTCCTCGACGGTTCCTCGGTCGGCACGTTGCGTTACGCGGTGACCGTGGCGACGCCGGTCGGTTTGATCCTTGCGCTCGAACGGAAAGCCAGTTGGCTGTCGGCCGGGTTGAACGTCGTCATGTTGTTGGCCGTCGTCCTGCTGAGCTCTCGACTTTCGCTCATCATGGCGACTGCTGTCTTCATCTTCCTCTACTACCAGCGCCGACCCGCAGGACGCCTTCGATTGTCGGTGGCGACGGCTGCCGGAGCTGCACTGTTCCTCCTCCTCGCAGTGTTCAACTACACGCGCAACGCCAACTACTACCGCTCCTTCGGCGTCGACAATCCGATCGCGATGAACGTCTACCAGATCCTCAGCTACGTGGGTGCTCCATCGCAGGTCTCCGTCGGCGTCGCAGATGCGATCGTCGGGGGCCGGTTCCCGGTAAACGTCTCTGCGTGGCAAGCACTGCAAGCGGTCGTGCCGACCTTCCTGCAGACCGAGAAGGGCGACAAGTCCGTGGCGACGGACCTCGGCCTGTACGCATACCAAGTGGATGTCGCTCCGAACCTCAACGCGAATTCCTCGTTCGCTGACGTCTACGCGCAGTGGGGCTGGTGGGGGCTCGTCTACACGCTGGTGGTCCTGGGGATCGCCGCCGCTGTGTTCACTCATTTCCGGCAGTACAAGTCGACCGTGGCAGTCATGGCGGGAGTGATGGCCTACGGCTTCCTGGAGTACTGGCGTGGGTACCTCTTCAACACTGGCAACATCGTCTTCCTGGTGCTGATCGTCGCGGTGTCGGCGTGGATCGCACGTTTGCTCGCCGACATGCAACCAACCCGAGATCGATCACCTGCTGCTCAGGAACAATCGCTGGGAGAACGACTGTGAAAACCCCGACCGGCCCCGGAAGCGTCATCTACTGCACCGTCGTTGCGCAGAATTACCTTCCGCAAGCTCTAGCGCTCTACAGCAGCGTTCGCGCCGTCGAACCAGACAGGGAACTCGTGATCCTCGTCGTGGACGGAGACCGGCGTGACCTCGAATCCGGGCGGCCGGGTCTGCGTGTCGTCACGACTGACGTCCTCGGCCTGCCGCAGCGGGATGTTCTCGAGCTCGCCGCCATCTACGACGTCGTCGAGTTCTCGACCTCCGTGAAGCCGCTGTTCTTCAAGGCGCTGCTCCAAGAAGCCGAGACCGTCGTCTATCTGGACCCCGACATGATGGTGATCTCGCCACTCGTCGAGCTTGAGGCCCTCGTCGCCGAGCACGGAATCGTTCTCACGCCGCACTTCCTCGAACCGATCCCAGCATCGACGGAGCACATCACCGAGGGTCACGATCTCACGGTCGGTGTATTCAACCTCGGGTTCTGCGCTGTGGGACGCTCTGCGATCCCGTTCCTCGACTGGTGGTGGTCCCATCTCAAACGGGAGTGCCTGATCTACCCGTTGCTCGGTGTCTTCGTCGATCAGAAATGGGTGGATGTCGGAGCGAACTTCTTCGGGGCGCACTCCCTGCGGCACGGCGGGTACAACGTCGGCCCGTGGAACCTACACGAGCGTCGTTTCGATGGCCCCGAGACGGGTGATTACCGGCTGAGCGGATCGGGTGACCAACTTCGGTTGATGCACTTCAGTGGATTCGACCCGGCCGATCCTGAAGCGATCAGTGTTCGACTCTCGGTCGACATGCGTGTCGTCGGGGACGACTTCCCAGCGTTGCGCGAGGTGAGTCACCGTTACGCCGGCGCCGTCCAAGCCGCGCAGCGCGCGCTCGGGGACACACCGGAATACAGCTTCGGACACGATGCCGATGGCGCTTCGATGACGAAGCGCACTCGCAGGGCGTACCGGAAAGCCTTGCTGGAGGCTCCAGCCGGCGTACGGCTTCCGTCGCCTTTCCTCAAGGAGGAGGTGGGGCGGTTCCGATCGTGGAAGCGACGCGCAGTCGTTTCGCGACTCGGAATCACGCTCGCTGACGCGTCGATCGCAGCAAAGTACTCATTCCCGGATGAGTTCACGATGATCAAGAGGCGGATGCCGGGCTTCGGCGCCGTCCGACAACGGCTGCTGGATGCCGGAAGAGTCCGTCGCTGATGGCCTCGTGGTGAACCGGCGGCGGCTCAGCGCGCTGGCGGGCTACGCGCTGTCCGTTGGTTTCACAGCGGCGGTCACCCTCCTCAGTATCCCGATCCTGATCGCAGCGGCCGGACCGCATGCCTGGGCGGGTATCGCTCTTGCGCAGGCCGTCGGTACTGCAGGAGCGATCCTCGTCGGTTTCGGATGGGGCATCACCGGTCCGACGGTCGTGGCCAGCACTGGCGAAGCCGAGCGCTTGGACTACTTCGTCTCATCGTTCTGGTCGCGCGTGACGCTCGCCGTTCCCGCCGTCGCGATCACCGCGGCCGTGACGTTCGTGTCCACGTCCACTGCCTCGGGCGCGTCGACGCTCAACGCGATCGCGTACACCCTGGCGGGTCTCCTGAGCGGCTGGTTCTTCACGGGGAGTTCACGCCCGTGGTCGTTCTTCCTTCTGGACGCGGTTCCGCGAATCGTCGGCGCCTCGGCCGGTACCGCCGCGGTGTTCTTCGGAGCTCCCCTGTGGGTCTTCGGCGTCGCACAGATCGTTGGGATCCTCCTCGGCATCGTCGTCACCGTTTCCCGGATAGCTGGCAAGAAGATCCTGCACGTACCGCGGCCACGTGCCGTGGCGATGACGCTGCGCAGTCAGTCACACGGAATGCTGCTGTCGAGCGTGTCTGCAATCGTGACAGGACTGCCGCCCGTGTTGGTTTCGCTCTTCGCACCTGCCGCTCTGCCGGCGTATTCGCTCGCGGACAAGCTGATGCGATTCGCGACCACCGGGTTCTCGCCAATCCTGCAGTTCCTCCAGGGATGGGTGCCGGCAGCCACCGGCGCTGATCGCATCCGGAGAGCGACTCGAGCAGCTTTCAGCGGCGCGATCATGGCGATGGCCGCTGGAATCGTGTTCGCGCTGCTGGCGCCACTCATCGGCGACGTGCTCAGCAGGGACTCAGTTCGACTCGATGGTTGGATCGCTGTCGCATTCGGCCTCATCCTTGCTGCTCTCATCGGGGCGCAAGTCGTCGGTCTTGTCGGACTGCTCGCGCTCGACGCGACTCGTCAGTTCGCGAAGTACACGCTCGTCGGAGCACTCGTCGGCATGCCGCTCACCGCACTCGGGGCGTTGATCGGTGGTGCGCCCGGCGCGGCGTTCGGCTTCGCGACCGGTGAGCTGCTTGCGCTCACACTCGAAGTGACCTTGTTCCGACAGCTCGCACGAGGTTCGGATCGATACGGCGGTGCGCGCTCAGATCCGGACCCAGCCGTCTGAAGCACTCCAGCTCTTCAGGGGACGAGCGGGCACCCCTCCGACGATCGTTCCAGCCGGTACGTCTCGCGTGACGACGGAGTTCGCGCCGATCACGGCGCCATCGCCGATACGGAGCGGACCGATGAGCGCCGCGTTGTCACCGATCCAGACGTTCTGACCCATGGCGATCGGTCCGCCACCGCCCAAGGGACGCCGTGCTGGCAACCCGAGTGGCCCGGACTGGTGCGATCCCGAGTAGCGGCCGTGGTTGTGATCGGAGATGTAGACGCCGCTGCCGATCAAGCACCCGGTCCCGATGGTGACGGAAGTGATCGCCGTGATATGCACCCGGTTGGAGAAGGACACGTCGTCGCCGATCGTGATCCGCGGAGAGTACATCTCGCCCTCGTACGACGTGACAGCTTCCAGCCAGAGGTCCGAGCCGCACGAGAACCGGGCGCCGAAGGTGATCTGGCGCCCGCCCCGCACTTCTGCGCGGGGACCGAAGAAGCTCGCGGGCGCGTGCAGTTGAGCGCCGAGTATCGCGCTCGCGAGCTTCCGGTACGCGCGGTTGCTGACGCGTCCGACAGCGAGGAGCGGGGGTTCGACGTCCAGACGAAGCGAACGAGTGAAGGAACGGATCATGAGGTCGCTGGGGTCCAATCCAAGTGGTCGTCGACGTTGGTTGCAGCGCGTGCTGAGCGGGCGGTCAGCATCGGCTTGCGCCCGAGGAGCGCAGCGCAGGGGCGATGGCTAAACCTTAGGATGAGCCCATGTCGGACCATCCCGAGTCACGGCGCGCCACCCGGCCCCGGAGGTCCCGACCTCGCACCGTGCTGTGGATCGTCCTCGCCCTGATCCTCCTGCTGCTGCTCGCCGTCGCCTGGGTGGGCGCGCGCGGCATCATGGCGAAGAGCGCACTGCAGGAGTCGGTGGCGCACGTCGACGCGTTGAAGACGCAGCTCGCGAGTGGGGACACCTCGGACGCGGAGCGAACGGCCTCGGAGCTCGAGCAGAGCGCCTCGCGCGCCCGCTCGTTGACGGGCGACCCGGTGTGGGGCGCTGCGGAGTACCTGCCCTTCGTCGGGACGAACCTCCGAGCCGTCCGGCAGGTGTCGGCGATCGTGGACGACGTCGCCTCAGACGCGGTCCAGCCGGTGGCCGGGGTCGTGGGCGATGTCGACGTGGACGCGTTCAAGCCGACGAACGGCCGCATCGACCTCGCGCCCCTGGTCAGGGCCCAGCCCGCGGTGGCGAAGGCGACCACGACGCTCGCGACGGCGACTCGCCGAGCCGACCGCATCGACACCACCGACGCCGTGTCGGCGGTGAGCGACGCGGTCGACCAGCTCCGCGCCTCCTTGTCGAGCGTGTCGGCGCAGGCCGACGTCGCGGACAAGACCGTGGAGCTCGCGCCGAGCATGCTCGGTGCCGGTGGCGTGAAGCACTACCTCGTGCTGTTCCAGAACAACGCAGAACTCCGTGCCGGTGGGGGGATCCCGGGAGCCGTGGCGGAGCTGACGGTCGACAACGGGGCGATCTCGCTCGGCCGGCAGGCGTCGACGACCGACTTCCCGGTGGCTGACGAACCGGTCTTGCCGCTCGCGACGGACACGCAGGGCCTCTACGGCGGGATCACGGGCAGGTACATCCAGGACATCACCCTGACGCCGCGCTTCGAGACGTCGGCGGCGCTCGCCCGCGAGATGTGGAAGCAGCGATTCGGGCAGCAGGTCGACGGCGTCGTCGCACTCGACCCGGTGACGCTCGGCTACATCCTCGAGGCGACCGGCCCCGTGCGGCTCGCGACGGGCGACACGCTGACGTCGGAGAACGCCGTCCAGCTGCTGCTGAGCGACGCGTACGCGAAGTACCCGGACCCGACGGTGCAGGACGCGTTCTTCGCCTCGGCCGCCAGCGCGGTGTTCTCGAAGGTGTCGGCGGGCGGCTTCGACCCGAAGGCGTTCATCGCGGCACTCACGAAGGGCGCGGACGAGAACCGGGTCCGGCTCTGGAGTGCCGACCCCGCCGAGCAGGAGCAGCTGGCCGGCACGGCGCTGTCCGGGGACCTGCCGACGAGTGACGAGGACTCGCAGCGCTTCGGCGTCTACCTGAACGATGCGACCGGCGCGAAGATGGACTACTACCTCGACAAGACGGTCGGTGTGGGGAGCCAGGTGTGCCGGAAGGACGGCCGTCCGACGTGGGCCGTCGAGGTCACCCTGAAGAACACGGCGCCCGCAGACGCGGCGACGAGCCTGCCCGAGTACGTCACCGGCGGGGGCGACTTCGGGGTCGCCCCCGGCGCTGTCCGGACGAACCTGTCGGTCTACGCCCCCACTTCGGGTGTGTACGTCACTTCCACGCAGGACGGGAAGCCGGCGTCGCCGCAGACCGCGATGGACGGCACGTACCCGGTCGCGCAGTTCCAGACGCTGCTCTCACCTGGGAAAAGCACGACGATCCGCGTCGAGTTCCTCGGTTCTGCGCGCGCGGCGCGGACTGCGGTCGACGCCGTCCAGACGCCCGGAGTTCACATGAACGTTACGAAGCACGTGACAATCGACTGTGAAGACCCAGTACATTGAGACAACTTCGCCATAGCGACTGCATGGAGTTTCGGGCAGACCCGCATCGTCCGCGCGAAGCCACAGTCCTCAGGGGAGCGTCATGAAGAAGATCATCGCCGCCATCGTGCTCGCTTCCGCGGCACTGATCGCGACGCCGGCTGCAGCCAACGCAGCTGGCTACGTCCCGGCCTCGAACGTCGCCGTGTCGGGCTCCGCCGTCGCCGGCGGCACCGCGACCGTCGGTTTCGCCGCCGGGTCGTTCATCGCCGACGAGACGGTCACGGTCTCGGTGACCGGCGCCGGCGCGGCCACCCTGGGCGCGCTGCCCATCACCACCGTCTCGAAGACCTACACGGCCTCCTCGACCGGTGCGGCATCCGTCCGCGTCACGCTGCCGGCCGGTGCTTCGGGCACCTACTCGCTCACCGCGACCGGGGCCGTCTCCGGCAACGTCGCGACGACTGCCCTGACGGTCGTCCCGGCGGACGCTGCAGGCGTCGGGTCGGTGACCGCTGCGTCCGGCGACGGTCAGCTCGCCTTCACCGGTGGCACCATCTCCGCACTCGCCCTCTGGGTCGCCGGCGGCGCCGTCGTCCTCGGCGGTGGCCTGATCGCGGTCCGCGCGTCGGTGCGTCGCCAGCGCGCCGCAGCCTGAACGCCACAGCACTGAACGACCGAACCCCCGGAGCCGAGCTCCGGGGGTTTCGTCGTGCCCGCCTTGGTCGGCAACGGCAGCCGCCTCGGGGACGGCCGCCGCTTCGGGGGACGGCGGCCAGTCCAGCAACTGCCGGTGCGGACGTGCGGTCGCGACGAGTCGGGCCGTGACCGGCTCGCTCAGCGCGTGTTCCGCCTCGCCGCGCAGCCGAGCGCGACGACCCCCAGCAACGCCCCGACGACCGCTCCACTCGTGTTCGCGAGCACATCGTCGAGCGACGCGAACCGCGCCGGCAGGAACAGCGCCTGGCCGGTCTCGATCGCCGAGCTGAGGGCGAGCCCGGCGACGGCGGCGACGTACCACCGGCGCGCGCCGAGGAGCAACACCAGGAGCACGCCGAGCGGTACGAAGAAGAGCACGTTCGCCGAGAACTCGAGCGCGGCGTACCCGAACCAGTCGGGGAGGCCCGCGTCGTGGGCCGTACCGAGTGCCCGCACGATCCAGGGATGGGCGCCGGCGTCCACTGGTGACCCGGTGAACCCGACGAACAGCACCCCGAGCCCGTAGAGCACGATCAGCAGTGATGCGGCTCTCCGGCTCCGCGACGTGGAGTCGGCGAGCCCGGCACGCAGGGCCGACAGGACCAACCAGCCGAGGAGAACCCCGACCGCCGACGCGAGCAGGAGCGATGCCCACGTCACTGGGGGCGTGGGGGTCCGGACCGCGACGAGGCCGATCACCACCACGGTCCCGAGCGCGGCCCACGCGGTGCCTCGTCGAGTGGTCGTCGGGACGGCGACCGCGACGAGTGCGGGCAGCGGGATGGTCACCACCGACACGGCCATGGCCGTGACGAATCCGTCCTCGACGGACAGGAGGCCGTGCCCGGCTCCGCGCAGAGCGGTCACCAGAGCGTGGAACGAGTCGATGGCCCCGCGTGCGACCCAGGGGAGGGACGCCAGCGCGATGACCGCGGTCACGCCGACCGCCAGCACGGCCCGCGCGAGCGCGATCCGCGGTGGTGGGGTCATGTGCGCCGACGCTACCGTGCGGTCGCTGCACGTCCCGGGCGGCTACCCGACCGGTTCGATGAGCTGCGGGCCGTCGTTCTTGACGCTGTTCACGGTGCGGGCGACCTCGTACTGTTCGAGGCCGGCCGCGACCGTGAGCGACTCGTGGTCGAGCAACGCGAGCAGGTCGTCGGTCCCGAGGCCGCCGCGGTCGGTGTCCAACCACGCGTCGTACCCGTCCGGGGTGAGGAACGCCGGCATCCGGTCGTGCACCTCGCCCGGAGCGACGTGGGCGTCCCGCGTGATGATCGCCAACGAGAGCTTCCACTTGTCCGGGTCGCCCTCGGGCTTGGTCGGGTCCGGCCAAGCGCTCACGACGCCGGCCATCGCGAGTGCGCCGCCGGGTTCGTGCACGAAGTGGGGCTCCTTGCCGTCCTCGCGCACCACCCACTCGTAGTAGCCCTGCGCCGGGACGATGCAGCGGTTCGTGGCGAACGCCCGCTTGAACATGCCGCTCGTCGCGACGGTCTCGATGCGGGCGTTGATCGGCTTCGGGCGCTGCTTCTGGAAGTCCTTCGCCCAGCTCGGCACGAAGCCCCAGCTGATCCGGGGGAGTTCGCGTTCGCCGTGGCGCTGGCGGACGGCGAACACGGGGTCGGTCGGCGCGACGTTCCAGCTCGGGACGAGGCCGGTGCCGACCACGCCGGTGTCCTCGTCGACGTGCTCGGTCCGGTCGGCGAGTTCACCGATCAGTTCGGGCAGCAGATCGGCCGTGGTGTCGGAGACGACGAACCTTCCACACATGGGGCCAGTGTGCTCGCCACCACCGACACGCGCTACTCGCCGGGCAGGCCGAGCTTCGTGCCGGTCGGATCACGGCGCCAGCGGGGCCCCTCGGGCGTGGGCCCCGGCGGTTCGACGGCGAGCGCGGATCGTCGTGCCCGCTCGCTCCGCCCGAGTTCGACCACGAGCTCCGGCAGCGCGATCCCGTAGAGGAACGGCCAGAGCGCGATGAACCAGTTCGTCGAGCCGATCAGGACCACGGACAGGCCGCCGCACGCCAATCCCGCGGTCGCGGACCCGGTGCGCACGAGGCGCCGAGTCAGTCCGCGTTGGAGCAGGGTCACGTCGTTGCGGACCGCTTCGGCGTCCTCGGGGCGGACCTCGCGGGCGCGGCGGAGGAGGTACGGGCTCACCGACTGCCGGACGGCCATCCGGGTGTCCGGGCGGATCTGCCTGCCGTTGATCGTCGCGGCGGGGTCGGGCCGGCTCGCGATCGGGCAGCAGGCGAAGACGACGCACCCCGTCCCGATCGCGGCGAGGGTGATCACGACGACGGTGCGGACGGAACCCACTCCGGTCCAGTCGAGCGCGACCTGGAGCCACCCGAGTCCGACGGCGACCAGCAGTGCGGCACAGAGCGCGATCCGGGCGGCGCGGCGCACCTTGGCGCGGTCGTGCACCTCGCCGAGGCGCGCGCGGAACACCTGCCATCCGAGTCTGAACACGAGGCTTCTTCTACTCCCTCGGGCTGGGAGCGCGGGGCCGACGTCGAGTAGCGTTCCGGGGTGGTCACGGACGAGTCGCGCTGCCCCTGCCTGAGCGGCAACCCCTACGGGGAGTGCTGCGGCCCTCTGCACGCCGGAGCGGCTGCGCCCACCGCCGAGCGGCTGATGCGCTCCCGGTTCAGCGCGTTCGCGATCGGCCTGCCCGAGTACCTCCTGCTGACGTGGCACCCGCGGACCCGGCCGGCATCGCTCGAGCTGGACCCGGACCAGCGCTGGACGCGGTTGGACGTGCTCTCGACCCGGTCTGGAGGCCCGTTCGACTCCCGCGGCACCGTCGCCTTCCGCGCATGGTGGCGCTCCGACACCGAGCGCGGCACGCTCGAGGAGACGAGCGAGTTCGTGCGCGAGGGCGGCCGCTGGTACTACGTCGACGGCGTGGTCGCCTAGGACCGCCCGCCGGCCGGGTCAGGCGCCGATGGTCTCGGGCAGGCCCACGGCGGTCCGCATCGCCCGGCGCACGGCGGCCTCGTCCGGGAGCAGCTCGTCCTGGTCGCCGGACAGGAAGAACCGGATCTGCCCGATCGCCTGCTCCGTGAGCATGTCGAGCCCGTTCAGCACCCGGCCGCCGTCCGCCGCCCACCCCGTCGCGGCTGCGGTCGGCCACGGCTCGTAGGCGACGTCGAACAGCACGGCGTCGGGACCGGACGGCGCGAGCACGAGGTCGTCCGCGGCGCCGCCGGGCAGCGTCGAGACCACGAAGCCGTGCCGGGTGCCGGGGAGCTCGGTGAGCGGCAGCACCTCGAGGGCGGTGCCGAGCCGGACCGCCAGGTCGACGAGGTGCCCGGCCTTCGACGTGTCGCGCAGGAACACCCGCACGAGGACCGCGCCGAGCCGGACGGCCGCGGTCAGGGCGCTCGCGGCGGTGGCTCCACCGCCGAGGATCGTCGCCTCACCCGGGAGGTGCCCGAGGGCCTCGACGGGACGGACCAGCCCCTCGACGTCGGTGTTCGCCCCGGCGAGCAGGACGGTGTCACCCGAGGTCCGGAAGGCGATCGTGTTGGCGACCCCGAGCTCGTCCACCAGCGGCGTGGTGCGGTCCAGGAGCGGCACCACGTCCCGCTTGAGCGGCATCGTGAGGCTCAGGCCACGCCATCCGGGACCCAGCCCCGCGACGAACGCACCCAGCTCGCCGGACGCGACCTCGTGCCTCCCGTACGACCACGGCAGGCCCAGGACGTCGTAGGCCGCTGCGTGCAGCGTGGGGGAGAGGGAGTGCGCGATGGGGGAGCCGAGCACCGCGAGGCGGGTCCGGCCGGGGTCGGTGAGGGCCACGGTCAGTCAGCCTAGCCAGGCGTCCTCCGAGCCCGCCGTTAGGTTAGGCTACCCTTTGTGATCCGTACTCCCCTCCGTCTCCGACGCGTGCTGGCCGCTGCCGGTGCCGTCGTCGCAGCGTCCCTCGTCCTCGCCGGGTGCTCGGCCGGCTCCGGCTCCCCGTCGTCCTCGTCCTCCGCCGGCTCGTCGGACGGCGCGTTCCCGGTGTCGATCACGACCGCACTCGGCACCACGACGATCAAGCAGCAGCCGAAGCGGGTCGTCGCCCTCGGTTGGGGTGACGCCGAAACGGCGCTCGAACTCGGCGTGCAGCCCGTCGGCGCGAGCGACTGGCTCGCCTTCGGTGGCGACGGCGTGGGGCCGTGGCTCAAGGGCGCCTACACGAAGTCGCCGAAGATCATCCAGACGCTCGAGCCGAGCTACGAGGACATCCTCAAGCTCAAGCCCGACGTGATCCTCGACGTGAAGTCCTCGGGCGACAAGGACCGGTACGCGAAGCTCTCCGCGATCGCGCCGACCGTGGCGATCCCGAAGGGCGGCGAGAACTACCTCGCGTCGACGTCACAGCAGGTCGACATGATCGCGAAGGCCCTGGGCAAGGAAGCAGAGGGCAAGAAGCTGCTCTCCGGCCTCGACGACGCCTACGCCGCCGCCCGCAAGGCCCACCCGGAGTTCGAGGGCAAGACCGCCGTCGTCGGTGCCTACAGCTCCGAGGGCTTCGGGGCCTACGCCTCCACCGACAGCCGGTCGACCTTCATGCGGAACCTCGGCTTCACCATCCCGAAGGCGATCGACGAGCAGGCCGGGAAGGCGTTCTCGGTGCACCTGTCCGACGAGAACCTGGACCTGCTGAACGCCGACCTGACGCTCATCCTGCCGATCTACGTCGACGCGTCCAAGGCCGAGGCGGACCCGCTGTTCCAGAAGGTGCCCTCGGTCGAGGCCGGGCACGCGATCGTGTTCGACGACGCCGACGTGTCCGCGGCGTTCTCGATGGGGACGACCGCCGCGATCGAGTGGGCGCTGCAGAAGCTGCCGGACGAGTTCCAGGCGAAGCTCGGCTGAGCCGGCCGGGTCGCGTCCGCGGCCCCGAGTGCGCGGGTCAGACGCCGAACGTCGACCCGAGGAACGCGAAGAGCAGGGCGATCAGCGGGAACGAGCCCTGCATGAACGCCGAGTTGAGGTACCGGCGGCCGGTCCCGGCCAGGATCACCGCGGCACCGAGCATGCTCGCGGTCGAGAACACCACGAGGGTCCAGCCGCTCGTGCCGTTGCCGACCGCGACGAGCACGACGCCCAGCACGGCACCGATCGCGAGGAACAGGTTGTAGAAGCCCTGGTTGAACGCCATCGAACGGGTCGCCTGCACCTCGGTCTCCGACGAGAGGCCGAAGATCTTCCGCACCCGGGGACTCGTCCAGGCGACGGACTCGAGGAAGAAGATGTAGACGTGCACGAGCCCGGCGAGGACCGCGAACACGCTCGAGAGCACGAGCAGGACCGACATGGCCTCCATTCTCGCAGTTCCGAAGGGGTGCTCAGGTCCCGCTCAGGTTCACGGCCTGGAGAGCCGACGTAACCGACACGTGGCGACCAGCCGCGGCCGTTAGGCTCGGACCATGAGCGACGACGACACCACGCCCGAGTACGACCAGGCGGCCGTCGCCGAGCTGCGCAGCATCCGCCAGAGCATCGACAACATCGACGCCGCCGTGATCCACATGCTCGCCGAGCGCTTCAAGTACACGCAGCGGGTCGGGTACCTCAAGGCCGAGGCGGGCATGCCGGCCGCGGACCCCGGTCGCGAGCAGGTCCAGGTCGCGCGGCTCCGCTCCCTCGCCGCCGAGTCGCACCTCGACCCCGCCTTCGCGGAGAAGTTCCTGAACTTCATCGTCGCCGAGGTCATCCACCACCACGAGCAGATCGCCGGCGGCGACGAGTGAGCACCGAGCTCCCGGCCCTGCTGATCGGTTCCTACACCGCGACGGGCGGCGGGAACGCCACGGGCATCTCCGCCGTCGCCGCCGGACCGGTCGGGTCCGCGCCGGCCCAGACGGTCGCGGTCATCGACGACCCGTCCTTCCTCGCCGTGACCGGAGACCGCCTCTACGCGGTGTCCGAGACCGCGGACGGCGGTGTCTCGGCCTTCCGTCGGGACGGCACCGCCCTCGAACACCTCTGGGACGCGCCCGCCGGCGGAGACGCTCCGTGCCACGTGCGGGTCGACCCGTCCGGTGTGCTCGTCGTCACGAACTACGTGTCGGGAACGGTGACGGCGATCGCCCTCGCTGCTCCGGAGTCCGACGCGGAGACCGCGCCCACCCTCGTCACCGAGGTGCTGCCCGACACGTCCGGTCCCGTGGAGGACCGTCAGGAGGGGCCGCACGCCCACCAGTCGGTCGCCACCCCGGACGGGACCGTCCTCGTCGCGGACCTCGGCGGGGACGCCCTGCACGAGTTCCGGGTCACGGACGCGCCCGCCATCGAGTCGGTGCGGGTCCACCACGTCGCGCCCGGCGTCGGCCCGCGGCACCTCGCCTGGCACGAGGGCGACCTCATCGTCGCCGGCGAGCTGGACGGGCAGGTGCACCGACTCCGTCGTGACGCCAGCGGCTCCTTCGTCACGATCGCCTCGACGCCGACCTTCGACGGCGAGGTCGGCGAGTCGCTCCTCAGCCACATCGAGGTCGACGACGCCGGACGCGTGTACGTCGCCGTGCGCGGACGGGACCTCGTCGTGGTGCTCGACGCTGCTGACGGTGGGCTGCGTCTGGTCGGCTCGGCGTCGTCGGGCGGGGTGTGGCCGCGGCACTTCGCGCGCGTGCCCGGGTACCTGCTCGTCGCGAACCAGATGTCCGACGCGATCGCCGTGCTGCCGATCGGCGCCGACGGGGTCCCGGGCGAGGCCGTCGCGCAGATCCCGGTCGGCACGCCGGCCTGCATCGTCCCGGTCTGAGCGCTCCGGCCGGCACCGTCCCGGTCGGCACCGTCCCGGTCGGCACCGCTCCGGCCGGGCGGCGTCAGGCGTCGATGACGTTCTCGAACGGACGACCCTCGGCCAGCGCCGCGACCTGGCGACGCATCAGCTCGATCGACCGCGGGACGCTGAGGTCCGTGTTGCCGCCGACGTGCGGCGTGAGCACGGTGTTCGGCGTCGTCCAGAGCGGGTGCCCGGCCGGGAGCGGCTCGGGATCGGTGACGTCGAGCGCCGCCGAGAGTCGTCCGGACCGCAGCTCGGCGACGAGGGCATCGGTGTCGACCACCTTGCCGCGCGCCACGTTCACCACGAGGGCGCCGTCGGGGAGCGCCGCGAGCAGCTCCGCGTCGACGAGGCGTTCGGTCTCGTCGGTGAGCGGCGCGATGAGCACGAGCACGTCGGTCTCGGGAACGATCGACGGCAGATCCCCGAAGGCGTGCACCTGCCGACCGTCCTGCTCGCGGGCGGTTCGGGCCACCACGGTGACGTCGGTGCGGAACGCCTCGAAGCGCGTGGCGATCGCGGACCCGATCGCCCCGTAGCCGACCACCGTCACGCGGCGGTCGGCCAGGGAGCGCGTGGTGCGGGCGTCCCAGACGCCGTTCGCGCGGTCGGCCTGGAACGCGCCGAGCTCCCGGAGCGACGTCAGCGCGAGGCCCACCGCCAGCTCGGCCGTCTCGTCGTCGTGGATGCCGCGGCCGTTCGCGAGCTGGGCATGCCCGGGGACGTGCGGCACCGCGTGCTCGTACCCGGCGCTCGGCAGCTGCAGGAGCTGGAGGTTCGGGAGGTCGTGCACGTACTGCCAGCGGTGCCGTCCGCCGAAGTAGAACGGCAGGAACGCGATGGCGACGTCGTCGGGGCGCGCGTACGGTCCCTCGACGTCCCAGACGTCGAGCTCGACGCCGTCCGGCACGGGGCCGAACCGGTCGACGAGTTCGGCGAACGGCAGCGTGACGATCGGCATCGTGCGGCCGGCCGGCGTCAGGAGTCGGTCCGCGGCGAGAACGTGCCGTCGGAGTCGAGCGGACCCCGTCCGACGTAGCCCTCGGTCACGTCCTCGACGATCACGTCGCCGAACCGACCCGGCAGCGTGGCGCCGTGCGTGCCGCGGAGCTCGTCGATCGTCGCCTCGAACGCGCCCTGCACCTCGAGCGACCCGCTCGTGGCGTCCGTGACACCGATGCGGAGCACCGGGAAGCCGCGGCCGTCGCAGAGGCCCTGGAAGCGCACGTCGTCCTCGCGCCGGACCGTCACGATCACGCGACCGGTCGACTCGGAGAACAGCGCCGTGGCGGTGTCCACGCCGTCGCGGGCCTCGAGCTCGTCGAGCACGACGCGGGCACCGAGGCCGAAGCGCAGCACCGACTCGGCGAGGGACTGGCCGAGGCCGCCGTCCGCCAGGTCGTGGGCGCTGGTGAGGAGCTGCTCGCTCGCGGCGGCGTGCAGGAGGTCCGCGAGGGCCTTCTCGCGCTCGAGGTCGACCGCCGGGGGACGACCACCGAGGTGCCCGTGCACGGTGCCGGCCCAGGCCGAACCGTCGAGCTCGAGCGACGTCGTGCCGAGCAGGTAGATGTTGTGGCCGTCGTCCTGCCAGCCCGAGGGCACCCGGAGCGCGACGTCCTCGATCACGCCGAGGACACCGACGACGGGCGTCGGGTGGATCGGCGTCGTGCCGGTCTGGTTGTAGAACGACACGTTGCCGCCGGTCACCGGGATGCCGAGCTCCATGCAACCGTCGGCGAGGCCCTCGACGGCCTCGGAGAACTGCCACATGACCTCGGGGTTCTCCGGGGAGCCGAAGTTCAGGCAGTCCGTCACGGCGGCGGGGACGGCACCGGTGACGGCGACGTTGCGGTACGCCTCGGCCAGGGCCAGTCGTGCGCCCTGCTTCGGGTCGAGCTGGCAGTAGCGGCCGTTCGCGTCCGTGGCGACGGTCACGCCGAGGCCGGTCTCCTCGTCGACGCGGATCATGCCGCCGTCGTCGGGGAAGGACAGCGCGGTGTTGCCGAGCACGTAGGTGTCGTACTGGTTGGTGACCCAGTTCTTCGAGGCCAGGTTCGGCGAGCCGAGCAGGCTGAGGAACTGTGCCTTCAGTGCCGGGCCGTCCGCCGGGCGCTCGAGCGAGGCCGCCGTGTCGGCCTGCAGGGCGTCGATCCACGTCGGGTAGGCGACCGGGCGGTCGTACACGGGGCCGTCGACGGCGACGGTGCGCGGGTCGACGTTGACGATCTCCTGGCCCTGCCAGTCGATGACGAGGCGGCCGGTGCCGGTGACCTCGCCGAGCACGCTGGTCTCGACCTCCCACTTGCCGACGACCGCGAGGAACTCGTCGAGCTTCTCGGGCCGGACGACCGCCATCATGCGCTCCTGGCTCTCCGACATGAGGATCTCCTCGGCGGTGAGCGTGGGGTCGCGGAGCAGGACGTCGTCGAGCGAGATGTGCATGCCGCCGTCGCCGTTGCTCGCGAGCTCGCTCGTCGCGCAGGAGATGCCCGCGGCGCCGAGGTCCTGGATGCCCTCGACGAGCTCCTTCTGGAAGAGCTCGAGGCAGCACTCGATGAGGACCTTCTCGGCGAACGGGTCGCCGACCTGGACCGCCGGACGCTTGGTCGGGCCGCCCTCGGTGAAGGTGTCGGAGGCCAGGATCGACGCGCCGCCGATGCCGTCGCCACCGGTGCGGGCGCCGAAGAGCACGACCTTGTTGCCGGCGCCCGACGCGTTGGCGAGGTGCAGGTCCTCGTGTCGGAGGACACCGACGGCGAGGGCGTTCACGAGCGGGTTGCCCTGGTAGACGGAGTCGAAGTAGGTCTCGCCGCCGATGTTCGGCAGGCCGAGGCAGTTGCCGTAGAACGAGATCCCGCCGACGACACCGTGCACGACGCGCGCCGTGTCCTCGTGGTCGATCGCACCGAAGCGCAGCTGGTCCATCACGGCGACCGGACGGGCGCCCATCGAGATGATGTCGCGGACGATGCCGCCGACACCGGTCGCGGCGCCCTGGTACGGCTCGACGTAGGACGGGTGGTTGTGCGACTCGACCTTGAAGGTCACCGCCCAGCCGTTGCCGACG
>Ga0153989_1000057_pt1 | contig 27833 bp, 36 predicted proteins | sample TSNC073MetaG_FD_104701 | JGI IMG/M metagenome (GOLD analysis project Ga0153989, IMG submission 104701) | Attine ant fungus gardens microbial communities from North Carolina, USA - TSNC073 MetaG | ecosystem: Host-associated > Fungi > Mycelium > Unclassified | place: USA: North Carolina, Jones... | reverse complement strand
GACCGTGCGCCCGGTGTCCCCGTTGGCCCGGTGGTAGCCGCGGATCGCGAGCAGGCCCGCGAGCTCGCCCTGGCTGCCGGCGTTCGGCTGCAGCGAGACGGTGTCGTACCCGGTGACCTCGGCGAGCCAGGTCTCGAGGTCGCCGATCATGTCGAGGTAGCCCTCGACGTCCTCGCGCGGGGCGAAGGGGTGCACGTTCGCGAACTCCGGCCACGTGACGGCCGCCATCTCCGTCGCGGCGTTCAGCTTCATCGTGCAGCTGCCGAGCGGGATCATGCCGCGGTCGAGCGCGTAGTCCTTGTCGGCGAGGTGCTTGAGGTACCGCATCATGCGAGTCTCGCTGCGGTGGGCGCTGAAGACCGGGTGCGTCAGGTACTCGCTGCTGCGCAGCAGGGCGGACGGGAGGCCCGTGCCGGCGTCGCGCACGGCACGCTCGGTCGCCGGGACGGTCGCGTCCACCGCCCCGAGCACGCCCGCCAGGGCCGTCACGTCGTCTGGCGTGGTCGTCTCGTCGACGGACACCTGCACGGTGTCGTCGTCGACGAGGTGCAGCAGGTAGCCGGCCTCGTGCGCCGCCGCGACGAGCGCACGGGCCCGCCCGGCGGCACGCAGGGTCAGCGTGTCGAAGAACGCGTCGTGGACGACGTCCACCCCGGCGCCGCGCGCGACGTCGGCGAGGGCCACGGTCGTCCGGGCGACGCGGTCCGCGACGAAGCGGAGCCCCTCGGGCCCGTGGTAGACGGCGTACATCGAGGCCATGACCGCGAGCAGCACCTGCGCGGTGCAGATGTTGCTCGTGGCCTTCTCGCGCCGGATGTGCTGCTCACGGGTCTGCAGGCTGAGACGGTAGGCCATCTGGCCGTCGGCGTCGAAGGACACCCCGACGAGGCGACCGGGCAGCTGGCGCTCGAGCCCGGCGCGGACGGCGAGGTACCCGGCGTGCGGGCCACCGAAGCCGAGCGGGACGCCGAAGCGCTGGCTCGTGCCCACGGACACGTCGGCGCCGAGGTCGCCCGGGCTGGCGAGCAGCGTCATGGCGAGCAGGTCCGCCGCGACGACCGCGATGCCGCCGCCCGCGTGGACGCGGTCGATGGTCGTCGACGGGTCGACGATGCGTCCGGAGGCGCCCGGGTACTGCAGGACGACGCCGAACGCGCCGTCGAGCTGCTCGTCGGTCGGTCCGTCGACGGCGTCGAACTCGCGCAGGGCGATGCCCACGGCGGCGGCGCGGTGGTCGAGCAGGGCCCGGGTCTGCGGCAGCAGGTCGGCGTCGACGAGGAACGCGTCGCCCTTGACCTTGGAGGCGCGGCGGGCGAGGAGCATCCCCTCGACCACGGCGGTGCCCTCGTCGAGCATCGAGGCGCCGGCCGTGGCCATGCCCGTCAGGTCGGACACCATCGTCTGGAAGTTGATGAGGGCCTCGAGCCGACCCTGCGAGATCTCCGGCTGGTACGGCGTGTAGGCGGTGTACCAGCTGGGGTTCTCGAGCACGTTGCGCTGGATCACGGCGGGCGTGTGCGTGCCGTGGTACCCGAGCCCGATCATCGCGCGACGGACGGTGTTGCGACCGGCCTTCGCACGGAGCTCGGCCAGCGCCTCGGTCTCGCCGACGGCATCGGGGATCGAGGAGTGCGTCACCGGGTCGGCGTGGATCGACTCCGGGATCGCCGCACGGACGAGGGCGTCGAGCGACGGCTGGCCGACGGCGTCGAGCATCGTCTGCTGGTCCGCCGGGGTCGTCCCGATGTGCCGGTCGGCGAACGTCGTCTGCAGGTTCTCGGTCGTCCCGGTCATGCGATGGAGGCCCGGTACGCGTCGTGGTCCATGAGGTCCTCGGGGAAGGAGGTGCCGTCGACCTTGAGCTTCACGAGCCAGCCGGCACCGAAGGGGTCCTGGTTGACGGTGTCCGGGGCGTCGACGACGGCGTCGTTGATCGCGATGACCTCGCCCTCGATCGGGGCGAAGAGCTCGCCGACGCTCTTGGTCGACTCGATCTCGCCGATCTGCTCGCCGGCGGTCGTGGTGGTGCCGACGGCCGGGAGCTCGACGTAGACGACGTCACCGAGCTGCTCGGCGGCGTGGTCCGTGATGCCGACGGTGACGGTGTCGCCCTCGACGAGCAGCCACTCGTGGTCGGCGGTGTACTGGAGTGCGGTCTGGTCGGTCACGGGATCAGCCTTTCTGAGGGCGGCGGTAGAAGGGGAACGCGGTGACGGTGCTGGGGATGGCCGTGCCGCGGACGTCGATGTGGAGGACCTGTCCCTCCGCGGCGAGCGCCGGGTCGACGAAGGCCATGGCGACGGGGTGCCCGAGCGTCGGGGAGAGTGCGCCGGAGGTGACGGTCCCGACGACGACGCCGTCGTGGACCACGTCGTACCCGGCACGCGGCGCGCGGCGGCCCTCGGTCACGAGCCCGACGAGCACGCGGGAGTCGGCGGCCGGCAGTACACCGTCGGACCCGACGAACGGACCCTCCGGGGCGACCACACGGCCGAGCCCGGCCTGCGCGGGGCGGACGTCGGTGCCGAGCTCGTGCCCGTAGAGGGGCATGCCCGCCTCGAGCCGGAGGGTGTCCCGCGCGGCGAGTCCGGCGGGCACGACACCACGGTCGGCCCCGGCCTCGAGCAGGGCGTCCCAGATCGTCGGGGCCACCGCGGGGTCGCTGTAGATCTCGAACCCGTCCTCGCCGGTGTAGCCGGTCCGGGCGACGAGGACGTCGGCGCCGTCGAACACCGCGTGCAGCACGCGGTAGTAGCGGAGCTCGTCGAGCGGCGACTCCGGCTGCAACCGGTCCGCGACGACGAGCGCGTCGAGCGTGCCGGCGGCGGCGGGGCCCTGGATCGCGACGAGCGCGGTGCTGTCCGAGTCGTCCGACACGACGACGTCGAACCCGTCGCTCCGCTCGAGCAGGGCGGCGGCCGCGACGTCGCGGTTGGCGGCGTTCGCGACGACCAGGAAGACGTCCTCGTCGGTGCGGTAGACCACGAGGTCGTCGAGGATCCCACCGTCCTCGGCGAGGAGCAGCGAGTACTTCGCCCGGCCGACGGGCATCGCGCCGAACGACCCGGCGAGCGCGTGGTCGAGGAAGGCGACCGCCTCGGGGCCGGTCACGCCGATCTCCGCCATGTGCGAGAGGTCGAACACCCCGGCTGCCTGGCGGACGGCGTGGTGCTCGGCCAGGTCGGACGAGTACCGCACGGGCATGCGGTACCCGGCGAAGTCGGTGAAGGTGGCACCGGCGGCTTCGTGCGCGGGTTCCAGTGGGGAGGAGCGCAGTGGGGACGGACTCATGGCGGAGTTCTCCTGGCATCGGCAGGGCCCGACGACCGTCGTCGGGTGGAACTCCCCCTCTGTCATGTGCCTGAGAGTTTCACCGCGGCCCGTGAGGTCCGGCGGCTTTCACCGTGGGCGAGACGACCGAGCGTCTGCTTTTCAGAGTGGCCTGTCCGCTGCGGTGTTGGACCTGAGAGATTGGCGGGGGGATTGCTCCTTCGGTGCCGACGCGGTGCCGAGTGGCACCGCACGGCGTCTCCCGCGACGGATGAGCGGCCGGTGTTCAGTTGTCCGCGCACGAGCATACCCAGCCCGCGTTACGGGCATGTGTCGCGTCGCGCAGTTCGACATCTCGTAGAATGCCCCGGTGGCAGGACAGCGATCGCGCCCCCGCGGGCAGCTCGAGCAGGCGGTGCTCGACGCGCTCTGGTCGGCGGACGCCGGGTTGAGCGCCCGTCAGGTGCTCGACGCGTTCCCGGAGCCCCGCCCGGCACTGACGACGGTGCTCACCGTGCTCGACCGGCTCGGCCGCAAGGGACAGGTCGAGCGGGAGCACCACGACGACGCCCCGCTGACCTTCCGCGCGACGAACAGCCGCGAGGAGCAGACCGCCTCCCTGATGTCGAACGCCCTCGCTGCGGCGACCGACCGCGAAGCGGCCCTGCTCCGGTTCACCGGGTCGCTCGCCTCCGACGACCTCGACGTCCTGCGCCGCGCCCTCGACGCACGAGCCCGCTCCTGACGGACCGGTCGCCGTGGTCGTCACCGGAGTCGTCCTCATCGCCCTCGCCCTCGCGGTCGTCGTCCTCGCGCCCCGGTTCCTGACCCGCTCCGCCTGGACGATCGACCGTCCGCGGACCGCACTCGTGGCGTGGTCGCTCGCCGTGGTCCTCGGCGTGGTCGGCTTCGTCGCCGGCATCGCGCTGGTCGTGCTCGCGAACCGGCCGATCGCGGACCCGTTCGGACTCGGCGACTCCCCCACGCACGGGCTGAACATCGGCGTCGCGCTGCTCGCGGTGCTCGCGTTCGTCATCGCGGTGCGCGTACGCCCGGGCCCCGAGCACGACGCGGTGCGGGAGGCCATGCGGTCCGGCGCGGCACCCCACCGTGAGATCGACGGCACTCCGGTCGCCGTCGTCGAGGCCGAGCACGCACTGGCGTGCGCGGTCCCCGGTCGCTCCGGCGGGGTGCTCGTGAGCACCGGGCTCGCGGACCGACTGCGCACCGACGAACTGGAGGCCGTGGTCGCCCACGAACGCGCCCACCTGACCCAGCGCCACGCGGTCGCGGTCGGGGTCGCCGAGTCCATCGAGCGTGCGGTCCCCTGGGTGCCCGGTGCGCGCGCCATGGCGCGCTCGACGCGCGTGCTCGTGGAGTTCGCGGCCGACGACGCGGCCGCGCGCCGGGTCGGCCGCGATGCGCTGCGCCGGGCGGTCCTGGTGGCGGACGGGACGAGCGCGCTCGGCGCGATCCGCGCCTCCAGGCTGTCGTGACGTGCCAGGTGTCGGAGGCGAGGCATAGGGTGATCGCACCGTGAAGCCACTGACCGAAGCAGACATCCGTTCGTCGTTCGTCAACGCCACCCCGGACGAACTCGCGCAGCTGCCCATCCCGGGCCTGCACGAGATGCTCTGGGACGAGCGCGAGTTCCTCGGCTGGCGCGACCCGCAGGCCGCCCGGCGGGGCTACATCGTGTCCTGGATCGACGACCGTCCGGTGGGCATCGTCGTGCGCTCCGCGGGCGGCTCGCTCCGCGCGGGCATCGCCGCGATGTGCTCGTTCTGCCACTCCCCGCAGCCGGCGACCCAGGTCCGCCTGTTCTCGGCGGCGCGTGCGGGCGAGTCCGGCCGGAACGGCAACACGATCGGCTCGTACATCTGCGAGGACCTCGGCTGCTCGATGCTCATCCGCACGGCGCCGCCGCACCTGAACCCGCCGGCGACCATCGCGATGCGGGGCGAGGCGCTCCTGCAGCGCGTGCGGAACTTCACCGAGGACGTCGCGAAGACGGCATGAGCCGCTTCAGCACCGCCCGCTGGGCCGTCGTCGAGGAACTCGGCGACGGCCGCTGGCGGCTGACCCTGCGGGACGAGGCCGACGACGAGCTCGGCGCGATCGGGCTCGGGGTCGAGGGGCCGTGGGACCCGGACGTCGAGCCCCACGTCGGGTTCGTGCTCGTCCAGCTCGGGCTGACGCTGCGGGGCTCGCGGCCGTGGCGCATCGACGAGCTCGGCGACCAACGGGCCCCCGTCCTGCCGCTCGGCTGATGCCGGGTCAGCTCGAGCGCGTGTAGCCGTACAGGTCCTGCTGCACGCCGTTCACCCACAGGTCGGGGCCGTCCGGCCGGGCGACCCGGAGCGTGCGGTTGTAGGCCTCGTCGAGGATCCGCGGCGTGTGGCCGGCCTCGGTCAGGCGCGCCGCCAGCACGTCGAGGTCGCCCGCGTACTCGAACGAGAGCTCGACGCGGTCCCGGTCGGCGCTGCCGACATCGGCGCGGTGCAGCGCGAGGGCGCCGCCGCCCGCCGCGGTGAAGTCGATCCACACACCGCTGTCCGAGGCCAGCCGACGGCGGAGCCCGACCGCGTCGGCGACGGCCGCCTGCTCGGTGAGGTCCGCGCCGTACCAGATCGGCATCACGGTCAGGGGCGACGCCCGGAGCGCGTCCCCCGCGGCCGTGGACGCCGAGGACGACGACGTCGCGGACATCGGGAGCGGTCCGCCGACCACGAGCAACGGGCCGATGTCGTCGAGGACGGTCCGACGGACGGTCGCCCCGGCGCCGACCAGGGTGCGCTCGAGGTCGTCGAGTGCCGCCGCGGTGTCGGTGAGCAGGACGATCTCCGTCCGCTCGTCGGCGACGTCGTCGACCCGGTGGACGGCGAGGACACCGTCCCCCGCGAACTCGGACCACGCGTCGTCGCCGCCCGGGAGCGGCTCGAGACCGAGCGCCCGGGCGAGCGCGTGCCACGCGGCCGGGTCGGTCGTGTACTGGATCTGCTGCACGGTGATCGTCATCGGGTTCCCCCTTCGGTGTCGGACACGTACTGGGCAGCGATGCGCTCGACGAGGGCGGACAGCGAGACCCCTTCGTCGATCGCCCGGTGCTTGAGGTCGCGCACCAGATCGGCGGGGAGGTACACGTTGAACTGCACCTTGGGGCGGTTCGCGCTGGCTACCATGCTAGCAATTTAGCACCGCGGGGCCGACCCGTCACTCGGTCGCCGCGACGAAGTTCCTGAGGATCTCGCGGTCGTCCCCGGCGCGGGCGGCCCAGAACAGCTCGCTGCGGTGGTCGTCGGGTCGTCCGTCGCGCACCAACGGGAGGAGCACGACGGAGTCCGGCGCCGCGAGCGCCGCGCTCTCCGGCGCGACCGTCACCCCGAGGCCGGCCCCGACCAGGTGCAGCACCGTCGCCCACGTCGTCGCCTCCTGCACCACCACCGGCCGACGACCGGCCGCGACGACCGGCGCCAGGTTGCGTTCGGTCGCGACGACCCCGGCGACCGCCGGGAAGAACACGAACGGGTCGTCGAGCAGCTCCGTCCCGGCGATCGCCGGTCGCCCGGCGAGCCGGTGCCCGCGCGGGACCGCGGCGACGAACCGCTCGCTCCGGAACGGCAGCAGGCGCACGGCCGGGTCCGGGTCGGGGTCCCGCACCATCGCGAGGTCGAGCTCGCCGCGGACGATCCGCGCCAGCAGCTGCGACGAGTACCCCTCGGTCAGTTCGACCCGGACGAGCGGGTACTGCGCACGGAAGGCCTGGACGCGCTCGATCGGTCCGAGCGGCAGCGCCGACACGACGAACCCGACGTCCAGCCGGCCGGCCTCGCCGCGGCCCACCCGCACGGTCTCGTCGAGGTCCCGGCGCACCTGCGCCAGCAACGACCGGGCACGCCCCTGCAGCGCTCGCCCGGCCGCGGTGAGCGCGACGCTCCGCGAGGTCCGGACGAACAGGTCCACCCCGAGCGCCCGTTCGGTGCGGCGGATCTGCTGCGACAGTGCGGGCTGGGCGATGCGGAGCACCTCGGCGGCGCGGCCGAAGTGCAGCTCGTCGGCGACGGCGAGGAACGCGCGGAGTGCGCGCAGGTCGACCTCGGGTTCACGATCCATGCATGCAGCGTATCGATCGGCGCGAACGAGTATTGGACGTCGACCGTACGAGGTCGGACGATGGACACATGCCCGACGCGACCACCACCGACCCCGTCACCATCGCCGACCTCGCGACCGCCGAGGAGGCCGAGGCCTTCCGCCTCCTCAACGAGGCCTGGATCAGCCGGTTCTTCACCCTCGAGGACGCGGACCGCACGCTCCTCGGCGACCCGGTCGGCCAGATCGTCGAGCCGGGCGGCGCCGCGTTCGTCGCCCGCCTCGGGGACGCCGGCCCCGTCATCGGCTGCGTCGGCATCGCCCCGACCGGGCCCGGCGTGTTCGAGCTCGTGAAGATGGCGGTCTCCCCCGACCACCAGGGGCACGGCACCGGCCGGAAGCTCATCGCGGCGGCGCTGGACCGGGCGCGGGCACTCGGCGCGCACCGGGTCGTCCTGGAGAGCAACGCACAGCTCGCCCCCGCGGTGCACCTGTACGAGTCGTTCGGGTTCCGGCACCTCGGGCACGACGAGGTCGCACCGAGCCCGTACGCGCGGGCGGACGTGCACATGGCACTGGATCTCGCCGAACACTGACCACGGGCGGCCGCTGTCCGATAGCGTCCGACGAGATGCGGATCCACGAGCGAGCCGAGACCGACCTCGACCCACTGGTCGAGGTGCTCTGGCGCGTGCACGGCACGGGCTACCCGAGCACCTGGCCGGACGCCCCGCGCGACTGGATCTCCCCGCTCGGCCTCCTCGGCGCCTGGGTCGCGATCGACGACGACCGGGTGGTCGGACACGTCGGCGTCGCCGTCCCCGCACCCGGCCGGATGGCCGAGATCACCCGGCTGTTCGTCGACCCGGCCCACCGCGGCAAGGGCATCGCCGACGCACTCCTGGCCGCTGCCGAGGCCTCCGCGCCCGGCACCCACCTGCGCCTCGACGTCACCGAGGAGACCCCGGCGGCATGGCGGCTGTACGAGCGTCGCGGCTGGTGCATGACCGGCCGCGGCCCCGCGGAGTGGTGCAAGCCGTCCGGCGAGGTGCCGACGGTCCGCTACTACGCCAAGCGCGTGGGCTGAGCCGGTACGCTCGCGACATGGCGACGTACGAGGTCAAGGCCGTCCGAGAGCGCGGCGCGTGGCAGGTCTTCATCGACGGGTTCCTGGTCACCGAGGTCACCCGGTGGCCGTCGGTCGGCTTCGTCTCCCGCGAGTTCCTCGCGATGGACCGCACCGATGAGCTGCGCATCCGCGTCGTCGGACGCAACCAGTACGTCGACGACTGACACCGAGCCGGAGCCGCACCGACCCGCCCGGACCGAGCCGCGCCTCCGGACCGGCGAGCGACACCCGCTCACGCGACGTGCCAGACCAGCCCCTCCTGCGCACTCGACGGGTACGCCGCCGCGATCCGCAGCACGGCCTCCCGCAGGGTGTCCGGCGAGCAGGCGAGGTTGAGCCGGGCGAACCCGCGCCCCTGCGAGCCGAACCCGAGCCCCGAGTTCAGCGCGACGTACGCGTGTTCGCGGAGCGGCACCGCCGGGTCGTCGCCGAGCCCGATGCCCCGGAAGTCGAGCCAGGCCAGGTACCCGGCCCGCGGACGCGTGTAGACGACGCCGGGCAGGTGCTCCGCCAACAGCGAGCCGAGCAGCCGTTCGTTCGCGACGATCCGCGCGACGACGTCGTCGAGCCAGTCGGTCGCGAGGGTGAACGCCGCGAGGTTCGCGTGCAGCCCGAGGATGCTCGTCCGGCAGGCGACCTCCTCCCACAGCGTGTCGAGCAGTGCCGCGGTCCGCGCGTCGCCGGCGACGATGACCGAGCACTTCACGCCGGCGAGGTTCCAGCCCTTGCTCGCGCTCGTCACGCAGACGCTGCGTGCTCCGAGGGGTTCGGCGATCGCCGCGAACGGGGTGAACTGGACCCCGGGGTGGGTGAGGGGCGCGTGGATCTCGTCGCTGATGACGAGGACGTCGTACCGCGCGGCCAGTTCGGCGAGCGCCATGAGGTCGGCACGGTCGTGCACGAGGCCGACGGGGTTGTGCGGGTTGCAGAGCAGGAACACCCGGACGCCACCGGCGAAGGCGCGCTCCAGCCCCTCGAGGTCGAGCCGGTAGACGCCCCACTGTTCGAGCAGCGGGACCTCCTCGACCTGACATCGGGCCTCCTCCACGAGCTCGAAGAACGGCGGGTAGACCGGCGGCGTGATCGCCACGCGGCCGCCCTCGGGGAGCGCGAGCCGCAGCGACTCGACGATGCCGACGCTGACGTCCGTCGCGAGGTACACGCGTGCCGGGTCGAGGTCCCACCCCCAGCGCTCCTTCGCGAACCCGGCGAACGCCGGCGCGAGCGGCCCGGGGCCGTCGAGGTACCCGAGGTCCGACTGCTGCACGCGCTCGATGAGCGCCTCCTTGATGGCGGGGGCGACCTCGTGGTCCATCTCGGCGACGAACAGGGGCAGCACGTCGGGCGCGTACCGCGTCCACTTGATGCTCGTCCGGACCCCGCGCAGCGTGCCGACCGGGTCCTGCTCGTCGCTCGCCATGCGTCCCAGCATGCATCGGACAGGAGGCGCGGCGCGAGTCCGGACGTCATCCCGCGTCGTCTGCGGGTCCGGCTGCGACCGGTGCCGCCCCGTCGGCCTACTGTCGGCGACATGAGCACGAGCACCGCCGACAAGGCGACCACCCTCAAGCAACTGCACGAAGCACCCGAGATCCTCCGGGTCGTCAACGTCTGGGACGCGATCAGCGCCAAGGTCGTCAGCGACCTGCCGGAGACGAAGGCGATCGCGACCGCCGGTCACTCGATCGCGGCGAGCCACGGGTACGACGACGGCGGGATGCCGCTCGACGTCGCCCTCGCGGGCGCAGCCACCGTCGCCGCGGCCACCGACCTGCCCGTCACCGCGGACCTGGACGACGGGTACGAGGACCCGGCGGAGACGATCCGTCGCGCGATCGGCTCCGGCATCGTCGGCGCGAACGTCGAGGACCGTCTCCGCCCGTTCGACGAGGCCGTCGCCCGGGTGGCCGCCATCACCGCGGCCGCGCAGGCCGAGGGGGTCGACTTCCAGCTGAACGCCCGGACGGACGCGATCGCGCGCGGCGGGGACCGGCCGATCGACGAGAGCATCGCCGACGCGATCGCGCGCGGGAAGGCGTTCCTCGACAACGGCGCGGCGCTCGTGTTCGTCCCGGGGGCGATCGACCGATCGGTGGTCGAGCGGCTCGTCGAGGGCCTGGGCCGCGGGAAGCTCTCGGTGATCGGCCTCCCCGGCGCCCTCCCCGCCGCCGAGTACGAGGCCCTCGGCGTCGCCCGCATCTCCTACGGGCCGCTGACGCAGCGGGTCGCGCTGCGCGCGCTCCGCGACCTGGCGACCGACCTGTACGGCGGGGGCGTCGTGCCGGAGGACACCCCTGCCCTGAACTGAACTGAACTGAACCACGGGACGGACTGGAGGTGCGGTGCGGGCCCGCACCGCGCCTCCAGTCCGTCGAGGGGTCGCGTGACGCGACCCGCTCAACTCACCCGAGCGGTCCGTAGAGGGCCGGCGAGGTCCGGGCGTGCGTCGCCTGCTCGAACGCGTACCCGAGGCCGATGACCGTGCTCTCGTCGAAGGAGCGGCCGAGGAACTCGAGGTTCACACCACCGCCGGTGACGGTCCCGTCCGCCGCGGTGGCCTGCCCCATCGGGACGGTCACGGCCGGCAGACCGGTGTTCGGGCTGAGGCGCATGTTCGTGCTCTGCGTGCCGTACGGCGTCCCCGACGGGTACACGAGCGCATCGAGGTCCTGCGCGTCCATCATCGACGTGACGAGCTGCTTGCCGGTGGCGAGCTGCGTCGTGTGCGAGCCGGTCGGGCCGGCCCACGCCTGGTACTGCTCCTCGGTGACGAGGTCGCGCGACTCGTAGGTCGACTTCCGGCTCGGCACGTAGGACCCGGAGGCGAGGATGCCCTGCAGCGACCGTGCGGTCACGTCGGGGTCGAGGTGGTCCCGGACGTACTGGTCGAGGTCGTGCTTGAACTCGTTCGTCGAGCCGCTGCCCTCGTTGAGGACCCGCGTGAACTCCGTGGTGCTCGTGATCGGCACCACGGTGGCCCCGGCGGCGGTGAGCTCCGCGACGGACTCGTCGAAGAGCCGCCGCGTGGTGGCGTTCGTGCCGACCATCGACGTGACGTAGCCGATCCGGGCACCCTCGAGTGCGGTCGGGTCGAGCGCGGCCGTGTACGACGTGGGGACCTTCCCCTCCTGCGCAGCGGTCACCGGGTCGGCGGCGTCGGCCCCGGTCACGGCGTCGAGGGCCACGGCGGCGTCGGTCACCGAGCGGGCGATCGGGCCACCGGTGTCCTGCGACAGGGCGAGCGGGATGATGCCGTCGCGGCTCGTCAGCCCGACCGTCGGACGGATGCCGACGAGCTGGTTGTACGACGAGGGGATGCGGATCGAACCGCCGGTGTCCGTGCCGAAGCCGATGCCCGCGAGGTTCGCGGCGATCGCGGCCCCGGTACCACCGCTCGACCCGCCTGCGGTGCGGCTCGTGACGTACGGACTGGCGACGAGGAGCGACGATCCGGCCGGCTGGTCCGAGGAGAACTCCGAGACGAAGCCGAACGCGAACTCGTCGAGGCTCGCCTTCGCCAGGATCACGGCGCCGGCACCGCGCAGACCGGTGACCATGGCCGCGTCGGTGTCGGTCTGGTTTCCGTCCCAGCACCCGCAGCCGCCGGTCGTCGGCATGTCCTTCGTGTCGTAGTTGTCCTTCACCGCTATCGGGACACCGAGCAGCATGCTCGTCATGCCGTGCTCGCGGCGCTCGGCGTCGGCCGCCCGGGCCGCGGCGAGCGCCTCGGCGTTCGTCGTGATGATCGAGTTGAGCGGACGACCGCCCGCCGCCGTGTCGACCGTCGTGCGGTCGTACGCCGCGATGCGGTCCAGGTACTGCTGGGTGATCGCGGCGGACGTGGTCACGCCGGCGTTCATCGCGGCCTGCATGTCGATCGTCGAGGCCTCGACGAGTTCGAACGGGCCGTCGTCGTAGATCATCCGCTGCGCGAGGGCGGCGAGGTCCGCGACGCCGATGACGCCGTTCCCATCGGTGTCGGCAGCGCTGACGGACGCCCAGTCGTCGCTGGCCGTCGTGGCGCCGAGGTGGCTGCTCAGCACGGTGAGGTCCACCGTCGTGACCTGGTCGTCGCCGGTCAGGTCGAGGGCGGTGTAGTACGGCGCCAGCATCGCGGCGGGGCTGGCGTCCACCGTGGGTGCTGCGGTCGCGGTGACGGCGGGGGTCGTGGCGAGGACGGTGCCGACGAGGGCGACGAGCGCTGCCCCGGCGACGGCGGTGCGCTTGGTGGTGGTGCGCTTGGTGGTGGTGCGCTTGGTGGTGGTGCGCGCCGTGGCGGTGCGCTTCGTGGCGGTCATTCGGCTGCTCCGGTGCGCTCGCGGCGGGCGCGCCGCGCCCGCACGGTGATGAGGGTCCCGCCGGCGGCGAGGAGGGCGAGGGACGCGGCGATCCACGGTGCGACGTCGGCGCCGGTCCAGGCGAGTGCTCCGCCGGCCGGTCGGTCACCACCCGGCGCGGCGACGGACGTGGCGTCGGTCGACGGGGTGGTGGTCGCGGCGGGGTCGCCGGGGTCCGTGGGGTCCGTGGGGTCCGTGGGGTCGCCGGGGTCCGTGCCGGGCTCCGGGGTGCTGGTCGCGCCGGGCGTCGGGGCGGCGGTCGCCGCGGCCGTCACCGTGACGGCGGTGCTGGCTGGGTCGGTGAGCACGGTCGTGGCACCGTCGTCGTCGACGAGGGTGACGCTGGTGACCCGGAGGTCCGCGCTCCCGACTGCGGTCGGCGTCAGCACGACCGCTGCCTCGAGGTCGCCGTCGAGCGACGGCGAGGTCCCGAGCCGGGTGTGCAGCAGGGTCACGACGTCGCCGTCCTGCTGGGCAGTGTCGAAACCACCGGCGGGTCCGCTGACGCTGCCGTCGACGAGCGTCGATCCGTCGGTGTCGAGCGTGATCTCGTAGGCGTGGACGTCGGTCGTCGCTCGGAGCGCGACCGTGACGTCGACCGGCGTGCCGACCGTGGCGGTCGCGGGGGCGTCGATGCTGACGGAGGTCGCGGTGGGGGCCGCCTGGGCCGGGGCGGCCGAGAGGACGGCGAGGCCGATCGCCCCGGCCGCGGCGATCGTCGAGGAGACGATCGCCGCGCGGGGGCGCAGCCGTGATCGGTGCTGCATGGGTGCAGTTCCTTCGGTGGGGAGGGGAGGCTGAGCGGGTACTCAGCGATCTGCACGCTAACGGCGTGCTGTTTCGCCGGATCGCCCGATCGGTTTCGGCGGCGTTACGCGTCGGCCGTCGCGCTACTGTCGTGCCGTGACCCTCGACCTCGACACGCTGCTCACCCCGCCGTCGCCCGTGTCCGCGCGGGCGCTCGACGTCGTGCGGGCGTGGTCGTCCCCGGCACTCGTGCACCACTGCATGCGCTCCTGGGTGTGGGCATCCCTCCTCGCGCCGAGGGTCGGTCTCGACCCGGACCGGGAGCTGCTGTTCGTCGCGACGATGCTGCACGACCTCGGCGTCACGCCGACCTTCGACGCGCACACCGCGCCGTTCGAGGACGCCGGCGGAGCAGTCGGCTCGGTGTTCGCGACCGGGGCCGGATGGGACCCGGCACGTGCTCGCCGCGTCGGCGAGGTGATCGAACGGCACATGTGGACCTCGGTCGATCCCGCCCTCGACGTCGAGGGGCACCTGCTCGAGGTCGCGACGTCGCTGGACGTCTCCGGCGTCGGCTTCGAGCTCCTGCCCGAGGAGGCCTTGCGTGCCGTGACCGCGGCGCTCCCCCGCCTCGACTTCTCCAAGTCGTTCGACGGACTGATCCATCAGCAGGCCCATCGCAAGCCGACCTCCGCCGCGGCGCGGCTCGACGGCTCGGGCAACGTCGCAGCGGGCGGCGCTCGGTGGGACGCGTTCCTCGGTTCCTGATCCCGGGGTGGACTTCTGCGGTCTGATCGAGTACTGTCTTCAGTTGGTGCACTGCAGCGAACCCATCTGACTCGCGCACACCAGACCGTCTCGAAGCCGGTTCACCCGAACCGCATTCCCACGAGACCACCGCTCGATCCGAACGGACGAGCTGCACGTCGAAGCTCGACGTGTGCGCCCCGCACTCGATGCGTCGCGCCGGACCGAGTCGTCCGCCGACACCGAGGCCCTGGGCGCCGAACGACCAGGAAGTACCGCACCACCATGACCAGCAACGAACGCATCACCATCACCGGCACCGCACTCGCGGCGCCGACCGTCTCCCCCGACCGCATCGCCGAGTTCGGTGTGCGCGACGACCGCTCGCAGCGCGAGTACCTCGTCCGCATCCCGGCCGACGACCTCGGTCGCTTCATCACCCGTGGGTCCCGCGTGGACATCGACGGCGAGGCCGGCTGGACCGTGCCGGGCCGCTCGTGGCGCGGTGAGGCGAGCCGAACGCTCGTGCAGGCGCAGTCCGTCCGTACGGGCGAACTCGCCCTCGCCGCCTGAGCCACACGCTCCACACACGAATGCCGCCGAGCACTGCTCGGCGGCATTCGTCGTCTCAGGGGCGGTCGGTCGGAGGTCCGCCCGAGTCATGCGGCTCGGCCGGATCGTCCGAGAGGGCCGGATCGTCCGGCAGGGCGGGGTCGTCGGCGCCGACGAACCGGTGTCCGCCGTCGACGTCGACCGGGCGCTCCGGACCGGCCCGGAGCGCCGCGTCACGCAGACTGCGCACGAAGGCGTGGTCCTCCGGCTCGAGTTCGTCGTCCGGCGCCGTGCTCACGGTCAGCTCACTGGCCGGCCCGACGAGCACCGTCGTCCTGGTCACGGATCCGTCCTCCCCCACGGACGGGATCGCGACCGTGTCCGTGCGGGCGTTCGCCCCGAGGACCGCTGCGTAGTCCGCGACCGCGTCGGCGATGAGGTCCCCGGTGAGGATCAGGGTGCCGTCGTAGTGGATGTACTTCACGTTTCCTCCCGGCAACCGACGGTAGGTCTGCCTGATCCACGGGAGCACAAGGAACGCGTTCGGTGGCCATTCGGGCGGCTATAGTCGGGAGCTATAGGAGGTGTGTGCCGTGCGGATCGAACGAGCAGGTGAGCTCATCCGAGCGGCGCGCGAGGACATCGGCATGTCCCAGAGCGCACTCGCTGCAGCCGCCGGCATGCAACAGCCGACGATCTCCGCGTACGAGAGCGGACGGAAGCAACCGCGTCCCGAGTCGCTCCGGCGCATCATGACGGCAGCCCGAACTCGTCCGAGCATCCCACTGGCGATCTACGCGGAAGAGATCCTCGAGGAGGCGAAGCGGTTCCACCTCTCGAACGTCCGGGTGTTCGGTTCCGCGATCCGCGGCCAGGACAACGAGGACAGCGACATCGACCTGCTCGTGTCCCTCACCTCGGATGCATCGCTGTTCGACCTCGGCGGGTTCGCCCACGAGGTCGAAGAGATCACCGGATTCGACGTCGACCTCCTGACCGATGACCTCGAGGACGACGAACACTTCCGTCACGTCCTCGAAGAAGCGATCCCGCTGTGAGGTCCGATCGACACTTCCGACCACGAACGCGCGTGGAGGCGGGAGCCGTCTCCGAGGACGCGCGATGGCCGTCACTCGAAGCCGCGTTCCTCGATCTGCTCGGCGAGTGCTCCATGATCGTCGAACACGGTCGAGAAGCGTTCGAGGCTCCACGGAGCCTCACGTACCGAGCAGCCGAAGCGGTCATCATCCACTTCGAGGACCTGCTCGGCAGGCTGCCAGCTCCGCGCGCCGCACTGCTGCCCACGGACCTGTCACTCGCAGCGGTGCGCCGGACCAGGAACATCCTGTCCCATGACTACCGGAAAGCACGGAAGGACATCGTCTGGGACGTCATCGAGCACCGGATCCCGGCGGTCATCCTGGTTCTCGTCGGCTGACGTCGCCAGCCGGTCTCAGTACTCGCCCTTCACGACGAAGTAGGAGCCGCGGATCGTTCCGGCGAGCTTCGACTTCTGCCGCGCGAACTTGAACTTGTCGGCCAGTTCCTCCGGCACCTCCATGCCGTCGGACAGCTTGAACCCGACCGCCCGCTTGTCGCCCGCTTCGAGTGTGTAGAGCACGTTGACCGCGAGACCCGACTGGTAGAAGACGTGGGTCCAGCGGATGCCGTCGACGAGCGCCTCCGTCGCCTCGAGCGGGGGCGAAGCGATGACGAGGCCACGTTCCTCCCGCAGCACCCGCGCGACGTAGTCGATCAGCTCCGGCACGTCCGCCGCCGGATGGGTGGTGAAGTCGTGGTCGTACTTGTTCTTGAAGTAGCGGGCCTCGTTCGCGCGGAGCCCGGCGAGCGCGTCGGCGACCGGGGACGACTCGAGGCCCGTGGTGGACACGTTCACGAAGTCGACGACGTACGACATGGGGGCCTCCTCGGGCTCTGCGTTCCCGTCAATCTAACGTGCGACGAGCATCAGGCGAGCCTCGCGAGGAGTCCGCGCGCGAGCACGACCGTCGGTGTGACCGGTCGCCGGATTCATCGATGAAGATACTGAGTTCGCGCACGCACAAGGCCTCTACGTGACTTCAGGCGGGCAAAGCCCGCCTGAAGTTGAGCAAGGGAATGTCCCCGCCGAAAGGGTGGACCAGGGCCTCGCGGCCAGCCCAGTCCGACGAGTATCTCACTCGACCGGTGGGCGAGCCAACCGGCGGAGCCACCGGCCGACTCAGTTGTTGCAGCGGAACTCCACCGTGTCCCGTCACGGCGCGCCCTCAGCGCGAGTGGGTACCGAAGAGCGCGGTCCCGAGGGTGATCAGACCGCCGATGCCGAGCAGCGTCCCCAAGAGACGCACCCAAGCGGTCCCCCATCGTGCTTGAGGGTTCCATGCGAGGCCGGCCCTCTCGGCTGCAAGCGCGAGCTTGATCACCAATCGCGGGAAGGTGATGACCAAAGCGCCCCAGAGCAAGAGGATCGCTCCGACGATCAGCTGGAATCCGGGCCCCATGAAGGCGACGCTACTCGTCCGCACGATGCCGGCCGGCTCAGTTGTTGAAGCGGAACTCCACGACGTCGCCGTCCTGCATCACGTAGTCCTTGCCCTCGATCCGGGCCTTGCCGTGCGCCCGCGCCTCGGCGATCGACCCGGCGGCCATCAAGTCCTCGAAGGAGATGACCTCAGCCTTGATGAAGCCCTTCTCGAAGTCGGTGTGGATCACGCCGGCAGCCTGGGGAGCCTTCCAGCCCTTGCCGATCGTCCACGCGCGCGCTTCCTTCGGCCCGGCCGTCAGGTAGGTCTGCAGCCCGAGGGTGTCGAAGCCGATGCGGGCGAGCTGGTCGAGGCCGGACTCGGTCTGGCCGGTCGACTCGAGCAGCTCGGCAGCGTCCTCCGGGTCGAGGTCGATGAGCTCGGACTCGATCTTGGCGTCGAGGAAGACCGCCTGGGCAGGGGCGACGAGCGCGGAGAGCTCGGCCTTGCGCGCCTCGTCGGTGAGGACGGCCTCGTCGACGTTGAAGACGAAGATGAACGGCTTCGCGGAGAGCAGCCCGAGCTCACGGATCGGCTCGAGGTCGATCGCGGTGGCGGAGAGCAGGGTGCCGGCTTCGAGGGCCGCCTTGGCCTCCTGGGCAGTGGCGAGGACGATCGGCTCGGCCTGCTTGAGCTTGACGGTCTTCTCGTACCGGGGCAGCGCCTTCTCGATGGTCTCGAGGTCTGCGAGGATCAGCTCCGTGTTGATGACCTCGAGGTCGTCCTTCGGGGAGACCTTGTTCGCGACGTGCACGACGTCATCGTCGGCGAAGCCGCGGACGACCTGAGCGATGGCATCGGCCTCGCGGATGTTCGCGAGGAACTTGTTCCCGAGGCCCTCACCCTCGCTGGCGCCCTTCACGATGCCGGCGATGTCCACGAACGACACCGGCGCGGGCACGGTCTTCTCCGAGTGGAAGAGCTCGGCGAGCTGGTCGAGCCGCGGGTCGGGCAGGTTCACCACGCCGACGTTCGGCTCGATCGTCGCGAACGGGTAGTTCGCGGCGAGGACCTGGTTCTTGGTCAGGGCGTTGAACAGGGTCGACTTGCCGACGTTCGGGAGACCGACGATTCCGATGGTGAGTGCCACGGGAGGACAGCCTACCGGCGGCTGCGCACCGGGGCCGCGCCGCGCCTCCAGGCCAGCACCGTCAGAACTGGTCCACCCACCGCTCCATGGCCGCCCGGAGGACGGCCATGACCACCGCGCCGGCGCCGGACGTGACGGCGATCGCGAGCCCCGCACCGATGAGCACCAGCGCGGTGCCGAGGCCGACGGCACGTCGGACGGTGTGGGACGGTTCGTCGATCGTCTCGACCCGGGCGAAGAGGTCGTCCATCTCGCGCTCGCCCCCGTTCGCCATGATCGGCAGCGTACGCGAAGGAGCGGCACCCGGCCGCAACGCCGATGCGGCTTCCAGCGATGTCGGCGCCGCGTGCGACCATCGGGAACGTGCCGTTGAACTTCACCGCGATCGACTTCGAGACCGCGAACAGCTCGCCCGCCAGCGCCTGCTCGGTCGGACTCGTCAAGATCCGAGCGGGGAAGGTCGTCGAACGGGCCTCGTGGTTCATCCGACCGCCGTTCGGGCATGACGTCTTCCTCGAGTGGAACACCCGCATCCACGGCATCGTGGCCGACGACGTCGTCGGGGCGAAGACGTGGGAGCAGCAGTACCCCGACATCGTGGCGTTCGCGGACGGGGACGTCCTCGTCGCGCACAACGCCCGCTTCGACATGGGGGTCATCGCCGGGGGCTGCTCGGCGACGGGGATCGACCTGGCCGAACACCACTCGATGTGCTCGCTGCAGGTCGCTCGGAAGACCTACACCCTCGACTCCTACCGCCTGCCGATGGCTGCGCGGGCCGCAGGGTACGAGGGATTCCAGCACCACGACGCCGCCGCCGACGCCGAGGCGTGCGCTGCGATCGTGGTGCACGCTGCGGGCTGGCACGGAGTCGAGACGGTCGAGGCGCTCGGAGCGGCGACGCGCGTGCACATCGCGCCGGTGCGTCCTCGTGCCGAGAAGCCGAGGCAGGCGGCGCAGCCGCGGCTGTCGAACCGGCCGATGATCTTCGCGGACTGAGGCGGGCCGAGCCTCGCGATCGGCGACCAGGCTGCGCCGGTAGCGTTCGAGCGGTGAAGTCCACCGGCGACGATGACCGGCCAGCCCGCGCGCGGTACAACATGCTCGCCGGGGGTGTCTTGCTGCTGCTCGGGATCGCCCTCCTCGCCGGCAGGTGGAACCTGGTGGCCGGCGCCATCTTCACGTTCTTGGGCGTCGTGATGCTCCTGGCCGGCTGGCTCTTCTCGTGGTCCCGCAACGACCGATCGCGCCGGTAGCCGAGACGGATCGGTGAGCGGTCGCCGCGCTGGGCTGCGTGCACTCGTCAGACGAGATTGCTGTCCGGTCTGACCGCGAACGATTCGAACCGTGCGTCGTCGAGCACGCCGTCGATCAGGCGGCGCGACCCGGCGACGATCGTCGAGTCGGCGTCGACCTCCGTTGCGACGACCCAGGCGTGGTCCTCCGGCCACAGCAGCTGCGGGGTGTGCGCGACACCGACGGACGTACCGACCGAGGCTTCGTCCATCCAGGAGGGATCCGCCAACTCGGTCAGCGCCGTGTCCAGCACGATGTAGCCGCGATGCGGGAGGCGCAGTCGCGGCCCGGCCAGGGAGGCACGAAGGGCTGCTTGTCGGTCCCGGTGCAGCGATGCCATGTGCGTCGCGTACTCGCGGAGCTCCCGCAGCTCGGTGGCGTCGGGTGTCCCGCCCTGCCATCCGACGCCCAGTGTCGAGCCGCCGTTCAGGTCGCCCCAGCCCTCCCAGATACCGGCCACCACGTCGAGGGGTCTGCTGGTCGCGACCTCGAGGTGTTCCGTCAGCGCCGCGAGCTGCGTCGGGTCGAACCACCCCTCGTCGGGAACCTCGACGCGCCATCCGTCGTCGAAGGCCAGCTCCTGTTCGTCATCCCGTCCGCTCACCGCGCTCCATGCAACGTCGGCGTGCATGCGCGCTCCGGTCCTCGCAGCAACGTCAGCCCACCGCCACGTCGCCGACTCGAGCACGAGGGGATCGCCGTGTTCGTCGGTGGCCGATGGGTCGACGCGATGCGCGGTCAAGGGGTGCAGCACGCGGGCGTACGCCTCGAACCCGGATCCGGCCGTCCCGCCGATGGTCCCGAATGCCTGCATGCGTGGGATCAACCAAGCCGAGCGAGCAAGGTCGGCGATCAGCTCCATGCGGCCGATCGTAGTGTGCCGCTCGCCGCTGAGCGGCCGCTCAACGCCGAACCCGTCCCTCGGGCCGGAGCGCGCCGAACCCGACCATGGCTCCGCACCAGGAGACGGGAACCGTCGGTCAATCGCATTCCGGGCCGTTGCGCCAGAGGGAGTCGGCCGTCCCCTCCTCGAGCCGTCGCTCGTACAGCTCCACCTTGTGGTGGATCACCGACAGCGCATCCTGCAGGTCGGCCACCTGGCGCCGCACGTCCGCCTCGTGCTGCTGGAGGATCGCGAGCCGCTCGTCCTCGTTGCCCGGTCCCGCGACGACGAGGTCGACGTAGGCGCGCATCGACGGCAACGGCATGCCCGAGGACCGGAGCTTCGTGCAGACCCGGAGCCACTCGACGTCCTCTTCGGTGAACACACGTCGCCCAGCCGGGTCACGGCGCACCGGCACCGGGAACAGCCCCTCCTTCTCGTAGAAGCGGAGGGTGTGCGTGGTGAGCCCGGTCCGCGCTCCGACCTCGCCGATCGTGAAGGTGCGTTCTTGGATCGTCGACATGTGCCGAGCATAGGCACTTGACCTCGAGTCGACTCGAACTCGTAGCGTGCTGCTGTCGCCGGGAGGCTCCCGGCGACGGAAGGACACCATGACCACCTGGTTCATCACGGGAACGTCCACCGGCTTCGGACGCCTCCTCACCGAACAGCTGCTCGCTCGCGGCGACCGTGTCGCCGCGACGCTGCGCCGCCCCGAGTCCCTGGACGAGCTGCAGGAGGAGCACGGCGACCGGCTCTGGACGGCCCGACTCGACGTCACGGACGGTGAGGAGGTCAGACGCGTCGTCGACCGTGCCTTCGCGGACCTCGGCACGATCGACGTCGTCGTGAACAACGCCGGGTACGGCGTGTTCGCGTCCGTCGAGGAAGCATCCGACGAACAGATCGCGCGAGTCATCGACACGAACCTCCTCGGATCGATCCGCGTCGTGCGCGCGGCGCTGCCACACCTGCGGACGCAGGGATCGGGGCACATCGTGCAGGTCTCGACGGCCGGCGGACAGACGACCTACCCGAACTTCGGGTACTACCACGCATCGAAGTGGGGCGTCGAAGGCTTCGCGCAGACGCTGGCCGCCGAGGTGGCCCCGTTCGGCATCGTCACCACCATCGTCGAGCCGGGAGCGACGCCGACGGGCTTCGGCGCGGGTCTCGACCGTGCGCCGGTCATGGCGGAGTACGACGCGACGCCGGCGGGCGACGTCCGACGGGCGCTGGCGGACGGCGCATTCCCGCTGCCCAACGACCCGGACAAGCTCGCAGCGGCGATCATCGCCCACGTCGACTCCGGCTCGACCGCGCTCCGCCTTCCCCTGGGTTCGGACACGTACGAGGACGTCCGCGCATCGCTCGTCACGCGACTCGCCGAACACGACGCCGCGAAGGAGACGGCCTACTCAGTGGTCTCCTCGGACTGACGCGCTCGTCGAGCGACGCAGTCGCGGTCGGGCGCGGCTCCGGCGACGCTCCGGCGACGCTCCGTCGGATCCACGCCGTCTCGTGCGCGAGGTACCCGCGCGCGAAGATCGCCCTGCCGACGACCGACCCCGTGAGCGGCGTTAGCCTGCGGGGATGAAGTGGATCCTCTACGACGTCGGCGGGGTGCTCGAGGTCGTCGACGACGATCGATGGCCTGATGTGCTGCGGGAGACCTGGGGCGCGCGCTTCGGCCTGCCGGTCGACGAAGTACGTTCCCGGCTGCGCGACGCCGACCTCCCCGACATGTCGCTCCGGACCGGCGTCGCAGACGAGTACTGGCGGCGGCTCGGTGTCGCGCTCGGAGCGACCCCGTCCGCGGTCGCGACGATGCGCTCCGAGTTCTGGGATGCGTACTGCGGCGCGGCGAACACGGAACTCCTGGAACACGCCCGGTCCTTGCGCGGCCGCGCGGGGCTGGCGATCCTGTCGAACTCGGGCGACGGGGCGCGCGAGGAGGAAGAACGCCGCTTCGGGTTCTCGAGCGTCTTCGATCCGATCTGCTACAGCCACGAGCAGGGCGTGGCCAAGCCGGATCCGGGCGCGTACCGGACGGCCCTCGACCGGATGGGTGCCTCGCCGGAGCAGGTCCTCTTCGTCGACGACAACGAGGGCCCGGCGCTCGGCGCGGAACAGTGCGGCATCCGTGCCGTGCTGCACGTGCGCAACGACACGACCATCGCGGCGATCGAGCGCTTCCTCGCGAGCTGATGCTCGGGTGAGGAGCGGTGCACGAGGCGGGCTCCCCGGGCCACCGACGACGCGGTGGTATTGTCACGACATTCCCTCGGCGCAGTCGCCGACCCCGCACTCCGAAGGACCGCGATGACCAACGAAGGCCAGCTGCCGTCCGACCTGTTCATGGACCTGGACCGGTCGGGGCCGATGCCCCTGTACTTCCAGGTGGCCTCCCGCATCGAGGAGGCGATCCGTTCCGGTGCGATGCCGCCCGGTGCGCGCCTGGAGAACGAGATCGCGCTCGGTGAACGGCTCGGGTTGTCGCGGCCGACGATCCGGCGCGCGATCCAGGACCTCGTCGACAAGGGATTGCTCGTCCGTCGCCGGGGCATCGGGACGCAGGTCGTGCACGGGCCGGTGACGCGCAAGGTGGAGCTCACGAGCCTGTACGACGACCTCGCCCAGGGTTCGCAGGCGCCGGCGACGACGCTGCTGGAACGGAACGACGTCCCCGCGTCCGACGCCGTCGCCGAGGCGCTCGGGATCAGCCCGGGAACGACGGTCGCGCACATCCGCCGGGTGCGGTTCGCGGAGGACGTCCCGATGGCGATCCTCGAGAACTTCCTGCCGCCGGAGTTCCTCGAGATCACCGACCAGGACCTGCGCGACCACGGGCTGTACCAGCTCCTCCGCGGTCGCGGGGTGACGATGCGGGTCGCGAAGCAGCGGATCGGCGCGCGTGCGGTGACCGACGAGGAGGCCGCCCTCCTCGAGATCGAGGACGGCGACCCGGTGCTCACGATGAGCCGGACGGCGTACGACGCCTCCGGCCGCGCGGTCGAGTACGGCGTGCACTGCTACCGGCCGGACCGCTACTCGTTCGAGGTCACGCTCGTCGACAAGTAGGCCGTCGGGTCGGGACGCCCCACGGCCGTCAGGCCGGGACGGACGCGGGCACCCCCGAGCTCGCCGGTCACGTACTGCGCCCGGCCGAACCCGAACGACCAGTCCTGCGGTCCGTTCTCCACGTAGCCGATGAAGACGTCCTCGGACGCGACGCCGACCGCTGCGAGGGCGTCGTGGATCGCCGCGTACAGCGTCGTCTTCGCCGCGTCGGTCCGTCCCCGCTGCGTGAACACCTGGATCATGACGACGCCGTCGGTGCGCTCGAACCCGAGGCCGGCGTCCTCGGCGATGATCTGCTGCGCCGGGTGCTCGGTGACGATCTGGAAGCGGTCGCGCACCGGGATCCCGTAGACGTCGACGATGGCGGTGTGGATCGCGTCGGCGATGGCGCGCACAGCCTCGGGCGTGCGGCCGGTGACGAGGTCGATACGGACGAGCGGCATGGTGCCTCCTGCAGTTCGGGACTTTGTCCTGACAAACTAACATGGATGACCGCACCGACAAAGAGCGGACGGGAGGCACGGTGCCAGCTGGCACCGTGCCTCCCGTCCGGTGGGTGGTTGCGGAAGACTACGCGGCCGGCACGATGATGTCCCGCACCAACGCGTCGAGCTTGGCGTCCGCGTCGAGGAACTGGCGCAGCGTCGTGACCGTGGCCCCGAAGCGGTCGAACTCGTCGATGGTCATCCCGTCGACGTCGTAGCCGCGGGCGAACTCCGGGGTGGCGCGTCGCAGGGCGTCGAGGACGTGCGCGGGGACCTCGTCGTCGATCGCGTCCGGGCGGAACGGCACGGCGTTGTCGTTGATGTCCTTGGACCACTGGAACGGCGGCGAGACCACGAGGTCCCCGCCCTGGAACTCCGACCACTGCAGCGCGTTCCGGAACGCCGCGACGAGGACGCGGGAACGGAACCCGCGCTCGCGGAACACCCGGTAGGCGTGCTTGACCGCGGCGACGCCGGCCCACTCCAGGTAGCCGGGGTCGATCATCACGTGGTCGCGCTTGACGACGGTCTTCAGCCAGTCGTCGAACCGGCCGGCCATCAGCGTGACGACGTGTCCGAACTCCTGCTCCGGCAGCCCCTCGGCGGCCCGACGGTCGAGCGCGCGCTCGATGGCCTCGCCGACGGCGACGACCTGCGGCACCGTGAACGAGACGGTGGCGTTGATCGAGACGCCGCGGTACGCCGCCTCCTCGATCGCGGCGATGCCGACCTTCGTGGCCGGGATCTTGACGATGATGTTCGGCGCGAGCCCGGAGAACCGCACGGCCTGCTCGACGAGGGCGTCGCGGTCCCGGTGCAGGCGCGGGTCGGTCTGCATCGAGAGCCGGCCGTTGCGACCGCCGGACGCCTCGAACGCGGGGAGCAGCTGCGCGGCCGCCGCGATCGAGAGCTCCTCGACGGCCTTCCAACCGATCCAGGACTCCCCCGCCGTCGGGTGCTCGGCGGCGATCGCGCGGATGCGCGGCTCCCACGTCCCGGGGTCCTGCTGGATGCAGGTGTACGCGATCACCGGGTTGCAGGTCGCTCCCACGGCGCCGTACTCGTGGATGGCGGTGGACAGTTCGTGCGGGTCGGCGGAGTCGTTCCAGAGCGCCGTCGGTGTCTGCGAGGCCGCCTGCAGGGTGACGGGGCGGGTGTCGGCGTCGGTCGTGGCGGCCGCCGTCTCGAGGGTCGTGGTCATCGTGTGAGTCCCTTCGTGATCGTGTCGAGCTGGAACCGCGAGACCTCGTCGGCGTTCTCGTCCTCGGCGAAGACGCTCGAGACGGCGACGGTGTCCGCACGCGCGGAGAACCCGACGCGGTCGAGGGCGGCCCAGAAGGCGTCGAAGTCGACGTCCGCCCGTCCGACCGGCAGGTGCTGGTGGACGCGGACCGGGTTGCCCGGCGGGTTCGTGATGTAGCGCAGGCCGTGCGACCGGCGGTGGTCGTAGGCGTCGGCGACGTGGACCAGCTGCAGCGAGTCGCCCGCGGCGTCGATGATCTCGTCCATGTTGCCGCCGTAGTGGAACGTGTGGCAGGCGACGTAGACGAAGCCGACGTGCTTCGAGTTCAGGCCGCGGATGACCCGCAGCGCCTCGAGGCCGTCCTCGACGAAGTCGTCGGGGTGCGGGTCGATGAGCACCCGGATGCCGGCGTCCTCGATGATCGGCAGGAGCTCCTCCATCGACCGGTAGAAGGCGTCCTCGGACTCCTCGGGGCGTTCGGGACGGCCGGAGAACTCGGTGTTGATGGTGTCCACCCCGAGCCGCTTCGTGATCTCGATGACGCGCTTCCACTTCGTCACCGCGGCCTCACGGGCGTCACGGTCGGGGCCGGACCACCGCAGCACCGGCAGGACGCTCGCGACCTGCACCCCGGCGGCGGCGCACGCCGCGGCGAAGGCGTCGACGAGGTCGTCGTCGGCCTTCGGGTGCCGGTAGAACGGGATGAAGTCCCGGTGCGGGGTGAGCTGGAGGTACTCGTACCCCAGGTCCGCGACCTTCTGCGGGAACTCCAGCAGGGACAGGTCGTGGTGGAACGGGGTGGGGTCGAGCGCGATCTTCGGCACCGCTCACGCCCCCTGGAGCGCCGCGTCGGTCGTCTCGTAGAACGCGGGCTTCGCGGTGGCGTAGGTCACCTGCTCGAGGGCGCCGGACTGCTGCGCCCGGACGGCGACCTCGGCGACGACGGACGCCGTGTAGCCGTCCCACGCGCTCGGGCCGTCGATGCCGCCGTGCTTCGCGGCGTCCACCCAGCGCTGGACCTCCTCGTCGTAGGCGGCACCGAAGCGCTGCACGAAGGACGGGGTGACGCCCTGCCCCGAGACGCCCTGGGACACCAGGTTCAGCGAGGTCTCGCGGCCGATGTACGCGACGCCCGACTCGAACACGGCGTCCGTGGTGACCTGGTACCCGAACTGCGCGTTGACGTTGATCTCGACGATCGCCATCGTCCCGGACTCCGTCGTGAACAGCACGAACTGCGGCTCGGGCAGGTCCGCCGGGGCAAGGGAGTTCTTGCGGGGCTTCTTGACCTCGACGCTCGTGATGGCCTCGCCGGTGATGAACGGGATGATGTCGATCTCGTGGATCACCGAGTCGTGGATGAGCATCGACTCGCTGAAGTTCGGCGGGGTGGTCGGGTTGCGGTGCGCGTGGTGCAGGGCGAGCAGGGCACCGTTCGAGCCGGACTCGCGGAGCGCGCGGAGCTCCTGGTAGCCCTTGTCGAAGCGGCGCATGAAGCCGACCTGGATCTTCGGGCGGTCGGACGTCGCCTGCTCGAGCTCGACGATGCGCAGCGAGTCCTCGGCGCTCGTGGTCAGCGGCTTCTCGCACAGCACCGCGAGACCACGCTCGATGGCCGGCACGAGGACGGGCTCGTGCAGGAAGCCCGGGGTCGCGACGATCACGGCGTCGATCGGGGTGGCGTCGAGCGCTTCCTCGAAGGACGCGGCGGTGATCGCGCCCGGGGCCTTCTCGGCCGCGGCGGTGGCGCGCGCGGTGTCGGGGTCGACGATCGCGACGACGTCCGCGCCGGCGATGGTGGACGTGATGCGACGGACGTGGTCGCTGCCCATCGCGCCGGCACCGACGACGGCGACGCGGAGGTTCTCGGTGGTGCTCATGCTGGGTCTCCTGGGATGACGGGGTTGTGGTGGACGGGCGCCGCGTCAGACGGTGCGAGCGGCCGCGGTCGAGCCGAAGATGTGCTGGAAGGTGCGCTCGGCGATCGGGCCGGGGGCGTCGACGGAGCAGCCGTACATGTCCTGCTCGACGATGCCGAAGACGTCCGGGTTGATCTTCGCGACGGCCTCGATGATCGGCGCGAGCTCGGGGGTGCCGTGCGGCGGCTCGGTCATGATGCCCTGCGCGACGGCGGTCGCGAACGGGACGTCGTTCTTCAGCACGTCGAACAGCAGGTCGGTGTCGACCTGCTTGAGGTGCAGGTAGCCGATGCGCTCCGGGTGCTCGGCGATGAGCTTGAGGTTGTCGCCGCCGTAGTACGCGAAGTGGCCGGTGTCGAGGCAGAGGTTCGTGTACGCCGGGTCCGTCTCGGACAGGAAGCGCACGGTCTCCTTGTACGTGCCGACGTGGCTGTCGGCGT
>Ga0153989_1000056_pt1 | contig 27972 bp, 17 predicted proteins | sample TSNC073MetaG_FD_104701 | JGI IMG/M metagenome (GOLD analysis project Ga0153989, IMG submission 104701) | Attine ant fungus gardens microbial communities from North Carolina, USA - TSNC073 MetaG | ecosystem: Host-associated > Fungi > Mycelium > Unclassified | place: USA: North Carolina, Jones... | reverse complement strand
AACCACATTGAGCCGTAAGTGTAAAGACCTTGACCAATTGCTTCAATTTGCACAAAGTTACTGAAAGAAACATCCGCACTTGAACTCATGTAAGCTACATGAACATTATTTGATAGAGGAGCGTTTTCCCTTCTTTTCTTTACCATAATTAGAATTAGAAGGTAACAAGTTTATAAATTTACATTGTTTGTTATTGTTTTATATTTTAACCTTGTAATAGAATATATTTGATATTAAAGTTAGTATAAAAGTGAAGTACATATATAAGAGCGTAGTATAACGGTAGTATTGCAACCTCCAAAGTTGTTTGTAGGGGTTCGATTCCTCTCGCTCTTGAATACTATAATAGTTTATAAAAGAATAGTAACAGTTAACGGATTAACGGATAGAGTAAGTATAGTACAATGGTTAGTGCCTCTGCCTTCCAAGTAGATGATCTCAGTTCGATCCTGAGTACTTATAACTTTTTAGTTTTTTTGTTAATTGCTAAGTAAATTGAACAATAGTTTTATTAGATTTATTGTATGTATTGCAATTTCAGAAGAGATGTGGTATATTATTATTAAATTTAGTAAGGTTATACAATAAGGGTTAACTTTTTATATTTTATATTGACTAGTTAATTTGAATATTATATATAGATATAGTAAATATTAGAAAGCATTTGATTATGGTGCATACTGATTGCTATCTAGGGGATTAACACATGCTAGTTTAATGGTCTCATGATCATAGCGTACCGGCCAGGAAATACTGAGAAAATACCCATAAAACCGTAGAGATAACGTTTAAGGGCAAATAGTCTGTTTATGGATTTGCTTAGTATCTCAATAGGTAGTTGGAGGGGTAATGGCCCAACAAGCCAATGATGAGTAGTATAGAATGAAAGTTTTAAATACGGCAATGGAAATGAAAAAGTCCAAAGTGACACATGTCGCGCAGCAGTGATGAATCGTTGTCAATTCGCATAGTATTGAAAAATGCCCGCGAGAACACGCCACCTAGATTCCAAGAGCGATAAATTTTATCTTGGATAAGGAAAGATGAATAATGATCTTCTTTCTAGCAGTAGATCTAAATTGCCGTGCCAGCAAGAGCGGTAAGACGGCTTCTACAAGCAATAGTAACAATGAATTGGTGTAAAGGGTACGTAGCCGGCATAACATTGCTAGAGTTGAGAAGAGGTAAGTACAATACTTAGAGGAGGGCTGATATCTTATTATCCTAAGGGGAGTTCTAAAGGCGAAGGCCACTTACTATTAACAACTGACGGTAAGGTACGAAGGTTGGGGCATAGATACAGATTAGATACCTGAGTATTCCCAACTGTAAACGATGTAGATTAGGGATTAATTTTTTAGTTCTTTAGCAAACGCATTAAATCTACCACCTGTAGAGTATAGCCGCAAGGCTGAAATATAAATAATTAGACGGCCTGGAAGCAAACGGAGTGAAGCATGTTATTTAATACGATGATCCGCGTATAATCTTACCAGTCCTTGAATGTAGCACAGGTGTTGCATGGTTGTCGTCAGTCCGTGCTGTTAAGCGTATGGTTAATTCCAATAAACGGACGCAATCCTCGCTACAGGTTTATTCCTATAGTATAACTTCGACAAGAAGCTCGAGGACTATGACAAACCCTCATGGCCCTTATGGACTGGGCTATAGACGTGCCACAAGACCCTTATACAGAGTGATGCTAAAGCGAAAGCAATAGCCAATCATCAAAACAGGGTAATGTACGAATTGTGAGCTGGAACTCGCTCACATGAAGCAGGAATTCCGAGTAATCGTGTATCATTACGACACGGTGAATATTATCTTCTGGGTGTACTAACCGCTCGTCATGGGTTGGGAGGTTTATGAGCATGAAGATGAGTGAAGTAAGTATATTAAGTTTGGCGTTATTTCGGTAATTACTACTTGATAGAGGACTACGCTTATCGAGTGTTCACTACTAACTAATTTAAAGTCGAAACAAGGTAGTCGTAGGGGAACCTGCGGCTGATTAATAACCAACAAAAATCCCCTTTCACATACATACACTGTGTAAAAGAGAATAAATAGTATAAGTAACAACTAGTTTTCATTTTTGCTTTTCATCTTTCCCTGTTTTGATCATACAAAAGGAGAAATAAGGTAATGTTAATAATATAATAGGCATGTAAAAGAATATGTAGGGAAAATAGCATAACGGTTAATGTACCTCTTTGTCAAGGAGGGCTATGGCGGTTCGAATCCGCTTTTTCTCGTTTGATTATTTGTTTCTCATCTATAAACAATAAGTCAATTACCAATCTTCATATTATATACTTGTCCATAAGGAATTTAATTTACTACTATGAACCTTTCTCTAGTATTATTCTTAATTGGTATTTTAGGTTTCATTTTAAACCGAAAGAATATTATTTTAATGATTATTTCAATCGAACTTATGCTTCTAGCAGTTACCCTTCTGGTGCTGATTAGTTCATATGCATTTGATGATATTACAGGGCAAACATATAGTATTTACATTATCGCTATTGCAGGTGCCGAATCAGCTATTGGTCTTGGTATCCTTGTAGCGTACTACCGATTAAGAGGTAATATTTCACTACGAACATAATGTATCTAAGTATTCTTGCTCTACCTCTATTTGGATCTGCAGTTGCGGGTCTTCTTGGTCGTAAAATCGGTGTAACAGGTGCTCATATTATTACAACAGGATCACTAATGACTACTGCAGCCTTAGCTCTAGTAGCATTCTACGAAGTTGGACTATGTGGTTCATCTGTTTCTATCGAACTATTTTCATGGATTGACTCAGAATTTATGCTAGTTTCATGGGGATTCCTATTTGACAGCCTAACTGTTTCAATGTTATTACCTGTATTAATTGTTTCATCACTAGTACACCTATACTCAATTTCATACATGGCAGAAGATCCTCACAACCAACGTTTCTTCTCATACCTATCAATGTTCACCTTCTTCATGCTTGTTCTTGTAGCAGGTGATAACTATCTAATCATGTTTGTAGGATGGGAGGGAATTGGTATCTCATCATACCTATTAATTAACTTCTGGTTCACTCGAATTCAAGCTAACAAATCAGGTATCAAAGCGTTAACTGTTAACCGTGTTGGGGATATGTTCCTTAGTGTTGGATTCTTTGCTATCTTCTGGGTATTTGGTAATGTTGACTATGCTACTGTATTTAGTGTAGCACCTTTCATTAACGAAACAGCAATTACAGTTATTGGATTACTTCTACTTCTTGGAGCCATGGCCAAAAGCGCAAACTTAGGGCTACACACTTGGCTACCAGACGCGATGGAAGGACCAACTCCTGTATCTGCACTTATTCATGCTGCGACTCTAGTTACTGCCGGAGTTTACCTAATGCTTCGATCATCTCCTGTAATTGAATATTCACCAACAGTTCTAGTAGTAATTACTTGGGTTGGTGCATTAACAGCATTTGTTGCAGCTACAACAGGTCTATTACAAAATGATATTAAACGAGTTATTGCATATAGTACAATGTCACAAATGGGATATCTATTTATGGCAGTTGGGCTTAGTCAATATAATGTTGCACTATTCCACCTTGTAAATCACGCATTCTTTAAAGCGCTTCTATTCCTTGCAGCAGGTGCGGTAATTCACGCAATGGCAGATCAACAAGACCTCCGACGACTTGGTGGTTTAGTTAATTTCTTACCATTTACATACACAGCAATTCTAATTGGTTCACTTTCACTAATGGCATTCCCATTCCTTACAGGTTTCTACTCAAAAGATCTTATCTTAGAAGTTGCTAAAGGACAATACGAATTAAGTGGTAACGTAGCATATTGGTTAGGAACTATTTCTGCGGTATTTACTGCTTTCTATTCATTACGATTAGTATCTCTAACATTCTTCACTGTACCTAATGCTCCAAAAGGAGATTACCTACACACACATGAAGCTCCAACAATTATTGTAATTCCTCTAGTTATCTTATCAATCATGTCAATTGTATTTGGTTACGTTGCTAAAGACCTATTTGTAGGTATTGGTTCAGACTTCCTATCAACAGCACTATTCCAACATCCGGACCACATTTCATTAGTTGAAGCTGAATTTGGCCTACCGCAACTATTTAAACTACTTCCAGCAATTGGTAGTGTATGTGGTGCAGCAGCTGCTCTATATCTTTACCATGTTGTACCTCAATTTACAATCAACCTAACAAACAATGCACTTGGTAGCGCACTATACCGATTCTTCAATGGTAAGTGGTTATTCGATGTAGTATATAACAAATATATTATTAACGGAGGACTACACCTTGGATTTGTATTCTCAAAAGTACTAGATCGAGGGGTAATCGAATTATTTGGTCCACATGGATTCTCAACTGTATTAACTGACGCAGGTAAATCAGTATCAAACTACGATACTGGAGTTATTACAAGTTACGCCCTATACATTATTTTAGGATTAATTTCATTCATCTTCCTTCTATTTGCACCTCTTCTATTCACATCACTTATTCCAGGTGCAGAAGATCTAAGTACAGGAAGTATGGGACTAATTCTACTATACCTAGGAACACTTGTACTATTACCACTAGTTCAACGGAAATAATACTAACACAACTTAATCCCCTTGTAGCATTCCCTTGTAGTTTCCCTTGTAGTTTCCCTTGTAGTTTCCCTTCTAGTTTTTGTTCTAGTTTTTATTGTAGTTTTTGATGTTGTACTAACATTGATATAAGTCTATTAATTAACCTTGTAATAAAGTAGTAAAAGTAACTATTGGTATGGTAAGGTAAAGTAAGGTAAAATAAGGTAAAGTAAAGTAAATAGTTTTCAATAGCGAATGTGATGGAATGGTAGACATGCCTCACTTAAGATGAGTTGTCTTAACGACGTAAGAGTTCAAGTCTCTTCATTCGCATATTTCACAAGAAGTGAGAGAGGTAGCAATGCTTGTATTAGGAATCTTTTCTCTAATGATGGCCGTAGCGCTTCCTACAGTTCGTATTTCTCCTCTTCTTCTAATCCGAGTAACTTCTATCATTTTACTTTACGCCGCAGCATTATCATTTAATGCTAGCTATATCCAAGCTATTGGATCAGGTGTTGGTATTTATAGTGGTCTATTCCAAGTAACGTCACTTTCACAAGTAATTGATACATTTATCTTTGTGATTGCCGCTTTTGTTATTTTACCTTGGGCTCCTGCAAAATTTGCAACAAGTACAAATAACTCAACAAACGTTTCAGTACCATCAATTCCAGAATATTCACTTATTATTCTGTTCACAACATGTGGTGCAACCTTCCTTATTTCAAGTGCAGACCTTGTGTCTATGTACTTAAGTATTGAATTACAATCATTCGCAGTTTATATCCTAGCTGCCTTATATCGAGATTCAGAATCAGCAACTAGCGCCGGGCTAAAATACTTCCTTCTAGGGGGTCTTTCATCAGGTCTAATTCTTCTTGGTTCAGCTCTTGTATATGCATACACAGGATTAACAAGTTTCGAAGGTATTTACAGTCTTCTATCAGTTACAACAGAAGATAGTATTACTGGGCCAGTAACAATTGGTCTAACAATTACAGTAGTAGGTTTCCTATTCAAAATTGCAGCAGCTCCGTTCCACAACTGGGCTCCTGATGTATATGACGGAACTCCAACAATCGTTACAACTTGGTTAACAATTATGCCTAAAATCTCTATTTTAGTATTCCTACTAGAATTACAAACAGGACTTTCAGGTGTAACCCTATCATTACCATTTGCAGGTGAATCATTTAATGTATGGAAAAACCTTCTACTAATTTCATCAATGCTATCACTAATCATTGGTACAGTAGTAGGGCTAGCACAATTCCGAATCAAACGACTATTTGCATATAGTACTATTTCACACGTAGGTTTCTTACTACTAGCTTTAGCAATTAACACAGAAGAGTCAATTGAATCATTTATTTTCTACCTAGTTCAATATTCAATTACAAACCTTAACGCTTTCCTGATCTTACTAGCCTTTGGTTATGTTATTAGCCAATCAAAACTAGCATCCTCAGAAAGTACAGATATTCAATTTATTTCTCAACTTAAAGGTCAATTCCGATCAAATCCACTACTAGGTCTTTCACTAGCAACGTGTCTATTCTCAATGGCCGGAATTCCTCCTCTAATGGGATTCTTTGCTAAACAAATGGTACTATACTCAGCAACACATTCAGGTTACTACTTTATGTCATTTGTGGCAATTATTGTAAGTGTAATTAGTGCAGCATACTACCTTCGAATTGTTCGAGTAATCCACTTCGACTCAAGTGCTCCGGCAGGTCAAGAACCACAATTAACTGCTACAGCACCTTATATTACAAACATGCATAGTTTTACTATTGCAACATTAACACTGGCAATTGCACTATTCGTGTTCAAACCATCATTTATCTTAAATAGCACACATCTTCTGGCTCTATCACTATTCAACGCATAATGAACGCATTAACAGTATTATTTTTCTTCGTTCCGGTTCTAGTAGCAATTCTTCTAGTACTTAACGTTCTTCTAGCCGTGCACAAACCAGATACTGAAAAAGTAACTCCATACGAATGTGGTTTCTCACCAGTATATGGGCAAACTCGTGCACCATTCTCTATCCAATACTACTTAGTAGGTATCCTGTTCCTTATCTTTGACCTAGAAATTCTACTTTTCTACCCATTAGCAGTAACATTATATAGTGTTTCTACTTACGGTTTTGTAATTGCAGTATTATTCTTTGTAGTACTAACAGTTGGCTTCGTGTACGAATTTGGTAAAGGTGCCCTGTACTTCACAGATCACCGGTCAGCTATTCGAGCACCATCAGCACAATAATTAACATCAATATCAACATAATCCCCTTTTTTATTTAATGACATAGTAGAGTTATTTATTCCAATTATTATATGTAAAGTAATAGAGATAGTAGATAGTTATTACACAATGTTAGGTTAAACAATAAAAGAATGGATAAACTAAGTTTACTAGAGATAGTAGATAAAGTTCCCACTAAGTTCCCCAATCTGTTTCGTACAGGTGTAAAATCTTGAAAATTCAAATGTTAGGAGCAGCAAAATACATTGGAGCAGGTCTAGCAGCAATTGGACTAACAGGAGCGGGAATCGGTATCGGTTCAATCTTCTCATCACTAATTGCCTCAACAGCGCGAAACCCAGCACTCCGAGGTCAACTATTCTCATTTGCCATTCTAGGATTAACGGGAGAGTCCTTATAACTGAATTAATGCAGAGAAACTTTATAGTAATCTGCAGCGGAATACTATATTTCGTTCAACGACTAGTGTACATAACATTACACCAAGAACATTCAGCAGTTTATTATTTAAATCCATAATACTGAAGATATAGTCTAAACAATGGTGAAAACTATTGAGCATAATAGCGTATAATATAATTGTCGCCCTAGCTGAAGCAACTGGACTAAGAGCAAATAATCCAGTATAAATCAAATGTTGTGCAAGAAAATCTATAAATATAGACAATTTGCAACATCTAATAATAATAACAATAGATGTTCAACGACTTAGCAATTTGACAGTAAGTTTTTACTGATGACATAGTCTTAGCAATAGTGTAATCTATTGGAATATAATATAATGTGTATTCAATAAATATCCTGTATTCGCCCTTATGATCTCATTCCTAGTTCTATACTCATAGTTTTATTAACTACACATAATCCCCTAACTTGGCATTACAATTTTTAACTGATAGGACTAATTTCTTATGTTTCATGATGCAGATAAAGAATATAAATAGTAGGTAAAGTAGTAAAAGAATAGTTTAGTTAATGTAACATTATACAATCTATATGAAAGCAAGTGTGTTGAAATTGGTAGACAAGCTCGTTTTAGGTACGAGTGGCTAAACGCTGTATGAGTTCAAGTCTCATCACTTGTACATATTGCTTTTTATGTTATGAGCACAATGACTAAAGGAGGCGCCTTTAACATAATGGTAGTGTAACTGTCTTCGAAATAGTTAGTATTGGTTCAATTCCAGTAGGGCGTTAAGATTTATTCTACTATTAAGGGGATTAGCTCAAGGGTAGAGCGCTACTTTTACACAGTAGATGCAGAGGTTCGAGTCCTCTATTCCTTAATTTCTAGTTGTACTAGATATTTAAACCAAAGACCTCTTTTTCTTATTTTTTAAAGTTAAAGACATGATAAATTTTAATTTAATACACATGTCAAATTTACTATCATTAATTAACTGGCCCCTAATCGGTACAGTTTATAACGATGCCCCAGAACCTTGGCAAATTTCATTCCAAGATGGTGCATCACCAACATTTGAAGGAATTACAGAACTACACAGTTCAATTTTCTTCTACCTAGTAATTATTTTCGTAGGAGTAGGTTGGGTGATTGGTTCAGTAGTTGTTAACTTCAGCGCTAATACATCACCAATTGTTTACAAATACGCAAACCACGGAACACTAATTGAATTAGTATGGACAATTACTCCAGCATTCATTCTTATCGCTATTGCATTCCCATCATTCAAACTACTGTATTTAATGGATGAAGTGATGTCTCCATCAATGACTATTAAAGTAGTTGGACACCAATGGTACTGGACTTACCAATACAGTGATTTCGTTAACGAAGATGGTGATAGTATCGAATTCGATAGCTACATGATTCCAGAAACTGATCTAGAAGAAGGACAACTACGACTACTTGAAGTAGATAACCGAGTAGTTGTTCCTGTAGATACACACATCCGATTCATTGTAACAGGAGCCGATGTAATTCACGATTTCGCTGTTCCTTCACTAGGACTAAAAATCGATTGTACACCTGGACGTCTAAACCAAACATCTGTATTAGTACAACGAGAAGGTCTATACTACGGACAATGTTCAGAAATTTGTGGAGTATACCACGGATTCATGCCAATTGCTATTGAAGCAGTATCTCTAGAAAAATACCTAGCTTGGCTAGATAGTCAATCATAGTACTAACACTAACACTAACACTAAAGGTTAAGTAATTTACTTGGCCATTATAATTTACCTTTTTGGAATGTGATATTCCCACCTTTACTTTGCGACATTTCCTTCATCTTCAAAGAGATGTGGCATGAAGTTTTTTTTAATCTATCGACAAATGCTTACAACACTTTACAACTTACTAGAGGTAGTTATTGTTCTAGTACCTATCCTTCTAGCCGTAGCGTTCATGACAATTATCGAACGGAAAACACTAGCAGCTATGCAACGACGAGTTGGGCCGAACAAAGTAGGATACTATGGAGTTCTTCAACCCTTCGCTGACGCTCTGAAGCTAGTTGTTAAAGAAACAGTTGTACCATCACACTCTACACGTAGTCTATTCTTCTTAGCACCAGTAATTACATTAATCTTCAGTCTTCTAGGTTGGGGAGTAATTCCTTTCGGAGCAGGTCTAACACTTTCAGACTTCTCATTAGGTATTCTATATACATTAGCAATTTCATCAATTGGTATTTATGGAGTACTTTTTGCCGGATGGAGTGCAAACTCTAAATATGCATTCCTAGGTGCGCTACGATCAACTGCTCAAATGATTAGTTATGAATTAGTATTAAGTGCAGCAATTCTTATTGTTATTCTTCTTACCGGTTCATTCAACATTACAACAATTATTGAAGCACAAGAATCTGTATGGTACATTGTTCCATTACTACCTATTTTCATTATCTTCTTCATCTCAGCACTAGCGGAAACAAACCGTACGCCATTCGATCTTCCAGAAGCGGAATCTGAACTGGTAGCGGGATTCTTCACTGAACATAGTGGTATGATCTTCGTGTTCTTCTTCCTAGGAGAGTACTGTAGTATCGTTCTTATGTCAACACTAAGCGCTATTCTATTCCTTGGAGGGTATAACATGCCTGAATTATTTATTAATGACACATTCGTAAACCTACAAAGTATTGTACTTGGACTAAAAACTTGTCTATTTACCTTTTTATTTGTATGGTTCCGGGCCACATTACCTCGTATGCGATACGATGGACTTATGGTGTTCTGTTGGACAGGACTACTGCCAGTAGCAATTGCTCTGGTAATTCTTGTTCCAAGTATCCTTATTGCTTTCGACATTATGCCTTACTAAGATAATGCTTTCAATTAATCCCCTATCTCTTTGATGATAAACAAAGTTACAAGTTCACTGTGATGTGCATTAAATTAAACATTTGAAGTATATGTATTCAATGTTAACAAATAATAGAGAGTAATTATTGTTAATGTAGCTATAGTATTGTTATAGTATTGTCATTATAGTTATAGTATAGTTATAGCAATAAAAGAATAGATGTAATGTTGATAATTATAATAAGGTTAAAAATGGCCAGTATTTGAGAAGGGGAAATAATATAATTGGTAGTATACTGTGTTTGCATCACAGCAGTCAGAGTTCGATTCTCTGTTTCTCCACATTTATGGAAACCCCGATAGCTCAATTGGTTAGAGCGTGGAGCTGAAGATTCCAAGGCAGAAGTTCGAAACTTCTTTGGGGTGTTTTATCATGATGTTTATTCGTTGATAATGTAAAGAGTGGATGTTCCGAATGGTTAAGGGGCCTGTCTGTAAAATAGGTGATATATATCGTTGTAGGTTCAAGTCCTGCTCCACTCAAAGCTAAAGAAAAGGATTAATGACTGAGTGGCTGAAGGTGATCGACTTGAAATCGATTTTGCGTGTAAGCGTAACAGAGGTTCGAATCCTCTTTAATCCGAATCTTCCTTATCATATAATTATATTATAGAGATATGTTCATTACTGCTTTATGTAGTTATGAAGTAGGAGATAAATTCCCAAGTAGGACTACTCTTTACTTTTTCTTGTATTATCTCTTGTATCATCAAAGAAATCAAAGATGTTAGTGCCATGTCTAGCTTTTCTAATTGTGATTTAGCCCTCTAATTGTCACTATTAGGAAGAACCTTACTTTAATATTAATAATAAGTAGAATATCAAAGTAAGTATTGTGTATAAATTAAAATGACAAACATTTCACGAAGCCAATTCCAATCACATCCATTCCACATGGTTGAACCATCACCTTGGCCTCTGCTAACATCTTTCTCACTATTTACATTAACATGTTCAGCAGTTCTATACTTTAACGGTATTCAATATTCAGAAGCCCTACTAACACTAGGATTCCTATCAACACTATTTGCTATGGTACTATGGTTCCGAGACGTTGTAACAGAAGGAACATACCTAGGAGATCACACATTTGCAGTACAAAAAGGTATTACAATGGGAGTTTCTCTATTCATCTTATCAGAAGCTCTATTCTTCTTCAGTATTTTCTGGGCTTACTTCCACTCAGCTCTATCACCAACAGTAGAACTAGGAGGACACTGGCCACCTGCCGGTATCGAAGCACTTAACCCTTTTGCAGTTCCTCTACTTAACACAGTATTACTACTATCAAGTGGTGCAACAGTAACATACGCTCACCATGCTCTAATTCAAGGAGACCGAAAAGGTGCAATCGTAGGTACAGCAATGACTCTACTATTCGCTGTAGTATTCACAGGTCTACAAGGATTCGAATATGCAACAGCAGGATTCACAATTGCTGATGGAGTATATGGTTCAGTATTCTACTTCGCTACAGGATTCCACGGAATTCACGTAATTGTTGGAACAGCTTTCATCGCAGTAGCATTTGTACGAATGATTAACTACCACCTTACAGATCACCACCACCTTGGGTTCGAATCATCAATCCTGTATTGGCACTTTGTGGACGTAGTTTGGCTATTCCTATACGTATCAGTTTACTGGTGGGGTTCATAACCTAGCATTACATTACATTACAGTATACTATACTATTGTAATATAACATTAAATCCCCTATTTTTAACTGGTAAAAGAGGAGCTTAATTATTAATGGTATTTCCTTGTTTCGATCAAAGTAAAATAAGTTAAGAAAGTAAATAATCATCTGATAACAGGGCCCACTTCTGGTGTTGAACTTGGATTGCAAATCTGAGGTGTAGGGTTCAATTCCCTATGAGCCCTCATCTTTCATCTTTATGGTAAAGAATAATAGTCCTCTTAGTTCAAAGGTAGAATAGCGGTCTTCTAAGCTGCCTATATAGGTTCGATTCCTATAGGGGATTCTAGTATTAAAAGAATAGATTTATACTCCAAATTACATGAAAGCTCATAATATAACGGTTAGTATACACTCTTGATAAGGGTGTCGTAGAAGTTCGATTCTTCTTGAGCTTATCTTTAGACTCTACAATTTAATGTAGTTTGATCTAATAAACATAACTTATCAATTAACTGTGATTGATGAAAAAATAACATTGCTATTTACTAAAATATAGTAGAATGATAAGCCTGACAAATATAATTACTATCTATCCTAATGTACTGCATTTGAGACCATTTGTGGAATATTAAGGAAGTAAGATAATTAATGTTATGTTTAACTTTACTTTTTTTTTCTTGCTTTTTGCAACAAGATAGAGTAATTCCAACAATAACATAGTGACAAAGGCCTCTGCCTTTAATATGAGTAATATCATATGTAAGTCACATACTTAACTATAATAGTTTAAGTAATTTTAATAAAACTAACTATGCGTCTATTAAAACGAAATACACTTCTTGGTCTTGTTAACAGTTATGTAGTAGATTCACCACAACCTTCTAACCTAAGTTACGCTTGGAACGGAGGATCACTACTAGCAACATGTCTAGGAATTCAAATTGTAACAGGGGTAATCCTTGCAATGCACTACACACCTAACGTTGATCTAGCATTCGTTAGTGTAGAGCACATCATGCGGGACGTAAACTACGGATGGATGATTCGATACATCCACGCTAACGTAGCCTCATTCTTCTTCATCTTTGTGTACCTACACATCGGTCGAGGTCTATACTACGGTTCATACAAATCACCTCGAGCAATTACTTGGTCAATTGGGGTGATTATCTTAGTACTAATGATGGCGATTGCCTTCCTTGGTTATGTACTGCCATACGGGCAAATGTCACTATGGGGAGCCACTGTAATCACTAACATGCTTTCAGCTATTCCTTGGATTGGACAAGACTTCGTGGAATTCATCTGGGGTGGTTTCTCAGTAAACAATGCCACACTTAACCGATTCTTCTCATTACACTTTGTTCTACCTTTCGTACTAGCAGCTCTAGCAGTAATGCACATGATTACTCTTCACCAACACGGAAGTAGTAACCCATTAGGTATTTCAAGTAACGCGGACAAAATTCCAATGCACCCTTACTACCTATTCAAAGATCTAGTAACAATTTTCCTATTCTTCTTACTACTATCACTATTCGTATTCTACATGCCAAACGCATTAGGTCACAGTGATAACTATATTCCAGCTAACCCTATGCAAACTCCACCTTCAATTGTTCCTGAATGGTACCTACTACCATACTACGCAATTCTACGATCAATTCCTAACAAACTACTAGGGGTTGCCGGTATGCTAGGATCTCTGCTAATTCTTCTAGCTATGCCTATTCTTGATACATCACGAGTAAGAGGAAGTCAATTCCGACCTCTAATGCGATTTGCATTCTGGGCTTTCGTAACAGATTTCTTCCTACTAATGTACCTAGGATCACAACACGCTGAAGAACCATTCATTACTGTTGGAGCAATCGCTACAGTATTCTACTTCGCTTGGTTCGTAGTAGTAGTTCCTGTAGTAGGAATTGTTGAAAACACACTGATGGATATCGCTACAACACCAGCTAACGCTAAAGAAAGTGCAGCTAACCCTGTTCCTTCACAAGCTTAGTATTGTTAACACTTAATCCCCTTCAATTCTTATCAGCTAATTAAAACATCTTAATTAATAGAAATATGTAAATACCTTCCTAATAATCGACAAATACTTAATTTGAGACAAATGCCTAATTTTGTTGAGAGACAAATAATAAATAGATAAAAGTAACATTGACATAACATAGGCAATTCTAGTTCAATGGTAGAACACTCCATTGTGGTTGGAGACACCTCAGTTCGATTCTGTGGTTTTGCCCGAGTACAATCAAGACCTATATAGCTGGTCTATCATGTTTATAAGTTGATAGATAGGAAGGTCCGAAACCATTATAACCATGCTTACTTTGCTATCTAATAGATTTATGCAAGTAAGACAATTTAAGTTGTGGATAATTTACAGGATATATGCAATTGATATCTCATGGTTGGTTATTTTCCTCTTTCATGTCATTGAAACAAAAGGGGATTTAGTTAATCAGCTTTACTAAATTTGGCCTATTTAGTTCTGATTGTGCCCTTCGCCGAAATAGTTTAGTCGGTCAAAACCTACCACTCATAACGGTATCACAAAGGTTCAACTCCTTTTTTCGGCCTCCTATTATTATTGCTTTCTTCACTTTTTATTGATGTGTAAATCAGTTATTATAATAAGAAAGTAATAGTTACATAGCGATACGCATACTTACTATTCAAGTTTAGATAGTAGTATAACAAGCATGCTTTCTCTTGTTCTTGTCTTTACTAATTAGGATATTAGATAAGAACAGTTGGTTTACCAAAGCCCATACTAACTTAATTATCTTATGTGATTAAGTAAGAAGAGAATTAATAATAAATAACAGATGAATAACAAATATTTAGCAACAGAACTGAAAGTACCTTCAACATTTCTTCCTGGGGTTTCTGGTGGATTAGCTCCTCTAGCGTCATTTGATAAAGCCCAAGTTAACGAACAAAGAGTAGCAACTAAACTAATTGCCAACTTTTTCTCAAAACCGTTAGCTACAGATATTCAAGCATTAGCAAGTAAACCAGTATTTAGTGTTTCAGGTGACAAAGTAGTAATTAACGTTTTCTACTACTTAGCAAGTGATAAAGCATTAAACAATAGTAGTATTAACAGTTTAGGGGAAGTTCTAGGTAAAGTATTTAAACAACCAGTTGAATTACGTCTAGTAAGACTTCACTATCCATACCTAAATAGTTACATTTTAGCTCAATACATTGCCATCAATACTGCTAAATACAACTTTACTCGAATTCAACGAGCTATCTTTGGAGCACTACAATTCCCATTACTAACAGGTTCAAACTTAGATGGTACTTTACCTTCTTACATTACTGGAATGAAAATTCGTATTTCAGGTCGATTAACAACACAACGATCTGTACCACGACAAACGGAACAAACAGCTCAAATTGGATCATTCTCTAGTTCTCATATTCCAGGAACATCAAACCTATCAGGTGTTATTGAATTTGCTTCATTTTCAACTAAAAACCAAAAAGGTGCATTTACAATCAAAGTATGGATTAGCCAAGTAGCACTTCAATAGCCGGCTATTGTCACATCATAATCCCCTATCTTTTTTAGATAAAATCAGTAAAATGTGTAATCTCTGTTTATTAAAAAAACAAAAGTAAAAGGAACTACATAATTTACTTAGTAAGTGCGAAGTAGTGTAACGGTAACATAACAGTCTCATGAACTGTTGTCCGAGGTTCGACTCCTTGCTTCGCATATCATATATTTAATTAACAAAAGATTCGACTAAATATCATATCTCATTTATAATAGTCAAGTCATAATGTTAAAAGAATAGGATCAATGATTTCCATAGTTACAAACTAACAAAGTTTCTCAACATAATAAAGGTTCCTTCGTATATAGGTAATACTTCTGCCCTTCACGCAGATAAAAGGGGTTCGAATCCCCTAGGAGCTGAATGGTAATAATGTGACAATAGTATTGAAGTGTTATTATAACTAATATAAATTGAAATAAGACATAATTAATGGCAAGAGCCTCTATCGTATAATGGCTATTACGGTAATCTTGTAAATTACATACGGAAGTTCGATTCTTTCTGGAGGCAAATAACATAGCTACATTTTATTCTAATGGGTTATAGGGTAATTGGCAACCCAGTGCTTTTTGGTGGCATTAATTGGGAGTTCGAATCTTCCTAACCCAGATTATTCTACAAAGTGTTAATAAATTAATAAGAAAGGTATTAAATAAATAGAAGGGAGTATAACTCAATTGGTAGAGTGAGAAGCTTTTAACTTCTAAGTTATTGGTTCGATCCCAATTGCTCCCATTATTTAGTATTAAGCATGACATTTTACATGATGGTAAATACAGAAATACAGAAATCCAAGGAAGAGCACATGCTAAGGCGAGGCGGTCTCGGTTGCTAACTGAGCGGGTGATAAACCCTTAGGAGTTCGAATCTCCTCTCTTCCGGTCTTTCACAAAAAAGAACAACAAACAATATAGAAACTATATTTACAACTATTTAATTACTCTCTTTTAATATGACAATAGATTAGAAATAAAAAGGGGATTAAGGTGTTGAACAATATAATTATGAAGTGTATAGTAATTGTGACACAGCTACATGAATATCTCCAAGAATAATGTTAGGCATAATACCAAATAGTACTGCTACTAGTAGAAGTGGGAACATAATCATAAATTCTCTTCGGTTAATATCTGTAGTGTATGATAGGTATCGTGAATAGCTTCCGTAGCTAATTCGGTTGAACAGGTAAATACTGTAACAAGCTGAAAGTACGATACTTGATGCTCCAAGAACTCCAATCAGAGGACTTCGTTGGAAAATACCAGCTAGACTCATGAACTCTCCGATCCAGTTCAGTGATAGAGGAACGGCCATGTTGAATGCTGTTGTTAAGAAGAATAATGCAGAGAATACTGGCATGTAAACAGTTACACCTCGGTAGTATCGAATTACCCGAGTATGGAATCGATCGTAAAGAACTCCACCTACTAATACGAACATTGCAGGTGAAATCACTCCGTGAGCTACTGATAATGCAATTGCACCTTCAATACCAATAATTGTGTTAGAGAATAGCCCTAATACAACTACGGCCATGTGTCCAATTGAAGAATAAGCTACCATCGCTTTGAAGTCTGTTTGCCGGATAGTTGCTAGAGATGAGTAAATTAATGTTACTACGGCAATTGTTTGAACTAATGGTGAGAAGTATGATGTAGCATCTGGCATAAAGTTAATTAAGACTCGTAGGTAACCATATGTAGCTAATTTCAGAACTAATCCGGCTAGTAATACTGATCCTGCTAATGGAGCTTCAGCGTGAGCTCGAGGTAACCACATGTGGAATGGTACTAGTGGAGTTTTAACGGCAAAACTTAGGAAGAAGGCTAACCATAGAATTTTTTGACTTTCTAAGCTAATACTTGATAATGATAGCATTGTGAAATCTGTTGATCCAACATTGTAGTAAATTACCATAATTGCTAGAAGCATGAATAGTGAACCTGCTAGTGTGTATAGGAATAATAGGAACGAAGCCCGTACTCGAGTTTCGCTACCTCCCCAAATACCAACGATTAAGAATAGAGGAACAAGAACACTTTCGAAGAAGATATAGAATAGCATAAGATCTAATACTACGAATACTGCAATTAGTAATGTTTCTAGAACTAAGAAAGCAATTAGGAAGTATTTAATTCCATTGTTAATGTTACTCCAGTTGCTAAGAATACAAATTGGAGTAATAAATGTTGTTAGAAGTACAAAGTATAGTGAAATACCATCAATTCCGATGTGGAAATGACAGAAGCTTAGGTTATTGAATTCTTGCACAAATTGGTATTGTGTAGCACTGCTATCGAATTCTCCCCATAGTACAATTGACACGAAGAAGTTTACCATTGAAGTAAATAGAGCAATTCGTTTCATTCGTGAATCTCCTGTTGCAGTACCTTCTGCCATTGGAAGAAGAGCAAATACTCCAACAAGAGGAATTAGTAATAGAGCTGTAAGCATTGTGTTAATATATAAAGAATATGGCCATTAGTAATACACATGCTCAATCTTCTTTTTTATGTTCTTTTTTATGTTCTTTTTTATAAAAAAGATGAAAAGATGAAAAGATGAAAAGATGAAGTGTAAAAATAGAAGAGATTAAAATCTGTTAGTGAGAATGCACTAGCACACTCTTTTACTTTGAATTTATTTAATACTTAATTATAAAAGTAACATGTAAATCCCAAGTTATCTTTGGCTTACGTCTTACAGTTTTTAACTGATATTATTTATTATTAGAATAAAGTACTAGTAATAAGAAAGGTCAATGAGATAAAGTTATAAATAATCACGATGAATACTATGATTCGATGGTTATTCTCAACTAACGCTAAAGATATTGGAACTCTTTACTTAATTTATGCTGTATTCACAGGTCTATTAGGTACAGCTTTCTCAATTCTTATCCGTCTAGAACTATCAGCTCCTGGTAGTCAAATCCTAGCAGGTGATTACCAACTATACAACGTTGTAATTACAGCTCACGGATTAATTATGATTCTATTCATGGTTGTGCGCATGATGCAACCTAATGGATTAAAATACTAGGAAACCTCATAATACAGGTAACTAGTAGCGAGAATACTCGTTAAACGACTACTTTATAATAAGCAAGAAACTCCATATTATTATAGTTTTTAATAATAAAGATATAGTCTGAACAATAGTTAATGCTATTGAAGTTGACATATTCAACAATAACACATTTGACCAGCGATGGCAGGTTTTGCTAACTACATGGTTCCAGTACTTATCGGTGCACCCGATATGGCCTTCCCACGGTTAAACAACATTTCATTCTGGGTATTAATTCCTGCAATTATCTTATTCCTATCAAGTGCTTTCGTAGAACAAGGTCCTGGAGTAGGTTGGACACTTTACCCACCTCTAGCTAGTGTACAAGCTCACTCAGGTGGTGCAGTTGATCTAGCAATTTTCGGACTTCACCTTACAGGTATTTCTTCTATGCTGGGTGCTATGAACATTATTACTACTATCCTTAACATGCGAGCACCGGGTATGACATTACACAAAATGCCACTATTCGTGTGGGCCATGCTAATGCAATCAGTAATTGTTATTCTAGCTATTCCAGTACTAGCAGGTGCTCTTACAATGGTATTAACAGATCGTAACTTCAACACCTCATTCTTCGATCCAGCCGGAGGAGGTGACCCCGTACTGTACCAACACCTGTTCTCAACAACATACTTATATTCTGTTCCAGTTTTATTATCTCTTTCTAATCCTAGTACTAGTTCATTCAACTTTGACTTGTTTTATGCTAGTTATAAAGAGCATTATCCTAATCGAGAAGCTCCTAGCCAAGAGTTCCTAGAATGGTTCGTCGGCTTTACTGAAGGTGATGGAAACTTCACAGTCAATAACAGAGGAGATCTTCAGTTCGTTGTAACCCAAGGATCTGATGACATCCAAATTCTACAATACATTGTGGACGTGCTTGGCTTTGGTCGAGTAAACAAACAAGGTAAAAGCACTCACCGCTTTGTAGTAAACGACAAATCAAACTCATACTTACTGGCAACTATCTTCAACGGTAACATCGTTCTTCCTCACAAACAAATTTCTTTCCTAACATACCTAGCTCGACTTAACGTTATGAGCACTAACCCCGCAGCAAAAATCAACTTTCCTGCACTAGCCCCAATTACTACTACAGTAGTACCTACATTCAACGACTCATGGCTATTAGGGTTTGCTGACGCAGAAGGATGCTTTTCAATTTCATTCCTAGCTGCTCCTTCTGTAGCTTTCCGAATTCGTTTCTTAATTTCACAAAAACACGCGATTAACTTACCCGTATTACATCAACTACAAACTTTCCTAGGAGGAAGTGTAGAACCTCATTCAGCTCAAGATGTATACGAATTACGAGTAAGCGGAATTTCTAACATTGATCTTGTAACACACTACTTCGACACACACACACTGCTAACTAAAAAAGCTGCTAGCTACAAACTATGGAAACAAGTTGGAGAATGCATTCAACGCAAAGAACACCTCGATCTAGTACGACGTGCTGAATTAAAGGCACTTGCTGCTACAATTAACAAACTGGGCAAATAATAAGGGAACAAAGGAAATGGCCTCAATATATTTTATTCCGATCAATTGCTAACTTGACATTTCAGGTTTCACATTACGGAAGAGAGAAACGAGAAGTTTGTCTAGGCAGGTGTAAACATATTAAGACCTAGGCACACAAAGGTAATTACTTAATTAAGTTTTTACAAGCCATATTTCTAGTCCATTAGTCCGTTAACTCTAATCCCCTTTTGGATAGAGTCTAAAATAACTACACTTATGCTTGTCCCGCCGGGGATAAGGAAACTATCGCATTAGTTTTGGCAATACAAGTGAAAACGGTCAAGGAATTCTCCTTCAAAGACCGTCGGTATTTAATAATATCGCTACAGACTGCGGCACTTGTAGGTATCTGATAAATAAACAGATGCTTAATGTACAGTCGATTCCCTCTAGTATATATTAATACTACACAAGGTCATCTATGAAACAGTAAATAAAGCTATTCTCCCAAAGTAGTGGGGACTTTACTGTTGAGGTGATACATGAACTTCAAAGAGAGCTAATTAATTTGAAGTTTTAGGGAATGGGTTCTTCGGTCACCCCGAAGTATACCTAATGATTATTCCAGGTTTCGGTATGATTAGTCACGTTATCTCAGCATTCTCAGGAAAACCAGTATTCGGTTACCTAGGGATGGTATACGCAATTGCTTCAATTGGTATTCTAGGATTCATTGTATGGTCTCACCACATGTACGCAGTAGGACTTGATGTTGATACTCGAGCTTACTTCACAGCAGCCTCAATGATTATTGCAGTTCCAACGGGAATTAAAGTATTCTCATGGTTAGCTACATGTTACGGTGGTTCAGTACGATACTCAACAGCTATGCTATTCGCTCTGGGATTCGTAGCCCTATTCACAATTGGTGGATTAACAGGAGTTGTACTAGCTAACGCTTCTATGGATATTGCAATGCACGATACATACTACGTAGTTGCTCACTTCCACTATGTACTATCAATGGGTGCAGTATTCTCAATCTATGCAGGATTCTACTACTGGGCTCCAAAAATCACAGGTAAAATGTATTCAGAAACACTAGGACAAGTTCACTTCTGGACACTATTCGTAGGGGTAAACACTACATTCTTCCCTTGAAAAATAAATGGGGGAAGCAAAAGAGAGCTAATTACTGAAAACTAGTACTCTAAACTAAACTACAATCAGCAAGCAAAAATATTTAATTTATATTAAGCTTCAACGACCACAAACTCTCCATATTATTTATATGATCATATGGTCTAAACAATGGTGAAAATCATTGACGTATTAATATTACAACAATCATTAATACAATAATACATTGCAACACTTCCTAGGACTGGCAGGTATGCCTCGACGTATCCCTGATTACGCAGATGCCTTTGAAGGATGGAACTACATTTCAAGTGTAGGATCAATCATTTCAGTTGTAGCAACTATGATTTTCCTATATGTAGTATACGATATGCTTGTTAACCAACCAGTTGCAGCAGCAAACCCTTGGGGAATGCCTCAATTCTTTACTAGTTCACAAGAATACAGCAACGGATCACAAGTAGCAACTTCATTAGAATGGTCAGTAGCTTCACCTACACCTTACCACGCTTTCGAAATGCTTCCAACACAATCATAATTAATCTATTCACATAATCCCCTCTCTTTTTATAAAATTAACCACAACCTTTATTCATGAGGAAAAAGCAGTTAACTTACTAATTAATATCAGTAAATATAACTAAAAACATTATTTTGTTTCACTACTCTACTTTTCTCATCCTTTCTTTTTGTTCACATGACATGAGAGCAGGAAAAAGATCATGAAAGGTAAGAGCATTGTTAGCAAACCAATAGTTGGAGCCCAACTAGTAAATTTGTTATCAGAGAAACAGCTTACATTATCCTTTCTATGTTCAATATTAGCAAGAGATATAAGCAATCTACTTATCAATAAAGAGACATGCCTCAACTATTACCATTTTACTTTGTAAACCAATTTGTATTTACTGTAGTAGCACTGTTCACAATTACATACGTAATGTCTGTGTACATTCTACCTTACTTTGTACAACTATTCGTAACACGAGTTTACATTACAAAACTCTAAGCTAAGTTTAGCATATGTTTATAATAGTTAATATAGTTAATGTAGCTATAAACAATACACAAGCACAATTATTTAGGGCATGTTCCTAATCTATTTCTATACAAGATGTTTTTCATTAACTCACCGTTAGAACAATTCGAAGTAACAAGCTTTGTCGGGCTAAACGCTCCAATCTTAGGTCAATTTAACCTATCACTAACAAACCTAGGACTTTACTCACTTATTGTAGTATTCCTAGTACTATCACTACATATTATTGCAAACAACAACCACAAACTGATTCCTAGCAAATGGTCAATCGCTCTAGAAAGCGCATATGCATCAATTCACGCAATGGTTCGAGATAACGTAGGAGCAGCAAACGAAATTTACGTACCATTTATTTACTCTCTATTCTTCTTCGTAATTATTGCTAACCTTAACGGTAACGTTCCTTACGGATTCACTGTAACTACATCAGTTATCGTATCAATTGGTCTATCAGTAATTATTTTCCTTGGAGTAACTATTCTAGGTCTACAAAAACACGGTATCCACTTCTTTGCCTTCTTCATTCCTTCAGGTACACCTCTAGCACTAGTACCTCTACTAGTTCTTATTGAATTAATCTCATACTTAGCTCGAGCTGTGTCACTTGGAGTACGTCTATTCGCTAACATGGTGGCAGGTCACACACTACTGAAAATTCTTTCAACATTCCTTGCACAGCTGTTCACAACTAGTATTCTTGTAGCTTTTGTAACTCTAATTCCTTTCGCTATCTTCGTAGCACTTATTGGACTAGAATTAGCTGTTTCTGTAATCCAAGCTTACGTATTCTCAATTCTAGTATGTAGCTACCTGAAAGATGCAATCGATCTTCACTAAGCCCAATATTCAACTTAATCCCCCTCTTCTTTTCTTGTCAATAATAACCTATCACATAGTTACTAAATATAAATGAAATTATTAACTTGTGTGTTAATTCATAACTACTTCTTGCTACAAAAAGAGTAATGAACTTGTTACATCAGAACTTTGTAGCCGTTTGTTGTGTTACATCAGAACTTTCTTGCATCACAAAAAAACCTATGAAAGAAACTAGAGATAAGTTGTTTATTATAGTAAGAGTAATAAAAGGGATTTAAATATGTAATGTGTATATATTTAAAAGTATCACATAATATGGATAATAGGTGTAAGTAATACAAAGTGATTATTAAGGATGTCTAGCAAATGCACAATGAAAGGAGGTGGAAACACCAAAAGCTATAGCTTAACTTTTTGAGAAGTTAGGGAAATAATAGAACTATAGCGATCCTATTGGGAAACCAAATATATATTACGCAGCGAACTGAAACATCTAAGTAACTGTAGGAAAGGAAATCAACCGAGACTCCGAAAGTAGTGGCGAGCGAAATCGGATTTAGCCTAGCAAGTTAATAAATAGTAGAATACTTTGGAAAAAGTAATCCATAGAAGGTAATAGCCCTGTATACTATTGTTAATTATGCAATATCAAGTAAAGTGGAGGAAATTCTGCTTGAATAGTTTAGCTTTTATAGTTAAATGATTAGGGGAACCATCCTCTAAGGCTAAGTATGTGCGTTTAGCGATAGTGGAAAGTACCGTGAGGGAAAGATGAAAAGTAAGTCTATGACTGGTGAAATAGAACCTGAATTAGTAATCATATAAGCACTTAGAGCTCTATACTTGAGAAAGTTACGAGTGATAAGGTACCTTTTGTATAATGGGTAAATATATTGTTAGCCCCTTAAGACTGCGAAGTCTTTCGTATAAGTTGACTCATAACGGTGAAACTCTAGAGATAGAAAATACCGTGGGAAGTTTTTGAGCTATTGCTTAATTACCCCGTAACGACTTCATATCAGTTATAATATAATATAACTACTTTGACTTGGAAATAAGAAACGTCAACAACTATTACTAATTAATAGTATAAAGTATAGTCTGAACCAATGTGAAAATATTGGAATAACATAATTGTAGCAAGTTTATGCTATTGGCAAGGTTAAAACCCCAGCGAAAGCGATTGATCTAATTAAATTAGATGCGAGAAAGTCAATAGTATAAGACCCGAAAACTAGTGATCTTTGCATGGCCAGGTTTTATAATGGACCGAACAGGTTAACGTTGCAGTGTTATCTGATGAGCTGTGCAATGTAGGTGAAAGGCCAATCTGACTAGTAGATAGCTGGTATTCCTCGAAACATATTTTAGTATGACTTTATTATAGATTAACGCAGGTACAGCACTGATTACCATACTGGTTTCCAGTTTAATTGGGGGGTTGTATAACTCTATCATTGGTAGTTAACCTCGGAATTACGTTAATTGGTAAATAAATTTCAGACTGCTCATGATAAGGTGGGTAGTCGAGACGGAAACAGCCGTGAGCATAAGTTAAGGTCCCAAAATAATTATTAAGTGAAATTAAGGAAGTGAAAATTCTAATACAGCTATGCAGTGAGCTCGGTAGTGGCTACCTGTTAATGAAAGTGTAACAACTCAGTAGTCTAATGGATATTCGCGCCGAAAATTAGCGGGTCTAGATAATTTACCGAAACTATGCCAACATATACTGGAATGTTGATGGTATATGGTTGAGTAGAGGAACATTCAGCACGGTTGAAGAATAGTGTTTCATTATTTGGACGTAGCTGAAGAGAGAATGCTAACATGAGTAACGTAGAAAGAAGTTATAATACTTCTCGCCGAATACGAGAGGGTTCCATGGAAATGTTAAACAGCCATGGCTTAAAACGGCCTCTAAGGGTTATGACTAATGTTGTGACCTGATGAGTAATATGCAGAAAAGCCAAATTACTTTTGGTTCGAGAAATCTATGCATTATTTACCGTACCCTAAACCGACACAGGTTCGTAGGTAGAGAATACTAAGGCGTAGAGATAATACTAGGTAAGGAACTCGGCAAATTGCGTGCGTACATTCGATAAGAAGCACGACCAATAAACAATTGGTGACACAGAATCGAAAGCCACAACTGTTTACCTAAAACACAGGCATCTGCTATATAACAATATTGTATAGGTGCTGAATCTTGCCCAATGCCATGAGTATAAGTTTTAGTCCAAAAAAGACTAGAATGAACCTCTGGTGAATGGCGGTCTTAACTATAAGGATCCTAAGGTAGCGAAATTCCTTGGCCATTAAATGTGGTCCTGCATCAATAGAGTAATGATGGCTTTGCTGTCTCACCTAGTATCTCAGTGAAATTGAATTAACCGTGAAGATGCGGTTTACGTCCAGGCAGACGGGAAGACCCTATGCAGCTTTACTGCAGCTAGCTATCGTATCGGCTTTTATCAGGCGTAGCGTAGAAGGTAGTACATTAGTACACAGGTGAAACACCTTTACTGATATAAAGCTAGTACTAATCCTAATTATGGGAAAAAATGGCTAGTGGGTAGTTTAACTGGGACGGTTTCCTTTAATATAGTATCAAAGGACTCCAAAGGTATGTTTGCATTAGATGGAAACTAATTAGCCAAGTAGGGCTATCGACTGTTTTTTACAGTCATTAAGTGTAAAGGCAAAAACATGCTTGACTGCTAGACTTATAAGTCACGCAGGTACGTAAGTAGGGCTTAGTGATCCGGTGGTTCTAAATGGATAGGCCATCGCTCAAGAAATAAAAGTTGGCTTTATAGCGTGACCTCAATGATATAGATAATTACAATCATCATTCGAGAATAGTTTGATTTACGGGAAAACCAATTATTATTGGCAATCCGTTGGTTTTTGTATAATATTAATATTCAAAAGCTTCAGAGACTAAGTAAACTATATGAATTATCAAATAAGATAATCATAATGATATAGTCCAACTAGATGTGAAAATGTCTAAAGTACTTAAATTAGTACGATAATACAAGTGACGCTAGGGATAACAGGCTGATACCGCACGAGAGTTCATATTGTCTGCGGTGTTTGGCACCTTACATTGGGGAGCTGGATTAGCAATAGTCTAGTAGAAAATGGCTATTTACTGGAATGTCTATCTTAAAATATAGATAATCAGTAGGGAAGTACTATTAACATTAAACATTAAGCAATGGTTAATATTACCCTTCAACGATCAAACGCCATGTTCCACAGCTTACTAGTTGAATTCACTAGTGTGGAATTAGATATGATCTAATCTATAATTAAAATTATAGCATAATAAATTAGCGATGTCGACTCATCCTATCCTCCAGGTGCATAAGCTTGGAAGGGTTCTGCTGTTCGCAGATTAAAAGGGTACGCGAGTTGGGTTCAATACGACGAGAGTCAGTATGGTTCCTATCTTCTGGACGGAAGAATAGTTAAATCTGGACGGATCTTTAGTACGAAAGGACTTAGATCTGCGTTTCTCTAGTGCACCAATTGTTGAGTTAATACTCGGCACAGTTGGGTAGCCACAAACGTTAAGGAGAAGAGCTGAAAGCATATAAGCTACGAAACCTACCAGAAGCAACTAAAAGCTAGAAGTAGACTACTTCTTTGGTATAATATACCTAATAGGTCATAAGTGTTCAACCGTAAGGTCTTTAGCTTAATGATACTAAATAGCTTTTTACTTACACCTACCATATTCCCCTACCACATCACTATCTCATCTCTCACTTGAAAAAAATAAAAAACAATTAACTTAACTTAGTCATGGTGAGCGGCGAAGCCGAGCGGATTCTTCATCTTTTCATCTTTTTATAAAAAAGAACATAAAAAAGAACATAAAGAAGAAAGAGCATGAGAACATTAATAATAATTACAATACACCACTTTGATTTAAATACTATTAGGATAATGTTAACTTTCTTTATTAAAATTATAGCTTACTAATAAAAGTAAAGAAAACAGGACAATTTTATATATACTACAGGTGGAAGCCTAGTGGTTTGGCGCTTACTTTGGGAGTAAGATCGTGCAGGTTCGAACCCTGTTCACCTGATCTTTAATTATCATAGTTATAAGTTAACTCATTCTACTAACAATAAACATTACTTACATATAATATTAAAATATATAATTTAAATATAGCTGCCATAGCTCAACGGTTAGAGCAGTGCACTGTTAATGCAAAGAAGAAGGTTCGATTCCTCCTGGCGGCTTTTACGGTAATGCCGACATAGGCAGCATTCGCTCGACCTAATGGATAATGGCTTCAATTATTTACCTATTTTACTCATCTGATTATTTATAACCTAATAACTGTAGTATAGCTAAATAAACATTATATCTCTAATCATTAATGTAGCCAATACAATATTAAATAATATGAACAACTTCTTACTAGACTTATTAGCATTTGGTGCTGTAGTTTCAGGAATCCTTGTTATTACTAGCCAAAACCCTGTAATTTCTGTGCTTTTCCTTATCTCTGTATTCATTAATGCTGCAGGTTACCTACTATTACTGGGTGTAGGATTCGTTGGAATCTCTTACCTAATTGTTTATGTTGGGGCTATTGCTATCCTGTTCCTATTCGTAGTGATGATGCTGAATATCCGACTTACTGAAATTGTTTCGGTTGGAAAAGAATATACTAAAAACCTGCCATTAGGACTTATTGTTGCTTCTCTGTTCTTCTTTGAAATTCTATCAATTGTACCAGGTGCCCCAGGTGGTGATACTGTTTCAGGTGCTACTTCTGGACCTCTTGCAGGACTTCCTCTTGGAGTATTCAACTACCTAAACAACTTACTTTTCCTTTCTTCTCCCGCTCCTCTATCAAATAATGTTCATGTAGCTTACATGAGTTCAAGTGCGGATGTTTCTTTCAGTAACTTTGTGCAAATTGAAGCAATTGGTCAAGGTCTTTACACTTACGGCTCAATGTGGTT
>Ga0153989_1000052_pt1 | contig 29548 bp, 25 predicted proteins | sample TSNC073MetaG_FD_104701 | JGI IMG/M metagenome (GOLD analysis project Ga0153989, IMG submission 104701) | Attine ant fungus gardens microbial communities from North Carolina, USA - TSNC073 MetaG | ecosystem: Host-associated > Fungi > Mycelium > Unclassified | place: USA: North Carolina, Jones... | reverse complement strand
CGTCGGGAAGCGGCCCTTGCGGGTCAGCCACAGCCCGGCGAGGGCGACGAGGACCGCGCCGACACCGAGGGCGATCATCCAGCGGAACGACCAGTACGTCACCCAGATGATCGGCTTGTAGTCACCGGGGCCGTACACCTGCGTGTACTGCGCCTGCAGGTCGTTGATGCCCTCGACCGTGCCGTTGAAGGTGTGCGTCGAGAGGAACGACAGCAGGTACGGCACACGGATCGAGAACAGCTCGTGCACGCCGTCCGGTGTGCCGAGCGTGAAGATCGAGAACGAGGCGTCCTTGCCGGTCGCCGTGTTGTACAGCGCCTCGGCCGCGGCCATCTTCATCGGCTGTGTGTCGACCATCGTCAGCCCGAGCTGGTCGCCGGTGAGGACGGTCAGCGCACCGGCGGCGACCATCGTCCAGAGGCCGAACTTCAGCGCCGGCATCATCGTCTCGAGGTTCTGGTTGCGCGCCAGGTGGTACGACGCGACCGAGATGATCACGCCGGCAGCCACCATGAAGCAGGCGAACAGCGTGTGCGGGAACGCGGCCAGTGCGACCTTGTTCGTCAGCACCGCCCAGATGTCGGTGAGTTCCGCGCGCCCCTTGGCTTCGTTGATGACGTAGCCGACGGGGTGCTGCATGAACGCGTTCGCGGCGATGATGAAGTACGCCGACATGATCGTCCCGGCGCTGACGCACCACATGCTCGCGAGGTGCAGACCCTTGGGCAACCGGTCCCACCCGAAGATCCAGACGCCGATGAACGCCGCCTCGAAGAAGAAGGCGAGGATCCCCTCGAGCGCGAGCGGGGCGCCGAAGACGTCCCCGACGAACCGGGAGTAGTTCGACCAGTTCATGCCGAACTGGAACTCCTGCACGATGCCCGTCACGACGCCCATCGCGAAGTTGATGAGGAAGATCCGGCCGAAGAACCGGGTGAGCTGCAGGTAGTGCGCCCGACCGGTGCGGTACCACGCCGTCTGGAACGTCGCGACGACCACGGCCATGCCGATCGTCAACGGGACGAAGAGGAAGTGGTAGATGGTGGTCAGCCCGAACTGCCACCTGGACAGGATGAGCGGATCGAGGATGTCGTTCATGCGGCTGTACCGATCGGGAACGCCGCGCGCTGTTCGTGCACGTCAGTTGCTTCCTGTGGAAGGGGTACTTCTGGGTGTCACAACCGTTGGGACACCTCCACGGTACCGGCAGGCAGCCCGATTCGACAACTTGTAGAAACTCGAACCGCACGAACGTGCAGGGCACTTGAACGGCACAACCGTGCCGAACGGATGTGCCCGGGAACGACGACAGGTGCCGGGCACATTGCCCGACACCTGTCGTTCATCTCACACTTGCTGGAGGACTAGAGCAGACCCTTGTCCTGCAGGAAGGCCTTGGCCACCGATGCCGCGGACTTCTGCTCCACGGAGTTCTGACGGTCGAGCTCGATGAGCGCGTCCGTGGTGAGCACCTTGTTGACCTTCTCGATCGCCGCGGTCGCCTTCGAGTCCAGCTTCGACGACACGATGGGCGTGACGTTGTTCACCGGGACGAGGTGCTTCGGGTCGTCGAGGGTGACGAGCTTCTCGGTGGCGATCGACGCGCTGGCCGAGTAGATGTCGGCGACCTGCGAGTCGCCGTCCTTGATCGCCTTGACCGTGAGCGGGCCACCTGAGTCGTTCTGCTGGTTGACCTCACCGGTGACGCCGTACTTCGCCTTGAGGCCGGTCGGACCGTACGCGGCCGTGGCGAACTCGGGGTTCGCCGCGATCGAGATGGTCCCGCCGATCTTCGACAGGTCGCCGATCGACTTGAGGTCGTACTTGTCGGCGAGCTCCTGCGTGACCGTGTACGTGTCCGAGTCGGACGCGTCCGCGGACGGCAGGGCCTTGACGCCGGAGGGCAGTTCGTCCTTCAGGGCGGCGTTGATGCCGTCCGTCGTGGTCTCCGTCGTCGTGTCCTTCTTGTCGGACTGCAGGAGGTAGTTCAGCAGGTTGCCGTTGTACTCCGGGAACACGTCGATGTTGCCCTTGGCGACCTCGGGCCAGTAGGCCTTGCGCTGTCCGATGTTGAGCTTCTTGGTGACGGTGAAGCCGGCCTTCTCGAGCTCCTGCGCGTAGAGCTCCGCGATGATCTCGTTCGACGGGTAGGCCTGCGAGCCGACGGTGATGGTGTCCGACGAGTCGGATCCGCCGCCGGAGGAGAGCGGGTCGCCTGACGAGCAGCCCGCGAGGGCGATCGCGGCGGCGGTCGCGACCGCGATGGTCGCGCCGAGGCGCTTGGTGCGTGCAGTGGTCACTGGAGGGTTCCTTCCAAGGGGGTTGATGCCCGACTTTCCGAGCGGTCAGCGTCGCGCCGTCCATCACCCGCGGAGGCGGCGGTGGTACCCGCCGGCACCGCGAGCCGCTGCAGGACGGCGAACACGATCTCGAAGACGATGGCGAGTGCGATCACCAGGAGCGAACCGCCGAGGACCTCTTCGTAGTCCTGGTTGGCGAGCCCGGAGAACGCGTACCCGCCGAGACCGCCCGCGTTGATGTAGGCGGCGAGCGTGGCGGTCGCGATGACCTGGAGCACCGCGGCACGGATGCCGCCGACGATCAGCGGGAGCCCGAGCGGGATCTCCACCTTCGTCAGCAACTGCCACGTGGTCATGCCCTGCGCCTTGGCTGCGTCGATGGTCACGCGGTCGATCGCCTCGAGGCCGGAGTACGTGCCGGCCAGTATCGACGGGATCGCCAGGATGACGAGCGAGATGAGCGGCGCTTCGATGCCGAGCCCGATCCACAGGGCGAGGATCGTCAGCAGGCCGAGTGTGGGGAGCGCCCTGACCCCGCCGGAGAACCCCACGGCGAGGCTCTTGCCGCGGCCGGTGTGCCCGATCACGAGGCCGAGGGGCACCGCGATGGCGCAGGCGATGACGATGGTGAGCAGCGTGATCCACACGTGCTCCCAGAGGCGGACGGGGATGCCGTTCGCCCCGACGGAGTTGGCGGGGTCGAAGATCCAGGCGATGGCGCCGGCGAAGAGGTTCACGCGGACACCTCCCCGGTCCGGACGTCCGCCGCTGCACGACGCCGGATGCGCTTGGCATCCCGGCTGCCACCGCGGGTCCATGGCATCACGATGCGTCCGATGAGCACCAGGAGGCCGTCGATGACGAGCGCCAGGACGATCGTCAGCACGATGCCGGTCAGGATCTCGACACTGATGCCGCGCTTGAGGCCGTCGGTGAGCAGGAACCCGAGGTTCGGGATCCCGAGGAGCGCACCGACCGTGACGAGGCTCACCGTGCTGACCGCGACGACCCGGATGCCGGCGAGGAGCACGGGGCCGGCGAGGGGCAGTTCGACGCGGAAGAACCGCTGCACGGGCGAGTACCCCATGGCCGCCGCCGCGTTCAGCACCGCGGGGTCGACGGCGTCGAGCGCGTCGGCCGCCGAGCGGGCCATCAGGGCGACTCCGTAGATCGTCAGCGCGATGACGACGTTCGCCGGGTCGAGGATGTTCGTCCCGAGCAGCGGCGGCAAGGCGAGGAAGAGCGGGAAGGACGGGATGGCGTAGAGCAGGCTCGCCACGACGATGATCGTCGAACCGGTCGCCCGTGCACCGCGGCGACCGTTGCGCAGGCGGTTCACGAGCAGGCCGATCGGCACCGAGAGCACGAAGCTGATGACGATCGGCGGGATCGACAGCCAGACGTGCGCGATCAGGTTCGACGTGATCGTGTCGAGGTTGCCGGTGACCCAGTTCACACGCTGTCCCGGTGCGCGGAGCCCTGGTGTGCGGCGTCCGGCCCGGCCGGCTGCGGCACCGCGGACGCCGCGTCGACGACCGGGACCGGACCGGTGAGCACACCGGCGGCCCGTCCGTCCCCGTCGACCACGATGGGTCCGGTGGGCGTCTGCTCCACACGGAGCGCTCGACGACCACGTCCGGCGCCGATGAAGTTCGCCACGAAGTCGTCCGCCGGTTCCGAGAGGATCTCGGCCGGTGTCCCGAGCTGCGCGATCTCGCCGCCCTTCTTCAGGATGACGACCTGGTCACCGAGCTTGAACGCCTCGTCGATGTCGTGGGTCACGAACACGACCGTCTTGCCGAGCTCGCGCTGGAGCCGGATGAGCTCGTCCTGCAGGTCGTTGCGGACCAGCGGGTCCACCGCGCCGAACGGCTCGTCCATCAGCAGGATGTTCGGGTCGACGGCGAGCCCGCGGGCGACACCGACGCGCTGCTGCTGGCCACCCGACAGCTGCGACGGGTAGCGATCGGCGAAGGCGCGGTCGAGTCCGACGGTGTCCATCAGCTCGAGCGCCCGCGCGCGGGCTTCCTGCTTCGACACACCGGTGAGCAGCGGCACGGTCGCGATGTTGTCCGCGACCTTGCGGTGCGGCAGCAGGCCTGCGTTCTGCATCACGTAGCCGATGCTGCGGCGGAGCTTCACCGGGTCGACGCCTGCGACGTCCTCGCCGTCGATGGAGACGGACCCGGCAGTGGGGTCGACCATCCGGTTGATCATGCGGAGCAGCGTCGTCTTCCCGCAACCACTCGACCCGACGAAGACCGTCGTGGTGCGTGATGGGATGACGAGGTCGAACCGCTCGACTGCGGCCGTGCCGTCCGGGTACGTCTTGCGCACCTGGCGGAACTCGATCATGGGTGCCCTTCTGGTAGGAGGTAGCCCGACTCCGAGTGAGAGTACCCGTCAGCACCGACAGCGGTACGTCCAGGTGACGATCCGTGACGTGACCGGGCGTGTCCCGGACAGCGCCACCCGGCCGGCGGCCGGTCTGCGGAAGCCGCCACGGCTCTGGAGCCGACCCCGCGCACGGCGGAGGCCGCGGACACGACAGCGCCCGCGCCTCCAGTTCGGAGGGCGGGCGCCGTTCGGATTGGTGACCGGTGGTCAGGAGGCGGCGATCACCGACTCCAGGTACGTCTTGTTCATGACGCGGTAGGCCTCGATGAGCCCGGTGTCCGGGTGCTCGCGGTCCTGGTGGGCCCTGGCCAGCACGGCGTGTCCGGATTCGGCGAGGACGACCCACGCTCGCGCGACGGCGTCGTTGTCCGGCAGACCGAAGCGCTCGCGCATGATCGCGCCGACCGCCCCGCCGAGGGCGCCCATGCGGTCTTCCTCGTCACCGACCCCGGAGTCCGCCGCGTCGCCGAAGCGGATCGCGCGGAACCCCGGCTCGGTCCGGTACATCTCGCTCGTCATGTCGATGAGCGCGTCGCAGGCGTCCTGCCAGGTCGTCGCGCCGCTGGCGTCGAGCGCGTCGACGAACCGGGACGCGAGCCGCTGCGTGCAGCGGATGGCGAGCGCCTCGACCACGGCGATGCGGTCCGGGAAGTACCGGTAGACCGTGCCGATGGACGCCCCCGCCCGCTCGGCGACCATGGCCGTGGTGAGCCGCTCGAAGCCGATCTCGTCGATCACCGCGGCTGCGGCGTCGAGGAGCCCGGCGAGGCGCGCCGAACTGCGGGCTTGGACCGGCTCGTTCCTGAGCAGTGATGATCCCCCCGGCAGTGCGTTCGAAACCTCGGTGACGAGCACGTGTTCTCCTTCTCGCGGCGACCGCGGGCTGATTGTGTGACGGGGCAACTCTCGCAGAGCCCGGCTGGAATCCCGCTGCGATTCTCCGGGTGTCGAGTGCGTCGTGCCCATCCTCCACCCCTCCGTGGGATGATGGGCCGATGCCCGACCCGACGTCCCACGAACCGTCGCTGGCCGAGCCGATCCTGCATCGTGCCGCCCGGATCGAGGACGCCGTGCAGGAGTTCCGCGAACAGCGCGCCCGCCGACGCGGCCTCGTGCCGACCGTCATCCCGTACACCGGGTACGGCGCGCCCGGGTGGATCCGGGTGCTCTGCCGGGTGCTGCTGACCCGGCGTGGGCTCGCCTCGGACGCGGCGTACACCGGTGTCCGCGGCTGGCGGACCTTCACGAGCGTGGCGGTCGACCACGCCGAGGTGACCATCACTGCCGGCGGGGTCACCCACACCGTGCAGTCCGACCGTGGCGGCGTGGTCGACACCATCGTCCCGATCGACCTCGAACCGGGCTGGCAGACCATCAGGCTGTCCGCCGGCGGGCAGCGCGACGCCGAGGCCGACGTCTTCGTCGTGCACCCGGACACGCGGTTCGGGCTGCTGTCCGACATCGACGACACCGTGATGGTGACCTCGCTCCCCCGTCCGATGCTGGCCGCGTGGAACTCCTTCGTCCTCACCGAGCACGCGCGCCGCCCGGTCCCCGGCATGTCCGTCCTCTACGAGCGTGTGCTCGCGCAGCACCCCGGGTCGCCGACGGTGTACCTCTCCACCGGTGCATGGAACGTCGGGCCGACGCTCCAGCGCTTCCTCACCAGGAACATGTACCCGTCCGGCACCCTGCTGCTCACCGACTGGGGCCCGACGCACGACCGCTTCTTCCGGAGCGGGCAGCTGCACAAGCACGAGAACCTCCGGCGGCTCGCCCGCGACTTCCCGGACATCAAGTGGCTGCTCGTCGGTGACGACGGGCAGCACGACGAGACCCTGTACGGCGACTTCGCGCGCGAGCACCCGGACAACGTCGCGGGTGTCGCGATCCGGCAGCTGTCCACGAGCGAGGCCGTCCTCGCCGGTGGGCGGTCCAGGGCCCAGGAACGCTCCAGGGAGTCCGCCGCGCCGTGGGTCTACGCCCCGGACGGCGCCGGTCTCTGGACCGAGCTCGCCCGCGTCGGGATCACCGAGCTCGACTAGACCCTGCGCGCACTCTCAGTCGGTGACGCATGACGCCGGTGGAACATCGGCGGTCAGTGGTTCGATCAGGGGCATGGCGCAACGCATCGAGGACCACGCGATCATCGGGGACTGCTACACGGCCGCACTGGTGGACCGTGCCGGCACGATCGACTGGGCGTGTCTCCCCCGCTTCGACAGCCCCTCGACGTTCGCGTCCCTGCTGGGAGACGAGCACGACGGACACTGGACGCTCCGACCCACCGACCCCGACGCAACCGCCGAGCGTCGGTACGACGAGGACACCCTCGTCCTGACGACGATCTGGACCACGTCCACCGGCGTCGTCGAGGTCACCGACTTCATGCCGATCGGCGCGCACCGGGCATCGGTCGTCCGGCGCGTCAGGGGGCTCACGGGCGAGGTCGAGGTGCGACAGGCCCTGCGCATCCGGTTCGACTACGCGCGCGCACTCCCCTGGGTCCGCCAGGTCGGCGACGACGACGACCCCGCACTCGTCGCGACGGCGGGACCCGGGTCGGTCATCGTCCGCGGCGTCCGGTTCCACGCCGACGACCACCGCCACGTCGCGACCCGCACCGTGCACGACGGGGACGTGCTCGACACCGTGCTGACCTGGTACCCGTCGCACCGCGAGCCCCCGGAGGAACTCGACGTCGACGACGCACTCCACCGCACCGGGCAGTGGTGGCGCGACTGGACCGGCACCGCCCGCGTCGGCGGCCGCTACGCCGACGCCACCCGCCGATCGCTGCTCTTCCTCCGTGCGATGACCCACGCGGAGACCGGCGGGGTCGTCGCCGCGGCCACCACGAGCCTGCCGGAGGACCCGGGTGGCGAACGCAACTGGGACTATCGGTACGTCTGGCTCCGCGACGCCTCGCTGGCACTCGCGTCGATGATCGCCCACGGCTACCAGGACGAAGCGAAGCACTGGCGTGGCTGGCTGCTCCGGGCGATCGCCGGCGACCCGGCCGACGTGCAGATCATGTACGGCATCGCCGGCGAACGCGAGCTGCCGGAGTGGGAGCTCGACCACCTCGCCGGGTACGCGGGATCGAAGCCCGTGCGGGTCGGGAACGGTGCGTACACGCAGTACCAGGGCGACGTGTTCGGCGAGGTGCTCGCGGCGCTCCACGACGCCCGCGAGCTCGGCGTGGAGGAGAACGCCGACTCGTGGGCACTCCAGCGTGCCCTGCTCGGCTACGTCGAGGAGCACTGGCAGGAGCCGGACAACGGCATCTGGGAGATGCGCGGCCCCCGACGGAGCTTCACGCACTCGCGGGCGATGATCTGGGCTGCGTTCGACCGAGGGGTCGCCGCGGTCGAGGAGTTCGGACTCGAAGGCCCCGTGGACCGCTGGCGCCGGCTCCGCGACGCCGTCCGTGCGGAGATCGACGAGCACGGGTGGAACGCCGAACGCGGGTCCTTCCGCCAGCACTACGACACCGGCGAGGTGGACGCCAGCCTGCTCGTCCTGCCGCAGATCGGTTACTGCAAGGCGACCGACCCGCGGATGCTCGGGACCGTCGCCGCGATCGAGGAGGACCTCCGCGTCGGCTCGGACGGGCTCGTCCTGCGGTACCGCACCACGGCCGGGTTCGACGGGCTGAGCGGCAGCGAGCACCCGTTCCTGGCGTGCTCGTTCTGGCTGGTCGAGCAGTACGCGGCATCGGGACGCATCGAGGACGCCGAACGGCTCATGGACGTGCTCGTCGGGTACGCCAACGACGTCGGCATGCTCTCGGAGGAGATCGACGTCGCGACGGGCCACCACATCGGAAACACCCCGCAGGCGCTCTCGCACCTGACACTGGTGGCCGCGGCGGACGCGATCGAACGTGCCCGCGGCAAGGCGACGGGGCACCGCACCCGGATCCCCCAGCACGACGGCGGCACGAGGTCGTGGACGGGCGAGGGCGAGCGCGCGGGCACCCCGGCCTGACGCTGCCCCGGCACACTGTGCCCCGCCGTGCGGTGGGTCGTTTCGCGCGTAGGAAGCGGATTCGCGCGTAGGAGGTCGGAATTTCCGACCTCCTACGCGCGAAACGACCTCCTACGCGCGATTCGGCCGCCTCCGTCCCGCCCGCAGCCGACGGACGGGAGGCGCGGTGCCAGCTGGCACCGCGCCTCCCGTCCGTCTGTGGTCCGGATCAGTGCGTCAGGACGACGACTCCCAGTCCGCGGGACCGCGCGAACCCGCGCGGTACTCCTCGAGCGGGACCTCGTTCGCCTTCCAGGCGGCGACGACGGGCTCCACGATCTCCCAGCACCGCTCCGCGACGTCGCCGCGGATCGAGAGCAGCGGGTCGTCGTGGAAGATCCCGTTGAGCACCTCGCCGTACGGGGTCAGCTCGCCGTCGCTGAACGACGACGACAGCGTCACCTGGCCCATCTCGAAGGGGTTGCCACCACCGTTCGCCGACACGGTCAGCTCGATCTCGTCCGGGTTCAGGACGATGCGCAGCGTGTCGGTCTTCGGGCGACCGGTCAGGCCGGAGGGCAGGCGCGGAACCGGCTTGAAGGTGATCAGCACCTCCTTGCGGCTCGCGCCGAGCGCCTTGCCGGAACGCAGTGTGAAGGGGACGCCCTTCCAGCGTGCGGTGTCGACCTCCACCGAGATCTCGGCGAGCGTCTCGGTCTGACGGCCAGGCTCGACGCCCTGCTCGTCCTGGTAGGACGGGAGCTCCTTGCCGTCGATCGTGCCGGCCGTGTAGACCGCGCGACGCGAAGCGATCTTCGCGTCGTCGCCCTTCAGTCGGGTCGAGCGGAGCGCACGGGCGAGGGACGAGCGGAACTCGACGGCGTCGATGGCAGCCGGGGCGTCCATCGTCACGAGGCCGAGGATCTGCAGCAGGTGCGACTGGATCATGTCCACCATCGCGCCGGCCTCGTCGTAGTACTGGGCGCGGTTCTCCAGGCCGAGGGTCTCGTCGTAGAAGATGTCGACCTTCTCGATGTTCTCCGCGTTCCAGATCGGCTCGAACAGGCGGTTCGCGAAACGCAGACCGATGATGTTCAGGACCGTGGTACGACCGAGGAAGTGGTCGGTGCGGTGCACGCGCTCCTCGGGGACGATCTTGAGGACCGTCTCGTTGAGGGCCTTGGCGCTGGCGACGTCGGTGCCGAAGGGCTTCTCGAACGCCAGGGTCGTGCCCTCGGGGAGGTCGACCGACTGCAGAGCCTCGCAGATGTCCGACGCGATCTGCGGCGGGAGCGCGAAGTACAGGATCGGCTCGTTCTCGGCGGCGTCGAGCAGCGCCTTGAGGTGCTTCGGGTCGGTCGGGTCGCCCTGGATGAAGATCGTCGACTCGATGGTCGCGTCGACCTCGGGTCCCTTGACGTCCTGCGATGCGAAGGACTTCGTGACGATGTCCTTCCACTTCTCCGGGGTGCGCTCACTGCGGCCGGTGCCGATCAGCTGGACGGGGACGGCACGGCCGCTCTGCAGGAACGTGCCGAGGCCCGGCAGGAGCAGGCGGGAGGCGAGGTCGCCCGTCGCACCGAAGATGATGAGTGTGCGCTTGTCGGTCACCGGTGGTGACTCCTTTCGCGTGGTGGATGGGTCCGCATGGCTGCAAGCCGTACACGGGCCGGTTGATTCCCTGATGAGCGGCGGGCTGCGCGCGCTCTCATGGAGGTCGTCAGGACGCAGTTCGGGCGGCACCGAAGTTGGTGCCGCCCGAAGCGCGTCTGTCGTGGGTCAGTGCCCGAAGTTGCCGCGGTAGTACTCGAAGACCCAGCCGACCAGCGTCACGGCGACGAGCGCCAGGCCGATCGGGACGATCCACAGGCCGGCTGCGACACCGAGGAAGCAGATCGACGTCGAGGCGGCGAGGAGGATGGGCCACCACGACCACGGGCTGAAGTGCCCGAGCTCGGCGTCGCCGTCCTCGATGTTGGCGTCCTGGCGGTCTTCCGGCAGGTCCCCGCCCTGGGCGGAGAGCACACGGCCGAGGTAGAACGCGATGAACGCGGACATGAGCCCGACCAGGCCGATGCCGACCGTGCCGACCGGCTCCCAGCCGCCGTTGTGGGCGAGGGCGAACCAGATCGTGTACGCGGCGTCCGCGAGGATGAAGAACCCGAAGAGGATCCAGAACAGGTTGACGTTGGCGCGCATCGCCTTACTTCACCTCGCCCTTCGCGGCGTCGTAGGTCGGGGCATCGGGAGCGTCCTTCGCGGGACCCACACCGATCGGCACACCCGCTTCGGGGTGGTTCAGGTCGAACGCCGGGGACTCCGAACGGATCCGCGGGATCGACGTGAAGTTGTGCCGCGGCGGCGGGCAGCTGGTCGCCCACTCGAGCGAGCGGCCGTAGCCCCACGGGTCGTTCACGGCCACCTTCGGGGCGTTCCGCGCGGTGACGTAGACGTTGAAGATGAACGGCAGGAACGAGATGCCGAGGATCATCGCGCCGATGGTCGACAGCTGGTTCATCCAGGTGAAGCCGTCGTTCGGCAGGTACGTCGCGTACCGACGCGGCATGCCGATGACGCCCAGCCAGTGCTGGATGAGGAACGTCGTGTGGAAGCCGATGAACAGCAGCCAGAAGTGGATCTTGCCGAGGCGCTCGTTGAGCATGCGACCCGTCCACTTCGGCCACCAGAAGTAGAAGCCGGAGAACATCGCGAACACGACGGTGCCGAAGACCACGTAGTGGAAGTGCGCGACGACGAAGTACGAGTCCGACACGTGGAAGTCGAGCGGCGGGGAGGCCAGGATGACACCGGTCAGACCACCGAACGTGAAGGTGATCAGGAAGCCGATCGCCCAGAGGATCGGGGTCTCGAAGGTCACCGAGCCGCGCCACATCGTGCCGACCCAGTTGAAGATCTTCACGCCGGTCGGGACCGCGATGAGCATCGTCATGAGCGAGAACCACGGCAGCAGCACCGAGCCGGTGACGTACATGTGGTGCGCCCACACCGTGACCGAGAGGGCCGCGATGGCGATGGTCGCGTAGACGAGGGTCTTGTACCCGAAGATCGGCTTGCGGCTGAAGACCGGGAAGACCTCGGAGACGATGCCGAAGAACGGCAGCGCGATGATGTACACCTCTGGGTGGCCGAAGAACCAGAAGAGGTGCTGCCAGAGCAGGGCTCCACCGTTCGCGGGGTTGAACACCTGGGCGTCGAACACCCGGTCGAGACCGAGTCCGAACAGTGCGGCGGCGAGGACCGGGAAGGCCATGAGCACGAGGAGCGACGTCACGAGGGTGTTCCACGTGAAGATCGACATGCGGAACATGGTCATGCCGGGGGCGCGCATCGTGATGATCGTCGTGATGAAGTTCACCGCACCGAGGATCGTCGAGAAGCCCGTCAGGCCGAGCCCGAAGACCCACAACGTGCCACCGAGCCCTGGTGTGAACGTGGTGTCACTCAGTGGCGCGTAGGCGAACCAGCCGAACGACGCCGCACCCTGCGGGGTGAGGAAGCCGCCCACGGCGATGAGCCCACCGAAGAAGTAGAGCCAGAACGCGAAGCCGTTCAGACGCGGGAACGCGACGTCCGGCGCACCGATCTGCAGCGGCATGATGGCGTTCGCGAAGCCCGAGAACAGCGGCGTCGCGAACAGCAGCAGCATGATCGTGCCGTGCATCGTGAAGAGCTGGTTGTACTGCTCCTTCGTCGCCACGAGCTGCAGCCCCGGCTCGAAGAGCTGCGCGCGGATGACGAGCGCCATCACGCCGGCGAGCAGGAAGTACAGGAACGACGTGATCAGGTACATGTACCCGATCGTCTTGTGGTCCGTGGAGGTGATCCACCGGACGATGATGTTGCCCTTCCGACCGACCTTCGACGCCTGGAAGTCCGGCGTCGAGGTGCTGGTCGGTTGGCCGACGAATGACGTGGTCATCTGGCGAGCCCCTACTTGTCGTCCGACGCCGTGACGGGCGCCTTGTTGTCAGGCTGGTTCGTGTTGGTGTTGTACTCGTCGCCGAGCAGGCCCACCTTGCCCTGGTCCTTGAGGGTGTCGAGGTACGCCTCGTACTTGGCGGGCGACACGACCTTCACCTGGAAGAGCATGAGGGAGTGGTACTCGCCGCAGAGTTCGGCGCACTTGCCCTGGTACGTGCCTTCCTTCTGCGGGATGAAGTACTCGTAGTTCGTCTTCCCGGGGAGCATGTCCTTCTTGTAGAGGAAGTCGATGATCCAGAAGGAGTGGTCGACGTCGCGGGAGTCGAGCTCGATCTTGACCTTCTTGCCGACCGGCAGGTAGAGGGTCGGGAGCTGCGACTCGTCGATCGCGCCGCTCTTGTTCTCTTCTTCCTGGGCCTGGATGCCCTGGTAGTAGACGCTCTTCGACGGGTCGTTCTGATCGATGTAGTTGAAGTCCCACGCCCAGCGCTTGCCGTAGACGTGCACCGTGGTGTCCGGCTGCGCGAACGGCTTCTCGATCGCGGCCTGGTCCTTGGCGGTGAAGGCGAAGAAGCCCAGCACGAGGATGAGCGGCACGATCGTGTAGAAGATCTCGAGCGGCATGTTGTAGCGCATCTGCACCGGGAGGCCGGTCTGGCCCTTCCGACGGCGGTAGACGATCGCTGCCCAGATGATCAGGCCCCACACGATGAGCCCGACGGCGAGGAGCACGATCCAGCTGGTGGTCCACAGGCCGACGATGCGGCTGGTGTGGTTCGTGACGTCCTTCGTCTCATCGGTGCCCGGCAGCCACCCGTTGAGCTGCTGCTGCGAGCAACCCGCCAGTGCGATGACCAGACCGACGGCCACCGGGACGGCCGCCCAACGTATACGGCGATTCGAACGCACTGTTACCTCTCGGAATGACGTGAACCCGGAGCGCAGTTGCGTCGAAGACCGACGCGAGGCGCACGAAGGCGTCTCATGGCTGGCTCCCAGCTTGGTTGGAACACTCCTAGCTTACTCGCAGCTGGTGACGCCTCGTGCACGCCCGACACACCCTCGGGCCCGATCCGACCGTGTCCGACTCGGTTTTTCCCTGGTCATCGCGGGCCTGCGAGCACGGAAAACGCGAGCGGGGAGCAACCGTGTCGGTCGCTCCCCGCTCGCGTCGTCGGGACTGCTCCAGGTCAGTGGAAGCTGTCTCCGCACGCGCAGCTGCCCTGCGCGTTGGGGTTGTCGATGGTGAAGCCCTGCTTCTGGATGGTGTCCTCGAAGTCGATCGTCGCACCGTCGAGGTACGGGACGCTCATCTTGTCGACGACGACCTCGACCCCGTCGAACTCGGCGGTGGCGTCACCGTCGAGCAGACGCTCGTCGAAGTAGAGCTGGTAGATCAGCCCGGAGCAGCCACCCGGCTGGACGGCGAGGCGCAGACGGAGGTCGTCACGGCCTTCCTGCTCGAGGAGGCTCGCCACCTTCCCCGCCGCGGCGTCGCTGAGCAGGACCCCGTGCGACGACGGTGCCGTCGCGGCCGTGGTCTCGGTGGTGATGGTGTCGCTCATGCGCGCCTCCCTCTGCTGCGGTGCCGGTCACCGCTGCCTGGTCGATTGTAAGCACGCCCACCGACGGACCGCAGCCGATGTGGAGAACGTGCACCGAGCCTCCAGGCAGGTCAGCGCGTCGCGAGGCGGGCCAGCAGGATCGTCTCGGCCGCGATCGCACGGTGCAGCACGCCGAGGTGCTGGGACTCGTTCGGGCTGTGCGCCCGCGTGTCGGGGTCCTCGACCCCGGTCACCAGGATCTGCGCCTCGGGGAACTCGGCGGCCAGGTCGGACACGAACGGGATCGATCCGCCGATGCCCTGCTCGACGGGCTCTGCGCCCCATCCCTCGGCCATCGCGGTGCGTGCCTCACGGACGGCCCATCCGCTGGTGTCCACGAGGAAGCCGTCCCCGGCGTCGGGCTCGCTGATCTCCACGCGGGCGCCGAACGGCGTGTGCGCGGAGATGTGGCGCTCGACGGCGGCGTACGCGTCGCGTGCGGACTGTCCGGGGGCGACCCGGACCGAGACGCGCGCCGAGACCGTCGGCAGCAGCGTGTTCGACGCGTTCGCGACGCTCGGGACGTCCATGCCCGTGACGGTGATCGAGGGCTGGAACCACATGCGCGACAGGACGTCGCCGGTGCCGACCGGCTTCGCACCCGGGACCAGCGCCGCATCGGCGGCGAGTTCGTCCTCGCTGCGCGCCGGCACCGGCGCGTCGTACGAGGTCAGCCCCTCGACGGCCACCGAACCGGCGTCGTCGTGCAGCGAGGCGAGCAGCCGGACCATCGGCAGCATCGCGTCGGGTGCCGCTCCCCCGAACATGCCGCTGTGGCTCGCGTGCTCGAGCGTCGTCAGGGTCAGCTTGAACGTCACGTTGCCGCGGAGGGAGACCGTGATCGCGGGGACCTCGGTGGACCAGTTGTCGCTGTCGGCCACCACGATGACGTCGGCGGCCAGGTGCTCCTTCTGCTCGCGGAGGAACGTGCGGAACGAGCGGGAGCCGAACTCCTCCTCGCCCTCCACGAAGAGGACGATGCCGAGGTCGAGGTCGTCGCCGAACCGCACGTGCAGGGCACGGAGCGAGGCGACGTGGGTCATCACGCCGGCCTTGTCGTCCGAGGCACCGCGGCCGTACAGGCGGTCCCCGCGGAGCGTCGGCTCGAACGGCGGGGTCTCCCACAGCGCGTCGTCGCCCTGCGGTTGGACGTCGTGGTGTGCGTAGAGCATCACGGTCGGCTTGCCGTTGCGGGCCGGGCGGACGGCCAGGACCGCGGGCTGCCCGAGCTCGACGCCGTCGAGCTCCGTCCCGGTCGCGTCCGAGGCACCGGCGGGCGTGTCGCCCTCGACGGCGCTCCTGATGATCCTGACCTCGTCGAACACACCAGTGCTGCGCGCCAGGTCGGCCACGGCCTCCGCGTTCCGCCGCACGTGCGCGGGGTCGAATGCCGACCAGGACACCGACGGGATCCGCACCAGGCCCGAGAGGTCGGCGATCGTCGTCGGCAGGTCGCCCTGCACCTGTTCGCGGAGGGCGTCGAGCAGGGCGGGGTCGGTCGCGGGTGCGGACTGTGCGTGGTCGGTCATGCCCGGTAATCTAGAGGACAACCGGTGCCGGGGTGTTCCCCGGCGCACCGCTCACCGACCAGCAGGAATCACCGTGGCGAAGGCAGCACCCAAGACCAACACGACAGTCAACCCCTCAGAAGAGGAACTGCTCGAGCAGGGGCTGCCCGATCAGGGCAAGGGGCGACCGACGCCGTCCCGCCGCGAGCGCGAGGCAGCGAACCGCCGCCCGCTCGTCGGCAACACGCCCGTCGACAAGAAGGCAGCGCGCGCCCGCCTCAACAACGAGCGCGAGAAGGCCCGCGTCGGGATGGCCAACGGCGAGGAACGGTACCTCCCCGCGAAGGACAAGGGCGAGCAGCGCAAGTTCGTGCGCGACTACATCGACGCGCGCTGGAACGTCGGCGAGGTGATGATGCCGGTCCTCGTGGTCTTCCTGATCGTCGGGTTCGTCGCGTCCCAGACCGCTGCCGCTTCGTACGCGCTGCTGCTCGTGTGGGCGTTCGTGGCGCTGTTCATCGTCGACTGCGTCGTGCTCTGGGTCGTGCTGCGCAAGAAGCTCGCCGCGAAGTTCGGTGTGTTCCAGAAGGGAACCTTCTTCTACATCCTGACGCGGGCGTGGCAGCTGCGCTTCCTGCGCCTGCCGAAGCCCCAGGTCAAGCGCGGCCAGTACCCCTCCGCCTGACCCGTTCGTCCCGAAGCGCCGCCGGCCCCTGGCCGGCGGCGCTTCGTCGTCCCGGCGCGCGGCGGGGTGCGCGCCGTGGCGCAGCCCGGGCCTTGTCCGGTGAAGCGCCGGACGGGAGGCTCGGTGCCGGTCCGCAACGAGCCTCCCGTCCGTCGACTGGTCACGACACGTCGCGCGCCTTCCGCCGACCGGTCGAAGAGTGTCGTTGCGACCTTCCGGGACCGACGGAACGCGACCGCTCGGCGAACGTGAGCGGGGTGTCGCGACCGGTCGCGGCGAAGCCGAGCGGGGCGGACGCGACAGCGCGCCCGGCGGCGCTCAGTGCGCCCGGCGGCGCTCAGTGCGCCCGGCGGCGCTCAGTGCGCCCGGCGGCGCTCAGCGCGCGGCGCGCACCTCGCGCTTCAGCCGACGCCGCCGCAGCCGGTTGATCCGCGTCGCCCAGGTCGGCCCCTCGTAGAGGAACGCCGTGTAGCCCTGCACGAGCGTCGCGCCGGCGTCGACACGGGCCTGCACGTCCGCCTCGGAGGTGACTCCCCCGACCGCGATCACGCAGAAGTCGGTCGGCACGGCGGCGCGCACGCGGCGCAGGACGTCGAGCGACCGGGCGGACAGCGGCGCCCCGGAGAGCCCACCAGCCCCCATCGCCTCGACGTCGGCGACGGGCGTCGCGAGCCCGGAGCGCGAGATCGTCGTGTTGTTCGCGATGACCCCGGCGAGCCCGAGGTCCACCGCGAGCCCGGCGATCGCGTCGATCTGCTCGTCGGTGAGGTCCGGCGCGATCTTCACCAGCACGGGGATCCGCCCGGCGGCGTCGTTCACGGCGGAGAGCAGGGGACGGAGCTGGTCGAGCTCTTGCAGCCCACGGAGGCCCGGCGTGTTCGGCGAGCTCACGTTGACCGCGAGGTAGTCCGCGAACGGCGCGAGGAGCCGCGTGGACTCGAGGTAGTCGTCGACCGCGTCCGCGACGTCGACCACGCGGCTCTTGCCGATGTTCACGCCGATGACGGGCCGACCGGGGTTCCGGCGAGCACGCTCGAGCCGGCGTGCCGCGGCCGCTGCACCCTGGTTGTTGAACCCCATGCGGTTGATCAGGGCACGATCGGCGATGAGCCGGAACAACCGTGGCTTCTCGTTGCCCGGTTGGGGCTTCGCCGTGATCGTGCCGACCTCGACGTGCCCGAAGCCGAGCAGACCGAGGCCGCCGATCCCCCTGGCGTCCTTGTCGAACCCGGCGGCGAGGCCGAACCGGGACGGGAAGTGGATGCCCATCGTCGTGACGCCGTCGTCGGCCGACGGGCGGGAGTACCGCTCGACGAGCCCCCGCACGATCGGGACCCTCGGGAGCACCTTGATGACGCCGAACGCCAGGTGGTGGGCACGCTCGGGGTCCATGTTCGCGAAGACGCCACGGAAGACGGCCCCGTACCCGGCGCGGACGATGCGTTCCGCGATGCCGCTCACGCGTCGGCCCCGGTCGTCGACTGCGGCTCACCGTGGTGGTCGATGCGGAGCTGCCCGATCGCGGACTCGAAGTCCTCGAGCGAGTCGAACGCCTGGTACACGCTGGCGTACCGGAGGTAGGCGACCTCGTCGAGTTCACGCAGCGGGTCGAGGATCGCGAGGCCGATGTCGTTCGCCTCGATCTGGCTGGCGCCCGAGGACCGCACGATCTCCTCCACCCGCTGCGCGAGCACCGCGAGGTCGGAGTCCGTCACGGGGCGGCCCTGGCAGGCCTTCCGCACGCCGGAGATGATCTTCTCCCTGCTGAACGGTTCGAGCACCCCGTTCCGCTTCACGACGTTGAGCGACGCGGTCTCCGTCGTGGAGAAGCGACGCCCGCAGTTCGGGCACTGGCGGCGGCGACGGATCGAGGTGCCGTCGTCGCTCGTGCGGGAGTCGACGACGCGGGAGTCCGGGTGGCGGCAGAAGGGGCAGAACATGTCGTGCCCCAGGCTATCGGTTCGGCACGCCCGCTACGGGCCGACGGGCGAACCCGTGCGGGCGGTCACCGCGGCACCGTGGGCGGGGAGCTGCTCCTCGGTCGAGAGCGCGACGATGTGCGGCGCGACCTCGGCCAGGGCATCGGCCGTGTAGCGGATCACCTGCTGCGGCCGCAGGAACGTCGACGCCGACAGTCCGGAACCGAACCGGGCCTGGCCGCCGGTCGGCAGCACGTGGTTCGAGCCGGCCAGGTAGTCCCCGAGGCTCACGGGCGTGCTCGGGCCGACGAACACCGCACCAGCTGCGTCGATGTCCGCCAGGACCGCGTCGTCGTCGACGGTCTGGATCTCGAGGTGCTCCGGCCCGTACGCGTTGCTCACGGTCGCCGCGTCCGCGAGCGAGTCCACCAGGACGACGGCGGACTGCGGGCCGTCGAGCGCGGCCTGGAGGCGCGTGGCCGTCCCGAGCACCGCCGTCTGTCCCGGGATGGCGGCCTCCACCGCATCGGCGAACGTCGCCGACGTCGTCACCAGCACGCTGCCGGCCTGTTCGTCGTGCTCCGCCTGGCTGATGAGGTCGGCCGCGACGTACGCGGGGTCAGCCGACTCGTCCGCGATGACGAGGATCTCGGTGGCGCCGGCCTCGGCGTCGATCCCGACGACGCCACGGACCAGGCGCTTGGCTGCGGCGACGTAGTTGTTGCCGGGCCCGGTGACGAGGTCGACTGGCTCGAGGCCGATCGACGGCACGCCGTACGCCAGCGCGCCGATCGCTCCGGCTCCGCCCATCGCGTAGACCTCGTCGATGCCGAGGAGCCCGGCCGCGGCGAGGATCGTCGGGTGCACGGCGCCGCCGTGGTCGCGCTGCGGCGGGGACACGAGCGCGATCGAACCGACGCCGGCGACCTGCGCCGGGACGACGTTCATGACGACGCTCGACGGGTACACGGCCTTGCCGCCGGGGACGTAGAGCCCGACGCGGCGCATCGGCTGCCAGCGCTGGTGGACCTCGGCGCCGTCGGCCAGGGTCGTCACGGACGCGGCCGGGACCTGGGCGGCGCTCGCTGCCCGGACGCGGCGGATCGCCTCGTCGAGCGCCGTGCGGAGTTCCGGCGTGAGCCCGGCGACCGCGGCGGCGATGTCGGCGGCCGGCACCCGGACGGCCGCCGGTGCTCCCCCGTCGAACCGCTCGGCCTGCTCCCGCAGCGCCTCGGCTCCACGATCGCGGACGTCGTCCACGAGGACCCGGGCCGCGTCCACCGCGTGCCCGACGTCGCCGACGGCGCGCGGCATGAGACGGAGGAGTTCGGCGCGGACGGGCAGTCCGCCACGGAGGTCGATTCGCTGCATCATGAGGCGTCCAGCGTACCGACGCGGCGTGCACGTCCGAGCACCGCGTCGATGACGGGCGCGTGCCGCTCGACGTCGTCATTCCCCCATGCACCGGCGACGAGCAGCGTGGCGATCCGGAACGCGAGCGCGCGGACGAGCAGCTGCGACCATTCCAGGACCCCGTCGCCGAGTCGCTCGAGGCCGTCGAGCGGGTACCCGTGCCAGCAGACCGCGTCCACCGCGGCGATCGCGGCACCGAGCCCCGACGGTCGCCAGTACGGCGGCCAGTCGATGACCGCTGGCGGGTGCCCGTCCGCGAAGAGCACGTTGCCGAGGAGGTCGCCGTGGACCAGCTGCGACGGTGCCTCGACCGGACGGAAGGCCTCGACCAGCCGGTCGAGCGACGGGTCCCGGGGCAGCGCGCCGTCACCCCACACGGCCCGGTCCGCACGCGACCACGCGTTGTCCTTCATCGTGAGGAACGCCGGACGCTCGAGCCCGGCGATCGCCCGGTGGAAGGCGTTGCCCGCGCGGATGACGTCAGCGACCCGGGTCTCGTCGGCCTGTCCGGGGAACCACTCCCACGCTTCCCAGGCGCCGTGCCGCCACTCGCCCGTGATCGTCCGGACGGGTCGAGGGGTCCGGAATCCGTCGCCGTCCGGCAACGACGCGAGGACGCCGGCGCGCCAGTCCGTCTCGGCGGGGCCGTCGTGCGGCCGCAGCACCACGGCACCGGCGCGCCACGTCAGCCCGCGACCGCCGACGAGTCGCTCGACCGTCGCGCCCGCGACCCCGAACGCCCGGAGCGTGTCCGGATCGGGAACGAGACGCACGTCGACTCGCCTACACCAGGCAGCGCGGACCGAGCAGGCTCTTCAGCTCGCCGAACAGGTCCGGGGTGAGGTTCACCGGGAAGGGCAGCTCGAACGTGCGGGCGACGTCGTCCTTGAGCAGCTTCAGCCGCACCTCGGTCTCGCCGCTGTGCCGACCGAGCACGGCGGCGAGCTCGGTGACGATCTCCGTCGTCGCCTGCCGCTCCGGCACGCTCAGCGTCAGCGGGCCGGAACCCATGACGTCACCGAGGTTGGGCTGGAACATGCTCACCGCATGCAGCGCCTTGCCGTCGTCGCGCACGTTGACACGACCACGCAGCACCACGATCGAGTCGGCCACGAGCGACGGCCCGAACTCCTGGTAGGTCTTGCCGAGGAACATCACACCGATCTCGCCGCCGAAGTCCTCGATCTGGACGATGCCGTACGGGTTACCACTCGTCTTCGCGACGCGGTGCTGCACGCTCGTCAGCAGGCCGGCGACGGTGACCGTCTCGCCTTCGACCGAGTCGTCCATGCCGATCAGGTCCGCGATGGTGACCGACTGGTGCTTCGCGAGCTCGATCTCCAGCCCCGCGAGCGGGTGGTCGGACACGTAGAGCCCGAGCATGTCGCGCTCGAACGCCAGCTTGTCGCGCTTGGACCACTCCGGGCGGTCGGGCACCTGCGACACCACGGTCATCGAGGGCTGTTCCTCGGCGACCTCCGCGAAGAGCGAGTCGAAGTCGAACCCGACGTTGCCGTGCACCTCGTCGCGCTTGACCTTCACCGCGGCCTCGACCGCGCCTTCGTGGATCTCCACGAGGGCCCGGCGGGTGTCGCCGAACTCGTCGAACGCGCCCGCCTTGATGAGCGACTCGACGGTCCGCTTGTTCGCCGACGAGATCGGGATCTTGCGGAGGAAGTCGTGGAACGAGTCGAACGCGCCCTTCTCGGTGCGGGCCTTCACGATGTCGTCGACGACGTTGAACCCGACGTTCCGGATCGCGCCCATGCCGAATCGGATGTCGTCGCCGACGGCCGCGAAGAAGCCGATCGACTCGTTGACGTCCGGCGGCATGACCTTGATGCCCATCCGACGGCACTCGTTGAGGTACAGCGCGAGCTTGTCGCGGGCGTCGCCGACACTCGTCAGCAGTGCTGCCATGTACTCGGCCGGGTAGTGGGCCTTGAGGTACGCGGTCCAGAACGACACCACGCCGTACGCCGCGGAGTGCGCCTTGTTGAACGCGTAGTCGGAGAACGGCAGCAGGATGTCCCACAGCGTCTTGATCGCAGCGGCCGAGTAGCCGTTGTCCTGCATCCCCTTCTCGAAGCCCGCGTACTGCTTGTCCAGCTCGGACTTCTTCTTCTTGCCCATCGCGCGACGGAGGATGTCCGCCTGGCCGAGGGAGAACCCGGCGACCTTCTGCGCGATGGCCATGACCTGCTCCTGGTAGATGATCAGGCCGTAGGTCGTGCCGATGATGTCCTTGAGCGGCTCCTCGAGCTCCGGGTGGATCGGCGTGATCGCCTGCTCGCCGTTCTTGCGGAGCGCGTAGTTCGTGTGCGAGTTCGCACCCATCGGGCCCGGTCGGTACAGGGCGATGAGCGCGGAGATGTCCTCGAAGTTGTCGGGCTTCATCAGCCGCAGCAGGCCACGCATCGGGCCGCCGTCGAGCTGGAAGACGCCGAGGGTGTCACCGCGCTGCAGGAGCGCGTACGCCTCGGGGTCCTCGAGCCCCATGGTCTCGAGGTCGAGTTCGATGCCGCGGTTCGTCTTGATGTTGTCGAGGGCGTCACTGATGATCGTGAGGTTCCGGAGCCCCAGGAAGTCCATCTTGATCAGGCCGAGCGACTCCGATGCCGGGTAGTCGAACTGCGTGACGATCTGACCGTCCTGCTCCCGCTTCATGATCGGGATGATGTCGATCAGCGGGTCGCTCGACATGATGACGCCGGCCGCGTGCACGCCCCACTGGCGCTTCAGCCCCTCGAGCCCGAGCGCGGTGTCGAACACCGTCTTGGCTTCCGGGTCGGTCTCGACGACGGTGCGGACGTCGACGGCTTCCTTGTAGCGCGGGTGGTTCTTGTCGAAGATCCCGGTCAGCGGGATGTCCTTGCCCATCACGGGCGGCGGCATCGCCTTGGTGAGCTTCTCGCCCATCCCGAACGGGAACCCGAGGACGCGCGAGGAGTCCTTGAGCGCCTGCTTCGCCTTGATCGTGCCGTACGTGACGATCTGCGCGACGCGTTCGGAACCGTACTTCTCGGTGACGTACTTGATCGCCTCACCGCGGCGCCGGTCGTCGAAGTCGACGTCGAAGTCGGGCATCGAGACGCGGTCGGGGTTGAGGAAGCGCTCGAAGATCAGCCCGTGCCGGATCGGGTCGAGGTCGGTGATGCGCATCGCGTACGCCACCATCGAGCCGGCACCGGAACCACGCCCCGGTCCCACGCGGATGCCGTGGTCCTTCGACCAGTTGATGAAGTCGGCGACCACGAGGAAGTACCCGGGGAAGTTCATCTGGTTGATGATCCCGACCTCGTAGTCGGCGCGGGCCTGGACCTCGTCGGAGATGCCGTCCGGGTACCGGTACTGCAGGCCCTTCGCGACCTCTTTCTCGAACCAGGAGTGCTCGGTTTCACCCTCCGGCACCGGGAACTTCGGCATGTAGTTCGCCGACGTGTCGAACTCGACGTTGCACCGTTCGGCGATCAGCAGGGTGTTGTCGCACGCGTCGAGGTTGTCGCGGAACACGTGCCGCATCTGCTGCGGGGTCTTCAGGTAGAACTCGTCGGCGTCGAACTTGAAGCGGTTCGGGTCGTTCAGGGTCGAGCCGGACTGCACGCAGAGCAGCGCCGCGTGCGACTTGGCGTCGTGGGAGTGCGTGTAGTGCAGGTCGTTCGTGCCGACCAGCGGGATGCCGAGGTCCTTCGCGATCTTGATGACGTCGCTCATCACCCGGCGCTCGATCTCGAGCCCGTGGTCCATCACCTCGGCGAAGTAGTTCTCCTTGCCGAAGATGTCGCGGTAGTCCGCGGCCGCCTTGATCGCCTCGTCGTACTGCCCGAGGCGCAGGCGCGTCTGGATCTCGCCGGACGGGCAGCCCGTCGTGGCGATGATGCCCTCGTGGTACTCCTGCAGGAGCTCGATGTCCATGCGCGGCTTGAAGTAGTAGCCCTCGATCGAGGCCTTCGACGACAGCCGGAACAGGTTGTGCATGCCCGTCGTGTTCTCGGCGAACATCGTCATGTGCGTGTAGGAACCCGCACCGGAGACGTCGTCCCCGCCGCCGTCGCCCCAGCGCACACGGGTCTTGTCGGTCCGGTGGGTGCGCGGCGTGATGTACGCCTCTGTCCCGATGATGGGTTTGACGCCGCCGGCCTTCGCGGCCTTCCAGAACTCGAACGCCCCGAACATGTTGCCGTGGTCGGTCACCGCCACGGCCGGCATGCCCTGCGCCGCGGTCTCGGCGACGAGGTCGTTCAGTCGCGCGGCACCGTCGAGCATCGAGTACTCACTGTGCACGTGCAGGTGGACGAAGGAGTCGGAATCCGACACGGAACCTCCGGTTGGTGACGCTGCTGCGGGGTGGGAACAGCCTAACCGCGACGGGCGACAACCGCGGCCCCGACGGCACCGATCCCGGCCCGGACGGCGCCGCTTGCCGCCCGGACATCAGCGGATGAGCGGCAACCAGATGTCGTCGACGATCTCGAGGATCCGCGCGTCGGGCACCCGCTTCAGCGTCATCACGAGGTCGTGCCGCATCAGGTCGGACGGCAGCGACACCAGTCCCTCCGGCCAGTCCCTGGCCGGGATCTCGCCACGGTCCGCCGCGCGCTCGAGGAACACCCTGCCGATGGTCGACCGGCCCCCGAGCAACCGAGACCGGAGATCGGCCGGCGACAGTCCGGTGTCGGCGTTGATGTTCGACATGTACAGGCTGATCACGGTGATGAAGTCGGACCGCGCGGCGTTGAAGTCCCGCAGCGTCGCGAGGATGTCGCCACGGAGCGACCCGGTGTCCACGACGGGACGGCGTTGGAACAGCCCGGCGTGCTGCAGCGCCGCGAGCACGAGGTCCACCTTCGTCGGCCACCTGCGGTAGAGCACGGGCTTCGAGGTCTCGGCGCGCGCGGCGACCCCCTCGTAGGTCAGCCCGGCGTAGCCCACCTGTTCGAGCTCCTGCCAGGCGGCGTCGAGCAGCGCCGACTCGAGCTCGGCACCGCGGCGTCGTGTCCTTGCAAGATCCACTTGCGTATCTTAACGCGTCGCAGTAGCTTGGCGCCAACAAGAAACGGGAGCGTATCTCCAAATGGACAAGAACCTCAGCAGACTGGCCATCGCGCTGGTCGTCGGTGCGATGGCACCGTTGTTCGACTCGACGATCGTGAGCGTGGCGCTGCACACCCTCAGCCGCGACCTGCACACCAGCGTCGACACCATCCAGTGGGTCAGCACCGGCTACCTCCTCGCGATGGGCGTCACGGTTCCCCTCGTCGGGTGGCTGCAGAACCGCGTGGGCGGGCGGCGCCTCTGGATGGCGTCGCTCGTGGTCTTCCTCGTCGGCAGCATCCTGTGCTCGCTCGCGTGGGATGCGCCGAGCCTCATCGTGTTCCGCGTCGTCCAGGGCGTCGGCGCCGGCGCGATGATGCCGCTGCTGACCACGCTCCTCATGCAGGCGGCCGGTGGACGGAACGTCGGCAAACTCATGTCGGTCGCATCGCTGCCCACCGCGCTCGGGCCGATCCTCGGCCCGGTCATCGGCGGACTCATCCTCGGTGCCGGCAGCTGGCCGTGGCTGTTCTGGGTGAACGTGCCGTTCGCGGTCGCCGGACTCGTCCTCGCGTGGCGGTTCATGCCGGCGGACGGACCCGTCGGCACGGCGCGGCTGGACGCCGTGGGCCTCGTGCTGCTCTCCCCCGCCGTCGTCGGCGTCCTCTACGGCCTGAGCAACGCGAGCCGGTCGGACGGCTTCGCCCGGTTCGACGTGTGGGCCCCGCTCGGCGCCGGCGTGGTCCTCCTCGCCGCGTTCGTCCTCTGGGCAACACGCCGCCGGAGCGCCGCCCTGGTGGACCTCGCCCTGCTCCGACACCGCCCGCTCGCCGCCGCGGCCACGCTGATGTTCCTGATGGGCGCGGCGCTGTACGGCGGGATGCTCCTGCTGCCGCTGTCGTTCCAGGAGCTGCGCGGCACGGACGCGCTCGGTGCCGGGCTGCTGCTCATCCCGCAGGGCGTCGGTTCACTGCTCAGTCGATCGCTCGCCGGACGCCTCACGGACCGGATCGGCGCACGGCTGGTCGCGGTCGTCGGGTTCGCCGTGGTCCTCGCGGCGACGATCCCCTTCGCCTTCGCGGACGGCTCCACGAACGAGTGGTGGATCGCACTCGTCCTCGTCGTCCGCGGGCTCGGCCTCGGTGCCGTGATGATCCCGATCATGGCCGTCGGCTTCGTCGGGCTCGACCGACCGGAGATGCCGCACGCCAGCACGATCACCCGGCTCGCCCAGCAGCTCGGCGGCGCGTTCGGGACGGCCGTGCTCGCCGTCGTGCTCGCGGGCGCCGCGGCCGGTGGCGACGCGGCTGCGGCCTTCCAGCAGGCGTTCTGGTGGGCGATCGGCATCACCGGGTTCGCGACGGTGCTCGCGCTGCTGCTGCCCGGCCGTCAGGCAGCCGTTGGCGAGACACCGGTGTCCACGTCCGCCCGGCAGCCGGCGACCAGCACCGTCGAGTGAGCAGGACCGAGTGAGCACCGTCGAGTGAGCACCGTCGAGTGAGCACCGTCGAGTGAGCAGCAGTGGCGGCCCGACCGAGTGGCGGGCCGCCACGACTGCGCACTCGATGGTCCGCGCGCGACGACCGGCGGGCGTGCCAGCGCGATCAGACCGACGCGCTGCGGATCTTCTCGAGCGCGAGCGCCAGGTCCTCCGGGTACGCCGCCTGGAACTCGACCCAGTCGCCGGTCCGCGGGTGCGCGAACCCGAGCCGGACGGCGTCCAGCCACTGCCGCGTCAGCCCGAGCGACTCGGCGAGCACCGGGTCCGCGCCGTACATCGTGTCGCCGACCAGCGGGTGCCTGGTCGCGGCCATGTGCACGCGGATCTGGTGCGTCCGCCCGGTCTCGAGGTGCACCTCGAGCAGGGTCGCCGACCGGAACGCCTCGAGCGTCTCGTAGTGCGTCACGCTCGGCTTGCCGTCGGAGGTGACCGCGAACTTCCAGTCACTGGAGGGGTGCCGTCCGATGGGCGCGTCGACCGTGCCGGAGGTCGGGTCCGGGTGCCCCTGCGCGAGTGCGTGGTAGACCTTCTCGACCGTGCGCTCCTTGAACGCCCGCTTGAGGTGCGTGTACGCGAGCTCCGTCTTCGCGACGACCATCAGCCCCGAGGTGCCGACGTCGAGCCGGTGCACGATCCCAGCACGCTCGGCGGCGCCGGACGTCGCGATGGTGAACCCGGCGGCGGCGAGGCCACCGGGCACGGTGGGGCCGTCCCACCCGGGAGACGGGTGCGCGGCGACGCCGACGGGCTTGTCGACGACGACGATGTCCTCGTCGTCGTGGACGATCGTCATGCCGGGCACGACCGCGGGGACGATCCGCGGCGCTTCCTTCGGGGTCCATTCGACCTCGAGCCACGAGTCCACGTGGAGCCGGTCGGACTTGTCGACGACGGCACCGTCGACGCGCACGCCCCCGGCAGCCACGACGTCGGCCGCGAAGGACCGGCTGAAGCCGAGGAGCTTCGCGATGGCGGCGTCGACACGCTCACCGGCGAGCCCGTCCGGGACGGGCAGGGAACGCGACTCGGTCACGTCGCGTCGTGCCCCAGCGAGTCGGACGAGGGACGGGAGGCACGGCTGGTGTCCGCGACGTCGGCGACGGTTCCCGACTCGGGAACCGCAGCGTCCGTTGCGGCGTCGCCACGAGCCTCCTGTCCGCCCTTCTTCGACGAGACGGTCCTCGTGCCGTCGAGGTTCACTCCGAAGACGACCAGCAGCACGAAGACCACCATGCTGATGCAGATGAACGAGTCCGCGATGTTGTAGATCGCCGGCATCATCCACGGCGTCGAGATGAAGTCGACGACGTGCCCCTGCCCGAACCCCGGCTCACGGAAGAGCCGGTCGCTCAGGTTGCCGAGCGCCCCGCCGAGCAGCATGCCGAGCACGATCGCCCACCACATCGAGCGGATGCGCCGGGCGAAGACGATGATCGCGACCACGACGGCCGCGGAGACGATCGAGAACACCCAGGTCATGTTCACCGCGAACGAGAACGCGGCACCGGGGTTCCTGACGTAGAGGAACTGCAGGGCGTTCCCGAGCACGGGGACGACCTGACCGTACGGGAGGTTCGCGACGACGATGGCCTTCGCTCCCTGGTCGAGCGCCACCACCACGACAGCGGCGAAGGCCAATGCCGCGATCGCGCGGACACTGACCTTCGCTCGTTGGTCTTGCTGGGACAAATCAGTTGCCGAAGCCCTGCGCCGATGCCGGCGCGGGGGTGAGACCAGACTGCTCGGTGCCCGACGAGGAGTCGAGTTCGCTGAGCTGGCTCTGGATGTAGCTCTTCAGCTGGGCGCGGTAGTCGCGCTCGAACGTGCGGAGCTCGTCGATCTTGCCCTCGAGCTGCGTGCGCTCCTGCTCGAGCACCGCAACACGCTGACGGTTGGTGTTCTCGGTGTCGGCGATGATCTGGCGCTGCTTGGCCTCTGCATCGGAGACGAGGCGCGCGGCCTGGGCCTGGCCCTCGGCGATGAGCGCGTCGCGCTTCTCGATGCCCTCGCGGACGTGCTCCTCGTGGAGACGACGCGCGAGCGTCAGGAGGTTCGTGGTGCCCTCGGTGTCCTCGTCCGCGCTGACCGTGGCGGCCGGGGCTGCAGCAGCGGCCACCGGTGCGGGCTCGGGAGCGGCGGCGACGGGGGCCGGCTCCGGCTCGGGCTCTGCAGCGGGGGCGGGCTGCTCGGTCTCGGCCGACTTCGGCGCGGACTCGGCGGCCTGCAGGCGCTGACGGAGCTCGTCGTTCTCCTGGGTCAGGCGACGCAGCTCGACCACGACCTCGTCGAGGAAGTCGTCGACCTCGTCCTGGTCGTAGCCCTCGCGGAACTTGGTCGGCTGGAACCGCTTGTTGACTACGTCTTCCGGCGTCAAAGCCATTGCCGTCACCTCAATAGAACTGCTGAACGTGTGGAACCGAAACGTCTCGCTGCGAATGTACCAGGCGAGACTCCCGGTGCGGATGCCCACCGGAGCGGGCATCGATCCCGACCACCGTACACCGACGCGGGGCCCGATCCGTGATCATGACCTGGGCGTGGCGCGTCGCGGACGACGTTGACCGGGTGCTGCGGGTCAGACCGTGACCGAGATGACCCGCACGATGCTCATCAGGATGATCGTGACGAGCATCACGATGGACCAGCCGAAGTCGAGTGCGACGGCACCCATCCGCAGCGGCGGGAGGGCACGGCGCACGGTCCGGATCGGCGGATCCGTGAACGTGTAGACGAACTCGGCGACGACGAGCATCCCGCCTCGGGGACGCCACGACCGGTTGAACGCCTGCACCATGTCGAGCGCGAACCGCCCCCAGAGCACGAAGAAGTACAGCAGGAGGAGGAAGTACAGGATCGTGAAGATCACGGACACGGTGCGGCTCGCTCGTCTCGGGTACGTGGTGCCGGGAGGGCACCGCGTACGGGGCGGGTGGGCCTGGGCGGCGCCACACGGTCACGGGGACCGCGCGACGCGACGACTCAGGACTGGGCGAAGAAGGACGCCTCGATGTCGGACTCTACCTCGGGCGCCTCACCACTCACTGCGACGTGGGCCGGTGAGAGCAGGAACACCTTGTTGGTGACGCGCTCGATCTTGCCGTAGAGGCCGAGGGACAGGCCGCTCGCGAAGTCGATCATGCGGCGGGCGTCCGCCTCGGTCATCTGCGAGAGGTTGATGATGACGGGGATCCCGTCGCGGAAGCTCTCGGCGATGGACTGGGCGTCCTTGTACTCGCGCGGGTGGACGGTGAGGATCTCGTTCATTTCCTGGACCGG
>Ga0153989_1000049_pt1 | contig 29947 bp, 22 predicted proteins | sample TSNC073MetaG_FD_104701 | JGI IMG/M metagenome (GOLD analysis project Ga0153989, IMG submission 104701) | Attine ant fungus gardens microbial communities from North Carolina, USA - TSNC073 MetaG | ecosystem: Host-associated > Fungi > Mycelium > Unclassified | place: USA: North Carolina, Jones... | reverse complement strand
GGCGATCAGTGGAAGCTGTCACCGCACGCGCAGCTGCCCTGCGCGTTGGGGTTGTCGATCGTGAAGCCCTGCTTCTGGATGGTGTCCTCGAAGTCGATCGAGGCACCGTCGAGGTACGGGACGCTCATCTTGTCGACGACGACCTCGACACCGGGCTCGAACTCCGCGGTGGTGTCGCCGTCGAGCAGGCGCTCGTCGAAGTACAGCTGGTAGATCAGGCCCGAGCAGCCGCCCGGCTGCACGGCGAGACGCAGACGGAGGTCGTCACGACCCTCCTGCTCGAGGAGGCTCGCCACCTTCGCCGCGGCCGCGTCGCTGAGCAGGACGCCGTGCGTGGGCGTCTCGGTCGCCGGTGCGTTCTCGGTGATGGTGTCGCTCATCCGCGCGTCTCCCTCCGGGCGGTGTGGTTCACCGCTCCTGGTCCGATTGTAAGCACCGTCAGCCGCGAGTCGCGAGACGCGCGAGCAGGATCGTCTCCGAGGCGATCGCACGGTGCAGGACCCCGAGGTGCTGCGACTCGTTCGGGCTGTGCGCGCGGGTGTCCGGGTCCTCGACGCCGGTCACGAGGATCTGCGCGTCGGGGAACTCCGCGGCCAGGTCCGAGACGAACGGGATCGACCCGCCGATCCCCTGCTCCACGGCGTCGTTGCCCCAGCCCTCGCGCATCGCGGTCCGCGCCTCCTGCACGGCCCAGCCGGCCGTGTCGACGAGGAAGCCGTCACCGGCGTCGGGCTCGCTGATCTCGAGGTGTGCACCGAAGGGGACGTGCTCGCGCAGGTGCCGTTCGACCGCGGCCGCCGCCTCGCTCGCGTCCTGCCCGGGGGCGACCCGGACGGACACCCGGGCCGAGACCGTCGGCAGCAGGGTGTTCGACGCGTTCGCGACGCTCGGCACGTCCATGCCCGTCACGGTGATCGACGGCTGGAACCACATGCGTGCGAGCACGTCGCCGCGGCCGACCGGCCGGACGCCCGGCAGCAGTGCGGCGTCGGTGGCGAGCTCGTCCTCGGACCGCGCCGGGACGTCAGCCTCGTAGGAGGTCAGCCCCTCGACCGCGACCGAGCCGTCGTCGTCGTGCAGGGAGGCCAGCAGCCGGACCATCGGGATCATCGCGTCCGGGGCCGCTCCCCCGAACATGCCGCTGTGACTGGCGTGCTCGAGTGTGGTCAGCGTGAGCTTGAAGGTGACGTTGCCCCGGAGGGACACCGTGATCGACGGGACCTCGGTCGACCAGTTGTCGCTGTCGGCGACCACGATCACGTCCGCGGCGAGGTGCTCCTTCTGCTCGCGCAGGAAGGTGCGGAACGACCGGGAGCCGAACTCCTCCTCGCCCTCGACGAAGAGCACCACGCCGAGCTCGAGGTCGTCGCCGAACTGTGCGTGCACCGCCCGGAGCGCGGCGATGTGCGTCATCACACCGGCCTTGTCGTCCGAGGCGCCACGGCCGTACAGGCGATCGCCACGGAGCGTCGGCTCGAACGGCGGCGTCTCCCAGAGCGCGTCGTCGCCCTGGGGCTGCACGTCGTGGTGCGCGTAGAGCATCACGGTCGGCCTGCCGTTGCGCGCCGGTCGGACGGCGAGCACCGCGGGCTGGCCGAGCTGCGAGGCGGCATCCGCGTCGGACACGTCCGCGGTGGCGCCGTCGAAGGCCGACCGGACGATGCGGACGTCGTCCGCGCCGAACACCCCGGTGGACCGCGCGAGGTCGGCGACGGCCTCGGCGCTCGCCCGCACGTTCGCCGGGTCGAACGCCGACCACGACACCGAGGGCAGACGGACGAGCGCGGAGAGGTCGGCGATCGTCGTCGGCAGCGCTCCCTGCACGTGTTCGCGCAGGGCGTCGAGGAGCGCGGGGTCGGTCGCGGGGCTGTGCTGTTCGGTGTCGGTCATGCCCGGTAATCTAGAGGACGATCCAGCACGCACACCGCCGTTAGGAACGCACCGTGGCGAAGGCAGCCCCCAAGACCAACACGACCGTGAACCCGACCGAGGCCGAACTCCTCGAGCAGGGCAAGGGCCGTCCGACGCCGACGCGCCGCGAGCGTGAGGCCGCGAACCGCCGCCCCATCGTCGGCGGCTCCGCGGAGGACAAGAAGGCCGCCCGCGCGCGTCTCACGAACGAGCGTGAGAAGGCCCGGGTCGGCATGGCCAACGGCGAGGAGCGCTACCTCCCGGCGAAGGACAAGGGCGAGCAGCGCAAGTTCGTGCGCGACTGGATCGACGCCCGCTGGAACGTCGGCGAGATCATGATGCCGGTGCTCGTGCTGTTCCTGATCGTCGGCTTCGCGGCGTCGCAGACCGTGATCGCCTCGTACGCGCTGCTGCTCGTCTGGGCGTTCGTCGCCCTCTTCGTGGTGGACTGCATCGTGCTCTGGCTGTCCTTCCGCAAGAAGCTGACGGCGAAGTTCGGCTCGATGCAGCGCGGGACGTTCTTCTACATCCTCACGCGAGCGTGGCAGCTGCGCTTCCTGCGCCTGCCGAAGCCCCAGGTCAAGCGCGGCCAGTACCCCACCGTCTGACCCCACCACGAAGCGCCGTCCGGTCCGCCGGGCGGCGCTTCGTCGCGCCCTCTCCCCGTCGCGCCCTCTCCCCATCGCGCCCTCTCCCCATCGCCGACATCGCACTCCGTGACGCACCCACCCACGCGAGACCGCACGAAGTGCGATCTCGCGCTCCAGACTGCGGCCGCGGACCCGTCAGCGGTCCACCGACGGACTGGAGGCCCGTGGCGACGCCGTCACGCGCCTCCAGTCCGTCGACCGGCACGCCCGGCATTCATCGCGTGCCCCCGCCTCGTCGAGATCGCACTTCGTGACGCACCCGCCCACGCGAGACCGCACGAAGTGCGATCTCGGCGCGCGGCGCGGCGGCCGCGCCGGCGCGCGGCGCGTCGGCGCGCGGCGCGTCAGCGCGCGGCGCGCCGCAGCCGCCGGCGCCGCAGCCGGTTGATCCGCGTGGCCCAGGTCGGCCCCTCGTAGAGGAAGGCCGTGTACCCCTGCACGAGCGTGGCCCCGGCGTCGATCCGGTCCTGCACGTCCTGCTCGGTGGTGACGCCTCCGACGGCGATGACGCAGAAGTCCGACGGCACCGCGGCTCGGACGCGCCGCAGGACCTCGAGGGAACGTGCGGCGACGGGGGCACCCGACAGTCCCCCGGCTCCCATCGCCGACACCTCGTCCGCCGGCGTCACGAGGCCGTCGCGCGAGATGGTGGTGTTGTTGGCGATGATCCCGGACAGGCCGAGGGAGACGGCGAGCTCGGCGATCGCGTCGATCTGCTCGTCGGTGAGGTCCGGCGCGATCTTCACGAGCACCGGCACCCGCCCCGCGGCGTCGCGTACGGCGGTCAGCAGCGGGCGGAGCTGGTCGAGCTCCTGCAGGCCGCGGAGGCCCGGCGTGTTCGGCGAGCTGACGTTCACCGCGAGGTAGTCCGCGAACGGTGCGAGCCGGCGCGTGGACTCGAGGTAGTCGTCGATCGCGTCGGCGACGTCCACGACCCGGCTCTTGCCGATGTTCACGCCGATGACCGGGCGGCCGGGGTTCCGGCGGGCGCGTTCGAGCCGTCGCGCGGCCGCTGCGGCGCCGTGGTTGTTGAAGCCCATCCGGTTGATCAGGGCGCGGTCCGGGATGAGCCGGAAGAGCCGGGGCCGCTCGTTGCCCGGCTGCGGCTTCGCGGTGATCGTGCCGACCTCGACGTGCCCGAACCCGAGGACCCCGAGTCCGGCGATCCCCTTGGCGTCCTTGTCGAACCCGGCCGCGAGGCCGAAGCGGGACGGGAAGTGGATGCCCATCGTCGTGACGCCGTCCATCGCCGACGGCCGCGAGTACCGCTCGACGACCCCGCGCACGATCGGCACGTGCGGCAGGGTCTTGATGACGGCGAAGGCGATGTGGTGCGCGCGTTCGGGGTCCGTGTTGGCGAACACGGAGCGGAAGACGACGGCGTACCCGCCACGGACGATGCGTTCCGCGATGCTGCTCACGCGCCGGCCTCGGCCGGAGCCGCTGCGCCCGCGGACCCGCCCGCGCCCGCGCCGCCGGCGCCCGCGCCGCCGGCCCCGCCCGCCGCCGCGTGGTGGTCGATGCGGAGCTGGGTGATGGCGTCCTCGAAGTCCTCGAGGGAGTCGAACGCCTGGTAGACGCTCGCGAAGCGCAGGTAGGCGACCTCGTCGAGCTCCCGGAGCGGCGCGAGGATCGCGAGGCCGATGTCGTTCGCGTCGATCTGGCTGGACCCCGACGACCGGACGGTCTCCTCGACGCGCTGCGCCAGGACCGCGAGGTCGCCGTCGGTCACCGGACGCCCCTGGCACGCCTTGCGCACGCCGGACACGATCTTGTCGCGGCTGAACGGCTCGGTGACGCCGTTCCGCTTCACCACGTTGAGCGAGGCGGTCTCGGTCGTCGAGAACCGACGCCCGCAGTTCGGGCACTGACGACGGCGACGGATGGAGGTTCCGTCGTCGCTCGTCCGGGAGTCGACGACGCGGGAGTCCGGGTGGCGGCAGAAGGGGCAGAACATGGCGTCCTCAGGCTACCGGTTCGTGCGCTCCGTCACGGCGGCGCCGTGCGCGGGGAGCTGTTCCTCGGTGGCGAGGGCGACGATGTGCTCCGCGACCTCGTCCAGCGCCGAGGGCGTGTACCGGATGACCTGCTGGGGCCGGAGGAACGTCGACGCGGACAGTCCGGACCCGAAGCGCGCCTGACCGCCGGTCGGCAGCACGTGGTTCGACCCGGCGAGGTAGTCGCCGAGGCTCACCGGCGTGCTCGGTCCGACGAACACCGCACCGGCGGCGTCGACGTCGGCGAGGACGGCGTCGTCGTCCGCCGTCTGAATCTCGAGGTGCTCCGGCCCGTACGCGTTGCTGACGGTCGCGGCGTCGGCGAGCGAGTCCACCAGCACGATCGCGGACTGCGGTCCGTCCAGGGCGGTCTGGATGCGCGTGGCCGTCCCCAGGGACGCGACCCGTGACGGGATGGCGGCTTCCACGGCGTCGGCGAACGCGGCCGACGTCGTCACGAGGACGCTGCCGGCCTGCTCGTCGTGCTCGGCCTGGCTGATGAGGTCGGCGGCCACGTACCCGGGGTCCGCCGTGTCGTCGGCGATCACCAAGATCTCGGTGGCCCCGGCCTCGGCGTCGATGCCGACGACCCCGCGCACCAGGCGCTTCGCCGCGGCGACGTAGTTGTTGCCCGGCCCGGTGACCAGGTCGACCGGCTCGAGCCCGATCGACGGCACGCCGTACGCCAGCGCACCGATCGCTCCCGCGCCGCCCATCGCGTAGACCTCGTCGATGCCGAGGAGCCCCGCCGCCGCGAGGATCGTCGGGTGCACCGCGCCGCCGTGGTCGCGCTGCGGCGGGGACACGAGCGCGATCGACCCGACGCCGGCGACCTGCGCGGGCACGACGTTCATGACGACGCTCGACGGGTAGACGGCCTTGCCGCCGGGGACGTAGAGGCCCACGCGGCGCATCGGCTGCCAGCGCTGGTGCACCTCGGCCCCGTCGGCGAGGGTCGTCACGGCGCCGGCGGGCACCTGGGCGGCACTCGCGGCCCGGACGCGCCGGATCGCCTCGTCGAGGGCCGCCCGGAGCTCCGGCGTCAGACCGGCCACGGCCGCGGCGATCTCGGCGGCGGGGACGCGCACGTGCTCCGGCGCTCCCCCGTCGAACCGTTCGGCCTGCTCGTGCAGCGCCTCGGCCCCGTGCTCGCGCACCGCGTCCACGAGCTCGCGGGCGGCGTCAACGGCGTGCGAGACGTCGCCGGCGGCGCGGGGCATGAGTCGGAGGAGTTCGGCACGGGCGGGGAGACCGCCGCGGAGGTCGATTCGCTGCATCATCAGGGACCCAAGCCTACCGAGCGGGTCCGACGGGAGCCGTCCCGCGCCCAGTAACGTGAGGGTCGATGAACTTCGAGAAGGCACGGCGCCTCGTCGGCGACCTCGTCCGCGTGAACGAACGGTACGCACGCGACGGCCACTACCGGAACGACGTCCGCGAGCGACTCGGGCGGACGGTGTCCCGCGTGGACGTCGGCGTGGCCCGCCGGGAGCGTGAGCGGGCCCCGTTGGCCGCCCGCCCGTTCGAGGGCCTGGTGGAGACGAGCCTGGCCATCGCCGGGATCCGCACCGTCGACCGCGCGCCCGAGATCGTCCTCGTGGTCGACGAACTGCGCGAGGGTGCCGCGTTCGCCGGCGTGCAGACCGCCCTCGCCGTCGCGCTGGCGGTCGGCGAGCGGCTCGGCCGGTCCGTCCGCGTCGTGATGGTGCGCTGGACGACCCCGGGCAACAGCGCCGCGGCGGCGGAGGCCCTGGTGGCCGACCGCTTCCCGGAGTCGCGCGTCGACGGGCGTCCCGGTGTCCGGGTGGTCCGCCGCGAGGACCTGCTCGACACCCCGTTCGGCCGGGACGACGTGTGGATCGCCACGCACTGGAAGACCGCGCACCCCCTCGACGTCGCCGTGACCGCCGGGGTGGTCCCCCGCGACCGCGTGGTGTACCTCGTGCAGGACTACGAGCCGGGGTTCAGCCCGTGGTCGACCGAGTACGCCGTCGCCGCTTCCACCTACCGCGCCGGCTTCCGGATGCTCGTCAACTCCGAGCCGCTCCGGAAGTACCTCGCCGAGGTCGAGTCGCTCGACGTCCCGCGGGACCGGACCTTCGCGCCGCACCTCGACGTCGAGCTGCTCGAGCGCGTTGCCGGAGCCCGCCGGCACGAGGACGTCGTCCGTGTCCTCTTCTACGGCCGCCCGAGCAAGCACCGGAACCTCTTCCGGCTCGGCGTCGCCGCGCTCCGCGTCGCCGTGCAGGAGCTGGCGTCGGACGGCATCCGGGTCGAGTTCCACTCGGCCGGCGAGCAGCACGGCGACGTCGAACTCGACGGCGGTCGGGGCGCGGTCAAACTCGTGAGCCACGGGACGATGCCGTGGGACGACTACTTCCGCTTCCTCGCCTCGACGAACGTGGTCCTCTCGCTGCAGCACAGCCCGCACCCGAGCCACCCGCCGTTCGACGGTGCAATCTCCGGCGCCAGGGTCGTCACGAACGAGTTCCGCGACACCCGCGGGCACCTGCACCCCAACCTGTCCGCCGTGCCCGCCGACGCCCGGTCGCTCGGGCTCGCGGTCGCGGACGCGGTCCGGCAGGCGGCGACGCAGGGTCCGACCGGGTTCGCGCCGCTCGACGACGGCGCGCTCGGTGGTCGGCTCGACGCCGCCGTCGACGCGCTCGCCACCCTGCTCGAGGCGGCACCGCCCACGACCGACGGACCGTCCTCGCCGCACGAGACGACCGCCCCCGACGAGGAGCCCACCCGATGACCCGCTCCACCCTCGTCGTCGTCCCCGTCTACGGGGACCTCGACTCCCTGCTGCGCTGTGTCGACGGGCTGCTCGAGCACCTCGACACCGGTCGGCACCGCGCCCTCTTCGTCAACGACTGCGGTCCGGACGCGGACACGATCGAACGGGCCCTGCTCGATCGCATCGGCGACCGCCCGGGCTTCCGGTACGAGCGCAACGACCACAACCTCGGCTTCGTCGGCACCTGCAACCGCGCCGTCCTCGAGCTCGACCGCGGCTCGGACGACGGCGGTGCCGAGGCCGTCCTCCTGCTCAACAGCGACGCCGTCCCGACCGCGGGCTTCCTCGACGCGATGCTCGCCGTCCTCGACGAGGACCGCACCGGCGTCGTCACCGCCCGCAGCGACAACGCCACGATCGCGAGCATCCCCTACCGTCTGACGAACCGTGGTGCCGCCCGCACCGAGGAACGGACCCGCGCGGTGTGGTCCGAGATCGCGCCGCTCCTGCCGGAGTCGCAGGTCCTCCCCGTCGCGATGGGCTTCTGCTTCCTCACGCGGCGGGAGCTCGTCACCGAGCACGGGCTCTTCGACGAGGCGTTCGCACCGGGCTACGGCGAGGAGAACGACTACTGCCTCCGCATCGCCGCGCACGGCTGGCTCGCGAAGATCGCGAACCGCGCGCTCGTCCTGCACGCGGGCGGCAAGAGCTTCTCCGGGAACCGCACCGCACTGCGCGCGGCCCACCAGCGGGAGCTCGAACGCCGCTACCCCTTCCTGCCGGACGCCGTCGCCGCGTACCAGCGGCACGGCACGACCGCGACGGAGCGCTTCGCCGACGTCCTCGTCCCGGCCGGCCCGGCACCGCGGCTCGCGGTGGACCTGCGCCACGTCGCCGACCCCGCGGGGCTGGCCCGGCGGATCGACGCGGCCTTCGGGGACGGCTTCGCCCTGGAGGCGCGGCTCCCCTCCGGTACGACGCCCCCCGACGGGTGGACGGTCACCTCCGGCGACCCGGACCCGGACGACCTCGTGACGGTCCAGGTCCTGGTCGACCCGACACCCGGCGAACTCGTCGAGGCGAACCGCCGCGCCGCGCACTGGGTGGTCGTCCGGACCGAGCCGTCGACGGTCCCGTGGTCGTCGCCGCAGCACCGCGCCGGAGCCGACCGGGTCGTCGAGCTCGCACGGCCGTTCGCCGACACGGTGACGCCCGACGAACTCGAGAGCGCTCGCGAGGGCATCGAGAACAGCCTGCTCGCACCGCTGGACGGCACCTCCGCGTTCCTCGAGCGGCGATGGGCGGCGTTCCTGCCGCTCGACCTCGCCGCCGCGGAGGCGAGCGCGGCGTCGTCGTCCGGCGAGGTCGCCCGGCTCCGCCGAGAGCTCGACGACCTGCGTGCCAGTCGCTCCTTCCGCACCGGCCAGGCGATCGCCAAGGTCGCCTCCCGACTGCCGGGGCGTCGCTGATGGCCGACGGAGGGGGCATCGGACGGGTGGCACGGCGACTCGCCCGTCAGCTGCGCGGTCCCGACAAGCCGCTGACCGTCACCGACCGCCTCGACCGCTGGGCACGGCGGATCGCGGAGTTCGGCGTGGCCGACCGCGCGTACCTCGAGGCGCAGACCGGCCGCACGTTCACCACCGACGACGAGGCGATCGCCTTCTACGTGCACAACGACGGGCAACGCGGCCTGTCGCTCAGTCCGCTCCTGGAACACGAGTGGATGCGCGAGCACCAGCCCGTCCCCGCGATGTCCTGGTACGACGCCCTGCACCAGGAGGGGCCCGAGCTCTTCCAGACCGGCCCGCTCTTCGACGCCGGCGTGTACGCGGCCTCGCTGCCGGCGGCGGAGCGGCCGGCGTCGACGCTGGACGCGCTCCGGCACTTCCTGCGGAACGCGACGGACACGACCGTGCTCCCCGTGCCTCCAGGCCGTCGTGGACCCGCACCCACGTGGGGCGCCGTCCGCGGGTCGGCCATGCTGACGGCTCGCGACTTCGCCGCCGCCCAGCACCGGACCCGGCGTCGCTACCGGTCCGCGTGGGACGGCCCGGAGACCACGGAGGCCCTCGCCCGGTACCCGCGCGGGGCCGCACGGCGCGAGGCCGAGCAGCCGCTCGTCTCCGTCGTGATGCCGGTGCACCGCCGTGCGGACGTCGTCGGAGCGGCCATCGAGTCCGTCCGTCGGCAGCAGCACGCCGCGTGGGAGCTGCTCGTCGTCGACGACGGCTCCGGCGACGACACCGTCGACGTCGTCCGCCGCGCCGCGGCCGACGAGCCGCGCATCCGGCTGCTCGAACGGGAGAACGGCGGCGCCGGGGCCGCGCGCAACACCGGTCTGGCCGCGGTACGGGGTGACTTCGTGGCGTTCCTCGACGCCGACAACACGTGGCGGCCGGAGCACCTGTCCGCCGCGGTGTCGGCGCTGCTCGAGACCGACGGACCCGGTGTGCACACCGGCGTGCGGATGGTCGGGGCGAACAACGCCGACGACTCGACCGCCCCCGTGGAGACGTACCGCGGCGAGGACGGGACGCTCGACGACCTGCTCGCGGGGAACTTCATCGACCTGAACGCCCTCGTCGTCCGCCGCGACGTCGCCGCCGCGGTCGGGCCGTTCGAGGAGACGCTGCGCCGCTGGATCGACTGGGAGTGGCTGCTGCGGATCGGGAAGCGCTTCGGTGTCCCCGCCTACGTGCCGGTCATCGGCGTCGACTACGACAACGTGCGGGACCCCCGACGGGTGTCCTCCGCGCAGCCGGCATCGTGGCAGGAGGTCGCGCTCGCCCGGCACCGCATCGACTGGGACGCCCTCGCGGCCGCCGCACCGACACGTGATGCCGCACTGGTGTCCGTCGTGGTGCCGGTCTTCCGTGACTGGACGATGACGCGCCGAGCGGTCGACGCCGTCCTCGCGGCGGCCGACCACGACGGCGACCGCGTGGAGGTCGTCCTCATCGACAACGGTTCGCCCCGCTCGGTGTCCGCGATCCTCGGTGCCTGGTTCGGGGACGAGCCGCGCGTGCTCCTGCAGCGGGAGGACCGCAACCGCAACTTCGGGCTCGGCAGCGACCTCGGACTCGCGCGCTCGACCGGCGCGACCGTCGTGATGCTCAACAACGACACCGAGGTGACCACCGGATGGCTCCGGCCGCTGGTCGACGCACTGGACGACCGGGCCGTGCTCGGGGCGCAGCCGCTGCTCGTCTACCCCGACGGCGTCGTCCAGACCGCCGGCACGGTGTTCGGCGGCGACAAGGTGCTGCCGTGGCACTTCCTGGGCGACCACCCACGGCACGACGCGTCGCGTTACTTCGGTGCGGGGTCGGCGGTGCTGCGGTTCTCGGCCATCACGGCCGCTGCCGCAGCGTTCCGGGCCACCGACCTCATCCGCTGGCACGGGTTCGACCCGGTGTACGCGAACGGCCTGGAGGACGTCGACCTCTGCCTCCGCGCGCTGGAGTCGTCGCCGGCCGGCTCGACGTTCGTCGTCGTGCCGTCCTCCGTCGTCGTGCACCACGAGAGCCGCACGCCCGGCCGCGACGACGCCCGGGTCGACAACCGCCGGATCTTCGACGAACGGTGGCGCGGGCGCTACCCGGCCGCCGACGCCGTGGACCGGTACGACGCCGCGGGGCTGCGGTACCTCGGGGTCGAGCCGGGGCTGCCGAAGGGGCACGCCGTGATGGTGCGGTCCTCGCGGCCGGTCGTCGTGCGCGAGGAGGGTGCCGTGGGCCTGCGCGTCGCGATCAAGCACGACGGCACCCGGGTGGCGGACGTCACCGCGCTGGTCGGTGCGCTCGAGGCCGCCGGGCACACCGTGCAGGTCGACGTGCCGACGTCCTGGTACCGGGGGTCGAGCGGGATCGACGAGGTCACGGTGCTGGTGGTCGGTGATGCGGCCGGGTCTGCGCGGGTGGCGCAGCCCGGCGCGCCGTGGGTGCCGCAGCCCGGCGCACGGAACGTGGTGTGGCTCGCGCCCGGGCAGGTCGTGGCGGACGGGGACTACGCCGTGGTCGTGGCGTCGGACGGTGGAGCGGAGCAGGTGGTGCGGGCCATCTGAGGCATCGTCGTGTCTCGGGCGGGCATCCGGCCTGGGACACGAGCCTCCGTCGTCTCTGAGGCCGATTCTTCGGGCACGTTCACCGACTTCCGAGCGAAGCGCGGCTCGCTGTTAACCTTCGCGGAGCAGTATTTCCGTATGTCGCTCCTCTCCGACGCAATGCGGTCGACCTTCACGACCAAGTGCTGTGTGTGCGGTGCCGTCATCCGGAGGCGCGACGCGCTCGGCCACGACGGACTGGCGTTCTGCTCAGTCCTGCACGAGGCCGAGTACATCGTCGCCACCGCCGACTGACGACCCACCGTAGGATCGGGCGGTGCCCGATCGCTCCCTCGCGGTGTTCCCGGCCTACCGGGACAACCCGTACCTGAACCTGATGCTCCTGGCCCCGCGGGCCCGCGGCTGGAACGTCCTCGAGAGCCTCCGCCTCGAGCAGCTCGAACAGCACCTGGGTCGCCTCGGATCCGGCGACGTGTTCCACATGCACTGGACCGCCCCGATCGTGCAGCGCGCGGACGACGACCTCGACGAGGCCCGCTCCCGCCTCGACCGGTACCGCACCGCCGTCGACGCGGCACGCGCACGCGGAGCCCGCCTCGTCTGGACGGTCCACAACGTGCTCCCCCACGACGCTCGGCACCTGGAACTCGAACTCGAGCTGAACCGGTACCTCGCTGCCACTGCCGACGCCGTGCACGTGATGAACGCCGCGACCGCCGCAGCCGTGTCGGAGTTCTACACGCTCGACCCGTCCCGCGTCGTGCACATCCCGCACCCGAGCTACCAGGGCGTGTACCCGTCGTCGATGACCCGTGCGGACGCGCGCGCCTCGCTCGGCCTCGGTGACGAAGACCGCGCGGTCCTGGCGTTCGGCCAGATGCGGCCGTACAAGGGCCTCGACGTGCTCGTCGACGCCGTCCGCACGATCGCCTCGGCCGATCGTCCCGTCCTGCTGCTCGCCGGCCGCACGTCCGACGCCGACCGGGCCGACATCGACGCGATGCTCGGGGACGACGTCCGCGCCGTCCGGTCGCACGACCACGTCGAGGACGTCGACGTCCAGCGGTGGTTCCGGGCCGCCGACGTCGCGGTGTTCCCCTACCGACGCGTCCTCAACTCGGGCAGCCTGCACCTCGCCGCCTCGTTCGGGGTGTCGTCGGTGCTGCCGGACGAGCCCCACCTGCGGGCCGAGTTCGGGGGCGAGGGATGGATCGGGTGGTTCGATGCCGCCGATGGCGCTGCGTCCCTCGCGGCGCTGCTCGCCGACGGTCCGGGGTCCGCCGACGGCGCCGACGAGTTCAGCCGGCGGCTGGCGCCGTTCGCGCGGTCGAGGCGGTACGCGGAGGTGCTGGACGCGGTCGGTACCGCTTCGTCAGCGCAGCGCTGAAGGAAGCACTCTCGTCGCCAGGATGATCCGGCGGAACGACTGACCGAGCACGGCGTACTGCGCCGGGCCGGCTGGGTGCATGCCGTCGGTGCTGAATCCCTCGGCCCAATCGTCACCGTCGCGCGCGACCGTCCACGGATCCACCCAAGTCCAGCCGTGCTCCTCGGTGAACGCCCGCAACGCCTCGTTGTAGGCGAGCGCCGCCGCTGCGTGTGCTCGGTAGGGCGGAATCGAAGAGACCAGAACGGTCTTCGCGTCGACCGTCGACACGATCCGCTCGTAGTACATGGCTTCCTCGGCCATGGTCTTTCCCGTTCGCACTGCGTTGGTGCCTGCCAGGATCACCAGCACATCCACGTCGACGATCGGACGGACTCCCGCTGCCATCTGATCGGGGCGGGCACCCGATCGCGCCCATCCGCCCGCGAACTCGATGCCGGCACCGTCTGCGTAGGTCATCCAGGACTCGTCGTCGAGACCGTTCCCGAGGAACCGAGAGCGTCCGGCGCTGAGCGAGTCCCCGACGACCGCGACGCGAAGCGGCACGGCGGCCGGAGCCTGTTGCGCCGCCTCCGGCTCGGAACTCCGACTCGGCGAGCCGAGAACGGGCACGACGTTGCCGACCAGGAGTAACGCGGCGAGTACGGCGAAGGCAAAGCCGAATGTCACGATGCGCCGCACCAGACCATTCTGCGACACAGGCGCACCCCCTGCTGCCACGTCAGCGGAACCTCCGCCCGACGCGTGAGAGCAACGAAGCGATCCGCGCCTTTCCGGAACGGCGCCGGTCGACCACGAAACGCCAAGCATCCTTCCGGTCAGCCAATGGCTGGATCGTGAACGGCTCGCTGATCGGGGGTAAGGGCATGCGCGCAGTCACGACCGGGAACTCCTCATCGACCCCCGATGCCAGGACACTCACCGTCCAACGTCCGACGGCAAGTCGTTCAGCGTCGATCACGGCGCTCCACGTCTCGGTGTTCGTCGCGATGGGGAGCGTCACGATCGCGGACTCGGACCGTAGCGCGAGTTGCAGCTCGAACCCGTTCCCTCGTGTGCGGAACGGACCACTGACGGTCAGGCCCGCGGTGGTCGGCACGGCGGAACTCACTACGAGAGGCACGATGTGCCGGAGCGCAGAAACGGCGGCGGCTGAAGAGGCATCTCCCCGACGGACCGCATCGGCCATGGCAGAACGCAGACCAGGATCGCCCCCGTCCGACGGCAGGACCTGGAGATCCGAGAGTGCTTCGCGGAGCCAACGCATCGGCACAGCGTCTGCATGGTTGACCAACGTGGGCAGCAATCCGTCGTCGACCAGGGAGGCGATCCGCCTCCGTTCGAAGTTGCCGTCGGAGAGGGCGGACAGCGCGAGTCGCCACGCGCCCAGACGCTCCTCTGCATCGCCATCGTTCGTCGCGACGATGAAACGCTCCGCCGCGTCCCACTCGCCGAGCAGTACGAGGTCCCAGAGCAATCGCCGCGCAGGAGCGACGTCGTGCCGCGTGTCCAGCGGGACAACCGCGGCAAAGTCGGCGAGTGCAGCTGCCACCGAGGAGACCTCCGCCCCGGAGGGACGCGAAGCGAGGAAGCGAGAAAGATGTGACCAACCGTCAGCGTCCAGGACCATTCGAACGTACTGCTCAAGGAGTGCCGGTCGATCATGAAGTAGGCGCGCGCAGGCCTGCTCTTGCTGGAGGTAGCGCAGCATCGCAGCGGCGTCGACCGCCTGGGAGATCGATGCACCATCGGTGCGATCCCGGTACAGGTAGACCGTTGCCTGTACAACGTCGACGCTGGTCGCTCCGACGAAGGCACGCGTCATCGGCTCGATGTCTTCGAGGCTCGCGATCTCCGGAAAACGAAGCCCGATCCGTTCCCAGAAGGAGCGCCTGAACATCCGGTTCCAGCAAGCTCTGCCGGTCAGGACCGCGGGCACGTCCTCCGGCGCAGCGGCCTCGCGCGCTTCGTCGAACGCCCTCCACCGTTCCGTCGGGCTCCATGTCGCCGTCGGCGAGAACTTGAGGTGGTCGCCGATCGCCATGTCCGAACCACTGCGCTCGAGGGATTCCAGCATCGCGCCGTACGCGCCATCCGGCACGAGATCGTCCGAGTCCGCGAACACGAGGTACTCCCCCCGCGCAGCCGCGGTTCCTTCGTTACGCGCGGCACCAGCAGATGACGCGGCCGATCGCAGCAGTCGGATGCGCGGGTCTGCACGAGCGCAAGCCTCGACCAGCTCGGGTGTCTCGTCCGTCGACCCGTTGTCGACGACGAGGATCTCGCAGTCCGCGATCCCTTGCGCGACCAGCGCCTCGAGAAGCTCTTCCACCCAGGGTGCAGCATTCTGACACGGGACGACGACCGACAGTTTTCTCTCCACGCCACTCCTCGGCAATTCGCGCGCGACTCCAACCAACCTTAGGATGCACTGGGTCTTCGGCTTACCGAGCGCCGCTCACTGGTCTGAACTGAAATGAGCCAAACGAACGATGGTCGAACTCCAGGCCGCTGCCCCCGTCCGAGCCGAGCGGTTCTACCTGCTGGACGCGCTCCGCTTCGCGGCAGCGTTGGCAGTCGTCGGGTACCACTACCTGGCATTCCCCGAACCGATCCTCGGCGCGCCCATCGGTGTCGTGGCGCCGGACGTCTTCCGTGTGGCGAAGTACGGGGCCTTCGGAGTTGACCTCTTCTTCGTCATCAGTGGCTTCGTCATCCTCATGAGTGGGCTCGGGCGCAGTCCAGGAGACTTCGTTGCCTCTCGTGTCGGGCGCCTGTACCCCGCCTACTGGCTCGGCGTGTTGCTCACGGCCGGCGTGGTCGCGGTCGCCGGCCCTGGTCATCCGTTCGATCTGCGGGAGATCTTGGCCAACCTCACGATGTTGCACCCCGCCTTCGGCGTGAGCGACATCGACCCCGTCTACTGGACGCTCTGGATCGAACTGCACTTCTACGCGATCGTCGGTGTCCTCCTCCTGTTCAGACCCGGGCCGTCCGTGCTCCTCGCCTTCGCACTCGCGTGGCCGATCGTCGCGGCACTCGCGCAGCTGACCGGATCGGACTTCGTCGCGACCACCTTGATCGCACCCCACGCGCCCCTGTTCGCTGCTGGGATGGCGTTGTTCTGCATCTACCGGTACGGAGCGAACTCGCTCTCCTGGATCGTGCTCGGCTTCAACACGGCCTTCGCTGCGGCGATGTCGACGCCGAACATGGGCGCGAGTATCGCAAGGAACACCAATTCATCCATGTCGTCGACGGTCGAGACGCTCATGGCACTTGCTTGCGTCGGCGTCGTCGCGATCGTCACGCTGACACCGCTGAACCGGGTGCGCGCTCGATGGCTGATCACGCTCGGCGCGTTGACCTACCCGCTCTACCTCTTGCATCAGAACATCGGCGTTCTGTTGATCCACGCCATGGAGCCCGCGTGGGGCAAGTGGGTTGCGACCGGTGTGACCACCGCGGTCATGTGCGGAGTGGCCTACCTGGTCAGCCGCTACGTCGAGCGTCCGGTCGGGAGGGCGCTCCGGCGCCGACTCGAGGCGGACCTCCGCAGTCTGGCGACCTTCACTCGACGGAAGTCCCGCCGGGGAGCGTGAACGGACGCGGAACCTCGGGTCCCGCGTCCGTTCTCACGTGGCGCTGCCGGTTCAGCGAGCCGGCACCTCGCCCAACGCGAGCATCGCGTCGATCACTCGTTCGCTCGATCGTCCGTCACGGTTCGTGAAGGTCTCGGCGGTTCGTTTCCGGTACGAATCCGGCGACACGAACGACTCTCGGCTGAACCGCGTGAGAACGTCGACGACCTCGTCGACTCCCCGGACGACCGGTCCGAACCCGTGCTCTGTGTAGTCGAAGTACCCGGGACGACCGACGTGCTGCCCGTCGAAGAAGGCTTCCTTGTCGAATTGGAAGTACGTGAGCGGGATGTCGAGGAGCGCGGCGTCGAAGGCCAATGACGAGTAGTCCGTGACGAACGCCGCTGTCCGCGCGAGGACGTCTTGCACCCCGTCCTTCGAGAAGTCGAGGAGTCGCACGTGTGCCGGAAGATCGAACTCGTTCAAGTACACGCGCATGTTCGGGTGCGGCATGAACGCCAGGGTCTTCCCCGCATCGCGAGCGACCGCCTCGAGCTCCGGTGAGCGGAGGAGGGCGCGGTACTGTCGCGCGTAATCGCTGTCACGGAAGTTCGTCAGCTTCTTCCGCTCGTTGGACCCCTCAACGCGTTCGCCGAGGAGGTTCTGACGCCAGGTCGGCATCACCAAGATGATGTCCCGATCCGATTCGTCCACTGAACGACGTTTCTCGAGCAGGCTGTCGTGGCGTGGGAGGCCCGTCAACGCGACCTCGTGCGACGAGAACGAGTACGGACCAGGACCCGCGATTGCTTCGTACTCTGCCGGCGTCGTGGTCACGAGGACGTCGATCTGTTTCCAGCTCAGCCAGCGCGAGAGGTCGTTGTGGATGACCCCGTGCTGGAGGAACGTGTACTTGAAACGCGAGCGGCCGTATCGCCGTTGCGGGAGCGGCTGGGTCACGTAGACGTCCGCATGCGATGACGCCAGATGATCCGCGTGCAACATCAGGAGCTTCCACTCCCACGTGCCGTGCGCAACGAGACGGAACCCTTCTGCTTCCAGTCGCCCCCAGTCGTTCGAGTCCCGGCGGAGGACGAACCACGCGTTGATGCTCGGACGGTTCTTCCGGACCCACCGGTACAGGTGCTCCGCGTTGTCGTTCGCATCCGTGTCCCGGTCCATGAAGACCCACGCATGCAGGTACTTGTTCCGCGTCGACCGGGTGCGGAGCGCAAACTCGAGCGCTTCGTCGTACAGGTTCGTCTTGCCGATCGCGACGCGAGCGCGGTGAAGACTCGCTCTGGTACGTCCCTTGACGTGCGTCAGGAAGCCGCGCCCGTCCGGAGCGAACCGAGCACTGACCTGTCGTCGCTGCCGCATGATGAACGGATTGATCTGCCGGTTCGACAGCCCCTCCGGGTGTCCCAGATCGTCCCCCCGCGCGACCCGCATCATCACACCATCGAGGACGACCTTGGAGCGCAGCCCCCGATCCAGCCAGACGTGTCGCTCGCGGATCAGGACTCGTCCGTAGAACTCGTAGTCGCGGACCGTCTCGTGTTGCGGCAGCACCGCGACTCCGTCCACTTCGAACCGCTCCGACGGAAGGTCACCAGAGAACCAGTACGAGATCTTGACCTGCTGACGTCCTTCGTCGACGCCCGACAAGCGAACGTAGTCGTGCCGCAGTGACGGCTCGTCGTAGCCACGGTTGAACGCCTCGCGTACCGGGAAGTCCACCCACATGAGATCGAAGCTCCGGATGGCGTCGTCGTCGAGGAGACGCCGGATCCTGTGAGCGAGTTCGTGGAAGCGCGGGAGGACGTCCACGGGCGCACTCGCAGAGAGCGACTGCACGGCGAGCTGCTCCTTGTAGTACCAGAACAAGTCGTAGAGAACCGTGTTCTGCAGCCATCGAGGAATCGAGCCGAGTCGCTCCTGCGCCGTTTCGAGCGCATCGAGGTAACCGTGCTCGAGAACGTTGGTGTACTTCTCTCGGAGGCGGAAGCTCTTCTCGATGAGCGACGTGCCGTCTCCGCGGACGCGGTAGAGGTACTTCGCCGACGCCATGAGCCCCATGTGCATGCTGTCCGTGGCGAGCATGTACTTCGCGATGAAGTGTCCGTCCTCGAAATTCGGACGGACACGATCATCGAATCGCAGGTTGTGGGCCCGGACGAACGCGGTGCGCATGAACGAGCTGTTGACGCTGAGCTGGATGATGGGGTCCGCATGGAGGTTCACGATCCGTGATCCGAGACCGAACTTGCGACGCTGGGGATGGTTGTCGCGGATCTCACCGTCCTCCATCAAGCGCATCTGGTGCGCGGCGAGCAGGTTGACAGGTTCGGCGCGCTCCGGATCGCCGTAGAGGTCGATGAACTTCGCGACCTCTTGGAAGTACGTCGGGTCCAGCACGTCGTCCGGATCCGTGAAGGTCACCCACTCCCCACGGACGCGATCGAGCCCCGCGTTCCGAGCCTCGGCTACCCAGGCGTTCGGCTGGCTGAGCACTTCGACATGGGAGGCGCGCGCCGCCGCCCATTCTTGGAGGAGCAGGAGGCCGTCGTCAGTGGAACCGTCATCGACGAAGACCAGCTGCACGTTCTGGATACCGAAGGTCTGCGTTTCGAGGGAACGCAGGAACGCTGGCAAGTATCGCTCGACGTTGTACACGGCGACGACCGCGCTGATCAGGAATTCGAACTTCTCGTTCTGCTTTGCGGGCATCGAGACACCTCCGTTGGTCGGGCGTGATGCCACGCCGCCGATCCAGGGACCGGGTCAGACAGTTTCGTTGTAGGCCTTGACGACGTCGTTCGTCTTGCCGATCATCTTCAGCTCGCCCTCGTTCAGCCAGGCGACCTCGTCGCACATGTCCTTGACCGTGCTCATCGAGTGGGAGACGAGGATGACCGTGCGGCCCTCCTCCTTCATCTCCTTGAACTTGGTCCGGCAGCGCTTCTGGAACGTGGCGTCACCGACCGCGAGGACCTCGTCGACGACCAGGATGTCCGGCGTCACCGCGACGGCCACCGAGAACCCGAGCCGCACGTACATGCCCGACGAGTAGTTCTTCACCGGCTGGTCGATGAAGTGGCCGACGCCCGAGAACGAGACGATCTCGTCGAACTTGCGCGTCACTTCCTTGCGGCTCATCCCGAGGATCGACCCGTTCAGGAAGACGTTCTCGCGCCCGGACAGCTCCGGGTGGAAGCCGGACCCGACCTCGAGCAGGGATGCCTGCTTCCCGCGGGCGGTGATCGAGCCCTGCTCGGGCCAGAGGATCTTCGCGAGGCACTTCAGCAGCGTCGACTTGCCGGACCCGTTCTTGCCGATGAGGCCGAACGTCGTGCCGTGCGGTACCTCGAAGGAGACGTCCTTGAGGGCCCAGAAGTCCTCGTGCACGGACTTCTTCCCACGCATGACCATGCTCTTCAGCGAGTCGTTGCGCTCCTTGTACATGCGGAAACGCTTGGAGACGTTCTCGACGGTGACGGCGGCATCGGTCACAGCAGTTCGGCCAGCTTCTTCTCGTTGCGGGAGAACACGATGTAGCCGAGTGCGAGCGAGGCGCATCCTGCGATGGCGCACGCGACCAGGTCGGTCCAGTTCGGGAGGCGGTTGTCGTACATGAGGTTCCGGAAGACCTCCGAGAACCGTTCGATGGGGTTGAGCTTGTAGACGTGGATGATCCACGAGTTGCCGGACTTGTTCGCGGCCTGCTCGACGAGCGACAGCGGGTAGATGATCGGCGAGAGGTACATCCACATCTGCAGCGCGATCCCCACGAGGTGCTGCATGTCACGGAAGTGCACGTTGACGATCGACAGCATCAGTCCGAGGCCGGCGGCGAACATGGCGAGGAACACCATCGTCAGCGCGATGACCGGCAGGTAGACCCAGAAGTTCGAGCCGGCGATGGCGAGGACGATGAGGAGGACCCCCATCTCGACCAGCCAGGTGAACCCGAACGAGCCGACCGCGGCGAGCGGCAGCGTCATGCGCGGGAAGTAGACCTTCTTGATGAGCGACCCGTTGGAGACGATCGAGGTCATGCCGGAGTTGATGACGTTCCGCGCGAAGATCCACGGGAGCAGCCCGCACATCAGCCAGAGCGGGTAGATGTTCAGTCCGCTGGGGTCGCCGACCTCGAGCCGCGCCCGGAAGATGAACGAGTACACGATCGTGTAGATCAGCATCGTCGCGAGCGGGTTGATCAGGGACCACAGCTGCCCGAAGACCGTGCGGCGGTACTTGCCCTTGACCTCTCGCGCTGTGAGGTTCGCCAGCAACTCGCGCGAGGACATGAGCTCGTTCAGGTACGTCATGCTTCGGGTGCTGGCTCCTCCGGGGCGCAACGAGGCGCTCCTCACAGGGATTCGGGGACGAGACATTCTCGCACACACCCCGCTCGATCCCGGTTCTCCGGGTGACGGTTGTCCCCAGGAGGTGTCGAGATGACGAACCCTCGCCCAAATCTTTGTAGAGTTACAAGGTGCATGTCAGCTTCGCCAACCACTCCACCGCACCGGTGAACCTCGGTGGGGCTGAGCGGTCTCTCCTCCGTTTCGTGGAGGACTGGCAGGCGACGGACCCGACGATGACCCCGACCTTCGTCACGAAGGCCCCCCGCGGGAAGTTCATCGAGGCACTCGACGAGCGCGGCTGGTCCTACGACGCGCTGCGCTTCCGCGGCTGGGCACTGCCGAGTCCGCAGCCTGCGCCCGCCGCCGAGCGGGCCGCCTTCGCGACCGTGGACTACGCCGCCGTGAACGCGATCATCCGCCTCTACGAGCGGCAGCGACCGGACCTGGTGGTGACGAACACGCTCGTCGCGCCGTGGGCGTCCTTCGCCGCGGCGGTCCTCGGGATCCCCCAGGCGTGGTTCGTCCGCGAGTACGGCGACCTCGACCACGGCCTGCAGTTCCAGACCGGTCGCGCCGGCGTGCTCGGCGACATCGGCCTGATGTCGGGCGCGGTCATCACCAACTCCGAGGCGATGCGCGCCCACCTCGCGCAGTACGTGCCCGCCGACAAGCTCTCGGTCGCGTACCCGACGGTCGACACGGCCAGGCTGCTCTCGACGAAGGACGAGACGCCTGCCGTCGCCCCGTTCCCGCAGGCCACCCCGGGACTCCGCATCACCGTCCTCGGCCGCGTCGAGGAGTCGAAGGGCCAGCACCGCGTCGTCGACGCCCTCGGTGCGCTGCACGCCCGTGGCGTCGTGGCGAGCGTCTGCTTCGTCGGCAGCTGGAAGCACCCGGGCGAGGACCAGCGCCTCACCGAACGGGCACGGGCCCTCGGGGTCGCCGACCACGTCGTCTTCGCCGGCGAGCAGCACACGCCCGCGCCCTTCATCGAGGCCGCCGACGTGTGCGTCACGCCGTCGACGATCGAGGCGTTCGGGCGGACCACCGCCGAGTACATGACCCTCGGCAAGCCGGTCGTCGCGACCCGCCAGGGCGGGAGCGCCGAGCTGATCGAGCCGGGCGTCACCGGTGCGCTGGTGGACGCGGACGACACCGCGGCCCTCGCGGACGCGCTGGCCGCGTACGCGGCGGACCCGGGATCGGTCAGGAGGCACGGCTCGGCCGCCCCGGAACGGCTCACCGCCGTCACGGGTGCCGGCCACGACAACGCGGCCGCGATCGAGCGTCTGGTCGCGCTGGTCGGCACGGAGGGCTACCGGCTCCCCCAGGCGGCGCGCTACTGGTTCGAGCTGCCCGGGGCGTACGCGTCCCTCGGTGCGACGAGCGCGCGTGCGGCCGTCGGTCTCCTGGCGAACCGTGTGCGTTCCCGCTCCGGTCTGGTCGGTCGGCTCCTCGCCCGCCCGGGTGTCGCCGTCCGGAAGCTGGCGCGCCGGTGATCCGTGAACGCCGCCCGGTGACGATCGTCGTCCCGATCTACGACGACCTGCCCGGCCTCGAGCGCTGCATCGAGGCGCTCCTCGACACCGTCGACTTCTCGGTCGACCGTGTCCTGCTCGCGAACGACGTCGGCCCGCGCGTGGACACGATCGAGCAGCGGGTGCTCGAGCTGGTCGGTGACCACGACGGCTTCGAGTACACCAGGAACGCCAGGAACCTCGGCTTCGTCGGCAACTGCAACCGTGCCGTCCTCGAACTCGACACCACGGGCAACGACGTCCTGCTGCTCAACAGCGACACGGTGCCGATGCCCGGCTTCCTCGACGAGATGACCGCGGTCCTCGCCTCGGACGAGTCGATCGGCGTCGTCTGCGCGCGGAGCGACAACGCCACGATCGCGTCCTTCCCGTACGCCCGCCGCAACCCGCGGGCGAACCTCGCACCGCGCCGCACCCGGGAGCTGCACGGCCGGACGAAGTACCTGCTGCCGCGGTACACGGTGTCGCCGGTCGCGATGGGCTTCTGCTTCCTCATCCGGCGCGAGATGGTGGACCGGTTCGGCCTGTTCGACGAGGTGTTCTCGCCCGGCTACGGCGAGGAGAACGACTTCTGCCTGCGCATCAACGAACAGGGCTACACGTCGGTCCTCGCGAACCGTGCCCTCGTGCTGCACACGGGGTCGACGAGCTTCAGCGGCGATCGCGGTCCCTCGCTCCGACTGGAGCACGAGCGCATCCTGCTCGAGCGGTACCCGTTCTACGCCGGCGCGATCGCGCTGTTCCTGGCGCGCTACCGGGACGCCGTCGACGTCTTCGCGGACGCGTTCCTGCCCGACGACGACGTCGTGCGGGTCGCCCTGCACGTGCCGGACGACCTCACCGACCAGGTCGTCGCGCGGGTCCGCACGACCCTCGAGGCGGCGCCCGACGACATGGTCGTCACCGTCATCGTCCCGAAGACCCACCTGCGCGCCGCTCGCCAGGCCTTCCCGGGCACGGCCATCGCGGTCGGTGGACGGCCCCGGCAGATCTTCGACGTGGCGGTCGCCCTCGGTGCCCTGACGACGTTCGCCCAGCTCTCGGCGCTCAACGCGAACGCGCCGCGGTGGATCCTCGTCGACCCGGTCTCGCACGACCTCCGGTGGTCGCACGCCGTCGCGAACCACCGCGCCTCCGCGATCGACCGCATCCTCCGTCGGTTCGAGAACCAGAGCACCACCTGGCACGACGGCGCCGACCTGGTCCGGTTGATCCGGACGGCCGTGGCGACCGACATCGACCCCGCGGCGCTCCGGGCGCGCTGGCACGCGGTGTCCGACATCGCGGAGGCGACGGGCCTCCTGGTGCACCGCGCGACCGTCTCGATCCGACGGCTGACCGCCCTCACCTTCGGAGCACGCAGCCCGCGGCTCGTCGCGCGGCTGCGTGCCATCACCGGCCGCGGCGTCTGACGCGGCCACCCACCGGACGGGAGGCGCGGACCGGCCCCGCCCCGCGCCTCCAGACCGTCACACCAGTGCGTCGATGACCTGCCGGTGGCGGTCCGTCCCGGCCGCGTCCCACCCGCCGAGCAGGTGCAGCGTCGCGATGCGGAACGCGAGCGCCCGGATCAGCAGCTGCGGCCACGCCGCCGCTGCGTCCTCGGACGGGAGGCCGTCGAGCGCGAGGTCGCCGAGCCCGTCGAGTCGACCGACCGGGAGGCCGTGCCAGCAGACGGCGTCCACCGCGGCGATCGCGGCGCCGAAGGCCGCAGGGCGCCACGTCGGCGACCAGTCGATGACCGCCGGAGGTCGGCCGTCCGCGAAGAGGACGTTGCCGAGCAGGTCGCGGTGCACGAGCTGCGACGGTGCACGCACCGGACGGAACGCGGCGGCCAGGCGGTCGAGCGAGGGCTCGCGCGGGAGCGGCTCCGCTCCCCACGCCATGCGGTCGGCGCGGTCCCACGCGTCCAGGCCACGGTCGGCGTCGACGCCACGGTCCGCGTCCAGGCCACGGTCGGCGTCGACGCTACGGTCCGCGTCGACCCCACGGACCGTGTCGAGGGACGCGGGACGGTCGAGGTGTGCGACCGCGCGGTGGAAGGCGGTGCCCACCCGGATGACGTCCTCGACCCGGGTCGGGTCGGACCGGCCGGGGACCCACTCCCACGCCTCCCACTCCCCCGCACGCCAAGCGCCGTCGCGGGTGGCCACGGGCCGGGGCGCGCGGAACGCCGTCGTGTGACGGAGTCCGGCGAGCACCCCGGCACGCCAGTCGGTCACCGCCGGTCCGTCGTGTGGACGCAGGACGACCGTGCCGGCACGCCAGGTCAGCCCACGGCCGCCGCTGAGACGCACGAGGGGCACGTCCCCGAGGCCGAACGCCCGTCGGACGTCCGGCCCCGGGCCCTCCGGGGTGCTCAGACCAGGCAGCGCGGACCGAGCAGGCTCTTGAGCTCGCCGAACAGGTCCGGGGTGAGGTTCACCGGGAACGGCAGCTCGAACGTCCGCGCGACGTCGTCCTTGAGCAGCTTCAGTCGGACCTCGGTCTCCCCCTGGTGCCGCCCGAGGACGGCCGCCAGCTCGGTGACCGTCGAGGTGGTCGCCGCACGCTCGGGCAGGCTCAGCGTCAGCGGACCGGAGCCCATCGCGTCGCCGACGTTCGGCTGGAACATGCTCACGGCGTGCAGGGCCTTGCCGTCGTCGCGGACGTTGACCCGGCCGCGCAGGACCACGATCGAGTCGGCGACGAGCGACGGCCCGAACTCCTGGTACGTCTTGCCGAGGAACATCACGCCGATCTCGCCGCCGAAGTCCTCGATCTGGACGATCCCGTACGGGTTGCCGCTCGTCTTCGCCACACGGTGCTGCACGCTCGTCAGCAGGCCGGCGACCGTGACGGTCTCGCCCTCCACCGAGTCGTCGGCCGCGATGAGGTCGGCGATGGTGATCGACTGGTGCTTCGCGAGCTCGATCTCGAGCCCGGCGAGCGGGTGGTCGGAGACGTACAGGCCGAGCATGTCGCGCTCGAACGCGAGCTTGTCGCGCTTCGACCACTCCGGTCGGTCGGGCACCTGCGAGACCGCAGCGGCGGCCGGGGACTCCTCGGCGACCTCGGCGAACAACGAGTCGAAGTCGAACCCGACGTTGCCGTGCGCCTCGTCCCGCTTGACCTTCACCGCGCCCTCGACCGCGCCCTCGTGGATCTCCACGAGCGCACGCCGGGTGTCGCCGAACTCGTCGAACGCGCCGGCCTTGATCAACGACTCGACCGTGCGCTTGTTCGCCGACGAGATCGGGATCTTGCGGAGGAAGTCGTGGAAGGACTCGAACGCGCCCTTCTCGTTGCGGGCCTTGACGATGTCGTCGACGACGTTGAAGCCGACGTTGCGGATCGCGCCCATGCCGAAGCGGATGTCGTCCCCGACGGCCGCGAAGAAGCCGATTGACTCGTTGACGTCCGGCGGCATGACCTTGATGCCCATGCGGCGGCACTCGTTGAGGTACAGCGCGAGCTTGTCGCGGGCGTCCCCGACCGAGGTCAGCAGAGCGGCCATGTACTCGGCCGGGTAGTGCGCCTTGAGGTACGCGGTCCAGAACGACACCACGCCGTACGCCGCCGAGTGCGCCTTGTTGAACGCGTAGTCCGAGAACGGCAGCAGGATGTCCCACAGCGTCTTGATCGCCGCGGCGGAGTACCCGTTGTCCTGCATGCCCTTCTCGAAGCCGGCGTACTGCTTGTCCAGCTCCGACTTCTTCTTCTTGCCCATCGCGCGGCGGAGGATGTCCGCTTGGCCGAGGGAGAACCCGGCGACCTTCTGCGCGATGGCCATGACCTGCTCCTGGTAGATGATCAGGCCGTAGGTCGTGCCGATGATGTCCTGCAGGGGCTCCTCGAGCTCCGGGTGGATCGGCGTGATCGCCTGCTCGCCGTTCTTGCGGAGCGCGTAGTTCGTGTGCGAGTTCGCACCCATCGGCCCCGGACGGTACAGGGCGATGAGCGCGGAGATGTCCTCGAAGTTGTCCGGCTTCATCAGGCGGAGCAGTCCGCGCATCGGGCCGCCGTCGAGCTGGAACACGCCGAGCGTGTCGCCGCGCTGCAGGAGCGCGTACGCCTCGGGGTCCTCGAGCCCCATGGTCTCGAGGTCGAGCTCGATCCCGCGGTTCGTCTTGATGTTGTCGAGGGCGTCACTGATGATCGTCAGGTTCCGGAGGCCCAGGAAGTCCATCTTGATCAGGCCGAGCGACTCCGCTGCCGGGTAGTCGAACTGCGTGACGATCTGGCCGTCCTGCTCCCGCTTCATCACCGGGATGATGTCGATCAGCGGGTCGCTCGACATGATGACGCCCGCCGCGTGCACGCCCCACTGGCGCTTCAGCCCCTCCAGCCCGAGCGCGGTGTCGAACACCGTCTTCGCCTCGGGGTCGGTCTCGACGACCGTGCGGACGTCGACGGCCTCCTTGTAGCGGGGGTGGTCCTTGTCGAAGATCCCGGTGAGCGGGATGTCCTTGCCCATCACGGGCGGCGGCATCGCCTTCGTGAGCTTCTCGCCCATGCCGAACGGGAAGCCGAGGACGCGCGAGGAGTCCTTCAGCGCCTGCTTCGCCTTGATCGTGCCGTACGTGACGATCTGCGCGACGCGCTCCGACCCGTACTTCTCGGTGACGTACTTGATCGCCTCACCGCGGCGCCGGTCGTCGAAGTCGACGTCGAAGTCGGGCATCGAGACGCGGTCCGGGTTGAGGAAGCGCTCGAAGATCAGGCCGTGCCGGATCGGGTCGAGGTCGGTGATGCGCATCGCGTACGCCACCATCGAACCGGCACCGGAACCACGGCCGGGGCCGACGCGGATGCCGTTGTTCTTCGACCAGTTGATGAAGTCGGCGACGACCAGGAAGTAGCCCGGGAAGCCCATCTGGTTGATGATGCCGACCTCGTAGTCCGCGCGGTCCTGGACCTCCTTCGAGATGCCGTCCGGGTAGCGGTACTGCAGCCCCTTCGCGACCTCCTTCTCGAACCAGGAGTGCTCGGTCTCGCCCTCCGGCACCGGGAACTTCGGCATGTAGTTCGCGGCGGTGTCGAACTCGACGTTGCACCGCTCGGCGATGAGCAGCGTGTTGTCGCACGCCTCGAGGTTGTCGCGGAAGACGTGCCGCATCTGCTGCGGGGTCTTCAGGTAGAACTCGTCGGCGTCGAACTTGAAGCGGTTCGGGTCGTTCAGGGTCGAGCCGGACTGCACGCAGAGCAGGGCCGCGTGCGACTTGGCGTCGTGCGAGTGCGTGTAGTGCAGGTCGTTCGTGCCGACCAACGGGATGTCGAGGTCCTTCGCCAGGCGGATCAGGTCGCTCATGATCCGCCGCTCGATCTCGAGCCCGTGGTCCATGATCTCGGCGAAGTAGTTCTCCTTGCCGAAGATGTCGCGGTAGTCCGCCGCCGCCTTGACGGCCTCGTCGTACTGGCCGAGGCGCAGGCGCGTCTGGATCTCCCCCGAGGGGCACCCCGTCGTCGCGATGATGCCCTCGTGGTACTCCTCGAGCAGCTCGATGTCCATGCGGGGCTTGAAGTAGTAGCCCTCGATCGATGCCCGGCTCGACAGCCGGAACAGGTTGTGCATGCCCGTCGTGTTCTCGGCGAACATCGTCATGTGCGTGTACGCGCCGGAGCCGGAGACGTCGTCCCCGCCGCCGTCGCCCCACCGGATGCGGGTCTTGTCGGTGCGGTGGGTCCTGGGCGTGATGTACGCCTCGGTCCCGATGATGGGCTTGACGCCGCCGGCCTTCGCGGCCTTCCAGAACTCGAACGCGCCGAACATGTTGCCGTGGTCGGTCACGGCGACCGCCGGCATGCCCTGGGCGGCGGTCTCGGCCACGAGGTCGCCGAGCCTGGCGGCGCCGTCGAGCATCGAGTACTCGCTGTGCACGTGCAGGTGGACGAAGGAGTCGGAATCCGACACGGAACCTCCGGTTCGTACGGTCTGCTTCGGGGTGGGAACAGCCTAACCTCGCCCACCCACATTCCCGGGCGCGTCGAGCGCGTCGCCCGCGGAGCGCCGGGTCGCGAGGTCGCGAGACGTGCCGTGCGTCGAACGTCGCGGTCGCACGGACTGCCGTCCGAGCGCGCTCGCGGCGACACTTCGCGCGACCTCGCGCCTCCCGGCGCCCGGCTACGCGGCGCGGATGCGGTCCAGCGCCTGCTGGAGGTCGTCCGGGTACGACGCCCGGAACTCCACCCACTCGCCGGTGCGCGGGTGCTCGAACCCGAGCCGCACCGCGTCGAGCCACTGCCGCGTCAGGCCGAGCTCCGCCGCCAGGACCGGGTCCGCCCCGTACATGGTGTCGCCGACGAGCGGGTGCCGCGTCGCCGCCATGTGCACCCGGATCTGGTGGGTGCGGCCGGTCTCCAGGTGCACCTCGAGCAGGGTCGCCGAGCGGAAGGCCTCGAGCGTCTCGTAGTGCGTCACGCTCGGCTTGCCGTCGGCGGTGACCGCGAACTTCCAGTCGCTCGAGGGGTGTCGACCGATCGGGGCGTCGATCGTGCCGGAGGTCGGGTCCGGGTGCCCCTGCGCGAGGGCGTGGTAGACCTTGTCGACCGTCCGCTCCTTGAACGCGCGCTTGAGGTGTGTGTAGGCGAGCTCGGTCTTCGCGACGACCATGAGCCCGGACGTGCCGACGTCGAGCCGGTGCACGATGCCCGCGCGCTCGGCGGCGCCGGAGGTCGCGATCGTGAACCCGGCGGCGGCGAGCCCTCCGGGCACCGTCGGGCCGTCCCACCCGGGCGACGGGTGCGCGGCGACGCCGACCGGCTTGTCCACCACGACGATGTCGTCGTCGTCGTGGACGACCGTCATGCCGGGGACCGCCACGGGGACGATCCGCGGGGCCTCCTTCGGGGTCCACTCGACCTCGAGCCAGGAGTCGGCGTGCAGCCGGTCGGACTTCTCCGCGACGGCGCCGTCGACCCGGACGCCGCCCGCTGCGACGACGTCGGCCGCGAAGGACCGGCTGAACCCGAGGAGCTTCGCGATGGCGGCGTCGACGCGCTCACCGGCGAGCCCGTCCGGGACGGGCAGGGATCGGTGCTCGGTCACGTCGCGTCGTGCCCCAGGGCGTCGCGCCCGTCGCGCGGTGCGCGGGGGTCGTCGGCGAGCGGCCGGGAGGCCCGGTGTGCGTCCTCGACGGACGCTGCGGTGACCGGGACGGACGGGTCGGTGCGCGCCTCGGCGGCTCGCTGCTGCTTGGCCGACAGGGCACGGGAGCCGTCGAGGTTCACACCGAAGACCACCAGCAGCACGAAGATCACCATGCTCACGCAGATGAACGAGTCGGCGATGTTGTAGATCGCGGGCATCATCCACGGCGTCGAGATGAAGTCCACCACGTGGCCGCGACCGAAGCCGGGCTCACGGAAGAGCCGGTCGAGCAGGTTCCCGAGCGCGCCGCCGAGCAGCATGCCGAGCACGAGTGCCCACCACATCGACCGGATCCGTCGGGCGAAGACGATGATCGCGACGACCACGGCGGTGGACACGATGGAGAACACCCACGTCATGTTCACCGCGAACGAGAACGCCGCGCCGGGGTTCCGCACGTACAGCAGCTGCAGTGCGTTGCCGAGCACGGGCACGACGGTGCCGTACGGCAGGTGGGCGACGACGAGCGCCTTCACGCCCTGGTCGAGCGCCACCACGACGACAGCGGCGAAGGCCAGTGCCGCGATCGCGCGGACACTGACCTTCGCTCGTGATGCTGGTCGCGACAACGTCAGTTG
>Ga0153989_1000048_pt1 | contig 30381 bp, 31 predicted proteins | sample TSNC073MetaG_FD_104701 | JGI IMG/M metagenome (GOLD analysis project Ga0153989, IMG submission 104701) | Attine ant fungus gardens microbial communities from North Carolina, USA - TSNC073 MetaG | ecosystem: Host-associated > Fungi > Mycelium > Unclassified | place: USA: North Carolina, Jones... | reverse complement strand
CGCCCACCATCCAGGAAGGAACACGAATTGGCGCTCGACACCGCATGGGCCATCGACTGGGTCCGACGCACCGCCGCGACGATCGACGAGCACCGGGCCGAGCTCGTCACGCTCGACCGGGAGATCGGCGACGGGGACCACGGTGAGAACCTCGACCGGGGCTTCCGGGCCGTGCTCGAGGCCGTCGACGCCGGTTCGTTCGACACCCCCGGCGCCGTGCTCAAGGTCGTCGCGACGAAGCTCATCTCCACGGTCGGCGGCGCCGCCGGTCCGCTCTTCGGGACGGCCTACCTGAAGGCCGCCCAGGCGGCCGGCGACGCCACCGAGCTCGACGCCGACACCCTCGTCGCGGTCCTCACCGCGGCGCGGGACGGCATCGTGTCGCGCGGCAAGGCGTCCGTGGGCGAGAAGACCATGGTCGACGCGTGGTCGCCCGCGGTCGACGCCGCCGCCGCAGCGGCAGCCGCCGGCGACAGCCCCGAGCAGGTGCTCGCCGCGGCCGCCGACGCAGCCGTGACCGGTGCGGAGTCGACCGACCCGCTCGTCGCCCGCAAGGGACGCGCGAGCTACCTCGGCGAGCGGGCCGTCGGACACCGCGACCCCGGCGCGCAGTCCACCGTCTACGTCCTCCGCGCCGCCGTGGACGCAGCGTGACCGTCGGCGTCCTGATCGTCTCGCACAGCGCGGCGATCGCGACGGGCACCGTGGAGCTCGCCCGACAGATGGCGGCCGACGTGCCCCTCGTGGCCGCCGGCGGCACGGACGACGGCGGCATCGGCACCTCGTTCGAGGCGATCACCGCCGGCATCGAGGAACTCTCCGGCGCGGACGCCGTCGTCGTCCTGTGCGACCTCGGCTCCGCGTACCTGACGACCGACACGGCGCTCGACTTCCTCGACGAGGACGTCCGCGCGCGGGTGCACGTCTCGCAGGCGCCGCTCGTGGAGGGCGCGGTCGCCGCGGCGGTCGCCGCCCAGACCGGCGGCGACGTCGACGCGGTGCTGGCCGCTGCCGCGTCTGCCGTGACCTCCGAGACGGACGCGGGTCGTTCCTCCACTCCGTCCGGTGACCAGCCTGGAGGCGCGGTGCCGGCTGACGGGGCCGGCCCGGCCACCGACGCGGCCGCGTCCGAGCACGTCGAGTTGGTGAACGAGAGCGGGCTGCACGCCCGCCCCGCCGCCGAGTTCGTGAAGACGGCCGCGAAGTACGAGGCGGGCATCCGGGTGAACGGCGTGGACGCGAAGAGCCTGCTCGCGATCATGGCGCTCGCGCTGCCGAAGGGTGCCGCCGTGACGATCGAGGCGACGGGCCCGGACGCGCAGGACGCGGTCGACGCGCTCGTGGCGCTCGTGCGGTCCGGCTTCGGCGAGTGACGGCGGCCGCCCCGAGACTCGGGTGACGCGACGGGACTCGCGCCCCTGAGCGCGAGGGTCGTCGCTGGACCCGAGTCCCGGGGCCGGTGCCGCGTCAGGCGATCGAGACGGTGACGGCGAGGTCGAGGTCCGACGGGCCGCCGGTGACACCGGCATCGGCGAGCAGGGTGGCGCCGAACACGGCGCTCCAGAACGTCCGGGCGTCCCGGGCGACCCCGCTCCCGCTCGTCCAGCCCTGCTCGGCGACGACGCGCTCGAGGTAGCGCTCGGACTGCCGGAACAGCACGGCCAGCAGCAGGCGGACCCGTTCGCGCTGCGCCGTGTCCTCGCCGGCGGTCGCGAGCGCGCGGACGACGAGCGGCGTCGACGGTATCGCGAGGGCGGTCCGCGCGAGGACCTGACGGAACGCCTCCGCGGTCGTCGCCCGGCGGCCGGCGGCCTGCAGTCGGGTGGTGTCACGGAGGAAGAGCGCGAAGGCGGCATCGAGGACGAGGCGGTCCTTCGAGCCGAAGTGGTGCGTGATCTGGTTCGGGTAGACCCCGGCCGCCCGGGCGATCGCACTCACGGTGACGGAGCGGTCCTGCGCGGTGCTCAGCAGGCCGGCGGTCGCCGCGAGGATGCGTGCGCGCGTCGCCGCGCCGCGCGGGGTGCCCGGACCGTCGGTCGTGGTTGCCATCCCGCAATTGTACGTGGTACAACTCAACTTGTTCAACGTACAAGAGGAGTTCCCGTGGACATCTCCATCACCGGCTACGGCGCCGTCTCACCCTTCGGCCACGGCGTCGACGTCCTCTGGGACGCACTCGTCGCCGGGCGGTCCGGCGTGCGCGGCCTCGACCGCAGCGGTTCGCTCTGGGAGCAGGTGCCGATCCGCATCGGCGCCGACGCCGCACTCGACGCCGACGGCGCGCTCGGCCGGGTCCGCGCCAACCGCCTCGACCGCAGTCAGCAGCTGGCACTCGTCGCGGCCGAGGAGGCATGGGCGGACGCCGGCGCCCCGGACGTCGAAGGCGACCGGCTCGCCGTGGTCGTCGGCACCGGCATCGGGGGAGTGGAGACGTTGCTCGACGCCCACGACGTGCTCGGCGCCTCTGGTGCACGTCGCGTGTCGCCACGGACCGTCCCGATGCTCATGGCGAACGGCGCCGCCGCCCAGATCAGCATCGCCCACGGCGCCCGTGCCGGGGCGTACACCACCGTGTCGGCGTGCGCGTCCGGCGCCGAGGCGATCGCGATGGCCGCGCGGTTGATCGTCACCGGGGAGGCGGACGTCGTCATCGCCGGCGGCACCGAGGCCGCGGTCACGCCGGTCACCATGGCGTCGTTCGCGCAGTCCCAGGCGCTGGCGAAGCCCGGCGACGACGACCCCGCGACGCTCTCCCGGCCGTTCGACGTGTCCCGTCGGGGCTTCGTGCTCGGCGAGGGAGCCGGGTTCGTCGTGCTCGAGCGGGCCGCGCACGCCCGGGCCCGCGGCCGCCGGGTGCACGGGGTCCTCGCCGGGTGGGGGATCACGTCCGACGCCTTCCACATCACGGCGCCGTTGGCCGACGGCAGCGAGCAGGAGCGGGCCATGACAGCCGCGATCCGGATGGCCGGCCTCACCGGAGCGGACATCGACCACGTCAACGCGCACGCGACGAGCACGCCCGTGGGTGACGTCGGCGAGGCGGCGGCCATCGCCCGCGCCGTCGGCACCGGAGCGGTCGTGACCGCGCCGAAGAGTGCGATCGGGCACATGTTCGGAGCGGCCGGAGCGGTGGAGTCGATCCTCGCGATCCGGGCGGTCGAGACGGGGATCGTGCCGCCGACGCTGAACCTCGAGCAGCTCGACCCGGCGGTCGAACTCGACGTCGTGTCCGGGCCCGCACGCACGACGCCGGTCCGGGCAGCGCTGAACAACTCGTTCGGGTTCGGTGGGCAGAACGCGTCGCTGGTCGTCACCGCGGCCTGAGGTCCGCCGTCCGGGAACACTGCCGCGCCCTCCGCGTTGTACCCATTGGTACCCCCAGGGGGTATGAGCGACGACGGCATCAGCAGAACGGGACCGGAACAGCATGGACACGCACGAGCACCACCAGACGACGACGTGGTCGACGGCAGCGCGGGCGACGCTGCACTGCCTGACCGGATGCGCGATCGGCGAGGTCCTCGGAATGGTGATCGGAACCGCGGCGGGCTTCCACAACGCCGGCACGATCGTGCTGTCGATCGCCCTCGCGTTCCTCTTCGGCTACGCCCTCACCATGCGGGGCGTCATGCGGTCCGGGCTCGCCCTGGGGGCGGCGTTCACGGTCGCCCTCGCGGCCGACACGGTCTCGATCGCCGTCATGGAGGTCATCGACAACACGGTCGTCGCCGCGATCCCGGGAGCGCTCGACGCCGAGCTCGACCAGTGGCTGTTCTGGGGCTCGCTCGCGCTGTCGCTCGCACTCGCGTTAGTGGTCACGACCCCGGTCAACAAGTGGATGATCAGCCGCGGCCGTGGGCACGCCGTCGTGCACGGTCACCACTGACCGGCGGCGCCGGCTCTCCGGCCCCGGGTCAGCGTCGCAGGGTCTCCGAGGGCAGCTCGCCGAAGCGCCCGGCGTACGCGGACGCGAACCTACTGACGTGCAGGAACCCCCAACGGGCAGCGACCTCGGTGACCGTGCGGTCGTCCGGGTCGGCCGCGAGGAGGTCCTCGCGCGCCCGTTCCAGCCGGAGCTTCCGCAGGTAGGCCATCGGTGTGGTGTCCAGGGTGCGGCGGAAGCCCTCCTGGAGGCTCCGGACACTCGTGAACACCGCGGATGCGAGTGCTCCGACCGTCCACGCGCGCGCCGGGTCGTCGCGGAGGAGCTCGACCGCGCGGGTCACCGCGCGCGGACCGGATCCACCCCGAGGGGCATCGAGTGCCGCCGAGTGGTTGTGCGGCTGCCCGAGCAGGAGCCCGTGCAGGAACACCTGCTCGAGGCTGCGGACCGCCAGCGGGTGGGCGAGCGGACCACCCGTGTGCCGGGACGCCTCGTCCACGAGGCGGAGCGCCTGCGACACGGCCCGCCCACCGGTGGTCGCGAGCTCGAACGCCGCGTCGAACTCGACGGGCTCCGACACCGGCGCGTCGAGCAGCAGTTCCAGCTCGGTCTGCAGCTCGCTGCGGGGGATCATGACGGAGACCTGGGCGAACCGGTCGCCACAGTCGAGTTCGACCTACCGGCCGGGCATGAACACCCCCGCGGTCTGCTCGGTGCCGCGCAGCGGCGGGCCGCCCTCGGCACGTGCGGTCATCTCCGACCGGACGGGGATGTCCAGGTGGTAGTCGACGGGCTCCGCGGTACGGATCCGGACGGCCTCGCGGAAGCGCATGTAGCCGAACGTGATGCGCCCGAGCCGGAGCGCGTTCAGGTGCATCCGGACGTCCGCCGTCCCGTCCGTCGGGTCGATCCGGAGCGGGAGGAACACCTCGCTGAGCATCGAGGCCGCTTCGTCCACGGACGTGCTCGTCGCGACCGGGTGCGCCGCGAACATCCCCGCTGAGCCCTCGGTCATGGCGCGACTCTACCCGCCGGGGACACGTCACCGGACCACGGCACCGCCCGCGTGCACGGTGCCGCGCACATCGACGGTGACACCGCGCTCGGCGGATGTCGTACGGGCGGACCGCTGCCTACCGTCGAACGCGACCGGCACGTCCCCCTTCGTGCCGGTGCGGGAGCGGTGGCCTTTCCCTTCGGGTGGGGAAGGCCACCGCGTCGTCGGTTCGAGGACAGGAGCAGCACATGGGTCGACCGGAGCGCGAGGGAGCGGAGCACGCGGAGGTGTTCGTGCTGACACGGTCCGCCGAGTGGCTCCGCGTCCGGTGCGACTGCCCGGCGACGGCCGACCACCCGTTCGAGCGGCCGCTGGCCGTGCGTGCCGAGGTCAGCGCGGGGTGAGCTCCTGCAGCCCGGTGACCCGGAGCAGGTCGAGCTTCGCGGCGTCCTCGGTCCCCGGGACGGCCGTGTAGACGACGATCCGGAGGTCGCCGCCGGGGACGGTGAGGACGTCGCAGTCGATCTCGATCGTGCCGACGGGCGAGTGCACGCGCTTCCGGCTGGCCCGGTGCTCGGCGACGCGGCCGGTGTCCCAACGCCGTTCGAACTCGGGCGACTCCCGGCGGAGCCGCGCCACGAGCTCGGCGAGGTCGCGGTCGGCCGGGTAGCGCCCGATCGCGGCCCGGAGGTCCGCGGCGAGGTCGCTGGAGAACTCCTCCTGGTGCTCGGCGTCCCACTCGACCTCGTCGTGGCCGTGCATGAAGTGCCGCCACACCAGGTTCCGGTCGATGCCGCGGTACCGGGAGGGGTCGCCGGACAGCGCTGCCCAGAGGTCGTTCCAGAGCACGATGTCGTGCGCGGCGGTGAAGACGGCGAGCGGCACGTCGCCGAGGCGGTCGACGATGCGCTGCACCCCCGGGGTGACGTGCCGGGGAACCATCCGGCGGGACGGCGGGGAGGACCCGGCGACACGGCAGAGGTGGTCGCGTTCCTCCTCGGTGAGGCGGAGGGCGGTCGCGAGCGCGCCGAGCAGCTGCGGCGACGGGTTCGTCGCGCGGCCCTGCTCGAGGCGGACGACGTAGTCGACGCTCACCCCGGCGAGTGCCGCGAGCTCCTCGCGGCGGAGACCCGGGGTGCGCCGACCGGGCCCCGCCGGCAGGCCGACCTCCTCCGGTCGCACCCGGTCGCGCCAGGAACGCAGCACACTCGCGAACTCGCTCATGTCCACCATCCTGGCCCCGCGCCTCCCGGCCTCCCTGGTACTCGTGGTCCCACTGTCGAGCGGTGCCTGGGGGACGCGGCCACGACGGCGGAGGCTGGGGGCATGACAACGACACTCATCACCGGAGCCAACCGCAGTCTCGGCCTCGAGACCGTCCGACGCCTCGTCGAGGCGGGCCACACCGTGTACGCCGGCATGCGCGACCCGTCGCGCGGCGACGACGCACGCGCCCTCGGCGCACACGTCGTCCAGCTGGACGTCACCGACCAGTCCTCGGTCGAGCGTGCGATCGCCGACCTGCCCGGACTCGACGTGCTCGTGAACAACGCGGGCATCCTCGGGACGTCGTTCGGGGTCGACGACCTCGACGCCGCGGCGATGGCGTCGGTGCTCGACACGAACGTCACCGGGATCGTGCGGGTGACGCAGGCCGCGCTGCCGCTGCTGCGGGAGTCGGCGAACCCGGTGATCGTGAACGTGGCGTCCGGCGTCGGCTTCCCGCGCTGGCTGACGACGCCCGGCCGGGACGAGTACCCGGTGCCGGCGGTGCCGTACGCGGCGTCGAAGGCCGCGGTCATCGCGCTCACCGTGCAGTACGCGAAGCTCCTGCCGGGGTTCCGGGTGAACGCGAGCGACCCCGGGTACACGGCGACGGAGTTCAACGGCTTCGGCGGACACCAGACGGTCACGGAGGGCACGGACGCCACGGTCGCCCTCGCGACGCTCGGTGCGGACGGCCCGACAGGCGAGTTCCACGACCGGGAGGGGCGCGTCGCGTACTGACGGGGCGCCGCGTCGCGTCGTCGGACCGGGACGGCCTGGAGGCGCGGATCACCTCCGACGGGCGGGGAGACCGTGGGCGTCGGCGGTGTAGAGCGCGAACCGCTTCAACCGGAGCGGCTCGATCGCCTCGATCGCCCCGCGCACGAGTGCCGCACCGACTCCGCGACCGCGGGAGCCGGGGTCCACGAAGACGTCGGCGAGCCAGCCGAACGTCACCCCGTCGGTGATGACCCGGGCGTACCCGAGCTGCTGTCCCGTCGCCCCGTCGTAGACGCCGAAGTTCCGGGAACCGGCGACGATCGCCCGCTGGGTGGCGAGGTCACGACCCCGCGCCCCGTACGACTCCTCGCTCAGCCAGCGGTGGACACGGGTGACGTCGAGGTCGTCGGGATCGTCGGAGAAGCGGAGGTCCATGCAGCCAGTGAAGCGCCGGGGGGGCGCGACCGGCACAACGGCCGATCCGTCCTCGGTGGCCCGTGACCGGGTCAGGCCGCGTGGCGTCCGGCCCGCACCCGACCGTCGCGGAGCTCGACGACCCGGTCGGCGAGCGCGATCACGAGGGGGTCGTGCGTCGCCACGACGGTCGCGACGCCGCGCTCCCGGGTGAGCGCGACCACGAGTTCCATCACCTGCGCCGCGGTCTCGCTGTCGAGCTGCCCGGTCGGCTCGTCCGCGATGAGCACGCGGCGGGGCAGGACGAGGGCCCGGGCGATGGCGACCCGCTGCTGCTGGCCGCCGGAGAGCTGCCCGGGCCGCTGCCGTGCGTGTCCGTCGAGCCCGACGGACGACAGCGCCGATGCGACCCGGTCGTCGCGCTCGGCTCCGGGGCGGCGGGCGACGCGGAGGGGGAGTTCGACGTTCTCGGCGGCGGTCAGGGTCGGGAGCAGCCCGAAGTCCTGGTGCACGAACCCGACGACGTCGCGGCGGAGCGTCACGAGGGCGTCCTCGGACGCTGCCGACACGTCGACGTCACCGATCCGCACCGTGCCCGAGCTGGGCCGGTCGAGCCCACCGAGCAGGCGGAGGAGCGTCGACTTGCCCGCTCCCGAGCGCCCCCGGACCACGAGGAGTTCTCCGGGGCGCACGGCCAGCGAGACGTCCTCGCAGCCGGTCACCTCGGCGTGACCGTCCCGGTACCGCCGGGTCAGGCGGTCCGCGGTGAGGGCTGCGTCAGGCATCGTCGTGCTCCGTCCGGTCGTCCGTCGTCGGCTGCTCGTGGTCGCCGCGGTACACCCCGACGTGGTCGGACCGGAGCGCGAGCCGCACCCGGTCCTGCAGCCCGAGCCGGTCGACGTACTCGCGGGGGAGCTGGAGGCGTCCGGCCCGGTCGACGAGCGCGTACTCGCGTGCGTCGCCGGTCGTCCCCACCGTGGAGCGGAGCGTCTCGGTGGCGGTCCGGCCGTCCCGGATGCGCACGGTCCGGCCGACGTGGTCGGACACGGTGGCGTCGTGCGTGACGATGAGCGTCGTCGTCCCGGTCTCCCGGTTCACCGTGCGGAGGGTCTCGAGCAGTCGGGCGCTCGTCGCCTCGTCGAGCTCGCCGGTCGGTTCGTCGGCGAGGAGCACGGCGGGGTCGTTGGCGAGGCCGACGGCGACCGCTGCGCGCTGCCGCTGGCCGCCGGACACGTCGCCCGGGCGTCGGTCGAGGACGTCGCCGAGCTCGAGGAGGTCGACGAGTTCCCCGAGCCTGGTGGCCCGGTCCGGTGACCGCCCGAGCTGCATGGCGAGCAGCACGTTGTCCGCGATGGTCAGGTACGGCACGAGGTTCCGCTCGGTCTGCTGCCACACGAAGCCGACGACGCGCCGGTGGTAGTGCAGGCGCGTCCGGCGGTTCATCGCGGTCAGGTCCACCCCGGCGACCGTGGCCGATCCGGCGGTGGGGCGGTCGAGTGCGGAGAGGATGCCGAGCAGCGTCGACTTCCCGGACCCGGACGCGCCGACGAGTGCGACGAGCTCACCGCTCGCCACGTCGAGGTCGAGTCCCTGCAGGGCCTGCACCTCGACGTCGTCCGCGGTGAAGATGCGCACGAGTTCGCGGCAGCGGATGGACCGGTCACGTCCGGACACGTTCGGCACGTCGGTCATGGAGCACTCCTGTCGTCGACGAGGGCCGACCGTCGCCGGTCGGAGAGGACGGCGACGACCGTGGCCACCGTCGCTGCGAGCCCGAACGCCACCGCGGTCAGCACGACCGTCAGCGGATCCGCGGCGACCCCGGCGGATCCCGGGATGATCGCCGGCGCGACGACCAGTGCGGACACCAGTCCCGCCACCGACCCACCGAGCACGCCGAGCACGCAGCGGGGCACGAGCTCCCACACGGTGACGGCGGTCCGTTCGCGCCCGGACAGCCCGAAGGTGCGCAGCAGGGCGCCGTGTCGTCGACGCTCGGGGGCCGCGGCGACGACCGTGATCACGACCGCCGCCGCGGTGAGCAGCGCGGCGAGGACGAGTCCGCCGACGACGAGGGCCGAGGACCCCGCGACCAGGACACTGGTGTCGAGTCCCGTCGTGTCACCGCTCGTCCGCGCCGTCGCCGAGCGCAGCGCCTCCAGCAGCACCGCGGCGAGCACACCCGTCCCCGTCGCGAGCACCACCGCACCGAGCACCCAGGCGGGGGCCGCACCACCGCGGGCGTCCTCCGCCGTCCCGAGGAAGGCGGCGGCGCTCCGGTCCCGCACGAGTCGGGAGGACCAGCGGACGATCGCCGGACGGACCCGGAGCAGGACCACGACGACCGTCGCGGCCACGAGCAGCGGCGCCACGACGACGAGCGGGTCGCCGGCCGGCTGCGTCGTACCCACCGGAGTGCTGACCGGAGTGCCGTCGGGCTCCGTCGACGCGGCGTTCCGCAGCACCGCGGTCACGGCGGCCACCGCCCCTGCGACCACGAGCGTCTCGAGCACCCAGCGGAAGGGGGCGATCCGGACGCCCCGGTCGTGCAGGGCCTCCGCGACCGCGACGACCGCCGTGACCCCTGGGGGCAGGACGAGTCCGACCACCGCCGCGGCGATCCCCGTCGACCACGGTGCGCCCGGCAGCAGGACCACGGCCGCGAGCCACCCGAGCAGCGCGCCCGGAACCGTGGCGATGCCGGTCTCGAGGACGGCCCGCAGCACCGTCGACCGTGTGCCCGCTCCCCGGGCTCGCAGCAGTGCGCGGTCGCGCCGACGACGGGTGACGACCACCGAGGTGGCGAGCACCACGACGAGCAGGGCGGCGCCGAGCGGTCCGGCGGCGGACACCGCGAGGAGCTGGCCCGAGGCCGAGGCGCGCTGGTCGGCGAGGGCGACCAGGCGGGGGAGGAACGAACCGAACCGCAGCACCCTGGCGTCGCCGTCCGCGGTCGTCACGACCGGCGGACCCGCGAGCAACCGGTCGAACCCGGCCGTGACCGCCGGCAACGAGGCCGTCGAGATCGCGGACGGGTCGAGTCGGTACCACGCGGACACGTCGAAGCCACCGAGCTGCGGCCCGAGTTCCGGCCAGGTGCTCGCGTCGACGAAGACGATCCCGTGCCGGGTCGGCGTCTGGTCGGTCGAGTACGTCACCGACGTCCTGGTCCGGCCCGGGTCCAGGGCCCAGAAGTCCGATCCGTCGGCCTTCGGGGACACGAGGCCGACGAGGCGCACCGTCACCGGGTCGCCGGCCTGCGCGAGCTGCTGTTCCTCGCCGACCTCCCACCGCATCTCCCGCGCGGTCCGCGGAGTGGTGACGACCTCGACGGCGCTCGCGATGCCGGTCGCCGGTGCCGGCCAGTGCCCCGCCACCAACCGCGATTCGTCGCGCAGCCCCGAGAAGGCGTCGATGCGGTAGCCCGTCGCGATCGGGAGCCCGTCGGGCAGCCCGCTCGCGGAGAACTCCCGGATCCCCGAGGCAGGTGGCGGACCGTACGAGATGCCCCCGGCACGCGCGGCGACGTGGCCGTCGTCGAGGACTGCGCGCAGGCCGGGTCGCATGTCGGCGTGCGCGGTCCGGAGTCGGTCCGGTAGTGCCTGCCAGACCTGTCGGAAGAAGTCCTCCGGATCGGTGACGGTCGCATCGGGGGCCAGCGACACGCTGGCCACGGGGTCCCGGTACGCCGGCGACGCGCTCGCGACGGTCCGGCTCAGGTCGTCGTCCAGGAGGCCCGTCACGAGCCTCGGGACACCGACCGCTGCGAGCGTGGTCACCAGCACGAGCAGGGCGAGCGCCAGCAGGGCGCCGCCCTGGTCGACGACCGACCGTCGGACGAGACGCACCCGCTGGGGTGCGGCGCGTGGTGGACGGGTGCCCGACGGGGCGCGACCGACGTTGCGGGCGCTCACCGTGCCTCCAGTCCGGTCCGCGGTGCGGCGCGACGGACCGCAGCCGCGTGGACGAGGGTCACGACGAGCCCGGCGACCACCACCACGGACACGACCGTGACGGCGACCCACCAGGTCGGGACCAGCGGCACGCCGAGGCCGGCCGGCGCCCGTGGCACGCTCGCGCGGACCGCGGCCGCGCCGAGGAGCGCTGCCGCAGCGGTGCCGGCCACGATGCCGACGACCGCTCCGAAGCCGCTGGTGAGTGCCGGACCGACGGCGCGGATCCGGGCCTGCTGGGACGCCGTGACGCCGCTGAGTCGGAGGCCGAGCGCTTCCTCGCGACGGTCGCGGGCCACGGCGGCGGCGGTGGCGGTGAGCACGAGCACCGCGCAGAAGAGCGCGGCGGCGGTCCCGGCGAGGAGCGCGAGGACGACGAGCCGGGCGAACCCCGCCTCGAGGCCGGTCGAGGGTCCGGAGAGCGTCGCACCGGGGAGCACGGTGGTGAGTGCGGCGCGCGATCCGTCGTCCGCCGCCCACACCTCGCGGATGCGCTGGGGTCGCTGCGATGCGGCGAGGACGGCCTGGTCGAGGGTCGGCAGGTCGGCGAGGTACGCTGCCCCGCCGTCGGTCCCCGGGACGGTCGGCGCCGTCCCGACGACCCGCGCGCGGAAGCTCGACCAGTCGCCGTTGACCGCGAGCGTGTCACCGACCGAGGAGCCGGTCGCGGTGCTGGCCAGGACGGGGACGACACGGTCCCCCGAGGGCATGAGTCGGACGCCGACCGTGCTGCCGGGCTGTGCCGCGAGTGCGAGGCTCGCCGCCCCGACCCCGATGCCGGCGTCCGTCCCACCGGCGTCCGCGTCGCCACGCAGTCCGGAGGCGTCGTACGCGTCCGCCGCGGGCGTCCACCGGTGCTCGGGCAGGGCGACGGTGCGGCCGGCGACGGTGAGGGACCGGACGTCAGCCCGGACGTCGTCGAGGTCCGCGTCGCCGCGGAACCGGAGGTCGAGGGCCGCGAGCCGCCAGGGACCTCCCGCAGGGAGCGTCCCGGCCAACCGTGCGTCCGCGCTGCCGCCGATCCGCAGGTCGTGCGACGTGGTGCTCACCGGCACGACGTCTCCGACCTCGTCGACGAGCCAGGCGACCGCCTGCAGGGCGACGTCGGAGTCGGTCGTCGGCGACTCCGTGGTCGACCCGTCCGGAGCGACCTCGACCGTGGTCGCCGAGGCGACCGACGTCCGGACGCCGAGGACGAGCGGTTGACCGCCCGTCGTCGACGACCTCCCGAGGGCGATGCCGGGCGCGTCGGAGCGCAGCCCGCGCACGGCTCGGGTCGCGTCGAAGGTCTGCGCGGCGACCGGGAGCATCGCCGGGAGCGCCCGGGTGTCGAGCCCGATCACCTGCACGGACTGCACGGACTGTGCGGCATCACCGGGCGTGCCGGTGATGCGCAGCACCGGGCGCACACCCTCGGCGACGGCATCGTCGTCACGGACACCCACCGGCAGCAGGTCGGACGGACCGTTCAGCGGCAGCGCGCCACCGACGTCGGCCCGGAGTGCCGCGCCCTGCTCCACACGCCCGCTGTCCTGCAGGAACGAGCGCGTCGACGTGTCCACCGTCGCCGTGAAGACGCCCGAGGCGACCGCGAGCACGAGGAGTGCCGCCGGCACGAACAGTCGGCGTCCGTCGCGCGCCGCCAACCGGAGCCCGAGCGGGCGGACCAGGCCGGGACGACGTGCGGACGCCCGCGCGAGGAGGGCGAGCACGGGGGAGAGGACGAGGGCCCCGGCGACACCGAGCGCCGTCAGGAGCGTGGCGGGCGCGATCACCGCCAGCGGATCGCCGGAGGTCGCGGCAGCGGTGTCGCGGTACCGCCACACGGCGACCGCGGCCAGGGCCACGAGGAGCACCACCACGGCGCTGTCCCGGACGACGGCGCCGCGCGTGGCGTGCGGGACGCCGGAAGCCCCGGCTGCCCGGGCGGCGGACACGGTCGCGCCGACCAGGGCACCGACGACGAGGAGCGTCACCCCGCTGCCGGCGACGGCGGCGATCACAGCGGTCGTCGCGGTGCCCGGTGTTCCCCAGTGCGCCCCGGCGACGGTGGAGCCGACCGCGCTGCCCACCGCAGCGCCGACCGCGCCCACGACCAGCGCCTCGACGCCCCCCGCGCCCACGAGCAACGCCTCCGAGGCGCCACGCGCCCGGAGCAGGCGGTCCTCCACCGCCCGCGCGCCCGAGAGGAGTCGACCGGCGAGCAGGAGGGCGACGGCGCCCGCGACGACGACGACCGACACCGGGACCGGCGCCGCCGCACGGACGGCCGACACCGCGGCGACGAGCACCGCCGTGTTCTCGCGGACGGTGCCGGCGCGGCGGGTCGACGTGCCACCGTCGTCGGCGAACCGCTGGGCCGCGGCGGCCGGCAGCGCCCCGAGACCCGCACGCAGGCCGTCGAGGTCAGCGGCGGTGATCCGGTCCGGATCGGGACCGAGCGTCCAGGTGGTCGTGTCACCGGACACCGAGCGGTCGACGCGCACCGGGACGCCGGAGAACGACTGCCGTACGAGCTGCCGGAACGCACGGTCCTGCACCGACGGATCGCCAGAGGCCTCGATCGCGAGCGTCCGACCCCCAGCGGGCAGGTCACGGAGCGCGGCGCGGAGCTCCGTCGTGGGAGCCTGGAGCACGAGGGTCAGCGCGGTGCCGGCGACGCCCGCGAGGACAGCGGCGATGACCGCCACGACCGCGAGCAGGCCGGCACGCCTCCGGGAACGGAGCAGCCAGGGGCGGAGCACCACGGCCATGCGTCCCCTCCTGCGGTCGTTGCGTCCGACAACTGTAGCCAGCGTCCCGCGCCCGGTACGGCGCTGCTGCACGGCGCGTCGCAGGGCGTCCGTCGGGAAGGCGCGCGCCGCCTGCGGTGTCTCGCGGAGGAGCGGTGCGGGCTCGTCTGCGACGATGGTCGGATGCGCGCCGTCCAGTACGACTCCTTCGGTTCCACCCCCGCCGTCATCGACGTGCCGGACCCCGAGGCACCCGCCGACGGCGTGGTCGTCCGGGTCGCCGCGACGGGGGTGTGCCGGAGCGACTGGCACGCGTGGAAGGGCCACGACGACTCGGTCGTGCTGCCGCACGTCCCCGGGCACGAGTTCGCCGGCGTCGTGGCGGCCGTCGGGTCGGGCGTGACGCGGTTCGCCGTGGGGGACCGGGTCACCGCACCGTTCGTCTTCGCGTGCGGCCGGTGCGAGCAGTGTCTCGACGGCGCCACCCAGGTGTGCACGAACCAGCAGCAGCCGGGCTTCACCCTCCCCGGCTCCTACGCCGAAGCAGTCGTCGTGCCGCACGCCGAGGTCAACCTGGTGGCGCTGCCCGACGCCGTCGGGTTCGCCGAGGCCGCCGGGCTCGGCTGCCGCTTCGGGACCGCGTACCACGCCCTGCACGCGCGCGGACGGGTCGCGGCAGGGGAGTGGGTCGTGGTCTACGGCTGCGGCGGCGTCGGACTGTCGACGGTCCTCGTGGCGGTGGCGGCCGGTGCGCACGTCGTCGCCGTGGACGTCTCGGCCGCCGCGCTCGACCGCGCGGCAGCACTCGGCGCGGACGTCGTCCCGATGGACGCGGACACCGTCGACCGCGTGCGGTCCATGACCGGCGGCGGCGCGCACGTCTCGGTCGACGCGTTCGGCAGCCGGGCGACCTCGGTCGCCGCGGTCGCCTCGCTGCGGCCACGGGGTCGGCACGTGCAGGTGGGCCTGCTGCTCGATGAGGAAGCCGCTCCGGCGATCCCGATGGGCCGGGTGATCGGCGAGGAGATCGAACTGCTCGGGAGCCACGGGATCTCCGTGGGGGAGTACGCCGCGATGCTCGACGACGTGGTCGCCGGCCGACTGCGGCCCGCCGACTCGATCGGCCGGACGATCGGGTTCGACGACCTGCCCGCAGCGTTGGTCGCGATGGACGGGCCGGCGAGCAGCTCGGGGATGACGGTCGCGGTCTTCTGAGGTAAACTCCTCTTCTCAGGTGGAGTCAGTTCTTCGGGCGGTACACGTCGGCCCTGGCGCCGCCCGCGAACACCGTGGAACGCACCAGGGTCAGGTCGAGCTCGTCCGACAGCCCGTCGAAGATGCCGTTCCCGGCACCGAGCGCCACCGGGAGCACCACGAGCCGGAACTCGTCCACCAGGCCGGACCGGACGAGGCTCCGGCAGAAGTCGGTGCCACCCTGAGCGAGCACGTCCCCGCCGTCCTCGGCACGCAGGCGGTCGACGTCCGCAGCGAGACCGCCGCTCGCCACCCGGGCACCGGCCCACGATGTCTGACGTCGCCGCGATCCCAGCCGAGTACGCCGCAACACTCGACGCGCTCAAGACCCGGGTTCGGGCGGCACGATTCACGGCGCAGCGCCGCGTCAACACTGAACTCGTCCGCCTGTACTGGCAGATCGGCACCACGATCCTGGACCGTCAACAGAGCGCCGGATGGGGCAGTGACCTCGTCGGCCGGCTCGCGACGGACCTTCGGACCGCGTTCCCGGAGATGAAGGGCTTCTCCCGCCGCAACCTGTTCTACATGCGCGGGTTCGCCGCCGCGCGGACTGGCGAGGAAGTTGTGCAACAACCTGTTGCACAACTCCCGTGGGGGCACATCACCGTCCTCCTGAATCGACTCAACGAACAAGAACGCCGCGACTGGTATGCAGCGCAAGCGCTCGAGCACGGCTGGTCCCGGAACGTCCTCGAGCACTACATCGCAACGAACGCCCATGAGCGATTCACGTCCGCCCTGACGAACTGTGACCGAGTGCTCGAGCGGACTGACTCCGACCTCGCACAGCAGATCACCCGCGACCCGTACGTCCTGGGCTTCCTCGCCCTCGACGCCGATGCCACCGAACGTCAGCTCGAGCAGCGCCTGGTCAATCGCATCATCGACACCCTCCGTGAGCTCGGCACCGGCTTCGCGTTCGTCGGCCGATAGGTGCACTTCGACGTCGGCGGCAACGACTTCTACGTCGACCTGCTGTTCTTCCACGTCGAACAGCTCCGCTACGTCGTCATCGAGCTCAAGAGCGGAAAGTTCAAGCCCGGGCACCTCGGCCAAAACTCGTTTTACGTCACCCTCGTCGACGACCAGCTCCGCCGAGAACAGCACGCCGACACCGTTGGCCTGCTCCTCGTCGCAGACAAGAATGACCCCGTCGTCCGATACGCCCTCAGCGGGCACGACAGCCCCGTCGGCGTCGCGCGCTACGACCTGCTTCCGCCTTCGCTCCGTGCAGCGTTGCCGTCTGAAGATGCCCTCGCGGACGTGCTCTCCGAGCCCGAGTGACGCCGTGCTGACCGATGCCGACGCGGCTTCCGTGACGCGGTGTGCGGCGGGTAGCCTTCGGGTGATTTCCGGGGGATTGGTGTGTCAGCTTCGCCGTGCGCTCGCTTGTTTCGCCGCGGCGTCGTAGTTACAGATCGCGCTCACGAGGTGCGCTATGGCGAGCATCGCGTTCAGCTTCGAGAACTGCCGTCGCGCAGTGGGGAAGTGCACGCTGCCATGCCGGTTGAAGCTCGTGGGTACCGGCCCTGCGCCGATCGATTGCATAACGGTTCGTAGCTGACCGACGAAGAAGAACGACCGGAACAGCTTCGGACTCGCCTGACGCGCATCCACGATGGCGGACCACATCGGTGTGTGGAACTTCTTCACTAGGGACTCGAGGTTCACCGCTGCCCATGTCTGCGCCATCTGATGATGACCGTCGCGATACCCCGCCACGGCAAGCCGAGCATTCTCGACGAAGGGCAGGACCTCCGTCGCTGTGATCGCCTCGAGCAGCGCTTCGCAGTCGCTTACGATCCGCTCTCGTCGACGACTGAGGATGCGACGGCGCTCCTGAGCGGTGGCAACGGCGGCAAGCGCGTTGACGGTCGAACTCTCTAGCACGTATGCCAGGGGGAGCCCTTCGAGCATCCACGTCTCGTAAACCTCGGGGTCGTAGAAAACACTCTCCGGGCGCAGGTTTGGCGGAAGCGTCAGTCGACGCAGCTGGTCCGGTGTCGGAAGCAGCCGAACGAACTGCCACGAGTACTCCGCGAGGCTCTCGCTCAGGTTGCTGATTAGCTTCCAGTTTTGCGCCGCCAGAAGCCGTTGGATCTGCAACTGCGAGGTCATCAAGACGGCTGACCGCGCGGCGACCTGAGCCTGACGTGAGGCCTCATCGGCCAACTGCTGTACGGGGTACGCCGTGCTGCTCTTCCACACGAACTGCTGCGCCTGGAAGCTGCGGGCGAACTTCAGTGCATCGAATTTCACTGCTCTCTCGAGTTCACGCGCGATCGCCGCCCAGTTCGTGTTCCCCCGCAGTCCGGGTTCGATCCGGGCCCGAACCGATTCTCCAGAAGAGGGCTGCTCATCCTTCGACTCCTCCGCTTCCGACCGCTCCGCGGGGGCGTCGGTGGGCTCGCCATCGTCGGTGGGATCTCTGCGCTCGGCGTCGTCCATACGGTCCACGCTAGCGCCGCTTAGTCAGTCTCCTTGTCGCGTATACGCGTATACGTTACAATGTTCGGTATGAGCAAAGTCATCACCACCCGCGTCCCCGACGGCGCATACGACAGCCTGGAATCCATCGCGACCGAACACGGTCTGAGGATCGGCGAGCACACTCGCGAGGTGCTCCTCGCGAGCCTCGATCGCTCCCGTGCACTAGAAGAGCCGACACCGTCGTCGCAGGCGACCGTGCCGGATCGGCTCACGACAGTTGAGCGGCACACCCTCGCGACGCTGCACCGGATCCTCGCCCGGCTCGTTGAGGGTGACCTTGAGGATGGCGACCGCGACGATCAGCTGCGACGTGCTCGCATCCTCGAGCAGGGGTGGGTGGGGGAGTACCCGAACGTCTTCGCCGGCATGATCAGCGAGCTCCCGCGTCGCGACAGCGGCCTCGTCATGGACATCCTCGACATGTTCCGGGTCTTGGAGTCCTCCTTCGATCGCCTCGATCCGGAGCAGCAGGACGCGATCGGCGAGGGTATGCCGGCGCGCACCCGGTTCGCCGGGTTCGACGCGAACGATGACTACGAAGGAGCGCTGCTGACCTACGCGGAGCACTTGATCAGCATCGGGAAGTGGTCCGACTTGGCCTACCACTTCGCACACGAGTTCCCACACGACGGCGGCGACTCCCACGGCCAGATGGTCCCGCACTACCGCCGCATGCTCGAGGTCTACACCCCGATCTGGCGTGAGCGCGTCCGGTCGCGGTCGTTCGACCTCTCCGTCGACGAGATCCAGCGCATCGCCTCGGTCGACCGCGGCCGCTGATTGACACGGCTGCGTAGACCCATGTCGTAGTCAGCGATACGACACGAAGGACGGGTGCCCACATACCCAACGGGCCACGAGCTTCGGGGTCCTCCGGATGGACAAGGACCCCGCATCCGGCACACCCTCGATGCCGGCACCAGCCGCATTTAGACGCTCGAGCGCGACCAGGCCCTCCTCGAGGCTGCGGCCGACCGTACGGTCGACATCACGGGGGATCGGTTCCGGATCACCCTCGGCGACCGCGCCTACGACTCCCGCCACGACGCGGCCGAAGCGATCGCACGGTGGGCGAGCCAGAACGGCGTCCAGTACCTCTCACCCGTCAGCTCGCGGCCCCTCACGCTGGGCAGCGTCGGTGGCCACGAGATCTCCGTGCACGCCGCGTAGTCCCTCGACGCCGCTCGACGTGTCGAGCTCGTCCTCGCTCTCCGCGACGTCCCGAGGACGGCCGCGCACGTCAGCCAGGACGACCTGTACCGCGGCAGCATTGGCGTCATCCGTCAGCTCGAGAACAAGGCCCACTCGATCCCGCGCACGCTGCGGCAGCTCGCCGGCGAGCTCGACGAGCAACGGCAGGAACGAGCAGCGATCGAGCACCGCATCGGGCAACCGTCGCCGCACACTGAAGCGCTCCGAGCCGCGCAGACGCGCGTCGACGACGTCGACACCCGGCTGCATGCACGAGCCGAGAAGTAAGTGTCGCCGGCTCGGCGAACAGCCCCGCAGAAGTGCGCGTCACGCGCGACGTCCGAGGCGTACGAGCCCACGCACGGATCGGCGACTGCGCGGAGTTCCGCGCGGGCCGACTGGACGACGTAGCCGACGTCGACATCTAGAAGAACGAAACCTGTCGCGCCAGTATGGATAAAAAGTAGAGAAGCGCGAAGAACGGCCCGTCTCAGGAAACTGAGACGGGCCGTTTTTTGTGCTTCGATTAAAAAACTGTCGTAATGGCTGACGATACGTGGTCCCACAACTGGAACGTCGTAAGCATCGTCGTCAACACAAGAGAAATAAACGAAATAGATACCGCGGAACTTTTACGCGCTGGCGTAACGTTTTCCTCCGCGGTACACTTGAGACGAACACGGACAACGCGATGGACGCGCATCCGCATCGACACGGTGAAGCGCCTGACCATACAGACCTCTCCGCTGGCAGTGAGCAGGCAAGTTCGACCGTCAGCTGGTAGTGCAGGACAGACCGCCCCAGCATCGCTGGGGCGGTTCTGTATCCAGGTGATTCCTGAACGCTTACTACCCTACCGCGGATTCTCGATTAACCGTGAGGGTTGGAGCCTTGGTGCTTGCATTCCACCATCGGGCGGCAAGCTCATTGCTTGCATTCCTGTGGTCGCTACTCGGTGTTGGACTGCACCCCGACCCGCAGTAGGTCGCCCGTGATCATGGACACTCACGAGACGCATGACTCAACCTCGGCCCGTGAGAGATCCCCCGAACCGCCTGGGTGACATGAGCGACGTCACCCAGGCGGTCACCCGTCCGGTCACCGATGGATGCGGCCGGAGAGCGCCGCCAGGGCGTGGAGCGCCCGCACCGCGCGGCGGCCGGAGCCGTAGAGGACCACTGCCACAAGGAGCCAGCGCATCAGTTCGGGGGAGAGTCGGGCCAGGAGCGTCGTCAGCGGCAGCAGGTAAGGAAGGAGCGGGAGCAGGGCAAGCACGGTCACGGGAACGCCTTTCGTCAGTTCTGCGCTGACGGGGCAGGTTCCGTACACCGGCACCGGGCAGAGTTGTCCTGCCCTCTCGACGTCGGCCGTCGAGGTGCCATGTATACGTGCCCGTCGCGGTCGTGAACCGCTGCCAGCTACCTGGACAGGCACACCCTGTGTTGCGTGGTGTGGCTCCATAGTACGTCGGGCCACCGACACGGGGCAGTGTGTAGTGGCTCAACGGCCGTAGCCGCGACTATCTCCTCCGGGCGCCGTGCTGCGAGCTGACATAATATGCATTATCGGCGCAACGGAACACACGGCTGATGCCGAGCGACGTCACCGCCGTCAGGCGGACACGGTAAGCCGCAAGGTTCTCGCAGCGCCGACGACCCCGCCCGTCGTGCTCACTAGGCTCGCCACGACCGCGCAACGCTGCGCTGCGGACAGGAGACCGACGTGAGCCCATCGATCCGGTTCGCCGAGACCAGCGATCCCCGCGAGTGGGACGCCCTCGTCGCCGCGCACCCCGGGGCCACCGGCTTCCACGACTGGGCCTGGTTGGAGCTGCAGTCGGCGATCTTCGGGTGGCGGTTCCACCCGCTCATCGTGTCCCACGACGGCACCGCCGTGGGGGTCTTCCCGGTGCTGCTCCGCCCGGGCCGGATCCCGCGCCCGGCCGACCCGCCGTTCCCGTTCGTCGGACCACTCGTGCCGGCGCCGCTCCTGGTCGACACACTCCGGGCGTTCCGGTCGTGGCAGCTCCGGCACGGCGTCCCGATCGTGCGGTTCGACCTCGGGCCGGCGGTGACCCCGGACGACGCCGATCTGGAGCGGGCGGGCGTCGAGTGGACGGCCGACCGGACCTACGTGGTCGACCTGTCACACGGGTCACCCGAGCAGCTCGTGGCCGGCATGAACCGGAACGCCAGGCGGTCACTCCGGGTGGCCGGGGCGCACGCCGTCGAGGTCAGGCCCGCGGCGCCCGGCGAGACCACGGCGTTCCTCCCCCGGGTCCTCAGCGAGTCGTACGAGGTCCGCGGCGTGCCGTCGCCCTACCCGGCCGAGATCGGCGAGCGGATCGAGCGCTGGGCAGCGGGCCGCGACGACGTCCACATCGGCGCGGCCGTCGTCGACGGCGTGACCTCGGGCGTGATGGTGGCCCTCGGACGTCATCCGGTGGTGTCGGTCTGGGCCGGCGGTACGCTGCGCGAGCACCGCGCCGCGAACCCGAGCACGTCGCTCTACCACGACATCCTGCGGTGGTCGCTCGAGCGCGGGCACCCGGCGGCCGACCTGGTCGGCCGCGTCGACGACGGGATCGCGCGCTTCAAGGCCGGGCTCGGTGCCACCGAGCGCACCTACGTCACCGTCACGTCGTCCCCCCTGCCGCGAGCCGTGCGTGCTGCCGCGGTGGCGTTGTGGGAGGTGACGCAGCGGCGTCGCTGACGTCCGATCCGTCAGGACTCGTCGTCGGCCTGCGGCTCCTCGCCGTCGACCGGCACGTCGTCCGCGTCGATCTCGAGGGCGGCCTGCTCGTCGCCATGCTCCTCGAGGACCTCGCGGTCCGTGTCGGGCTGCTCGAGCGGCTCGCTCTGGGTGGTCTCTTCGGCTGGGTCGGGCTGGCTGTAGCTCATGCGGCGGACGCTACCCGGCGCGGCCTGGGTGCGTGCGCCGCGGTCCGCGACACGCACCGAGGCGGACTGGAGGCACGGTGCGGGCCCGCCCCGCGCCTCCAGTCCGCCCCGTGACGGCGAGTCGTCCGATCACATGGAGTTGGCGACGATCATCGCGCCGACGATCCAGTTCACGATGGCGCCGACGATCGCGATGGCGCTGATGATGATGCCGCCGAGCAGGACACCGCGGCTGCCGGCGCCACGGCTCCGCGCGACCAGCGCGAGCACCAGGCCGATGATGCCGAGGATCAGGCCGACGATGGGGATGAAGAACGCCAGGACGAGTCCGATGATGCCGAGGACGAGTCCGGCGATCGCGAGCCCGCTGTTGGAACTGCGTGCAACGGGGGTGGTCATGGTGGTGCCTCCTCGATGTGGGCGCCCGCCCGGCGGGTACCGGATGACTCGACGCCGACCCGAACAGTAGTCCGACGGCGTGAATCGTGCTCAGGTACTTGTCCCCTGGGGGCTCGTGGAGGATGCCGCTCAGCCGGCGACGTACGCGGCGAGGTGCTCCCCCGTCAGCGTCGGCCGTTCGGCCACGAGCTGCGCCGGCGTCCCCTCGAACACGACGCGCCCGCCGTCGTGACCGGCCCCCGGCCCGAGGTCGATGATCCAGTCGGCGTGCGCCATCACGGCTTGGTGGTGCTCGATCACGACGACGGTCCGGCCGGCGTCCACCATCCGGTCGAGCAGCCCGAGCAGCTGCGCGACGTCTGCCAGGTGCAGCCCGGTCGTCGGTTCGTCGAGGACGATGACGCCGCCGGCGTCACCGAGCCGCGTGGCGAGCTTGAGACGCTGACGCTCCCCGCCGGACAGCGTCGTCAGGGGCTGGCCGATCGTCAGGTAGCCGAGGCCGACGTCGGTCAACCGGTCGAGGACCACGTGCGCCGCGGGGATGCGCGACTCCCCCGCGGCGAAGAACGCCGCGGCGTCGGCCACGGGCATCGCGAGCACCTCGCTGATGTCCTTCCCACCCAGGTGGTACGCGAGGACCGACTGGTCGAAGCGCTTGCCGTCGCACTCCGCGCACGGGGTCGCGACGCCGGCCATCATCCCGAGGTCGGTGTAGATCACCCCGGCGCCGTTGCACACCGGGCACGCCCCCTCCGAGTTCGCGCTGAACAGGGCCGGCTTCACGCCGTTGGCCTTGGCGAACGCCTTGCGGATCGGTTCGAGCAACCCCGTGTAGGTCGCCGGGTTGCTCCGCCGGGAGCCGCGGATGGCGCCCTGGTCGATCGCGACCACGTCCTCGCGCGGGGACAGCGACCCGTGGATCAGCGAGCTCTTGCCCGATCCGGCGACTCCGGTGACGACCGTCAGGACGCCGGTCGGGACGTCCACGTCGACGTCCTGCAGGTTGTGCGCGGCGGCCCCGCGGATCGCGATGACCCCGGTGCGCTCCCGCACGGTGGGCTTCACCGCGACGCGGTCGTCGAGGTGCTTCCCGGTGACGGTCCCGCTCCCCCGCAGCCCGTCGACCGGCCCCTCGTAGCAGAGCGTGCCACCGTTCGTCCCGGCGCCGGGCCCGAGGTCCACCACGTGGTCCGCGATCGCGATCACCTCGGGCTTGTGCTCCACCACGAGCACCGTGTTGCCCTTGTCGCGGAGCTGCAGCAGCAGGCCGTTCATGCGCTCGATGTCGTGCGGGTGCAGCCCGGTGCTCGGCTCGTCGAAGACGTACGTGACGTCGCTGAGCGAGGACCCGAGGTGCTTCACCATCTTCACCCGCTGTCCCTCGCCGCCGGACAGCGTGCCGGTCGGGCGGTCGAGCGAGAGGTAGCCGAGGCCGATCTCGACGAACGAGTCCACGGCGTCCCGGAGCCCCTCGAGCAGTGGGCCGACCCCGGGCTCGTCGAGCTCGTGCAGCCACGTCGCCAGATCGGTGATCTGCATGGCACAGACGTCCGCGATGCTCCTGCCCGCGATCGTCGACGACCGCGCGGTGTCGTTCAGGCGGGTACCGTCGCACGCCGAGCAGGTGGTGAACGTGACCGCGCGGTCGACGAACGCGCGGATGTGCGGTTGCATCGCCCCGCGGTCCTTCTGCAGGAACTGCCGACGGAACCGCAGCACGAGTCCCTCGTAGGTCATGTTGATGCCGGCGATCTTCCGCTTCGTCGGCTCGCGGTACAGGAAGTCCGCGCGTTCCTGGTCCGAGAAGTCGCGGATCGGGGTGTCCTTGTCGACGTAGCCCGACTCGGCGTACATCCGCACGTTCCAGCCGTCCGTGCCGTACCCCGGGATCGTGATCGCCCCGTCGGACAGCGGCCTCGAGTCGTCGAAGAGCTGCGTGAGGTCGACGTCGGAGACGGTCCCCCGCCCCTCGCACTCGGCGCACATGCCACCGAGTCGCGAGAACGAGACCTGCTGGGCGGCGGCGTCCCTGCCCTTCTGCACGGTGATGGCGCCGCCGGCCGTGACCGTCGCCAGGTTGAACGAGAACGCGTTCGGCCCACCGATGTGGGGTGTCCCGAGGCGGCTGAAGAGCACCCGCAGCATCGCGTTCACGTCGGTCACGGTGCCGACGGTGGACCGCGGATCGGCGCCGATGCGCTCCTGGTCCACGACGATCGCGGTCGTCAGGCCGTCGAGGACGTCGACGTCGGGCCGGGCGAGCGAGGGCATGAAGCCCTGGACGAACGCGCTGTACGTCTCGTTGATCATCCGCTGGGACTCGGCCGCGATGGTCGCGAACACCAGCGAGCTCTTGCCGGAGCCGGACACACCGGTGAACACCGTCAGCCGACGCTTCGGCAGGTCGACGTCGACGTCGCGCAGGGTGTTCTCGCGCGCACCGCGGACCCGGATGCGGTCATGGCTGTCGGCAGCGTGCTCGACACTGATGTGCATGTCGATCAGCGTACCGGCGCCCACCGACGACCGGCGCGTCAGCGGAGCCGGTGCCGGCGGACCAGGTCGGGGAGCTCGGCGGGCTCGAAGGCCTCGTCGGTCGCGTCGAGCTCGTCGGCGGTCCACCACCGCGCGGCGAGGATGTCGACCTGCTCGTCGTCGGTCCACTCGGCGTCGGAGAGCACGAAGCCCGGCGTGCGGACGACGTAGAACTCGGAGTGGCCCCGGTCGTGGTCGGCCTCGTCCCACTCCACGGCGAAGTCCCACGACCACACCGGCTCCCCCGGGTCGTCGATGACGATGCCGGTCTCCTCGCGGAGCTCCCGGATCGCCGCGTCGCGGTGGTCCTCGCCCGGGTCGACGCCGCCGCCGGGCGTGATCCAGCGGTGGAAGCCGTCCGACGACGGGGCCTTGGTGTCCATCAGGAACACCCGCCCCTCCGGATCGAGCAGCAGGATGCGGGAGGTGCGTCGGAGTCCTGGCGTGGCGGTCACGCGGCCGAGGCTACCGGTGTCCGCTACGCGGCGGTGAAGCCGCTCACGTCGCCGACCAGCTTGGTGTGGTCGGCCGGGATCGGCTCCACGGCGGCGGCGGCGACCTCGGCGGCGAACTCGGACACGCTGTAGAGCTTGCCGACCTCCTGCCGGCGGCCCTCGATCGCACCCGGGTTCAGACGGTTGAGGAGCGTCGCGGTGATCGTGCCCTCGATCATGTCGCCGGACACGACGACGAACTCGATGCCGGCGGCCTCGAGCTGCGGGAGGAGCTCCCGGAGTGCGAGCTCGCCGGCGCGCTTGCTCTTCGCGACGGGCAGGTACTCGTCCATCGTCTCGGCGGTCTCGACGAAGTGCGCCTGGTGGCTGGTGACGAACACGACGCGCGATCCCGCGGGCATGTGCGGCACGGCGGTCCGGAGCATGTCGACCTGGGCGTCGCGGTTCAGGCGGAGGGCGTAGTCCTCGCCGAGGCCGGACTCCATGCCGCCCGACGCGTTCAGGACGAGGAGGTCGATGCCGCCCCACTCCCCCACGACGGTGTCGACCATGGCCTGCACGGAGTCGTGGTCGGTCAGGTCGGCCCCGACCGCCAGGGCCGAGCCGCCCGCGGCGACGATCTTCTCGGCGATCTGCTCGGCGCGCTTGGCCTTGTTGCGGTAGTTCACGACGACCTTCGCGCCGGCCTCCGCCAGGTACGCGACGGTGTCGGCGCCGATGCCGCGGGACGACCCCGTGACGAGGGCGCGCTTGTCGGCGAGGGATCCGGGGGCGAGGGGGTTGCTCACAGTCGTGTCTCCAGGTTGCGTTCCGGCGGGTCGGCCGCCGTCGAGCCTACCAATCGCCTGACCGTGCGATGCCCGCTGCTGATATGTTGAACGGAGTTGGACCGGCAGTCGCGATGCAGCGTGCAGCCGCACGCGACCGAGGGAGGGAGATCGCGTGAACGGGATCGATTGGATCCAGACCGTCGTCTGGATCGGCTTGGTGCTCTTGCTGGGCGTGGTCGAGATCTTCACCCTCGACTTCATCTTCATCATGTTGGCGGCCGGCGCCGCCGGCGGGTTGATCGCCGCACTGCTCGGTGCGCCGTGGTGGCTGTCGGCCATCGTCGCCGCCGGGGTCGCGCTGCTGCTCCTGTCGCTCGTCCGCCCGCGCCTGCTGACGGCGCTCGGCCGGAACGCCGACCCGCACCGCACCAACGTCGAGGGGCTCATCGGGCTGCGCGGCACCGTCGCCGTGGCCTTCACCTCGACCGCTCCCGGACAGGTCCGTCTGGCGAACGGCGAGACCTGGAGCGCCCGCATCGCCGCCGACTCCACCGACCGCACACCACCGCTCGGGACCCCCGTGGTCGTCGAGTCGATCGAGGGGTCGACAGCCGTCGTCCGCCTCGGAGAAAGGGCCACCTCGTGACCATCTCAGCCGGGACGATCGCTCTGCTCGTCCTCATCCTGGTCGTCGTGATCTTCGTGATCGTCGTCCTGTCCCGCGCGATCCGCATCGTGCCGCAGGCGACCGCGGGCATCGTCGAGCGACTCGGGAAGTACCACAAGACCCTCAACCCCGGGTTGAACCTCCTCGTGCCGTTCATCGACCGGCTCCGGCCGTTGCTCGACATGCGCGAGCAGGTGGTCTCGTTCCCGCCGCAGCCCGTCATCACCGAGGACAACCTGGTGGTGTCGATCGACACGGTCGTCTACTTCCAGGTCACTGACGCCCGGGCCGCGACGTACGAGATCGCGAACTACCTCGGCGCCGTCGAGCAGCTCACCACGACCACGCTCCGCAACGTCGTCGGTGGCCTGAACCTCGAGGAAGCACTGACCAGCCGCGACAACATCAACGGCCAGCTGCGCGTCGTCCTCGACGAGGCCACGGGCAAGTGGGGCATCCGTGTCGGCCGCGTCGAGCTCAAGGCGATCGAGCCGCCCGTGTCCATCCAGGACGCCATGGAGCAGCAGCTGCGTGCCGAGCGGAGCCGTCGTGCGGCGATCCTCCAGGCCGAGGGCACGAAGCAGTCGCAGATCCTCGAGGCCGAGGGCCAGCGGCAGGCCGCGATCCTCGCCGCCGAGGGTGACGCGAAGGCCCAGGTCCTCCGGGCCGAGGGTGAGGCGCAGGCGATCGCCACCGTGTTCGACGCCATCCACACCGGCGACCCGGACGAGAAGCTCCTCTCCTACCAGTACCTGCAGACCCTGCCCAAGATCGCCGAGGGCACCTCGAACAAGCTCTGGATGATCCCGAGCGAGTTCACCGAGGCGCTGTCGGGCATCGCCAAGGGCTTCACGACGAGCCGGACGGGTTCCGGCCCGGTCGCGGGGGCCGGCGCGGGCGGCGACTTCCTGTCCCGGATCTCGAAGCTCGCGAACGAGAGCCTCGCGAACACCGCGTCGGCCGACGCCGCAGCCGCGTCGGTCCCGCGGGCGGACGCCACCGCGGCGGACATCGTCCCCGAGTCCGAGCTCGACCAGCGCCTGGCCGAGTCGAACCGGAGCGTCGACGAGCACCTCGCCGCCGCTGACGACGAAGCAGCGCAGCAGCTGGCGGTCGACCCGGCACAGCAGGTCGACCCGGCACAGCAGGTCGACCCGGCGCAGCAGACCGACCCGGCACAGGCACCGCAGTCCGACTCCGCGCACGCCGCGTCGGACGACGCCTCCGGGCACCGGTTCAGCGACGGCTCCGGACGCCGCTGACCCGGATCGCGCTGACCCGCACACACGACGACGCCCGCCCCGGGTCTCCGGGGCGGGCGTCGTCGTGTGTCAGGCGGTGTCAGGCACCACGCCGCGCACGGAGGAACTGCAGTCGCTCCTGCAGGAGTTCCTCCAGCTCTTCGCGCGAGCGCCGCTCGAGCAGCATGTCCCAGTGGGTCCTGGGAGCCTTCACGTCCTCTTCGGCGACCTCGACGGGGATGCCGTCGTCACCGAGCAGGCGACCTTCGCGGCCGGAGCGGGGCTCCGACCAGGTCTGGGGCACCTCAGCGTCCGCGGAGAAGACGATGTCGAACGTCTCACCCGAATCGGTCTGGTAGACCGCGCGCTTGCGGTCGGAGAGCTCGACGCCCTCCTCGCTCTGGAGGCTCTGACTCCCGAGCCGCATGCCGCGGAGACTCCGATCAGCCATGTGTGTGCTCCTCTCGCTCGTCTGCCCTCTCCAACACTGTCCCACGTGGGATCACTCCCGGCAGGGTGCATTCACAGTGCGTTCCCAGTGGGAGGCCGCGGTGGTCAGCGGCGGCGTCGGGAGCGGGGACCCCAGGGCGCGCAGGCGAGGAGGGTCAGCAGCCCGCCGAGGGAGAGCAGGAGCGGGACGCTGCCGGAGACCACGGTGGCGGGGGTGGTGGAGGTACCGAGCGGGACGTCGGTGATCATCGAGGTCGCGGTGTACTCCGGCACGCGGTCGATGGTCCGCCCGGTCGGATCGATCACCTGCGAGGCGCCGACCGTCGAGATGTTGACGAGCGAACGGCCGGTCTCGATCGCGCGCATCCGGGCGATCTCGAGCTGCTGGAGGTTCTCGTCCGTGCCCGAGAAGTCCGCGTTGTTCGTCTGCGCGAGGATGACCTGTGCTCCGCCGCGCGCCATGTCCCGGGTGAGTCCGTCGTCGACGATGTCGAAGCAGATCGCGATGCCCGCCTTGACCCCGGCGACGGAGAGGACGTTCGGCTTCGTGCCCGGCGTGTAGTCGCGCTGCAGCAGTCCGATGAGGGACGGCGCGAGCTTCGAGAAGAACCACCGGTCCGGGACGTACTCGCCGAAGGGCACGGGGCGCTTCTTGTCGTACGACGACTGCCAGCCGTCCTCCGTCCAGACGAAGGACGTGTTGTGCAGGACGCCCGAGGAGGTCTCCGTGATCGCCCCCGCGACCAGCGGTGCCCCGACGGAGTCGACGACCGAGTCGAGCGCCGAGGCGATCACGCGTTGGCGCCGGGGGTCGAACTCCGCCGAGGCCTCTGGCCACACCACGAGGTCGACGCCCTTCGCGGCCACGTCGGTGGCGCGCACCTGGGACTCCAGGACCTCGCCGGGGGCAGCACGGTCGAAGTAGCCCGCGGGACCGTTCCCCTGGACCGACTCGATCCGGATCGACCCGCTCGTCGCGGTCGGCCACGCGGGCACCGCGAGGACCGCGGCGACGAGGAGCCCCGCCGTCGCGATGCGCATCGGCACCCGCAGCGGCACGCCCGGCCCGCGGGGCACCACGAGGGCGAGCGAGAGCACCACCGCGACGCAGTACACGACGAGGAACGTCACCCCGAGCACCCCGACGTACGCGGCCAGGTGGGCGAAGGGGCTCTCGGACTGCGACAGGCCGACACGCCCCCAGGCGAACCCACCGTACGGCCAGCTCCCCGAGAACCACTCGCGTCCGGTCCAGAGTGCTGCGACGACCGCCGGGAGGCCCCACACGCGTCCGGCGGTCGAGGGCACCACGCGCGCGACCCAGCGGTAGGCGAGGGCGATCGCCACGCTGCCGAGGGCGAAGAACACGGCCTCGAAGAGCGCGAGCGCGAACCAGGGGACGGGACCGAGGTAGCGTCCCGCCCACGAGATCGCCGGCAGGTAGAACGCGGCCCCCGAGACGTACCCGAGCCAGGCGGCACGCCGCGCACGCTGCCCCATCGCGGCGAGCAGCATGCACGCCAGCGCCGGGTAGGCGAGGAACCACCAGCCGGGCGACGGGAACGACAGGGCGAAGAGCACACCGCCGATCACCGCGAGCGGGAACGCCTGTCCGAGCGGCAACGCCGCGAACGGACCACGCGTGGACCCGGTGACCGGAACCTGGACCCGGCCGGGCATCGGGCACACGGGGGCGTCGAGGAGCTGCACCGTGCCTCCCGTCAGACCGCTGCGTAGGCGACGATGCCGCGGCGCACCGCGTCCGTCGCCCGTCGAGCGGTCTGGGCGAGGTCGTCGTCTCCCGCGTTGCGGATCTGGTCGAGGAGGTCGATGACCTGCTTCGACCAGCGCACGAAGTCGCCGGCCGGCAGGTCGAGCGTCCGCAGGACGTCGTCGAGCGCGGACCCGGAGGCCCACCGGAACATGCCGACCGCAGCGGCGGGGGTCGGCGGCTGTGAGCCCGCGAGGCGTGCGTCGCGCTCGATGTCGTCGAGGCGCGCCCAGATCGTGAGGGTCGCGTCGAGCGCCGGGCGGAAGGCCCCGCGCGGCAGGGCGTGCTCG
>Ga0153989_1000047_pt1 | contig 30399 bp, 23 predicted proteins | sample TSNC073MetaG_FD_104701 | JGI IMG/M metagenome (GOLD analysis project Ga0153989, IMG submission 104701) | Attine ant fungus gardens microbial communities from North Carolina, USA - TSNC073 MetaG | ecosystem: Host-associated > Fungi > Mycelium > Unclassified | place: USA: North Carolina, Jones... | reverse complement strand
ATGGTTGGGGGAGAAGAAGATACAAAAGAGAGAGGGAAAAGAGATAGGACAAAAATTGGTATTGATGGAAAAATTCCTCGGGATGAGGAAACTTGAAGGGGGGGGCCATGTTATGAGAGCCCCAAACAGGAAAAGGTTTTCTATGCATTTGAATACTTAATCCAAAACCTCAAAGCATACAATAGAGTAAGGATATAAATAGGGTGAGAACTCAGTAAGTCAAATCATGTGACAAGGTCAGGTGATCATAGAACATCCTGGAAAGAACATGTGATTGTGGGAATCTAGGGTACAGCCTCTGTAGTAGTAGTATAAGTAGGGCTGCAATCCAACAAAGAACTCCATTGAGTTCTTCTTGAACATCCACCTAGGGTAATCGCTAAGGACATTCACTGTCTACTGATAACACTAGTACTGGCTTAGTTGTAAAGATCCTTTTGAGCTTGTCAAATGCTTTCTGCTGCTTCTCTCCCCACTACTACTTCATATCCTTCCTTGTCAGTATGTTCATTGGCCTGGCTACTCGAGCAAAGTCCTTAATAAACCTCCTGTAATAGTTTGCGAGACCTAAAAATTTCCTGACATCTTTCACGTTCTTTGGCTTTGGCTAACTCAACACCTCATCTACCTTCTCTTTCTCTATCTCTATTCCACTGGGTCCTATGACTACACCCAGGAATCCAATCTTCCTTACTTTCCATGCGCACTTCTCTGGCTTGACATACAAGTCGTTCTCTTCTAACCTCCTCAGGACCTCCTCTACTATTTCATCATGTCCCTCCTCTGTTTCTGTCCCAACTAGCATATTGTCCACAAATGCTGCTACCTTTTCCTCATTAATCATGTCTCTCAGAATTTCATTCATCATTGCTTGAAATGTGGCTGGTGAATTCGTCATTCCAAAGAACATAACTGTCAGTTCAAAGGACCCCACATGGGTTGTGAACGCTCCCTTCCACTCATCTCCTTCCTTGATTCTTATATTGTTGAACCCCCACCAAAGATCAATTTTTGTGAATACTCACTTACTCCCCATATTGTCAATTAAATCTGTAATTAATAGAAGTAGGTAGTTATTCTTCACTGTTTGGTCATTTAGATTGTAGTAGTCCATCACCATCCTCTTACTCCTATCCTTCTTGCCTACAAAGAATACTGGTGATGTCTGAGGGGATTTAGATGGTCTGATGTACCCCTTTCTCAGTTGATCATTTACAAAGTTCTGAATTTCTTCTCTTTCATTTTTAGATAAAGGATAAATTCTTCCCTTTTGTGGTTTAAACGTTTCTTTGAGATCTATGGCATGATCCCAGATTTTCCTTATTGGCATCCTTTCCGACTCCACCTTCCCAAACACCTTCCTCCATTTTAGGAACCTCTTTGGAACCATCTCCTCAATCTTCTTATGATCTGCTTCAGCCTCCTCATCTCTTCCCCAGTTCTCTTTATCCTCCATTACCCACCTCACTATCTTTTCTTCTTCTAGTATGACTACCCTTTTTCCCTTCTTTGCTTTCTGTCCCTTTTCCAATTTTGTGTTCCTTCCATATAATGGAGGGCATTTCGTTATCTTGACCTCCCCTGTTTTCCAATTGATTTCTGGGTTGTGGACTTGTAACCATGGCATCCCTAATATCACATCTGTTTTTTCCAAATTACATACATCCATCCTCATCCTTTCTACATGGCTCTTGTAGTACACATTTACTTCTACTTGGTATGTAGTAGCCTCTCCACTATTGTTTGTTCCATCTACATTTCTGACTGCTACTGGTCTTTCTAGCTTCTGTAGTCTAAACCCATATTTTGCTGCCATTTTCTTGTCCATAAATATTCCTGTTATACCACTATCCAAGAGTGCTTTCACTGTTATGCCTTCATGTGTATCTACTTTTTCTACCCCTATGTTTAACCATACCTCCCTTAATATTTTGAATGTTCTCCTGATGTCTCTTTGCCTATCCTCTTTTTTTGCTGTGCCATTCAGGACTACTGTCTACATGCTACCCTGCTGCGCCTTTTTCTCTCTAGGATGCGCTGCTACTTCTTCTCTTTTCTTTTGCTTTGAGCATCTGCACCACTCGGCTTCCTCTAACTTTCTCCCTCTGAGGACTCCTTGTCCTCTGTTGTTTTCCCTATGCATTCCTTTCTTTCTGCACCACCTACATTCTATATAGGTTACTATGACTTCTTCTGTCATCCATCCTAACTCCAACAGCTGTACATCTTCTGGTATATTCTCCCCTCCACAGTATTTCTGTGCCTTTTCCCACTTGGGATGTGCTGACCTCTCTCCCTGCTGTGTCTTTTGCAGACTGACTGCACATACTGCTTCTTTACTTCTCCTTTCCTTCTCCTCCTTAGTAACTGGGCACTCCCACTTGTAGTGTCCTATCCTCCAATATCTAAAACATTGCACCCCTTCCTCCACTGTCTCTTGTTTCCTTATTTCCACTTTCTCCTTCATCCTACACTACATTACCCTACACACTATCACCTCAAATCTATTCTGGAGAATTGATTTCCCCTTTTCTTCTTTATTCTTGTTCCTGCAGTTATGGACCAGGTGCCCAAACCTTCTACAACACTGACATATTCTTTTCCTCCTTCCTTCTAATTCTGCCTTTAGTTTAGCAAGGGTGTGCTTTTGGTTGAGCAAATTGCTTATGAGAGAGTTGTATTATGTTTGAGACATTGTGTTGATGTTTCAAGGGTACAAAATGAATGGTTGATCTTACTAATTATACTACCTCTGCTGGGGTACAAGATCTTCACCCAGCCAGAGTTCTACTGCCCTACTAACTACTATCTTAATACTAGGGTTAGACTATCACCCAATGGATGGAATCCCTGATCTAAATGCCTTCTTAAGAGTGCGGCATTACTCCTCTGCATGTACTAATCACAATGGACCACCAGCACAAGGTTTATAAGGTGAATACTACTACTTCTGTCTATCAATGCTCAATTGCAAGTTCTGGCCTTGATCATGGTACCTGAGCTTGGTACCATATCTCCACCTTCAGTCCCTAACTGACTGATAAGTTCTCTTAAGCCAAGGGCCTGGCTATGTATGGAAGTGGCTAGTAATTGTGATGACTACCAGCCAAGGGTTGATTTATATATGAGAGTAAGAGTGAGCAAGGTCCAAGGCAGACAATGCTCAAGAAGTAGATATTGAGTTCTAGTATAGTAACTTAGCCTGAGACAACTTAATCACCCTTCTAGTCCGAGTTGACAAGGAGAACTCGATAGAGTTCCCATTCAATTGTGGTACACTACTTATACACCTCCCATGTTTACTTCTATTTATAAACTCCCATGCATCTCCTTTTAGTTGTTTTATATGTCTGTAGATTTAAAAAGAAAAGAAAAAGAAAAAGAAAATAAATAATAACTTAGCCGTTTTGGCCATGTCATGATATAGCATAATATAAGAGTACCAATAATAGACTGGTACCAGAAAAGATCAACATCATGTTCTTGATCTGGAGAAAGAGAGTCATTTTTTGATAACTTAATACCAAAAAAAAAAGAAGTGGTAAAAGAAATGATAAAGTTTTTAATATAGTGAGTTTGTGACAATCATATAGTTTGAGCTCTAAAGTTATATTCAATTGCAATTCCAAGTAGCTAATGAATCCAGCCAAGGTCCTTGATACAAAAACATTGTTCTATTTTGTTCTTGATTTTTTGCATAAAAGTAAAATTGTTGCTAAGAAGGTCCATATTATCAACATAAACAGCAAGGAAGGTAATATACCCTTTCTGACAAAAGACATAAATATAATAGTCTGTATGAATGCAATAAAAACCAATTTTCTTGAGTTTTGAATCAAGCAATTGGTTCTATATATGAAATGTCTGTTTCAGACCATATATAGAGTAATGAAAGCATACTAATCTGTTTGAATGATCTTCAATACCATATGGTAGATGCATATATAACTTTTCTTGTAATTTGCCATTGAAAAAAGCAATATTAACATTAAGATAATGAAAATAGAGTAATAAAAATAGAGTAATAAAAATAGAGTAATAAAAATAGAGTTGAAGGCAAACAGCTAGACTGCATAAAATATAAATAGAAGTGAGTTTGACAACAGGTGAAAAGACTTGATCAGTGTCAATCCTAGGCATTTGGATAAATCTATGTATAACCAATCAAACCTTATACCGTTCTATAGTCCCATTAGTTTCTTGTTTGAGTTCAAAGACCAATTTGGAGCTAATAGCTTTTTAGCTTGATAAAAGAGTAGATACAAACTTAAATATACCAGTTTTAAGAAAAGGTCTAATTTTATCTATAATTCTATTTTTCCAATTGTTAACCTGTGGTAAGTTCAAGACTTCAGAAAGAGTACATAGTTCCTCAATTGTTTGTGCATAAACAATAGCAGCAAAGGCTAAAACAAGGTCACTCATACTATTCTCAGGCTTATTGATATTAGGGACTACTTCAGGCTCTTTGATAGAAGATTTTTCAGTAGAAGTTAAAGAGAAAAAATATTACAAGTTTTTTATTGTAGCATTTAACTAAATAATGTATATATTTACCTTCTACTAGAGAACCTGTATTATTTTGAAAAATTTCCAGCTCAGTATGGTATAATTGACAAGGAGAATATTCTACTGGCAAAGATAAAGAAGTAAGATTCTAAAGAGAATAAAAGAAAAAATCATTTATTGAGTTTAGATAAAATAAAGAGTCTGAGCTATTTATGTTGCTTGTAGTATAAGTAGAAGAAATAGAAGGAGAATAAAGATCAGAATTAGAATCCCATTTATCTTCTACTTATAAAATACTAGGTTGGTCTTTTTTAGATAACTAACCTTGTAAAAAGAACTCATGAAGATCTGATCATAGAGCAGAAGATATAGGAGGGTCTAAATGTTTATCAAAGATAATATTCTAGGAAATAACCTGTTAATGTATAGTAGGGTCCCAAAGTTGATAAGCTTTTGTTTGTTCTCTATAGCAATAAACTTGCATTTACAAGTCCATAAGTCAAGCTTCTTTCCTTTAGGTAGGACAAGTATATAAGCTGGACAACCAAAGGATTTGAGATACTTGAAGAAAGGTTTATATTCATTTCAGACTTTATAAGGTATAGAAGATATAAGATGGATTGTAGATAAGTAATTGATAAGATAAACAGCAGTACAAACAGTATCTATCCAAAAACCAGTAGTAAGTCTAGTTTTATAGAGTATGTATCAAGTCTGTTGAATAATAATATAATTAAGAACTTTGGCAAGTCCATTTTGTTAGAGTGTATGAGGAGCTGTCTTTTAATAGAGAATACTATAGTTAGAGAGAAAGGAATTGAAAGTATAGGATTTATACTCTCCATCTCCATCTGTTTGAAGAACCTTTATGAAAATACCTATGTTCAATTCAATCATAGATTTCTATTCACAAAAGTGAGTAAAGGCCTCAGCTTTAGCATAAAGAAGATAAATCCAGATGTAGCATATACAGTCATCTGTAAAGGTAATATAATACTGATAGCTATAAGCTATAATGTGATAGAGGAAAAGAACTACACAAGTCAGAGTAAATAAGATCTAGCTTATAGCATGCTTGCTTGTTGAAAGTAGAAAAAGAAAATCTGTATTGTTTCCCTATAGTACAGGCCTTACAGAAGTCTATACAGCCCTCCAAATGATCAATACCTTTGAATATGCCTTTTGCAACTAGACAATATATGTTGTCATAGCCAAGATAACCTAAGTATGAAGGTGACCAGAGCAGAGCTTCCAGAAGAATCCTTAGTCTATAAATATGCTCTAGAGTATATTACAACTCACTTTCCAGGAAAATCCTTAGAGAATAGAATGAGGTTCCTAGAAGGATACTCTATACTATATATAAGTCCCTCTAACTATGGAACATCCTAAAAGTCAGGGTCAGGAATGTAGGAGTAGGCAACTAATTAAATGTTATATAATTATTTTTTAATTAGTATAGGGCCACTCTGGTAGGCTACTACTAGTATATTACTCTAAGGAGGAAACTATTTTCCATATATTTATCAACTTGATAGAAAACATCCAAAAATACAATACAGGAAGGATATAAATAGCATATGAAGGATTATATAAGATATAAATAGTTCTTAGTAAGGGTCATGTGATTGTGGGAAATAGGTACACAGATCATCTGATATTTATATAAGTACCTAGTGGAATCCAACAAGAAATTCTATTGAGTTCTTTCTAAACAACTACCTTGATTGAGCTCTAAGCCTTCATGACTCTATACTAATATAGTACATCAGGAATGTAACTTAGTATAGTCCTTTTACACTAGGCAGTGATGGGCATAGTTAATATTAACTACAGTAAAGTTGTGAGAGAGGTAGGTATACTCCTTTGACAAACAAAAATAAGCTTACAAATGGTAAAGACTACTTATTGTAAGGTAAGCAAGACCAACAATAGAGTTAGAAGCAGTATGGATAATAATGGCTTGCTTACTCTTAAAAGTAACAGTATGTTAACTATTTTTTGTAAACTAGAAGACTGAGAGCAAGATATAGCTTATATTAAGAATATGAAGAGCATTGGTAATTTCAATAGAAATAACATCTCCAGTAGGTGTATCTATCATATAGTGAAAAGTGCCAGTAGCAATAGTATAAATGGTAGAGAAATTGCCAAGATAAATTGAAATACATTGCTAGAGTAAAGTATATGTGTTATTATAGAAATGACCACAATAAGGGCTAAGATAACAAGTAGCGTCTGAGTTAAGGTGTTACAAACTTTATTCAGACTATAACTCTAGGAATACTTGACTAATTTCAATAATCTAAATGGCCACCAAAAGCTCTTAAAAAGATCTTTCAAACTGTACCAAAAACATCTCAAAGTGATCAGTATTCACTGAGTTATCAGTAGATCAATCTACAATTACCAAATTACCAAATACTAAATTGCTAATATCTCAGGAACTACTTGATATAATTGTTTGCTTCAACAACTATCATGAAGTTCTCTTCAATGCTCTTCTATTGGCTATACTTTACTAAGATAAGCAAAAACAAGACCTAAGCTGAGGATCTACAGTATGACTCACTATGGAAATGGTTCAATTGACTGTAGGATGTAATTATAGAGCTAGACAAAATTGGTTACAAGCTCATAGCCAAGGAGTAGAGAATGCTAAAAGATACTTGTAAGTACCTGAAGAATGTAGATTTTTCCAAACCAGTTACTAGAGTACTAGAGATTTGTAAAGCTCTTCTAGAGCTCAATTTCACTATTCCATAGACATAATATAATTAGAATGGTATTCAGTATAATATAATGGCATTAAGAGGCTAAATTTAAGCATTTTTTTCTTTTACCCCCTTGAAAATATACTCAAGAACTATAATTAATTACTTAAATTAGATATGTCAACTTTTACCAACTTTACCACTACTGTTTCCTTTGCTGACTTTAGTGCTAAGAACTAGGATATACTTGTCAGAGATAGTATCAGCCCTAAGCATATGTCTTAGAATAAGATAGAGATAGAGATACTGCAAAATGTATATCAGAGTACTACTCTGACCCTCAAGAACTATGTTGATCAGGTGCTCAATAGAGCAATTAATTACTATAATAGTATTTTGACTATTGCATACAATAAAATTACAAATTTGGAGGCAGAAGTTGTCTATCTTCGGAGAAAGCTAGTAAGGCTCCCTAAAGGAAACATCATCTCCAAAACCAAGGTGCCAGAGCTACCAACATTTGCATGCTCTGAAAATAAGATGCATCTGTATGATTGGTTGAGCTAGATTACTCTATACTGTTTAGCATCTAGTATTATATTAGATGATCAGAAAATCATATGTACCTTCATCCATTTACATACTCTTGCTAGCACATATATGAAGTCATATTATAACAAGATTGAAGCAGGATTGAGTGTTGGTTCTTGAAGTGACTTTGTCCAAGAACTCAAAAATATTTATAGACAATAAGATAATAAAAAAGAAACAAAGAAGAAATTAATAGTACTCTGGATCAACAAGGACCTAACAAAGAAGAACTTTGTCAAGTATACAGAATAATACAGAACATTGGCAAGAATTATCAACTATAGCAATAAAGTTCACATTAACAAAATGAAAGAGGTCATCCCTGACAAGCTGTAAAATACACTTATTATCTATGAAATTACAAATCAATCTCCAAAAATATGAAATGACTATCTAAAGTTATTAATACAAGCATATAAGACCTTATATCCAGATAAGGTCCAGGACACAATATTTGGTCCAGAGGCAATTAAAGAGAAAAGTGGAAGAAAGAAGAACCTAGATACAATAAAAATAGATGAAATTTAGAAAAAGAAAGGAAAGAGCTTGTAATACTATCAAATATGTACTAGAAAAAGCTTTAAGAATAAGTCAAAAACATATAATACTGTAGACTATTATAATAAGCCCAGTAATGAGAACAAGTGTCCTCATAAGACCTATTTTCAGAAACCATCTTCACCAGGTCCAAGCAAGAATAAGAATTAGTTATTTAGAGTATGGCTAATGAAAATATTAGAGGAAGACAATGACAATCCAGATTTCCCTTTTGAGAACATCAAAATTAATAGTGCATCAATTGAGAAAATCCCTGATCTTGTTCCTCTGAGTGGAAAGGAAAAGGAAACACCCAGATTGGATCTTCTCTTGAGACTATAGAGTATAATGTCTATGATCTATAGTCAGAAGAAAGTATATCTTCTATTAGCTTACAAAAGTCAGAAGTAGTACTGGAATCTTGTAATAATATAGTATGTAATAAGACTACTCCCTTCAAAATTTCAGTTACACTTTGAGTATACAGAAAGAAAGTACAGACCAAGGCTTTAGTTGATTCAGGAGCCACCATAAACTTTGTCAACAGAGTTGTTATAGAAAATAATAACCTGGTAACTTATAAACTGGCAAATCCATATTGTATAACTAATGCAGATGGTACTTCCAACAAGGTGGAACAAATAACTGAGTATGTCTGAGCTTATATAGAAATTGGATTGTATAGGACAACCCAGTATCTCTTTATCATCAACTTAGGGAATAAAGAAATGATGATTGAGTATTTGTACTTGTATAAGCATAATCCAAATATTGATTGTGAAAAGGTCAATAAGAGCTCACCAGGTACCCAGATACATACACTAGTAAAGCTTGTAAAATATAAAATGTAAAAGCAGGAGCTAATAAACTTTACCTTGAACTAGATGTTAGCAGATCTCCCTCATTGGATGATATAGGAGATGAGGACCTCAATAACCATATTCTTAGCTAGGCAGACACAACTAACCTAGGTGGTTATTAACAGACAATAATGATTGCAACTATACTCAACAATCAAGACTAGTATAAAGACTCAGATTACAAAGACACAAAGATCTAGAAGGCTTATGTACCAGAGTAGTTACACAAGTATGGGAATATGTTTTCAAAGAATAAGTCAGAGAGAATACCAATACAAAAACTATATGACCATGTAATTAACTGTGTAGAAAGTATAATGTTTTCCAAACCAGCCAAGGTCTATCTACTCTTTCTAGCAGAAAGAAACTCTCTTGACATATGGATCAATAAGGAACTCAGAAAAGGATATATTCAATCATCTGCTAGCCTGATAGCAGTTCTATTCTTTTTTGTAAAGAAGCATAATAGAAGCTTACAATCCATTATGGACTATAGAGCTCTCAATGGAATTACTGTCAAAAATCACTATCCAATCTCTAGAATAGCCAACTTGATTAAATTACTTAGCAAAGCCTCAATCTTTACCAAAATTGACTTAAGGTGGGGATACAACAATATTTATATTAGAAAAGGGAATGAATGGAAGACAGTGTTTATTATAAGATAAGGCCTTTTTGAGACAACTATTATGTATTTTGGTTTTTCTAATATATCAGTGACCTTCCAAAGCATGATGAATAATATATTGGAAGACTTGATTTGTATACAATTAGTAATAGTATATTTAGATGATATTTTAATATTTGGGACATGTTTGAAGGAGCACAGGTAATTGGTCAAGAAAGTACTGAAAAGACTCCAATTTAATAACCTTTATGCTAAAGCAAAGAAGTGTTTCTTTGAGCAAAGTAGTATCAAGTATTTGGGCATAATTATTTTAGAGAATAAAGTACAGATGGATGAGGAGAAACTTTCAGGAGTTCTAGAGTGGTCAGTACCAACAAAAGTCAAGCAAGTACAAGCATTCTTAGGTTTTGTGAATTTCTATCATAGGTTTATTGAGAACTTTGTCAAGATGTCAAAGCTACTCTTTAACTTGACCAAGAAGAATAGTATCTGGACTTGGGGCATAGAGTAACAAAATGCTTTTGAGGTACTGAAAAAGGCCTTCACTACAGCTCTAGTTCTAAGAATACCAAATGACAAAGATCTCTTTAAGTTATCTACTAATACTAGCAACTTCACAATAGAAGCTGTTTTATCACAAAAGGATATACAAACTAATCTGTGACATCTAGTAGCTTTCTTCTCCAAGTTATTAGATATCTATGAGAGGAACTATAAAATCTATAACAAAGAACTACTTGCAGTAATTTAGAGACTAGAGAAATACAAACACTATTTGGAGAGGTATTTATATAAAGTTGAGATCTGGTCAGATTATTAGAACCTTACTTTTTTCAGAATAGCTTAAAAGCTAGCCAGAAAACAAGCAAGATGGACACTTTTCATGACTTGTTTTGACTTTGTACTCTATTATAAACTGGAGAAGATAATGTAGGCAGAAGACCCTCTGTCCAAATGAGCATACCATGAGATAGAGACAGACCTTGACAATACAAACCAGGTGTTCCTAAAACCTAAGTTCTTTACTATCAATATACTAGAGGCTACTCATGAGATACCAATAAATGATAAAATAATCCTAAAGGAGGTCAAAACAGCACTCTTATCAGACAAAGTCACCAAAGACTATAAAACATTACTCAAGTCTGGTCCAAGAGAATTTGGAAAATCCTTGTAAGACTAGAACTATAAGAACAGACTACTTCTGTACAGAAAGAAGGTTTATATTCTCCACAGTATAAAAGATACCTTATGACAACAGATTATTAAGATGCACCATGATTTGCTATCTACCAGATATTCAGATCGGTAAAAAACCTATAAGTTGGTCTCCAGAAATTACTGGTGGCCTGGGATGACAACATTTGTCAAGAAATACATTATGGGTTGTGATATGTGTCAGTAGATAAAAAATCACATACAACAACCTTTTGAACCACTCATATCTAACAAGGTACCTAATGGGCCTTAGGAAATAATCTTAATGGACTTAATCATACAATTGCCAGAGTCAAACAGTTATGATGCTATCTATATTATTGTTGACAAGCTCATCAAAAGGGTCCATTTCATTCCTATTAACAATTGGTTCTCATCCAAAGATATGGCATAGTTATTATATGCTATATCTAGTTTTTTATACTAGCAAGTTAGTACAGTACTCCAAATCCACTATCTGTGGACAGAAATCTACATCTCCACTACTAACCTTGATATAGAGCCAGAAAGAATGGGAGGTAGAGAAGATTCTAGATTCATGACAAAGACATAGAAAAAACAAATTTCTTGTTAAATGGAAAGAATACAGTCAAGGAGATGATATATGAAAACCTGAGGAAAATCTATATAATGCAGGCAAAAAGCTGCAGGAATATCTTTAGAGTCTACCAAAGATGAGATAACTTCTCAACAGAGCTTGAACCAAGAGAGAGAGTAATGTCACAAACTTTATTTGGACCATAACTCTGGGAATACTTGACCAATTTCAACAATCTAAATGGCCACCAAAAGCCCTTAAGAAGATCTTTCAAATGGTACCAGAAACATCTCAAGACAATCAGTATTCACCAAGTTATCAGCAGATCAGTTGGTGATTACCAAGTCACCAGATACTAAATTGCCAATATCTTGGGAACTACTTAACATAATCATTTGCTTCAACAACCATCATGAAGTTCTCTTCAATGCTCTTCTATTGGCCATAAATAGACCCCAAGGCAATAAGATCCCATGGAGATACAAGGTCCTTAATATTTGTACATAACACTAATTTCTACTTATAGATTATTATCTATTCTTGAATAGAACAAAGGACTGCTCTAAGATGGTTATATTATCTCTATTTCAAGAACAATAGTACTCCTATATATAGAACAATAGGTAGTAATTATGTAGTAGGTTGTTCTAGTGCACAGACTATCACAATTATGTATTTAAGAACTATATATCTGAGAATAAACCTCAGACTTAACAATATCTTTTGCTACTGTCTAAACTTTGCTTTTTTGAGCCTTTTGATTATTAAATTATCAACTCACAAATCAGTAAGTGACCATTTATAATACAAGGAAGGTATTTTTTCTACTTGTCTTTGCAAGGAAAGCAACAACTTCAGTAGCAATCATGACATAAGCAGGAAAAAAAGAGGAAGGTGTATAATAATATTCAGGAAAAGCAGTTGTGATATTAGCCTGAGAAAAATCAGTATCTGAACTAAGATCTTACTGATTTTGGACAATAGTAGTATTTGCTAGTTTCTATAGTGTTATATTCCTCTTCTTTCTCCCACTATCCCTATTATCATTTGTACTCTCTCTATTTTGTTACCTACACTGAGTATTTGTATGGTTGCTTTTTGGATAAATTAAATAGACTTAACCATCAAGCTTTTTTCTCTACTGTATCTTGGTCTAAGCAGTCTGGCAAACAATATTGGCAAAATTAGTGAAATTACCTATACCATAAAGACATAAGTATTTTATCTTGAGATGCTTAGCAACAAGAGCAAGTAACTGGTCAGTGGTAAGATATTTCTTGATAAGTCCCTTGGCCTTACTATCAGCCTTAAGAGCATTTTCATAAGCATGCTTTAGCTCTTAGTACTCTTAGCAAAGTTGGACTTGTACTGCAAACTCAGCTATAGCATTAGAGATGAGTTGGCAAGGTAAAAAGAGAATGGTAATGTCTCTAGAGATATAGTACCATACAAAGGTTCTTTCAAGCTCTCTCTGCATTCTAGAACTTTATGTGGCCCAGGAGACTCTAATCTAAAGGATGGGAATGAAGTCAACAAATGATAATATAGCAGGAATAGAAGACATGATAATAATGAAAATGCAATGAATAAATTTGTAGTAAGCAGCAAATTGTTGTAGAAGGACAGAAATGATAGTAGATGATTAATTCTGGGAGCCAGAGCCCATAACCTTATAGGATAGAGCAGTACTTTACATAGTTCAGAAGTAAAAACAGAGTGTATATATATATTACATAAGTGAATCAATATTGTATAACTTCAAATCAAGTCTATGTCTATAACTTCAATCTATAACAGAATTATTACAAATGGCCACTTACTGATCTGTAAGTTGATGATTTGATAATCAAAAGGCTTAAAAAAGCAAAGTTTAGACAATAGCAAAAGATGTTATTAAGTCTAAGGTTTATCCTCAGACATACAGTTCTTAAATACATAATTGTGGTAGTTTGTGTACTAGAACAACCTACTACATAATTACTATCTATTGTTCTATATATAGGAGTGCTATTGTTCTTGAAATAGAGATAATATAACCATCTTAGAGTAGTCCTTTGTTCTATTCAAGAACAGATAATAATCTATGGATAAAGTTACTTTGTATTTGATAATATACTTAAGTCTCAGTTAGCAACTACTTTAGTTTAGAGTATACAAACTCTAGATTGCTGGAGAAGGTTCTTATAGATTCAAATAAAAGATTGTCTAAGGATTAGGTTTGTAGCTGAAGATAGTAATCTTTATTAGCAAAAAAAAAGAAGACACCAGTAGAGGCTGAGTGAATATTATTGAATGTGAATTTAGCTTAGGGAAGTAGCCAGACCCAGTTCATCTACTGGTAGTTATAGTATATATACAGATATTATTCTAATGTTTGATTTGTTCTCTCTGTTTGGCTATTGACTTCTAGATGGTAATCTAAAGTGAAGTGAAGCTTGATGTCCAAGGAGTTGACTAGTGATCTAAAAAAGCTTAAGATAAATTTTGGTCCTCAATCAGAAGTAATATAGAAAGAGATACTATGTTTAGAAAAAATATATTTGATAAAGAGCTCTACTGTCATAAGTCACCTTGACTATAACAATGAGCTATAAATATAATGGATATAGACTGAAGTTGAACTGGTAGCTGATAGACAGCTTGTATTTTAAACAAGAACAAATACTGTACTTGTATATATAGTAAACTGTAATTAGAGTGAAAACCCCATTGAGTTCTCTTCTAACCTTGAAGTGTTATCTTGAGTTAACTCTTAATTTAAGGTTCTTGAGTCAGTTGCTGACATCTACCAATGCAAAAGTATCAATGGTATTGTAGATGGGTATAAAAACCCCTTGTTTAGTTAGATAGTCTACAATCACTAGAATATTTGTAAAATTATCTGAAGAAAGAAATTGCTCAATGAAATCTATTGAGATTGATTTCCAAGGTCAAGATAAGATCAGTAACTGTTTTAACAGACTATATAGTTTGTAGTAATGTAATTTGTTCCTATTATATACATTACAAGACCTCATAAAATCAATTACAAATATCTTCATGTTTGACCAGGCAAATTTTCTCTGTAGTAGCTGTAGTATTTTAGTTTGACCCAGGTAGCCTGCCAACATATAATTATGGTAAAAGTATAATGCACAAAGGTATAAGTCCTCCATATTAGAGACATAGGTATAACTCTGGTACAATAAGTAGTTCTTTGAATCCCTAGACCAAAGAAAGTCTGGAACTATAGTTTGGGATTTCACAAGCTTTGCTGCTAATCTGTTGAGAGACAGAATAACATTGATATCCTTTAGTAATATTGTTAAGTCCAGTACCATTTCATACTCCTGTGCCTGGTTTGACAATTGTATGGCTCTGAGTGCTAGTTCTAATTGTTGGAGTTGGAAAATAGATCTTGTACTGGTAATTACTTGGCTTTCTAAATCTTTTGCAATTTCTTCAGGACACAGGTTCTATCTTTAAGTTAATATATCAGATTTCACCCCTAGTCTCTCAGGTCTGAAACAAATCTAGAGATTGAATTGAGAAAAAAACTTAAACCAACAAGCCTGTCTGCAGGTCAATACCTTGGATTCACAGAAATATTCCAGATTATAGTAATCAGTGATGACTTTTACCAGTACTCAAGTACTGTAAGGGCAGCCAAAGCAGAGTGACTCTAGAAGATTCTTTAGTATATAAATAAGTCTAGAGTATATTACAACTTATCTCCAGAAGAAACCTTAAAGAATAGAATAAGGCTTCTAGAGAGTAATCTATACTATATATGCTACGAAATATCTCAGTAGTTAGAGACAAGAATGCAGGAATAGGCAATTAATTAGTTGCAGGGTCAGTCTAGTGTGTTGCCATCAGTACATCAGAAGTGGACTTTGGTGTATGTAGCGACTTAGCTTGAGACAACTTAATTATACTCTAAGTCCAAGTTGACAAAAAAAACTTAATAGAGTTCCTATTAAATTCTATACACTACTTATACAACTACTACATGGTCTGTGCACTACTTTCCCACACTCATCATGTGACATTATCATGTGACATAACACTGTAATATCCTGACATATAACCATAATATGTGATATTTGTTATATAACACTTTTCTTCTTGTGTAGTAAATCCAAATAAAAAGAGAAAAGAAAAGAAAAGAAATATAGATAATGACTTAGTTGTTTTGCCAAGTCATGATAGTACAGTTCCCTTACAAGTACCTTCTAAGTAGTGTTTTCACCTTTTAAAAGCTTCAAAAATTGCCAGTAGTTCCTTATCATATATATTATAGTTTAACTCAGCAGATTAGAATGTTTATGAATAAAAAGCAATGGAGTAGAGTTTACTTTTATAGTAGGTAGAGATAATCACAACTAGGATAAAGTCAGAAGCATCTGTCTCAACAATGATAAATGCTTTGGGATTCTAGTAATCAAGTACCAGGGCTGTCATGAATGCCCTTTTTAGTCTAGTAAAGACTTTCTTGTAGTTATTGGACCAAAACCAGCTCACATTCTTTTTAGTGAGATAAATAAGAGCAAAAGTGATCTTTGAGTATTTGCTAATAAACCTTTTATAGAAATTAGCAAAATCCAAAAATGCCTAAATATCTTTTGGACAGTGTAGTTTAGGCCAGTTCTCAATGGTTTGTACTTTGTTCTTATCTATCTGTAAACCTTCAGAATCTAGTATAAAACCCAAAAATTTAATCTTTTGTTGGTGGAAGGTATACTTGAACGGTGAAGTATACAATCTATTTTTTCTCAAATGTTGTTGTTAGTACAAGGGAGTTCTCCATTAGATTCCACTAGATATTTATACAAATATTGGTTAGTCTGTGTGCCTGTCTCCTATAATCACATAACTCTTACTAAGAACTATCTATATCTTATATAATCCTTCCTATGCCATTTATATCTTTTCTGCATTGTATTCTTGGATGTTTTCCATTAAGTTGATAAATATACAAGAAATAGTTTTTTTCTTAGGAGTTGTTTTATAACAGTTGTGTTATGAGAGCTCCGAGCAGGAAAAAGTCTTCTATGCATTTGAACACTTAGTCCAAAACCTCAAAGCATACAATGGGATTAAGATATAAATAGCAGGGGAACTTAAGAAGCCAAGTCATGTGATAAGATCACAAGGTTGTAGAACATTCTGGAGAAATATGTGATTGTGGACTAGTAGTAGTACAGCTACTGTAAAAGTAGTATAAGTAGTAGTCCAATCCAACAAAGAACTCCATCAAGTTCTTCTTGAACATCCACCTAGGGTGATTACTAAGGACACTCACTGTCTCTCAATAATATAAGAACTCGATTCCCAACAGTGACCTCGCATCTCGTAGCCTCACCACCCACTTACTCTTACATCTTCCTTGCTAGTGAGCACAGTGCTTACAAGCTTTTTGGATAGCAGGCCCTAGCTGTAAAGGGGACTTCTCAGTCAGTTAGAGACTGAGAGAGGAGACGAGATACCAAGTCTAGGTATCCTGCTCAAGTTCTGATCTCACAATTGGACGTTGCTCTTTACTTCTTTCTTCATATAAACTCTGTACTACATTCCATTGTGAATAGTATACACAGGAGATTGGTGGTTATTCCTTAGGAAGCCACTTAGTATAGAGGTCCTCTTCTTAGAGGCAATCATATACCAAATTTGATTAGAGTAGTAGTCAGTAAGGCAGTAGGAATCTAGACAGGTGAAGATTGTGTGCCCTGTTGGATATAGGCCTTAGTTAGCAACCCTGGATCAGGAATCATCAGAGTACAAGTTGTCACCATCACCATCACTATCACCACCACCATACAATATGTCCCAACAACAACAGGGGAAAACCCCTTCCAGAAAGGAACAACTCCTCACTATGATTGCCACCCTACAGCAGCAGGTTAACACTATGCTCCTCCAGCAACAAGGGAGCAGAGTAGAGGTTGCAAGGCCTTAAGTCTTTAGTAGGAAGATGGAGGAAGTAAGCACATTTGTAAATACAGCTCAACTATATATCAGAATAAAGATGACAGAGGAGGTGGAAGCGACCCAGGTGGCCTGGGTATTATTATATGTACAAGGAGAAATAGCAGAGGCATGGAAAGATAACCTGTTGGACGAGTTAGCAAAAGGAGAATCAGAGGTAGAGTCAGCAGAACAGTTGTTCATAAAGATAAGGAACGACTTTGGAGAAACATCGGAGGAGGAAAGAAAAATAGAGCAGCTAAGAACAATTGAGCAGGGGAGAAGGACCTGCAACGAGTATGTACAGGAGTTTAAAAAGGTTGCCAGGGGGAGTAGCTATAAGAGAAGACCTCTCATTGAAGAATTCAAAAGAGGATTGAATAGGACCATCAGAAGAAAGTTGGCCAAAGTAGAGGAACTGCCTACTACCATTGGGGAGTGGTAGGAAAGGGTAGTAAAATTGGACAGGAATCAAAGACAAAGTAGGGCAGAAGAAAGAGTACTGGAAAGAAATATAGTGTGTCCAGGGGGAAATGTACAGCCAAGAGAAGGAGGATCATACAGAGGAAGAGGGGGACAAATAACATAGAGAACAGAAGAGAGATACAGAGGAGGAGGTGGTGAAAACACGACTAATAGAGGGGGAGCTCAAACAGGTCCAAGGAGAAACCCAAATGCAATGGATGTGGATAGAGGAAGAGGAGGAGATAGAACGTGCTACATATATGGAAAATGAGGCCATATAGCCAAAAATTGCTGGGAAAGATATAGGGGAAGGATAGTAGAAACACCATAGAAGTCGGCAAAAGAAAATGGAGGACAGTAAGCTCTTGGCTGGCCTCCAATAATATATACAGTATATTGCACCTGGAAAAACTGGGCAATAAATTGATGTCCACCAATATAACTAAGAGAGTAAGAGATATATAGCACACACTATGGCCGTTGAGGGAAGTCTGGCTGAAAGTAGGGTTAGAGAAGCTGGAGAGTTATGAAGGAGTAGTAGTAAAGGCATTGTTGGATAGCAGTGCGACAGGTCTGTTCATGGACATAACCTTTGCAAAAGAAAAGAGGTTTAAGATAGAGAAGCTAAAAAAACCCCTCTTAGTTAGCAATGTGGATAGAACAGCAAATACAGGAGAAGCTATAACACATCAGGTTGAGTGCAATATGTTCTTCAAGGAACATATAGAAAGAGTGAGAATGGATATGTGCAACTTGGGAAAGACAAAGTTGATACTGGAAATGCTGTGGCTAGCAGCCCACAATCCAGAAATAGATTGGGAAAAGGGAGAGGTGAAGATGATGCATTGCCCACCTATATGTGGAAAAAGAAAGCAAGAAGGAAAGGAGAAAAAAGTAAGAAAGACAGAAAAAAACGAGAATGAGGAAGTATTAAGAGAACTGGTACCTAGGAGATTCTGGAAGTGGAAGAAAGTATTTGGAAAAAAGGAGTCAAAAAGGATGCTAGTGGAAAAGACCTGGGACCATGCCATAGAGCTAAAAGAAGGGTTTATGCCAAGAAAGGGGAAGATATACTCACTATCGAGAGAAGAAAGAGAGGAAGTACAGAAATTCATAGAAGACCAATTGAAGAAAGGATACATTTGACCCTCCAAATCACCCCAAACATCACTGGTACACTTTGTGGTAAAAAAGGATGGTATCCAGAGGATGGTACAGGATTATTGACACTTAAACCAGTGGACAATAAAGAATGGATACCCTCTACCCCTTATTGCAGATATATTGGACGGAGTAGAAAAGAGAAAGGTGTTTACAAAATTAGACTTGAGATGGGGATACAATAATGTCAGAATCAAGGAGGGAGATGAATGGAAGGCAGCATTCACAACACATATCAGAGCATATATGTCACAGTTGTACTATGGACCAGTAGTCATATACTGTATGGTTTACCACTACACCAAAAGAGCGACATTAGCAAGGCTACTTGCTAATGAAGGTCCAGCTATTTATGTAGTTCTTTGAACAGGTATTTTGTTATACCTTTATATCACTATTTAGTAATCACTTTTTTGTGACAATATGAACCCACCGTTATATATTTCAGGTTGACAAACTCCCCAGCTACCTTCCAAGTAATGATGAATGACCTATTTAGAGACCTCATAAACCAAGGGGATATGGTGACTTTCATTGATGACATTTTAGTAGCCACGGATATGGAGGAAAAACATGATAAGTTGGTAGAGGAAGTACTGAGGAGACTGGAAGAAAATAACCTGTTCGTAAAACTGGAGAAATGCAAACGGAAAGTAAGGAAAGTAGAATTCCTGGGAGTAGTAATTGGTCCAAAAGGAGTAGAAATGCAAAAGGAAAAAGTGAAGGGAGTCCTAAACTGGCTGGTACCTAGGAACATCAAGGAAGTGCAAAAGTTCCTAGGCCTCACTAATTACTACAGAAGGTTCATAAAGAACTTTGCTAGGATAGCAGCACCACTACATGTGCTAGTCAGGAAGGAGCAAAAGTGAAAGTGGGAAAAGGAACAGGAGGAAGCATTTGAGGAACTCAAGGTAGTGTTTACCATAGAACCTATTCTGGCCATCCCAGACATTGATAGGGAGATAAGAGTGGAAGCAGATGTCTCAGATTATGCAACAGGGGGGGTATTACCGACAAAGTGCAAAGATGGCAAATGGAGACTGGTGGCTTTCATCTCTAAATTGCTAAACGCTATTGAGCAGAATTATGAAATTCACGATAAAGAGATGTTAGCAGTAATAAGATGCCTAGAAGCATGGAGGTATTATTTGGAAAGAGCAAAACTTGAATTTGAAATCTGGACAGATCACAAAAACCTCCAGTATTTTATGGTAAGTCAGAAATTAAACCAAAGACAAGCAAGATGGACCCTATACCTATCACGGTTTAGTTTTATGTTGGAGCACATTCCAGGAAAGAGCATGGGGAAGGCAGATGGATTAAGCAGAAGGCCAGACTGGTAGGATAGAGTGGAGAGAGATAACAAGAATCAGAAACTAGTGAAGCCGGAGTGGATTAGGAAAGCAGAAACAATAATAGAGGAGGAAAACCTAAAAGAAAGAATTAGAAAGGTACAGGAAGAGGATAAGAAAGTCGTAAAAGCAATAGAGAAGCTGAAAAAGGCAGAAATCAAGATGCTAAGAGACGAAGAATGGGAAGTAGAAGATGGAATAGTAATGAAGGAAAGAAGGATATATATGCCAGAAGGGGACCTTAGAAGGGAAATAATACAATTACATTATAACACCCTAGTAGGAGGGCACGGAGGGAGATGGAAAATGACGGAGTTGATTGGCAGGAATTACTGGTGGCCAGGAATAATGAAAGAGGTAGGAAAATATGTGGATAGATGTAATACTTGTTAAAGGTACAAGAACCAAAGCAAGGCACTAGCAGGAAAGCTAATGCCCAATGCAATCCTGGAAAAACCATGGAGTTATATATCAGCAGATTTTATCACCAAACTGCCCCTAGCCCAGGGATATGACGCAATCCTAGTAGTATGCAATCGTTTTAGTAAAATGGCACATTTTATAGCAACAATAGAGAAAATGTTAGCAAAGGAACTTGCAAAGCTGTTTTGGGACCATGTATAAAAGTTGCATGGGCTTCCAGAAAGCATCATATCAAATAGGGGAGTGTAGTTTGCAGTGGGAATGATGAAGGAGCTGAATAACTTACTGGAGATTCAGACAAAGCTCTCAACAGCCTATCATCCCTAAATGGATGGGCAAACGGAGAGGATAAACTAGAAGCTAGAACAGTACCTAAGAGTCTTCATTGATCACAGGCAAGAGTAGTGGCTGGATTGGTTGGGAATGGTAGAGTTTGTATACAATAACAAGATCCACGCAGCAACAAAAACATTGCCATTCAAAGCAAATTATAGTCAAGACCCAAAGATGGGATTCAAAGGAAGAAGGAAGGAAAAGTACAAAGTGGCAGAAAAATTTGTAGAGAGAATGAGAAAAATCCAGGAGGAAGCGAAAGCAGCGTTAGGGAAAGTACAGGAGGAGATGAAGAAGTTTGCAAACAGAAAGAGAAGGGAGGAGGAAGAATACAGAGTAGGAGACTTAGTACTGCTAAGCACAAAGGATTTGAAGTAACAAATGAAAGAAAGAAGATCAGAAAAACTGACTGAATGCTTTATAGGCCCCTACAAAGTAAAAGGAATCGTCTTGAGTAATGCAATAGAGTTAGAATTACCTAAATCTATTAAAATACACCCTGTAGTTAACGTAAGTAGAGTACGACTCTATAAACTACAGGTGGAGGGACAGAAGAAGATACTACCAAAACCAGTTATCATTGAGGAAGGAGAAGAGTTTGAAGTAGAAAAAATTCTAAACAAAAGAACAATTAGAAGAAAAGAAAAGTTCCTGGTGAGATGGAAAGACTATACAGCAGAAGAAGACACCTGGGAAAGTAGAGAGAACTTAGAGAATGCAAAAGAATTGGTAAAGAAGTTTGAGAGGGAGTACAGGGAAGAAATTGAAGAACTAAGGCAACAGAAGCAAGAGGAAGAAGAAAAGGAGTTCAGTTAGAAACTATCTAGGGAATTCATAGCAAAACTACTGTATAGTTGGAGAAGAAAAAAATATAAAAGAGAAAGGAAGAGAAGATGGGATGAAAACTGGGATCAATGGAAAAATTCCTCAGGACAAGGAAACTTGAAGGGAGGGCCATGTTATGAGAGCCCCGAGCAGGAAAAAGTCTCCCGTATATTCAAACACTTAGTCCAAAACCTCAAAGCATACAATGGGATTAAGATATAAATAGCAGGGGAACTTAAGAAGCCAAGTTATGTAATAAGGTCACAAGGTTGTAGAATATTCTGGAAAAACATGTGATTGTAGACTAGTAGTGGTACAGCCACTGTAAAAGTAGTATAAGTAGTAGTTCAATCCAACAAAGAACTCTATCGAATTCTTCTTGAATATCTACCTAGGGTGATTACTAAGGACACTCATTGTCTCTTGATAACATGAGAAGGTTGGCAAAGATTTTGTTCATTAGTTGTTGGAAGACTAAGGAAGTATTAAATAGTCCAAAGAGTATTACCAACCACTCAAATAATCTATACTGGATGCAGAATATAGTTTTCCACTCATTGCCTTCCACAATGCAAACTAGATGGTAGGTACTGCAAAGGTCAATTTTCAAGTAGATCTTTACTTTCTTGGAAGAGTCTAGCAAGTCAGATACCAGAGAGATTGGGTAATGGTTCTTCCAAGTAATTCTATTAAGTTTTCTATAATCAGCACAAAGATATAAAGACCTGTTCTTTTTCTATATAAATAACACCAAAGAATTATAAGAGAAATAGAACAGTTGTATTAAACCCAGCTTAAGGTTTTCCTCTATGAATTTACACAGTGTTTTTGTAGTGACTTAGACTGAGACATCTTAAAACTACTTTTAGTCCGAGTTAACAAGGAGAACTTAATGGAATTCTTGTTCAATTTCTGTATACTATTTATACAACTACTATATGGTCTATGCACTACTCTTCCACACTTATTATATGACTCTATTATATGATGTAATACTGTAATACCCTGACATATAACTATGATATATGACATTTATCATATAACTCTTTTCTATACTTCTTTCTTGTATAGTAAGTCCAAATAAGAAAATAAAAGAAAAGAAAAGAAAAGGTAAAGTAAATAATAACTTAGCTATTTTGCCAAATTATGACAGTTTTGAATTCTAGCATAGACAATGAGTATATTGGATCCAACAGTGGTTTAACTCTCTCCTCAATTAAATGGAGAAATCATAGTTGTAATAAAGAAGGAGTTGTTTGGACTTATTTTTACTGAAAATGTCAGAGAATTCTTGGTAATCTTCAGGTAACCCACTTAGTTCTAGGTTCTCTTTGGTTATTAAACTGGTATACCTATATAAAGGTTTTAGGTCTATAGATGATAACTAAAAAGAGACTGTTTCTTTTTATCTGTAGACTTTCTAGAATGCTGCTGCTTCTACAAATTGCAGGAGAGTGCTGAGTATCTGGCTCTTTAGTACTACATGGCATATATAGAAGACTAGGAGAAACATAGATTATTAGGTCAAATTAGATAGTTCTCTCCTTTTAGTTGATAGAAAGATTAACTCTTTTTAACCAGTCATATCCTAGAACTATTGGGGGATTTTCATCTAGGGAGGTTACAAAGAATTCAAGCTTGGATAACAAACCACAAATGAAATTAATTAATATAGTTACAACTTTTTTTACAAAATTGTTTATAGTAAAAGAGGCAAAAGTGGTTTGTACTGTAATGAGCAAAATAGAAAAGAGAATGGTGACAGTCCTCAATTGTATATTAAAGAGTTTGTGGAGATAAATAGTATCATGACTTGGCAAAATAGCTAAGTTATTATTTTTTTTTCTCTTATTTTATTTTTGGACTTACTATACAAGAAAAGAGTATGGAAAAGTATCATATAATATGTTACAGATTATAGGTCAGAGTGACATTACATAATGAGTATGGGAAAGTAGTGCACAGACTATATAATAGTTGTATAAGTAGTATACAGAAATTAAACAAGAACTTCATTAAGTTCTTCTTGTTAACTCAGACTAGAAGTGGTTCTAAGACATCTCAGTCTAAGTTTCTACAAATAGGTAGTAGGGGTATCAGAAAGAAATTAAAATAAAGAAGTATAGCACATTTGTAATGTAAAATTAGTCAAAATGATTGTAAGATCAATTTAGATTGTATCTAGCATAATGCTTCCAAGGTACTAACCTTTATGTACTGTAATGAGCTCACTAGCAAGTGTAATTAGTATACCATTTATGGGCCTTACCAATCTCAACCAAGCCCTTATCTACACCCCTAACACTGAACTTTACAGATGTAGTACAGTCTAAGTAGATGGCTAGCCAGGCTTTCTCAGTCTGCTATCTTGCCAAAAGTCATCCAAGTTATCTCTACCACTTGCTCTCTAGACCAAGTAGAATATACAAAGAAACAACACTACCAACTCAATCTCTTACCAAGATCACCTCTTATACACTCAAAAGAATTGCATCCAACAACCTCTAGAGTTTCTAAGATAAAGACAAGAGCAAAGAAGATACTGCCTATCATTCTTTACTCTAAGAAATATATTAAAGTTACAAATGTTCAAGACTCAATTAAAAAATGAATAAAAAGAAAAATACCTTCTTTTTCCAGCCTTTCTCACTTTTTTCCTTCCAATATCACTATATAGCTATGACTGTCATAAATTATCTTGACTATAACCAAAGATATATATTTATAGAATAACAAACAAGAGAATTGAACCAACAGTCTCTTGGTTGATTGTAGAATACCATTAATATAAACAAGGGTAAATAGCATACTTGTATAAGTAGCTGATATAATTGAGTAAGAACCCCATTGAGTTCTCTTTGTAATCCTCAAAGACTTAGCTACTGAGTCAACTCAACTTAAGTTATACAATAATAACAGACTGTCACAAACTTTATTTAGACTATAACTCTGGGAATACTTGACCAATTTCAACAATCTAAATGACTACTGAAAGCCCTTAAGAAGACCTTTCAAATGGTACCAAAAAAATTTCAAAGCAATCAGTATTAACCGAGTTATCAGCAGATCAGTCAGTAATCACCAAGTTACCAGATACTAAATCATCAATATCTTAAAAACCACTTAACATAATCATTTTCTTCAACAACCATCATGAAGCTCTCTTCAATGCGCTTCTTTTGGCTATAAATAGATCCCAAGATGATAAGATCCTATAGAGATACAAGGTCCTCAATATTTGTATATGATATTGATATTTATCTATAGATTATTATTTATTCTTGAATAGAACAAAGGACTACTCTAAAACAGTTAGGTTATCTCTATTTCAAGAACAATAGCACTTCTATGTGTAGAATAATAGGTAGTAATCATATAGTAGGCTGTTCTGGTACACAGACTACTACAATTATATATTTAAAAACTGTATATCTGAGGATAAACCTCAAACTCAACAATATCTTTTGCTATTGTCTAAACTTTGCTTTTTTGAGCCTTTTGATTATCAAATTATTAACTCACAAATCAGTAAGTGACCATTTGTAATATAGATATTACCTTCTATTCTTTCATGTAGTTCTACTTCACTTCTATGCTTCTTTTTCTACTTACTTCTCCTATCCAGTTAATCAGCTACTTCTCATCCTAAATGCAATCTAAAAATTACTTCTATCACATGCAAAGGCTCTTAACACTGTTGTTATCTTGTATAACATCCACTCCTTAATTGAGTTCAATAGTGATGGGATTGCAAGTCATTGATAGACTTTTAATCTGTTGCTTTGGCATCATATTAGTCTAGATCTACTCTAGATTGAAATTATACTACATTCCAAAGATAAGACAGAGTATTTGAGTTCTAAAGTATCATCAGAAATAGTTTGTCTCTGAGAAACCAGATGCTAGCTTATTATTCTTGCCTCCTGAGATATATGCTGTTCTAGTATGTAATAGCTTGATGACTACTTAGTAAGAATACCTGTTCTTGGATTATGTCCTGGGCTTATAGGAGAGTTTCTAGAATGAATTCAGATAGTAAATCTAGGGGTATAAAGTGTATTCCATGTTACATTTCCACAGAAATTTTGCTGGTAGCATAATAACAGTATAGGCTTAAAGAATTTACAGTACCCTCTACTACATATTACTGCTTTTGTTACCATACTTAATCACAAATTTACTACAATGTTTGGCAATATTCATAATAACTTTACTATACATTACTACAACTTGACTGTATATTACTGCTACTTGGCTGCTATCTGTTATCTTGCTACACTAACTCAGTAATAGTAATTGATAATAGTAATTAGTGATAATTATAAGTGATCAATAGATTGACAAGTCAGTTAAACTCATAAAATGACTAAGTTTATTGGCTAACAAACTATAATTACTAGTTCAGTAATCATTCAACTACATTACAGTACCAAAAAGCTAGTAAAAAATAAATTATATAACTTAGTTCTGTAATATAGTTAATAATTTGAGTAGAGACTCAATACAGCTACTATGGCAACTTTACTATGCTTTCTGGTTTCTTGACTTCCACTGGGCTACTTTACTAGATTTTTGGTTTCTAGGCTCTCTGGTAGTCTTGGATAGTCTTAGAACCTATTTAAATAAGAACTTTTTTTAGAAGTAAGTTGACTATCTCACTGAAAATATATTACTGTCACACTAGTAACTTTACTATGCTTTTTGGTTTTTTAACTTCCCCTAGATTATTCTACTAGATTTTTGGCTCCTTGGCTATTTAGTGATCTTGAGTGGTTTTATAACCTATTTATCTCTTCAATAAAGTTCTCAAGTTTTAGTAGCAGCACAATATATTTCTGAACTTCCCCCTTCTACTCCAGTTCTATCAACTAATTCACTACCAACAACATTAGTAAAGTTATACTCTTATTTTTCTAATAGCTATTTTGAGTGGAATTTTACTGAGATTGAACTTATCAAAGGAAAGTAGCCATCTATTCATTGGGCTTGTGAAGTAAAGAAAGGTCATGTCAAGTAAAAAAGAATATAGCAGCATGGAAAGGCTAGAATATACTATGAGTGTATACTCCAGGTTTTGAAAAGTGATGTAATAAGTAGAGTCAGAGAGTAGAACATACTACTAGGTAAAGTGACACAAGAAATAGAGTCAGAGAGTGGAACATACTACTAGATGAAGTAAAAGATGTTATTCTCCAGTCCTGTAGGTTTACAGCTGGTCCAGAGTGAGTGTAACAATAACACAAAAGTAGAATAACTTTGATCTTAGCTTGTGCACTATACCTTGATCTCTTGTTGCATATATGGTTACTTATTTTGGAATAGTAGAACATTGTCCAAGAGAGAGATAAATTTAGGAATAAGAAGTTTATATAGTAGAGAGTGTTATAAAGATATAGAGAAAGTAGATTTATGACTTTAGGATTTTAATCTACAAACTAGATTGTTCTTATATATTTACCTAGTATATATACTACAATTGGAATAGGAGAGAGCCAGTCTGAAATACAATACTTTTAGTCTGAAATACAATACTTCTATAGGAGATAAATAATAATAAAGAATATAAATATTAATATTAATTTATACCAAATTTTCTGGTATATAACAGGTTATAACCAAAAGAATAGATAGAAAAAGGCTTCTTGTTAGCAAAAAGGATTCAGATCTGTATGACAATATTTGGGGATCATCCAATGCTCAAGCTATGACTACAAAGTTCTTATACAACCTAGAACTACAAAATCTGGACAAAAAACTTAGATTTAATAAGGATATCAGTGTAGAAAGCCTCTTTTTCATATTTCTTGTGGAGTTTGGGCAATAGTTTATATATAGAAAGGTGGAAAATACTTTGTACAAGATAGTTTTCATGATTACACTTCCTCTTCTGTTAACATTTATTTAAATCCTGATAAAGAGGCTTAGTTTGATGAAATAGTACTCAACTATCCTAATATTAGTCCTTCTAGTTTACAATTAGATATTCCAACTTTGACTGGACCTGGGAAATCAGTCAAGGATATTTTTCATACCTTGCATAATTGAAGTTGTATTATTTATCAAAGAAATAAAACAAGAAAAAAGTTTACTTTTTATGATCTTACAGTCTTTTTTTTGTTTATTAAACAATTTGCTAAAGATTACCCTTACTTTATCAAAATGTCACAACTTGGATTAGAGAACATTATCTATATGCAAACTCCCTTCATAGTATTCCAAGCTCTTTATAGCAACAATAAACTTGAAAAAGATATTGTATGTGAAATAATTACTGATACAGCTCATAGTTTTTGGGAGAATACAAGCTGGGTTCTTATAATGACCTCAGTCTTCTCACCAGTTCTCAAGAGATAGATGCTTATTTTAATGTCTTTTATAGATAGTAGCTTGACAGGATATTACAAAATTCATTTCATTATAACTTTTTAAACTATTGCTGCTTAAGTTTTGCAAAAGAGAATTGTTCTCAAAAACACTATATTTGTAATTGTATGTTCTTATTTTTGTTTTTTTCAATCAATTATTTGATAGTTTATGATCTAGATAATGGATTTTAGCAAAGCTCAAAAAAAAGGTTTTATTAAGGCATTTACTGATCTTTTTTTATCAAATAAAGATTCTAGAAATAGAAAGAAGCTGAGAGATATAGGAGAGAAATTGATTCAAGGATGTAGAAAGCATTTCAGAAGGTTGATTACAAGATGTTCAAAGATCAGTGGTATGGTTCCTGTTTCTAAAAGAGACAAGTTTATCATCAAGGCACAAAAACTCATGGAAATTAAGTTATTAGATAGATTTCAAAGCATAGTTTAATAGATCCTAAATGAGTTCCCTGATACTGCTAACTGGATAGAGTACTAGCCTTGAAAACCTTATGCTCAGATGATTTTTTTCACTTGTATGCCTATAAATTCTGAGCTATAGAAAGCATTATCAGCTACAACTAATGCTCAAGAATCTCTGCATTTTCAGTTATATTGTGTAACTGGTTGTAATAAGAGATTTTTTAAAGAACTAAAATCTCTCTATAGTTAAGCACTTTTTTTTGAAGATAATTACAAGGACAAGTAAAGTACAGTTTTATTTTCTCTTTTATAAGAATAAGACTGAGAAATATATTTTATAATAGGTATTTTGACTCACTATGGCAAGGCAAATCAATAAAAACAAGAGAGATCAAATATTTCAATATTACTTTCTACTTCAACTAAGTCTAGTCATAAATCAAAATCTTTCAAATCCCAGACTCTCTAAGAAAAAAATTCATTAATAATGGTCATAGTTCTAACTCTATACAGAAATTAATTTCTAAAGGCCCTGGCTCTCTATAAAAGAAGTCTAAAGTATATTCAATTATGAAGAACATATTTGGAGAACTATATTATTTATAGAAGCAAAATTTGTATTGGCTTAACATATCTCTTTAGCTACTTTATATTTCTGTTTGTAGATTATTTTTAGAGTTCTAGGAAGTTATAGATACACTTCAAGACAACTCTGCTCTATTTAAAGTCTTTGAACACTTTTAGTACTGTTTTATGGAAGATTATGACTTTACTTGGTTTTCTCAAGAACATAATACTCTATAGTCTAATTTATATACTCATCAAATCATAGAAAATGAATTTGATTTTTAGTTATTATTTGTGAGTGATTTTTTTCTTATTAATAAAGATTATTGATGTTTTTTTATAGGGCTGGTTATGAAAATAAATTACTAAGAAAACAAAGCAAAAACAGATTAATAGCTCAATAGTCTTGTTTATATTTTTTGTTTCTATGATATTTAACATCTGGTATTATACCGGTAACAACAGAACTGAAAGAAAACATATGGAACTAATAAGAATACCTTTTATTATCACAGATATATTTACTTTTTCTAATGACTATTTATATTTCAATGGCAATTTTAAAAACTAGTTCAAATCTTAGGTTGAAATGAAAACTGAAACAAAACTTTTTGATACAACTTACTAGAGACAACATAACTTTTGATACAACTTACTAGAGACAACATAACAATTCTCTTTTATGCTCTGGGATTCTGAGTAGTATCAATTCTCTGGTATTAAATCTATCACTTATTTTTGTTGTTAAGCTATCAGTTGGTGATGATGGAACTTCTTTAGACTAGAATATTCCTCAACATTTAAAGTCTCTATATCACAAATGGCCACTTACTGATTTGTGATTGCTTGATTTGATAATCAAAGTGTTCAAAAAAGCAAAGTTAGACAAGCAGCAAAAGATGTTGTTAAGTCTAAGGTTTATCCTCAGATATACAGTTCTTAAATAT
>Ga0153989_1000044_pt1 | contig 30687 bp, 40 predicted proteins | sample TSNC073MetaG_FD_104701 | JGI IMG/M metagenome (GOLD analysis project Ga0153989, IMG submission 104701) | Attine ant fungus gardens microbial communities from North Carolina, USA - TSNC073 MetaG | ecosystem: Host-associated > Fungi > Mycelium > Unclassified | place: USA: North Carolina, Jones... | reverse complement strand
TATGTCTGAGGATAAACCTCAGACTTAACAACATCTTTTGCTGCTTGTCTAACTTTGCTTTTTTGAACACTTTGATTATCAAATCAAGCAATCACAAATCAGTAAGTGGCCATTTGTGATACACTGTACCTATTGAGGTTCAATTTTATGTTAAAGCATGTTCCAGGGAGTAAGATGGAAAAGGCAGATAGCCTAAGCAGGAAGCTGGACTGGGAAGTAGGAGTAGAAAGGGACAATAAGGATGAGACATTGGTAAAACCTGAGTGGTTGGAAGTCAGAAGAACAGAAAGGGTAGAAGTAATTGTAGAAGGAGTGGATTTGTTGGAGAAAGTGAGGAAGTCAAAAGTAAAAGATGATGAAGTAGTCAAAGCAGTGGAAGAAATAAAATGAGTGGAAGTAAAGATACTGAGAGATGAAGAATAGAGGGAAGTAGATGGTATAATATATAAGAAGAGAAAGGTGTACATACCTAAAGATGATATATTAAGAGCAGAAATAATTAGGTTGTATCACAATATACCAGTGGGAGGACATGGAGGACAATGGAAGACAGTGGAGTTGGTTACCCAAAACTTCTGGTGACCAGGAGTAACTAAGGAGGTGAAACAATATGTAGAAGGGTGCAATTCCTGTCAAAGAAACAAAAACCACACAGAACAGCCGGCAGGGAAATTAATGCCCAATTCAATACCTGAGAAGCCTTGGATGCATATATCAGCAGATTTTATCACCAAACTGCCAATAGCACAAGGATACAACTCAATCTTAGTGGTAGTAGACCAATTGACAAAAATGGTCCATTTCATCCCTACTATAGAGAAAACATCAGCAGAAGGGCTAGCCAGGTTGTTTAGAGACAATGTGTGGAAGCTGTATGGGTTACCTGAGAGCATCATCTCTGACAGAAGACCACAGTTTGCAGCAGGAATAATGCAGGAGCTGAATAGGATGTTGGGAATTGAAAGTAAACTGTTGACAGCATTCTACCCTCAAACAGATAGACAAACAGAGAGGGTTAACCAAGAACTAGAGCAGTACTTAAGAATGTTTATTGACCATAGGCAGGAACAGTGGCTGGATTGGTTAGGGACAGCAGAATTTGCTTACAACAACAAAGTACACTCAAGTACCAAGATATCACCCTTCAAGGCAAATTACAGACAAGACTCTAGAATGGGGTTTGAGATGAGAAGGAAAGGAAAATACAAGGGGGCAGAGAAATTTGTGATAAAAATGAAGGAAGTTCAGGAAGAAGCAAAAGTGGCACTAGGAAAAGTGCAAGAAGAAATGAAGAAATATGCAGATAGAAAGAGGACAGAAGTTGATGAGTATAAAGTAGGAGACTTAGTAATGTTAAGCACTAAGGATCTGAAATATTAGATGGTTGGGAGGAGGACAGAAAAGCTGATGGAGAGGTTTGTAGGCCCTTACAAAATAAAGAAGATCATATCATCAAACGCAGTAGAATTAGAACTACCTAGTACAATAAAAATACACTTGGTAGTCAATGTCAGTAGAATACAAAGATATGTAGGACAAGAAGAAGGGCAGAGAAAGGAGCAACCAGCTCTAGTTGTAATTGAGGGAGAAGAAGAGTGGGAAGTAGAGAGAATCCTGAATAAATAGTAGATATGAGAAAAGAATAAGTAATTGGTACAATGGAAGGGATTCATGGCAGAATCAGATACCTGGGAAGGAAGGAAAAACTTGGAAAATGCAAAAGAGGCAGTCAAAGAATATGAAAAAGAATACCAATGAGACATGGAAGATGTAAGACAATAGGAGAGAGAGGAAGGAACATTTAGAAGGGGAGAACTGCTGGGATAATTTACAGCAAAAAAGCTATTTGGGTGGTCAGACAAACAATATGACAAGGAATATTGGGGAAGACTGGAAAGAAATTGGAAATGATAGAAAGGAAAACAAATGAGAGGATAAAGAACTATGGAAACAGTAAGAGAGGAAGAAGAAGAAATTGAGCAGGAAAGTTCAGGGCTCAAGGAGTGGACAGAAGAAGATGACAATGAAATGGGGAACATTTATGACCCATACCATGAACTATAAAAATCCTTGGGACAAGGAATCTTGAGAGGGAGGTGGTGTTATGACACAGTCAAAATGACTAAGTCATTATTTATTTTCTTTTTCTTTTTCTTTTTCTTTTTAATGAGAAAACTGAGAAATGACTAAAAGAGATATGCAGGAGTTCATAAATAGAAGTAAACACAGGATATGTATAAGTAGTATACTATAATCAAATGAGAACTCTATTGAGTTCTTCTTGTCAACTCAGACTAGAAGTAGACCTAAGTCATCACAGCCTAAGGCCTTACACCTGGTCTATAACTGCAGGAATAAAAGAAAGAAGATAAAGAGGAAACCACTTCTCCTGAATAAATTTGAGATGATAGCAAGTAGGGTAATGCAATGTAAAGTGAAGAAAGAAGTAAAAGTGAGGAGACAGAAGACAGTAGAGAAAAGAACACAATGTTTCAGGTGTTGGGGAGTGGAACACTACAAGTGGGAGTGTCCAAATATTAAGGTTAAGAAGAAAAGGAGAAAAAGTGAGGAAGTGGCATATGCAGTTAGTCTGCAAAAGGCATAGCAAGAGGGAAGGCCAGTGCACTCCTTATAGAGAAAGGCACAGGAGTAATGTAGTGTATGGGGTATACCCCTGAAAGGTGCAGCTCTAGAAGAGCAAGGATAGATGACAAGGTAGGAGGTTGTGACATTTGTAGAGTGTGGAGGGTATGAGTACAAAGACACCAAAATGCAAGAAAACCAGGGACAGAGTTTTGTCTCTGGGGAATAGCTAAAGAATATTTGGTGTAGCTAATATCTTGAAGCATAGAGGTAGAGAGAAAATTCAACAAAAGAAAAAGAAGCAGTTGGAGTAAAGTGTACTTGATGTGGATGAAAAGACATAGTAGCAGAAGTGTTAGAAGAGGATGGGAGAAGGATTCTGTGCCAAGAATGTGGGACAGGAAAGAAGTAATAGTAGAACTGGAGAGTAGCAGTATGCCCTGTACAGGAAAAAGTACAGCAAGATGGCACATAGACAGAAGTTCTGAAAAGTGTAGTAAAAGAAGAGAACAAGCAAAGAGATATCAGAAGAACTTTCAAAATGCTGATGGAAGTATAGTTGAATATAGGGGTAGAGAAAGTATATATGCATGAAGGCATAACAGTGAAAGCACTTTTGGATAGTGGTACAACAGAGATGTTCATAATCAGGAAGATGGTGGCAAAACATAGGTTTAAGCTGTGGAAGCTAGAAAAACCAGTAATAGTCAGGAATGTAGATGGGATGAACAATAGTGGAGGAGCTATTACACACCAAGTGGAAGTAAATGTGTGTTACAAAAACCATGTGGAAAGAATGAGAATAGATATATGCAATCTGGGGAGAACAGATGTTATATTGGGGATGCCATAGTTGCAAGCACACAATCTAGAAATTAATTGGGAAATAGGAGAACTCAAAATAACAAGATACCTACTATTATATGGAAGAAATATGAAGTTGAAAGAAGAACAGAAAGTAAAGAAAGAAAAAAGAGTAGTAATATTAGAGGAGAAAAAGATAGTGAGATGGGTGATAGATGATAAAGAAGATTGGGAAAGAGAGAAGGAAGTTGAAGCAGACTATAGAAAAATCAAGAAAATAGTTCCAAGGGGATTCCTAAAGTGGAAAAAGGTATTTGGGAGGGTAAAGTCAGAGAGAATGCCAAAAAGGAAAATTTGGGATCATGCTATAGATCTCAAGAAGATGTTTAAACCACAAAAAGAAAGAATTTATCCTTTATCTAAAGATAAAAGGAAAGAAGTTCAGAATTTTGTAAATGACCAACTAAGAAAGGGGTATATTAGACTATTAAAATCCTCTCAGATATTGCCAGTATTCTTTTTAGACAAGAAGGATGGAAGTAAGAGGATAGTGATAGACTACCATAGTCTAAATAATCAAACAGTAAAGAACAACTACCCACTTTTGTTAATTATAGATTTAATAGATAACATGGGAAGCAAAAGAGTATTCACTAAGATAGACTTTTGGTGGGAATTCAACAATGTGAGAATAAAAGAGAGAGATGAGTAGAAGAGAGTATTCACAATGCACATGGAGTTCTTTGAACCAACAGTTATGTTCTTTGGAATAACAAATTTGCCAGATACATTCCAGGTGATAATAAACAAAATTCTGAGAGATATGATCAATAAAGGAAAAGTGGCAGCCTTTGTGGATGATATGTTGGTAGGAACAGAAACAGAGGAAGGATATAATGAAATAGTAAAAGAGGTATTAAAAAGACTAGAAGAGAATGACTTATATGTCAAACTAGAGAAGTGCATGTGGAAAGTAAGAAAGATTGGATTCCTAGGGGTCATTATAGGACCCAATGGGAGAGAAGTTGATAGCATAATATACAAGGAGAGGAAAGTATATGTATCTAAGGACAAGAAGCTAAGAGCAGAGATTATTAGATTATATCACAATATACCAGTAGGAGAACATGGAAGGCAATGGAAAATAGTAGAATTGGTCACAAGAAACTTTTGGTGGCCAGAAGTAACAAAGAAGATGAAACAATATTGTTATCAATAGGTAGTGAATGCTCTTAGTGATCACCCTAGGTGGATGTTCAAGAAGAACTCGATGAGGTTCTTTGTTAGATTGGACTACTACTTATACTACTTTACAGTGGCTGTACTACTATTAGCTCATGATCACATGTCCTTCCAGAATGTTCTATGATCACCTGACCTTGTCACATGATCTGATTACCTAAGTTTCCATGCTGTTTATACCTTGACCCCATTGTATGATTTGAGGTTTTAGATCGAGTGTTCAATTGCACAGGAAACTATTTCCATTTTGGGGCTCTCATAACAAATATATAGAAGAGTACAGGAATATGACTCAATCTTAGTGGTAGTAGACAGATTAACAAAGATGGTTCATTTTATTCCTACTATAGAGAAAGCATTGGCAGAAGGGCTAGCTAGGCTGTTTAGAGATAATGTGTGAAAACCGCATGGGTTACCTAAAAGTATTATTTTAGATAGGGAACTCCAATTTGTAGTAGGATTAATAAGAGAGTTAAATTGTCATGAGTTGCCTCAACCATAACAAAGAAGCTATAAATAGAATGGACATGGACTAGAGTCAAACCAGTAGCTGATGGACAACCTGTAGTTTAAACAAGAACAAATAGTATACTTGTATATATAGTAGACTACAATTGAGTGAGAACTCTATTAAGTTCTCTTCTAACCCTAAAGAACTGCCTTGAGTTAAACCCTAGCTTAAGGTTCCTAAGTCAGTTGCTGACAGAAGAACTCAATACCATACTCTAGGCACTGTTTGCTTTGAGCTCTACCTAAACTTTACTCTCTTATCATCCTCAATTGATAATCAGCTCAATCACTGGTCTTTTTGGATAGTAGGCCCTAGCTATAAAGGGGACTTGATAGTTAGTTAGGGACTGCCAGTGGAGATTTAGTATCAAACCCAGGTATTATATTCAAGACCTCATCTAGCAATTGGGTAGTATTGCTTAGTAGATTATCTGTACCTTTTTGATTAGTAGAAATCTTGTGCTAGGGATACATTGTTATCCATACACATAGAGGAATAGCATTGACCTCTTAGGAAGGTGCTGTTAGAGTAGAGATCCTCTTCTTGAGGTGATCATTTACTATTCAATTAGAGCAGTGGTCAGTACAACAGTAGGTGTCTGCTTAGGTAAAGATCTTACACTCCAACAGATATAGTAGTAATTAGTAAGATCAAATTTCTATTCAACCTCTAGAGACAAAAATACTATGTCTCTAGGACAATACAACAATCTTATAAGTAACATGCTCAAGCAATGGTGTATCCTTGCCAAACTAAGGGTAGAACTAAAAGGGAGAGAAGAAAGAAAGTGTTTTGGCTGCAAAGGGTTTGGGTACCTGGTCTGTAACTGCAGAAACTAGAAGGAGGAGAGAAAGGGGATGCAGATCCCCCACAATAAGTTTGAAGTATTAGCAAGCAGAGTGATGAGATGTGGGGTGAGAGAGAAAGTGAAAGTGAGAAGATAATAAATAGAGGAGGTACAATGTTTTAGATATTGGAAAGTAGGGCACTTCAAGTAGAAGTGTCCAACAGCAAAAGCAGAGAAAGAGAGAAGAAGGGAGAAGGAGACAGTGTGTGTAGCCAGACCACAAAAGACACAGCAAAAGAGAAGGCCAGTATATCCTACATGGGAAAAGGTGTAGGAGTACTGCAATGAGTGGAGTATGCCCCCAGAAGGTATACTCCTACTCAAGAGAGAATAGATCACAGAGGAGACAGTGGCAACCTATGTAGATTGTGGGAGGTGTAAAGACAAGAGGGTTCAAATCTATGAAAACTAAGAATAAGGTTTCTTTCTCAAAGGACAAGTAAAAAATATATAGTATGACCTTTGCCAGGAAGCATGGAACTGGAGAAAGGAAGAAGCAAGGAGAGGAGAAATGATGAGGGTGTAGTGTATAAAGTATGGGAGAAAGGATACAATAGGAGAAAGAGTGTTGGAATAAGAAAGAGGTGAGATCCTGTGCCCAGAATATAGAACAGGAAAGAAGAAACTGTGGTGGAACTGGGAAGTGGCAGCATATCCTATAGAAGGAAAAGTATAGCAGAGTGGTGCATAGACAGGAGTTCCAAAAAGTGCAGTAAAAGAGAAGGTTATCCAAAGGGACATCAGAAGAACATTCAAGATGTTGAGAGAGATGTAGTTGAATATTGGGATAGAAAAAACAGATATACATGAAGAAATAACAGTTAAGGTGCTCTTGGATAGTGGTACAACAAGGATGTTTATGGATAGAAAGATAGTAGCTAAGTATAGATTTGGACTGTAAAAGTTAGAAAGACTAGTGGTAGTAAGAAACATAGATGGAACAAACAATAGTGCAGGAGCAATAACACATCAGGTAGAAGTCAACATGTACTACAAGAATCATATAGAAAGAATACAAATGGATATATGAAACTTGGGAAAAATGAATGTTATATTGGGCATACCATGGCTATAGGTCCATAATCCAGAAATAAATTGGAAAACAGGAGAAGTCAAGATGATAAGGTGTCTACCAATTTGTGGGAGAAATACAGCAGTAAAAAAAGACATCAAGCAAAGGAAGAAAATTGGGAAGAGAATCAGAGTAGCAGATCAAGCAGACAGAGAGGAGTGAAAATGGACAATAGAGAAAAAATTTAATAAGAAAGTTAAATTAGATAGAGAAAAAGTGAGGAAGATGGTGCCACAAAAGTTTTATAGATGACTCAAAGTATTTGAGAAGGTAAAGTTGAAGAGGATACCTATTATAACACAGCCAAAAACAGCTAAGTCATTATTTATTTTCTTTTTCTTTTTCTTTTCTTTTTAATTAGGAAATTGGTGGATACACGAGATAGAATGACCAAAAGGAGATGTGTGGGAGTTTATAAATAGAAGTAAACACAGGAGGTGTATAAGTAGTATACCATAATCAATGAGAACTCCATCGAGTTCTCCTTGTCAACTCAGACTAGGAGTAGTTCTAAGATGTCTCAGTCTAAGTTCTTACAATACCAGTAAAAAAACCTTGGGATTATGCAATAAACCTGAGGGAAGACTTTGTGCCAAAGAAAGGGAGAATATATCTCATATCAAGAGAGGTGAAAGTCAAAGTAAGAGAATTTGTAAAAGAACAGTTGAGAAAGGGGTATATCAGATCCTCAAAGTTGCCTCAGACTTCACTGGTATTCTTTGTAGAAAAGAAAGATAAAAAGAAAAGGATGGTATAGAATTATTGATACCTGAACAAGGGAACAATTAAGGACAATTATCCACTGCCTTTGATTTCAGATTAATAGACACTATGGGTACAAGAAAGGTATTTACAAAGATGGATCTGAGATGGAGGTACAATAATGTACAAAAAAGAGAGGGAGATGGATAGAAGGCTGCATTCATGACGTATATGAACCTGCAGTAATGTTCTTTGGTCTTGCAAATTCACTGGCAACATTTCAGACAATGATAAATAACATTTTGCAAGACTTAATAGATACTGGAGATGTGGCAGCCTTTATAAATGGTATGCTAGTAGAAATAGAAAATGAAAAGAAGTATGATAAGGTAGTAGAGGAAATCCTGAGGAAGATGGAAGCAAATGATCTATATCTAAAACCTGAAAAATATATATGAAAGATTAAAGAGATCAATTTCCTAGGATTAGTGATGGGAACAGATGTTATTAAGATACAAGAAGAAAAGGTGGTAGGAGTTCTGGAATGGTCAAGGCCTAAAATGGTCAAAGGTGTATAGAAGTTTTTAGGATTGGCAAACTATTATAGGTGATTTGTAAAGGACTTTGCCAAAATAGCAAAACCACTGCATAAATTGGTCAGGAAGGATAAGAAGTAGAATTGGGGAGAAGATCAGGAGAAGGCATTTGAAGAGTTGAAGCAGGTGTTCACAATATGACCAGTGTTGGTGGCACCAGATTTGGATAAAGAGATAAGGGTAAAAGTGTTATGAGCTACCTTGGCCATAATAACTTTTATTTCTTTATTTCTTTTACCTTTTACTTTTTTTTTCTTTTAATTAAAAAGATAGGGAAGTCACATGATCAGGATCACATGATATGTCACATTGTCACAATCCATCACATTTCCTGTGACAAATCAGTCACAAATTAGTTACATCACATAGTCACATGTCTAGGAACATTCTAGTAGATTCTATTAGATCATTAGTAGGTTAGGGTTAGTAGTGCAGGCCATGCATAAAAGGTATAAATAGTAGTCCAAATCTAAGAGAAACTCTACTGAGTTTTCTTTGTTTACCTTAAATAAAAGATAACTCAGTTCTGTTATGACACAGCCAAAATAGCTAAGCTATTATTTATATTTCTTTTTTATTTATTTAATTAGGTAATTAGCAGACATGAGAGAGAATAACTCAAAAGAGATGTGTAGGACTTTATAAATAGAAGTAAATACAGAATGTGTATAAGTAGTATACAACAATCAAATGGAAACTCTATTGAGTTCTTCTTGTCAACTCAGACTAGGAGTAGGACTAGGTCATTTCAGCTATATCCTTATAGTAGAACTCAATTCTTTCATTAGCATTGCTTATCATAGAGCCTTGCTAGCTTACTCTCTTATCTTTCTTGGTACCTGGATAACATAACTCAGGTGTTAGTGACTGACTCAGAAACCTTAAGCTAGGGTTTAACTCAAGACAGTTCTTTAGAGTTAGAAGAGAACTTGATGGGGTTCTTGTCCAATTGCAGTCTACTACATATATAGGTACACTATTTGTCCTTGTTTATACTACAAGCTGTCTATCAGCTACTGGTTTGACTTCAGTTCATGTTCAATCTATTTATAGTACTTTGTCATAGTCAAGGCAACTCATAACAGTATCTTTTTCTTGGAGGTCTTTATCCCAAGGACTTTATAGTTTGTTATATGGGTCCTGTAAATTACCCATTTCATCTTCTTCATCCCATTCTTCTATCTTATCTCCTTCAAATTCTTGCTCATTTTCTTCTTTCTTTTCTTTCTCCTTTTCTTGGATTGTTTCTAACATTTCCCTTTCTTTTGCCCTTTCTAATCTCTATCATCTCCAATTTCTTTCCAATCTTCCCCAATACTCTCTATCAAATTTCCTATCATCCCATCCATACAGTAGTTTTGCTATATATCTTCCTGGTAACTCTCCTTTGTGATCTTCTTTCAAGTTCTTTTTCTTTATTCTTCTGGTCCCTTCTCTGTATTCTTTCTCAAACCTATCTACCAACTCTTGTGCATTCTCCAGATTTTCTCTTGGTTCCCAAGTGTTTTCTTCCACTGTATAACCCCTCCATTGTACTAGGTATCTACCTCTTTCTCTGAACTTCCTTTTATTTAATATTTTCTCCACGTATTCTCCTTCTCCTTTAATTATTACTGGTAAAGATCATTCCTTTTTCTGACCTTCTACTTGATCTCTATACTTTTGTACTCTGCTCACATTTACTACTGGATGTATTTTAACACTACTTGGTAACTCCAGTTTGATTGCATTTGTTGAAATTATTCTCTTGACTTTATAAGATCCCACAAATTGTTCTGTCAGTTTTTCCAATCATCTCCCCTGCATTTGATATTTGAGATCTTTTGTACTCAGTAATACCCAGTCTCCCACTCTATACTCTTCCAGTTCACTCCTCTTTCTATCTGTATACTTTCTGTCACAAACTTCATTTGGACCATAACTTCAAGAATACTCAACCAATTTCAACAATCTAAATGGCTATCAAAAGCCCTTAAGAAGACCTTTCAAACAATACCAAAAACATCTCAAGATAATCAGTATTCACCAAGTCACCAGACACTAAATTACTGATATCTTGGAAACCACTTGACATAATCATTTGCTTCAAAGATTATCATGAAGCTCTCTTCAATGCATTTCTTTTGGCCATAAATAGACCTAGAGGCAATAAGATCCCATAGAGTTTCTCTAGTACTGTATTTGGCATTAATTTCTCTGCTGGTGCCTCTATACAATTCTTGTTTCTTTGGTAGGCATCATATCCCTCTATATACTTCTTGACTTTCTTTGTCACCCCTGGCCACCAAAAGTTTCTAGTAACCAACTCTGTTGTCTTTTACTGCCCTCTATGTTCTTCTACCAGTATATCATAGTATAGCTGGATTACCTCTGCTTTCAGTTTCTTATCTCTTGGAACATACACCTTTCTATCTCTTAATATCAGCCCATCTTCCTCTTGCTATTCCTCATCTTTCAATATCTTTACTTCTGCTTACTTCATTTCTTCTACTACTTTTATCACTTTGTTATCTTTTGCATCTAACTTCTTAATTTTCTCCAATAAATCTACTCCCTCTATCACAATTTCTACCACTTGTGTTGCTCTAATTTCCAGCCACTCCTTTTTTACTAATACTCTATCCTTGTTATTTCTTTCCATCCCTATTTGCTAGTCTGGATCCCTACTGAGACTATTAGCCTTTTCCATGCTGCTGCCTGGCACATGTTTAAGAGTAAAGTCAAATCTAGATAGGTACAAGGCCTATCTTGCTTGTCTATAGTTCAGTTTCTGACTACTCATAAAGTATTCTAGATTTTTGTGGTCATTCCAAATCTTGAATTTGTTTTGTACTCCTTCTAGCAAGTGCCTCCATTCCTCTAAGCATCTAATAATTGCCAACATTTCTTGGTCATGAATTTTATAATTTCTCTCAGCTTCATTCAATGACTTTGAAATAAAGGCTACTGGTCTCCACTTGTTATCTTCATACCTCATTGACAACACTTCTCCTGTTGCATATTCTAATGCATCTACTTCTACTCTCATCTCCTTGTCTAGATCTGGTACCACTAACACTGGTTGTGTTGTGAACACCTGCTTCAACTCCTCAAACACCTTTTCCTGCTCTCCTCTCCAGTTCCACTTCTCATTCTTCCTGACCAGTCTATGTAGTGGTTTTGCTATCTTGGAAAAGTCTTTTACAAATTGCTTGTAGTAATTTGCTAATTCCAAGAACTTTTGCATATCTTTAACCATCTTAGGCCTTGGCCATTCTAGAACTCCCAATACCTTCTCTTTCTGCATTTTTATATTGTCTGCCCCTATCACTAGTCCTAGGAAGTTGATTTCTTTAACTTTCTATACACATTTCTCAGGTTTTAGATATAGATCATTTGCTTCCATCCTCCTCAGGATTTCCTCTACTACTTTATTATGCTTCTTTTCATTCTCTGTTCTCACTAACATATCATCCATGAATGCTGCTATATCTCCTGTGTCTATTAGATCTCTTAATATATCATTCATCATTGCTGTTATGAGATGACTTCCAGGAAAGAAAATATTTCTCATGTGTTCATCAACTTGATGGGAAATATCCAAGAATACAATGTGGGAAAGATATAAATAGCATGGGACAGATTATGTAAGATATAGATAGTTCTTAGTAAAGATCATATGATCATGGGAGGTAGGCACACAGGCTACTTAATATTTGTATAAGTACCTAGAGAAATCCAACAAGGAACTCTATTGAGTTCTTTCTGAACAACCACCTCAGTTGAGCTCTAAGTCCTTATGACTTTATGCTAACAATTGCCTGGAATGTCACCAGTGAATTTGTGAGACCAAAAAACATCATAGTGGGTTTATATACCCCAAGATGTGTTATGAACACAGTCTTCTACTCATCTCCCTCTTTTATTTGTACATTGTTGTACCTCCATTATAAATCCATCTTTGTAAACACCTTTCTTGTGCCTATAGTATCAATCAAGTCTGAAATCAAAGGCAAGAGATAATTGTTCTTAACCATCCCTTTATTAAGATACCTATAGTCTTGTACTATCTTTTTCTTTCTATTCTTTGTTCTTACAAAGAAGACTAGTAAAGTCTGAAGTGGCTTTGAGGGTTGAATATACCCCTTCCTCAACTGTTCCTCCATGAATTCTCTAGCCTCCTCTTTCTCTTCTCTTGGCATCAAATATGTTCTTCCTTTTTTTGGCACAAAATCTTCCCTTAAATTTATTACATAGTCCCAAGGTTTCCTAACTGGCATCCTTTCAGATTCTGCCTTCTCAAAAACTTTAAGCCACTTGTGGAATTTCTGTAGTACCATCTTTCTTACTTTTTCTCTGTCTAGCTCAACCTTGTTATCAAACTTTTTTTCTATTGTCCATTTCCACTCATCTCTATCTGCTTGATATACTGCTCTGATTCTCTTCCCAATTTTCTTTCTTTATTCAATATCCTTCTTTACTGCTATGTTTCTTCCACAAATAGATGGGCATCTTGTCATCTTTATCTCCTCTATTTCCCAATTTATCTTAGGGTTAAGCACTTGCAACCATGGCATTCCTAGTATCATACCTGTCTTTTCCAAGTTGCACACATCCATTCTCATCCTCTCTATGTGATTTTTGTAGTACATATTTACTTCCACTTGGTGTATGATGGCCCCTACACTATTATTTGTACCATTTACATTTCTAACCATCACTGGTCTGTTCAACTTCTACAACCTAAATCTATGTTTTGCTGCCATTTTTCTGTCCATAAACATTTCTGTTGCACTACTATCCAAGAGCACTTTTACTGTTACTCCCTCATGTATGTCTACTTTCTCTACTCCAATGTTCAAACACACTTCTCTGAACATTTTGAACATTCTCCTGATGTCCCTTTGCTTATCTTTCTCTTTTGCTATGCTTCTCAGAGCCTTTGTCCATGTGCCACTCTGCTGCACTTTTCCCTCTATAGGGTATGCCACCACTCTCCAGTTCCACCACAGCTTCTTTTTCCCTGTCCTATATTCTGGACACAAGATCTCCCTCCTTTCTTGTTCTAATACTCTTTCTCCTATAGCATCTTTTCTTCCACATTCTATACACTGCACTCTTGTTATTTCTCCCCTCTTTGCTTTCCTCTCTCTCCAATTCCATGCTTCCTGGCAAAGGTTATACCATATATTTCTTACTCATCTTTCAAGGAGAAAGCCCTGCCCTCAATTTTCATAGATCTATACTCTTCTGCTGTTATATCCTCTACAATCCGCATAGGTCACTACTACCTCCTCTGTGATCCATTCTCTATCAAGAAGAAGGGCACCTTCTACAGGCATACTCCACTCATCATAGTACTCTTGTACCTTTTCCCATATGGGATGTGCTAGCCTTTGCTGTATCTTTTGTGGTCTAGCCATATGCACTGCCTCTTCCTCTCTCTGCCTCTCCTTCTCTACTACTGCCATCAGACAGTTCCACTTGAAGTGTCCTATCTCCCAGTACCTAAAACATTACAGCTCCTCCTTCTCCTGCCTCCTCACTTTTACTTTCTCCCTTATACCACACCTCATTACTCTACTCACCAACACCTCAAACTTATTATGGAGAATAGATCTTCTCTTTTCTATCTCCCTCCATTTTCTGCAGTTATGGGCCAGATGCCCAAACCCTTTGCAACCAAAACACTTCTTTCTTTCTCTTCCATCCAGTTTTGCCCTTAATTTGGCAAGAGTCTGCCATTGATTGAGCATGTCATTCATAAGTTGGTTATATTGTTCAAGAGACATGGTGTTATACCTCTTGAAGTGGAATAGGATTTTTTTGGATCTCACTAATTACAACTACATCTGTTGGAGTACAAGATCTTCACCCAACTAGATATCTACTGCCATACTGACTACTGCTCTAATCAAATAGTAAATGATCACCTCAAGGAGAGGATCTCTACTCTAATAGCATTTTCTTAAGAGGTCAATGCTATTCTTCTGCATGTATGGATGACAATGCACTCCCAGAACAAGGTTTCTACTGATCAAAAAGATACAGGTAATCTACTAAGCAACACCACTCAATTACTAGGCTAGGTCTTGAATACAATACCTGAGTTTGATACTGAGTCTCCACCAGCAGTCCCTAACTGATTACCAAGTTCCCTATCACAAATGGCCACTTACTGATTTGTGATTGGTTGATTTAATAATCAAAGTGCTCAAAGAAACAAAGTTTAGACAAGCAGCAAAAGATGTTATTAAGTCTGAGGTTTATCCTCAGACATGATTGTGGTGGTCTGTGCACTAGAACAGCCTACCATATGATCACTACCTATTGTTCTACATATAGAAGTGCTATTGTCCTTGAAATAGAAATAACCTAACTGTCTTAGGGCAGTTCTTTGTTCTATTCAAGGACAGATGATAATCTATGGATAAAGATCAGTATCATGTGCAAACATTGAGGACCTTGTATCTCCATGGGATCTTATTGCCTCTAGGTCTATTTATGGCCAAAAGAAGTGCATTGAAGAGAGCTTCATAATGGTCATTGAAGCAAATGATTATGTCAAGTGGTTCCCGAGATATCAGTGATTTAGTGTCTGGTGACTTGGTGATTGCCAACTGATCTACTGATAACTTGGTGAATACTGATTGCCTTGAGACATTTTTGGTATTGTTTGAAAGGTCTTCTTAAGGGCTTTTGGTGACCATTTAGACTGTCAAAATTGGTCAAGTATTTCTGGAGTTATGGTCCAAATGAAGTTTGTAACAAGCTCTAGAGTGACAGAGAGAAGGAGATAATAGAGGTAACTTGTTGTTAAGCCCCTCTGTGCTGCCAGAGTATATATTAGGATTACAAATCATTGAGTCAACAAATAATAAAGACAAAAAGAAACATTCCAGTATTCTAGTATAGCAGGGATAGAATGATAAAACAGAGTCTTCTCCCAATCACATGGCCAGTACTCTCCATCTCCCTAATCCTCCTACCTATCCTTTCCCTATGTCCAACTATCAAACAAGGTCTTAACAAATGGCCCAGAGAGGCTCAAAGCAAATACAGGTCAGACTGCTCTTGAGTACATCATCTTTATTGACCACTTAGACTACCACTTTCTTAATCCCTCTGTTATATTCTCTAATACTTCTGACCCTCCCTTTATGCTTCTGGACATCCTATCTGTTCTAGATATTCTAATGATGTCCTCTTCAAGAGGACATCTCTGGTGTTTCTAATTATAGATGGCCATCAAAAGTAATAGCCAAGATCTAATAGTAATGCTAAAACTCTAATCTATCAAATAGGATGGCTACTGAGTTATGATATTATTCTACTAGGGAAGATAACCCTCCTAAGATTCTAGTTGCTCTTAAGAGTACTTCTACAGGGAAGTTCTAGGCTAGTTCTACTATAGAGTGCCTGGATAGGGCCTCTGAGGTTGGTATAGTGGTGGTTACAGCCACTATTCTGCTACTCAAGTATTAGACCCAAGTCCACAACTGGACTTCTAGTAGTTGTCTATAGGGGGCCAAACTTGTCTCTTGAGCTGTTTTATTGTGTAGTAATTAGTGAAAAATATCATAAATATCATCTAAAAAGGCTGTTTGGTGTGATACCAAGGATTCTAACAACTTGCCTTCACTTGAATTATTAGATCCTCAAGTCAAAGATCTCCTCAGCAATTTAACAATGGAAACATTTAACTTAATCTTTGATTAGGTTATTGAATGGATCAATAAGAGAAATGGAAAGACACTTGGTTATATTGTTTAGCTTATCTTAAAAAAAGCAATAGATACTGGCTTTATGGATAAAATGAAGGATGTTACTATGTGTTGATATTTTCATGATCTAGTAACCATTGACACTTTGAATAGCAAAATCTTTCTAATTATATCATAACATAGGATCATGCTCATAAACAGTTTAATTGCAGACACCACTTTCTCACCAAATAGTACTTTCCTCCAGGAACATGTAAGCAATTCATTTTTTGGGCCAAAAAAGTTGTTTTAGAATGCCAAAAATATGACAACTACCAAACATCTATTCAATGGCTCCTTGACTACATTCAAAATTATGTCAAGTATGGTTGCTAGGTGACAGATCAACAACTATCCCAAAGCACCTTTATAGTATGTTCATTTTTGGCTACATATATTTGAAGGCTAAAGAACTGTAGAAGACAAGCACACATATCTTTCTCTATGTGAGTTCCAAACCTTGCTGAAGTGTTTTGTGAACAATACCTCTTTGGATGGTATATTAGATACTGTCAATGTTATGAGTGATAATTCCAGACAAGACCCATAACCTTTGAATTTAGCTTAGTAGTCACTATAGTAAGAAACAAGTAATACCAGAAAGAAAGTTATATCTGGGATAATCAAAGTTACTTTTGGAGTACAAAAATCTACTGGTTGATACCCATAATAACTCTGTTTATATAGATATGTTGCTCTAGTACAACTTTATCTGTAAACCTGAGCTTGGTGTTCTCTTGGAAAATAACTATATAAGAAGATCCTCCAAAATAGAACATTTCAATTTGCTAACCCAGATTGACTGACTAATCCTTGTAGACCAATAATTTATAGCTTAATACCTCTGCCATTCCAATTCCAACAAAGGCAATGAGACTAATTTCTGTGCTGTTAGCCTAGATAATGATTATGGTATATACAGCAGCCACTATAAACCAGGGCTGACTGTGAATTATGGTACCATATAAGTTACTACTGTTAATAGTTCTGTCTTGACTGTTGTCTAGCAAGACAGCATAATTGTTATGACTTGACCAAAATGACTAAGTCATTATTTATTTTCCTTTTCCTTTTCTTTTACTAAGTAACCAATGGATGTACGAGAGGAAATGACTCAAAAGAGACATGCAGGACTTTATAAACAAGAGTAAATACAGAAACATATATAAGTAGTGTATAGCAAATGAACGAGAACTCTATTGAGTTTTCCTTGTCAACTCAGACTAGAAGTAGACCTAAGTTATCACAGCCTAAGGCTTTATACCAGAACTCAATTCCTTCATCAGCACTGCTCATCATAGAGCCTTGCCCCTTTTACTCTCTTATCTTCCTCAGTACCTGAGTGACACAACTCAGGACCACCACAACATAGCTGGGCCCTAGGCTTAAGGGGACTTTGCAATCAGTTAGGGACTGCAGGTGGAGGTGTGGTACCAAGCTTGGGTATCATTACTAAGACCTGACCTCACAATCAAGTGGGCTAAGTAGTTACTTGTACCACTTCACACTATAAACTTTGTGCTACAGGTGCATTGTTATCTGTCTATGCAGAAGAGTAACACCACATCCTTAAGAAGGTATTTAGGTTAGGGATTCTCTCCTTGAGGTGGTAGTATAACTATAGTATTAGGGCAGTAGTAAGTAAGGCAGTACATGTCTAGCTGGGTGAAGATCTTGTGCTCTAGTAGACGTAACATTAAGTAAGATCACCCTCTATCCAAACTCTCTGGGGACATAGCACCATGTCTCTAGAACAATACAACTCTCTCATAAGTGGGATGCTCAACCAACAATGTGCCCTTGCTAAGCTAAAGACAGAAATAGAAGGGAAGGAAGAAAGAATATATTGGGAGTGTAAAAGGTTTGGGCACCTAGCCCGTAACTGTAGAAATAAGAAAGGAGAGGTAAAAGGGAAACTGATTCCCCAGAATAAATTTGAAGTAATAGCAAGTAGAGTGATGCAGTGTGGAGTAAAGAAGGAAGTAGGAATAAAGCAACAGGAAATGATAGAGGAGGTAAAACATTTCAGATGTTGGGGGGTAGGATACTACAAGTGGAAATGTCCAAATATTAAAGTTGAAAGGAAGAGGAGGAGAGAAGAAGAAGTGGCACATGTGGCCAGGCCACAAAAGGCACAGCAAAAGGGGAGACCAGTACATCCCAACTGGGAAAAGGCACAGGAATACTGTGGAGTGGAGAATGTGCCAGAAGATGCATGGCTGTTAGAGTTAGGATGGAGGTCGTAGTGACCTACATAGAATGTAAATGCTGTGGATAGAAAGGAATGCATAGGGAGGACAACAGAGGACAAGGAGTCCTTAGAGGAAGGAAGCTAGAGGAAGCTGGGTGGTGTGGATGCTCAAGGCAAAAGAAAAAGGGAGAAGTGGCACACCCCATGGAAAGAAAAGTACAGTGGGACGATACACAGACAAAAGATCCAAAAGGGGTAGCAAAAGGCAAAGGTGAACAGAGAGAAGTAAGGAGGACGTTCAAAATGCTGAGAGAAGTATGGATAGACATTGGAATAGAAAAAGTAGATATGCATGAAGGCATAACAGTAAAAGCACTCTTGGATAGTGGTGCAACAGAAATGTTTATGGATCGGAGGATGGCAGCAAAACATGGATTTAGGCTACAAAAATTGAAGAGACCAATAATAGTCAGAAATGTTGATAGAACCAACAACAGTACAGGGGCCATTACTTACCAAGTAGAAGTGAACATGTACTACAAGGGTTATGTAGAAAGGATGAGAATGGATGTGTGTGATTTGGGGAAAACAGAGGTTATATTGGGAATGCTGTGGTTGCAAGCACACAACCCAGAGATAAATTGGGAGACTGGAGAAGTCAAGATGACAAGATGCCCCCCACTGTGTAGAAGGAATGAAAAGTTGAAAGGAGAAAGGAGAGTAAAGAGAGTAGCAATGTTAGAAGAAGAGAAGATTGTAAGGTAGGCAGTAGATGATAAAGAAGACTGGGGAAGAGAAGAGGAAGTTGAAGCAGACCATAGGAAAATCAAAGAAATGGTACCAAAGAAATTTCTAAGGTGGAAAAAGGTATTTGGGAAGGTGGAGTTTGAGAGGATGCTGACAAGGAAAATTTGGGACCATGCTATAGACCTCAAGGAGATGTTTAAACCACAAAAAGAAAGAATTTACCCTTTATCCAAAAATAAAAGGGAAGAAGTTCAGAGCTTCATAAACAACCAACTTAGAAAGGGGTATATTAGACCATCAAAATCCCCTCAGACATCACCAGTATTCTTTGTGGGCAAGAAGGATGGGAGTAAGAGGATAGTAATAGACTACCATAGTCTAAATGATCAAACCATGAAGAACAACTACCCACTGCCATTGATTACAGATTTAATAGACAATATGGGGAGTAAAAGAGTATTCACTAAAATGGACTTGCAGTGGGGGTTCAACAATGTGAGAATATGAGAGGGAGACAAGTAGAAGAGAGCATTCACAATGCATATAGGGTCCTTTGAACCAATAGTAATGTTCTTCAGAATGACAAATTCACCAGCCATATTCCAAGCAATGATGAATGAAATTCTGAGGGATATGATCAATGAAGGAAAAGTGGCAGCATTTGTGGACAATGTGTTGGTAGGAACAGAGATGGAAGAGGGGCATGATGAGATAGTAGAAGAAGTGTTGAAACAATTAGAAGAGAATGATTTATATGTCAAACCAGAGAAGTGTGTGTGGAAAGTGAGGAAGATTGGATTCTTGGGAGTTATTATAGGACCCAATGGAATAGAAATAGAGAAGGAAAAGGTAGATGGAGTGTTAAGTTGGCTGGAACCAAAAAATGCAAAAGATATTAGAAAGTTCTTGGGCCTTGCAAATTACTACAGGAGGTTTATCAAGGACTTTGCTCAAATAGCAAGGCCAATGAATATGCTGACAAGGAAGGATGTAAAGTGGCAATAGAGGGGAGAACAGCAGAAGATGTTTGATGAGCTAAAAGAAATCTTTACAACTAGACTAGTGTTAGCAGCCCCAGACTTAGACAAAGAGTTTAGGGTAGAGGCAGACACTTCAAACTATGCTACAGGAGGAGTATTGTCAATGAAATGCTCTGATGAATTGTGAAGACCAGTTGCTTTCATTTCTAAATCTCTAAGCGATACAGAAAGAAACTATGAGATTCATGACAAGGAAATGCTAGCAGTAGTCAGGTGCCTAGAAGCATGGAGGCACTTCCTGGAAGGAACAATGATAAGATTTGAGATTTGAACAGACCACAAAAATCTTGAATATTTTATGAAGGCGCAGAAATTGAATAGAAGACAAGCAAGATGGGCATTGTACCTATCAAGATTTGATTTTTTGCTCAAGCACGTTCCAGGAAGCAGAATGGAGAAGGCAGATAGTTTGAGTAGGAGGCTGGATTGGGAGGTTGGAGTGGAAAGGGATAATGAAGGCGAGACATTGGTAAAGTTGAAGTGACTGGAAGTCAGGAGAATGGAGAAGGTAGAAATCATTGTGGAGGGAGTTGATTTACTGGAGAAAGTAAAACAGTTGAAGATAAAAGACGATGAAGTTGTAAAAGTAGTTGAAGAAATGAAGCAGGCAGGAGTAAAAATGTTGAGAGATAAAGAGTGGAGAGAGGTGGACAGTATAATGTATAAAGAGAGAAAGATGTATGTGCCTAAAGACAATCCATTAAGGACAGAAATAATTAGGCTATACCACAATACACCAGTGGGAGGACATGGAGGACAATGGAAAACAGTAGAATTGGTCACTAGGAATTTCTGGTGGCCAGGAGTAACAAAGGAAGTAAAGCGATATGTAAAAGGGTGTGACTCCTGCCAAAGGAACAAAAACTGCATAGAGCAACCAGCTGGCAAATTAATGCCTAACTCAATACCTGAAAAACCTTGGGTGCATATTTCAGCAGATTTTATTACAAAACTGCCACTAGCCCAAGGTTATGACTCTATCCTAGTAGTGGTGGACTGATTAACAAAAATGGTACACTTTATTCCAACTACTGAGAAGATGTCAGCAGAAGGTCTAGCCAAGCTGTTTAGAGATAATGTGTGGAAGTTACATGGTCATATCAGATAGGGGATCCCAATTTGCAGCAGAAATAATGAGAGAGTTGAATAGGATGTTGGGGATTGAGAGTAAATTGTCAACAGCATTCCACCCTCAAACTGATGGACAGATGAAAAGGATTAATCAAGAACTAGAACAGTACTTAAGAATGTTTATTGACCACAGGCAGGAACAGTGGCCCGATTGGTTAGGAACAGCAGAGTTTGCCTACAATAACAAAGCACACTCAAGTACTAAAATGTCACCTTTCAAGGCAAATTACGGACAAGATCCCAGGATGGGGTTTGAGATAAGAAAGAAGGGAAAATACAAAGGGGCAGAGAAATTTGTAACAAAAATAAAAGAAATCCAAGAGGAAGCAAAAGCAGCACTGGAAAAGGCACAAGAAGAAATGAAGAAATATGCAGATAGGAAAAGAGGAGAAGCTGACAAGTATAAAGTAGAAGACTTAGTAATACTAAGCACTAAGGACCTGAAATATCAGATGACCAGTAGAAGGACAGAAAAGTTAATGGAGAGATTTGTCAGCTCTTATAAAGTAAAGAAGATTGTATTAGCAAACGCAGTCAAATTGGAATTATCTAGCACAATCAGGATACATCCAGTAGTAAACATTAGTAGGATATGTAGATACATAGGGCAAGTTGAGGGGCAGAGAAAGGAGCAACCAACTCCAGTCATAATCAAAGGAGAAGAGGAATGGGAGGTCGAGAGGATATTGAACAAGTAACAAATTAGGGGGAAGGACAAGTATCTAGTATGATGGAAGAGATTTACAGCAGAAGTAGATACCTGGGAAGAAAAGAAAAGCAAAGGAGGCAATAGAGGAGTTTGAAAAGGAATACACAAGAGATATGGAAGATGTTAGAAGACAAGAAAAAGAAGAAGGAACATTCAGAAGAGGAGAATTGCCAGGAAGATTCATGGCAAGGAAATTATTTGGATGGTCAGATAAAAGGTATGACAAAGAATACTGGGCAAAGTTAGAAAGAAATTGGAGGAGATAGAAAGGAGAAAGAAAGAGAGGGCAAAGAACAATGGAGATAATAAAGGAAGAGGAAGAAGAGATTGAACAAGGAAACTCAGGAGTAAAGGAGTGGATAGAGGAAGATAATGATGATATAGGAAATATGGATAACCCCTATTATGAACTGTAAAAATCCTTGAGACAAGGAACCTTGAGAGGGGGATGGTGTTATGACTTGGCCAAACAACTAAATGCACAAGAGAAAATGACTCAAAAGAGATGTGTGGGACTTTATAAATAAGAGTAAATACAGAAACATGTATAAGTAGTGTATAGCAAATGAATAGGAACTCTATTGAGTTCTCCTTGTCAACTCAGACTAGGAGTAGACCTAAGTTATCACCGTCTAAGGCCTTACATATATGTAGTAGACTGCAATTGGACAAGAACCCCATCAAGTTCTCTTTTAACCCTAAAGAACTGCCTTGAGTTAAATCCTAGCTTAAGGTTTCTGGGTCAGTTGCTGACACTAACTGACTACCAAGTTCTCTTTATAGCTAGAGCCTACTATCCAAAAAGACCAGTGATTAAGCTGATTACCACTTGAGGACAATAAAAGAATAAAGTTTAGGCAGGGTTCAAAGTGAACAGTATCTAGAGTATAGTATCAAGTTCTTCTGTTATGTAACTTAAGTTGAGTTGACTTAGCAGCTAAGTCTTTGAGGGTTACAAAGAAAACTCAATGGGGTTCTTGCTCAATTGTGCTAGCTACTTATACAAGTATACTATTTGCTCTCATTTACATTGATGGTATTCTACAACTAGCCAAGAGGCTGCTGGTTTGATTCCTTTGTCTGTTATTCTATAAATATATATTCCTGGTCATAGTTGAAGCAACTCATGACAATGTTAGGAATTGAAACAAAGTTGTCTATAGTGTTTCATTCACAAATAGATAGACAGACAGAGAGAATAAATCAGAAGTTGGAATAGTACTTGAGGATGTTTATTGATCACAGGTAGGAGTTATGGCCAGAATAATTGGAAACAGCTGAAATTGTATATAACAATAAAGTGCACTCTGTCACCTTTCAAGACAAATAGTGGATGAAATCCTAGAATGGGATTTAAAATGAGAAAGAAGGGAAAGTTTGAGAAGGCAGAAAATTTTGTTAAAAAAATGAAGGAGATACAAGAAGAAGCAAAGATAGTACTAAGGAAAGCACAAGAAAACATAAAGAAATATACAGATAGGAAAAGAGAAGAGGCAGAGGAATATGCAGTAGGAGATTTGGTACTATTAAGCACTAAAGATTTAGAGTATCAAATGATGGGAAGACAATTAGAGAAGTTTACAGAGAAATTTGTTGGCTCTTATAAAGTCAAGGGTATAGTATCAACAAATGTGATAGAGTTAGAATTACCAGGGTCAGTAAAAATACACCCAGTGGTAAATGTGAGTAGGGTACAAAAGTACCAAGGACAAGTAGAGGGACAGAAGAAAGAACCACCTTTACCAGTGGTTATCAAAGGGAAAGAAGAATACAAAGTAGAGAAAATCCTCAACAAAAGAATTATTCAAGAAAAAGAGAAATACTTAGTATGATGGTATAAGGCCTAATTTCTTCTGGCTTGAAGATTACCAAAGGTTAACCTTATTGCCTTCCAATAAGCTATGCCAAGTCACCCAAACAAGGGGGTTTTCAATGAATGGATTCAGTGGATACCAAATAAGAACAAACTAAGGAATTACAGTAACAATAACTATTTAATACTGATCACTGATGGGATGGTAAATAATTATAATTGAATTATGTCAGTAGTTGACTAGTGACCAATTTCTGTCAGGACTATGATAGGTAGAAGGGATATACTGCAGAAGCAGATACATGGAAAGGAAAGAAGAATTTAGGAAATGCAAAAGAATTGATAGAAGAATTCAAAAGGGAGTATGGAAAAGAGAGATGAAGAATAAAGAAAGAAGAAGACAAGGTGTTTAATAGAGAGGAATTACCTGGAAAATATACAGCAAAACTGTTGTATGGATAGAACAATGGGAAATTTGAGACAGAATATTTGAAGAAGTTGGAGAGAAATTGGAGATAATGGAAAGGTAAAACCATTTCTCCAAAGGAGAAATCTTAAAGGAGGGGTAATGTTATGAGCCATCTTGGCCATAATAACTTTTATTTCTTAAATCCTTTATCTTTTACTTTTCTTTTCTTTTAATTAGATAATAGGGGAGTAACATGATCAGGATCACATGACCTGTCACATTTGTCACAATCCATCATATCCTGTGACAAATCAGTTATATTACATAGATTACATGTCAAGGAATATTCTAGTAGATTCTATTAGATCATTAGTAGGTTAGGGTTACTAGCACAGACCATGTGTAAAAGGTATAAGTAGTAGTCCAAATCTAAGGGGAACTCTGTTGAGTTCTTTTTGTTTACCCTGAATAAAAGACAACTTAGTCCTAGGGTTAGCTCAACCCAATAGTTGTACTACAAGTACAAAGCACAACAGCATCACAGTTCTATTATCTTCTCATAATATTTGTGATATTTTATTATTATTATTTTTTATCAAAGTTGGCTCAATATGTCTACTTTGTTTATAAACAACTCAAGTTACTAGCAAATATTACTTTTTCTTAATATCTAGCTCAATTCAATTCTCTCTCATGAATACACAACTCTTATCAATCTATTTTACTTTTTATACTTATTCTAGTCTTTGTTTTGTACTGTTCTCACTCAGTATACCATTTTCTATACAATACAACTTATTATTCAATAATAACACTTGTACTTATTACAGTCAACTTCACTTTCAATATTACTTTCACTTGTCATACTTACGTCCTAGTCTATTATCACTCCACTATCTACTCACTGTATCTCACAGATTTTGCAAAAGATTTATATACAAGACTGGATATCAAACAAAACCCTTCAATGGCCTACTATCTACAGAATGATGGTCAAACAGAATGAACCAATCAAGAAATGAAACAATACCTTAGACTCTATAGTAGCTTCCATCAGGACAACTGGACAGAATGGCTATCATTAGCCAAATTCTTCTATAATAATCATGTTCACTCCAGCATTCACTGGCAAATCACTATTCCCTGTCAACATAGATAGACATTCTACAGGTTGGGAAGTTCAAGGAGCAGGGTCAAAGGTTCTAGCAGTTGATGAGTTCATAGATTGGATGGAGTTGTTGAGGAAAGAAGTGGAGATGGCACTAGAAAAGACAAATGAAACCATGAAGAAGCAATTTGACATTAAAAGAGGTGAGAAACAGCATTTCAAAATTGGAGGCCTAGTATGGATTGACATGGCTTGATACAACAATGGACAACCCATCCAGAAATTATCCCTTAAATGAGCAGGTCCATTTTCCATTCTTCAAAAGATAGGGGAAGCTGCCTATGAACTCCAAATTCCAAAAATATGGAAAAATATACATCTGGTCATCCATAGAAAAAAGTTGAAACTGCATATTGCTCCAACCTCTGAACAACAGTCAGAGAAGTCAAGTACCAATTTAACTCCAACCTCCAGATCTAAAAAAATACAAGAAGTAGAACAGATCTTAGATTCTCAATGGAGAGGGAAAGGGCTATAATATCTGATTAAATGACATAGACAACCCCTTAAAGAGATGACCTGGGAAAATCAATCAAATATCATGCAAGGAGCCTCTCAGATCTACCACAAATATCATTAGAAATACCTGAACACACCTCAAATGCCAACAATAAGGATTCCTATACAACTAGCTAGTAGATTCATAAAGACACAATCTTAGAAGGGGGATAATGTAGCAGTTTCACTTACAACTGTCTTGTGTATAACATATGTTTGCATATGTACATATGGTATGCCCTCATAGTGTAGTGTTCTTTAATCTCAACCTGGTTCAATATATCTTGAAATTCCTACTATTGGGTTCAGGATCATAACAGTAACCACTGTTCTGATTGGTCCACTTTCCATTGTAGATTGGTAAAGCCATTCACAATCCAGATATAGACATAAGCCAGAGAATAGTTATACAAAACAAGAGTGATTGAGGTGAAGTGATTCTGTTTAACCCTCTGTTTTTGAATGAGAATAAGGTACCAACTGCAATTGAGGTTCCAAGGCTTATTTCCTAGGATAGTGATGAAGTCATGGGAGAGGATTCCAATGCAAAAGTACTTCTGGAGCTGATTGGAAGACCCATGGAATGTATACTTAAACATAGAAAATTAGAAGAGATACTTGAGAGTCTTGAAAGAATGTACTGGTTATCCAAGGGACCCATGCCAGAATTGGGTTCCAGCAAGGGTCTATACCCAGGGCTAGGTGTTAACTGGAGAATAAATACATAATAGTATTTCTATAACATGTTAGGTGCTGACTACTAGAAGATATTGATAGGGTCAAGAAAGACACTGGAAAGCTGATTCTCACTATTATACAGCAAAGTGTTGGTGGCAAACTCAATGCAGAAGATGCAATCACAGAAGAAGTAATGAAAGAGAGTAGCAGTGTTGACAGTAAATAGCAAGGCCTCCTGGCTAATACTGTTATTGGGAAATATGATATCTGCAAATGTTTTACTAGTTGAAACAGACACAAAGGTATTGTAGAGCTCTCTAACTGCTATTAGAAACCTTAAAAGCATACCAATTTTAGGTATACTGCTGAGAACTGTACTAGCTGCCCTGGTAACTGCAATGTATTATGATTATGTGCTACTGCTTACTCTACCCATGATAAAAGGACTGTTGGTGTTATTTTTGATGAAAGTTTGGCTCACAGCTGTCATGATGTACTATTAGTTCTCCTATCATTATGTATTTATGTATTCAAGTCATCTACCACAGACTACAACTGAAGACCATGTAATAAATCATTGATCTGAAAAAAATCTGTTAAAAGATGCAAATGGATTGGGCAGATGTAGATGTGTCATAGTAGTAGAATCCTGTAGTACTCAAATACTGGTATAGTTATGACATAATCATTGCTCAAAGAAGTTCAAAGTTGTAGCAGCAAATTCTGGAATGGTAGAATTAAGCACAAAACATTCAGACCCATAAGAACTTTGTTCCTAATCAATGCATACATACTGAGCATTGTGTCCAAGATACAGAGATTGTGAGATAACCTCCTCAACTACAATTTGCACATACTACAAGCTCAGTGGCACTACAGCTCCTCCCAGATCAATTTGGCTTGATAAATTCAATCCTGATATTTTCAAGGGCCCTACTATCTAGGTTTGCTCCAGAATCCTTGACTTTCTACTTGCTTCTAAGCACTATTCAAAAAATAAGCCTATAATCCAAGAGAAATGTTATCCTAGTACTGTACCTGAGAGATTCCAATTATTCTTACCTATCCATGAACATTTGTAAGTACATTGGACCACCCTGCCATCCATTATTTTCTTTATATCTGAGATGCTAAACAAGCCTGAAGCACCTGTGGGTAGATATTTACAACCACAGATGCAGAACTTGTACTGATGGCCTGGGTGTATTTAAGTACTGTTAACACTTTCTATAGAGATTTCTTCATCTTTGTCATCTGTCACTCAAAGCTAAAAGCATCAGACACAGTTAACTACAATAGAACATACCATCTTTATAAAGTTTGTCTTTATCAACCTTAAGGTTTATGATCTCAAGCACTTTCTCACTTGAGTTCATAATAGTAAAGGTGGCCCAGCAATTGTAAGACTTAAGAGGAGGGTGCTGCAACATCAGGCAGAGTATACAATACAACCATTCTGGGTACCGGTCTTATAAAGCAATAGGTTATTATGATTATAAGAGCTTTCCATCTCTTCTTCCAATACTCTATGTGCTCAGGCAATTTAGCCCTTTATATCTTCCTCTGTATTAATAACTTTAGTTGACTCATGACCTTATGATTGCTTACTACTGTTGATTCTTTTCTTTACTCATTGCCACTGTTGTTATTCTTCTCTTGTCATTCACTATTAGTCAAGAGAGTATTCTATTATTCTACTCTATTATTATCATTGATTTTCCCATACTTGTAATGTATACTTGACAAATAAGTTCTATTTATAGATCAGACATATTGTTATGTTCTATCTTAGATTAACCACTACAATGTGTCAAAAGAAGCTAGTAGATATAAGAGAATATCTGAGAGTCATGTTTAGTAAGTGTTGATGGATCTATCTCTTATCTAGGATCCAGATCTCTTAGCATATGTCCAATCTATCCTGTTTCTCTCCAGTCTAGTTTGTATTTGGTCAATTACCTTTAACTATATTAGGATATTTGGTCCATATATACTGTTAGTGTCAGAAAGGTAGGGATAGTAGTGTGGGAAGGCTGAAATATACTATGAATTACTATGGATATACTGTGAATGTACACTCTGGGTTCTGGAAAGTGATGCAAAGGATAGAGTTGGAGAGTGGAACATGCTACTGAATGAAATGAGAAACATTGCTTACTAGTTCTATAGTTTTATAGCTAGTCCAGAGGGAATATAGTGATGATGAAGGAGTAGAATAACCTTGGCCTCAGCTTATGTACTGTGCTTTGATCTCCTGTTGTGTATGTAGTTGTGTATTTTGGAGCAGTAGAATGTTGTCCAAAGGAGAGGTAATTCAGGAGTAATGGAGTTTAAGAGGTATATAGCAAGAATGAAGGATGCTACAAGAATTGGGGAGTATAACTTTAATCTATGAACTAGGGAATTACAATGTACTGGTAGAGTACTTATACAAATCCCAGAATAGGAGTTGGTGTACAAGTATTTGGTCTATATTGTGATCCTATAGAAGTAGACAAATTAAGAGTTCAGGAGCAGAAATTATAAAGAAAATAAAAAGAAAATAAATATTAATATTAAATAATACTAAATTTTTGGTATATGACAGTTAGCTACAGTTCAAAAGAGCTATATATTTGGCTTCTATAGATAAAATAGCAATTGTTCTTTGTGCTCTTGAAGTTTAACTAAAGATACTACTAGCAACCATTAAGAAGTAGCCAGTCTAAGACCTTTTGTAGTACAACCATTGGGTTGAGCTAACCCTAGAACTGAGTTATCTTTTATTTTGGATAAACAGAGAGAACTTAACAGAGTTTCCCTTAGATTTGGACTACTACTTATACCTTTTATATATGGTCTATACTACTAACCCTAACCTACTATTGATTTAATAGAATCTACTAGAATGTTCCCTAGTTATGTGACTAACATGTGACAGTGTGACATAACTGATATTGTGACAAATGTAATATGTTATGTGATCCTAATCATATAACTTCCCTTGTTAGTAACTGACTTAAGAACCTAAGCTAGGGTTTAGCTTAAGTAACTCTTCTGTCATGACTTGGCAAAACAGCTAAGTTAATATTAATATTAATATTCATTTTATTTTATTTTAGTTTTAGTTTCCTGAAAGATCAGATATATGAGACAGTTGGACAAAACAGTATTTATGGGACTTTGTAAACACTTGTAAATAGTGAAAGGTATATAAGTAGTTTACATAAATTGAATGGGAACTCTATCAAGTTCTTCTTGTCAACTTGGACTAGGAGTGTGATTAAGTCATCTTAGGCTAAGTTGCTATATCTTCAGGGTTAGAAGAGAACTTAATAGAGTTTTTGCTTGATTCTGCTAACTAATAAATACACAATCTCTATTTATACATGTTATAATTATCCTGCACAACCACTTTCTACAGTACAAGTCTAAGGCCCACTAGTTCAACTCTACCTCATACTACTTTTTGGTTATGGTCAAGATAACTCACAATAATATCCCTCTCTTAAGGATTGTTGTCCCAAGAATTTTCTATAGCTTGTTATATGGGTTCTGTAGGTTGCCCATTTCATCTTCTCCATTCCATTCTTGTATTTTTCCTTTCTTAGATTTTTTTTCTTCTTCTTTTTCTTCTTGAATTACCTCTAATGTTCTTCTTTCTCTGGTCCTTTTTTCATTCCATCATCTCCAGTTCCTTTCTAGTTGTCTTCAATACTCATGGTCAAACCTCTTATTGTTCCATCTATATAACATTTTTGCTATGTACCTATCTGGCAGTTCTCTAATACAATCTTTTTTTAAATTCATTTTTTTGTCTGTTAAACTCCTTTTCCATATTCTTCTTTGAGTCTTTCCACTCAATCCTTTGTATTTCCAGATTTTCTTTTAGTTCACAAGTATCCTCCTCTGCCATATAATCTTTCCATTACACCAAGTACCTGTCCTTCCCTCTGAACTTTCTTTTATTCAGGATTTTCTCTACTTTATATTCTTTTTTTTTTTAATTACTACTGGACCATAACTTTGGGAATACTCAACTGATTTTGACAATCTCAATGACCACCAAAAGCCCTTAAGAAGACCTTTCAAATGGTACCACAAATGTCTCAAGGCAATCAGTATTCACCAAGTGATCACCAAGTCACCAGACACTGAATCACTGATATCTCAGGAACTGTTTAATATAATTGTTTGCTTCAATGACCATTGTGAAGCTCTCTTC
>Ga0153989_1000043_pt1 | contig 31440 bp, 27 predicted proteins | sample TSNC073MetaG_FD_104701 | JGI IMG/M metagenome (GOLD analysis project Ga0153989, IMG submission 104701) | Attine ant fungus gardens microbial communities from North Carolina, USA - TSNC073 MetaG | ecosystem: Host-associated > Fungi > Mycelium > Unclassified | place: USA: North Carolina, Jones... | reverse complement strand
CTGGGTGTCATCGACCGTGTCCGCCCACCCCGACAGTGCGGTCGCGGCCTGCTCGTAGGAGGCGACGAGTTTGGTCAGGTCCCCCGGGGTGTCCGCGATCGCGTCGACGAACACGTCGGCCGCCTCGCCCTCCCAGTCCGTCAACCAACCGGACCCCTTCACGGAGTGCAACCGGGTGGACGCATCCTGCGCGGCGTCGGAGATGCGCTGGTACTCCCGCGCCATCATCCGCAACGTCGCCGGGTCCCCCTTGACCGGATCCCCACCCTGATCGACGACATCCCAGCCGGTCGGCCGCCCCATCGTTCCTCCCCAGGTCGTTCTGCGGACTACGTTCTCCACAGAAGTACGGGTGTGACCATATCAGGGGTCATGGCGGCCTGCAGATGACCGTGTCCCGCGATCAGAGCTCCGCGCGGAGCGCCGCGATGTCCGGGTACCCGCGCAGGCGGTATCGCGTCGGGCGGACGGCGAGCTCCTCGATGAGGTCGGGCACGAGCGTCTGCAGCCGACCGAACGGCACCGGCAACGTCTGGCCGTCCAGGGTCACGAGCACCACGGTGTCCACCGCCGCCACGATCGTCTCGACGTCCTCGGTCCACGCGGAGTAGGAGAATGCCGCATCCCCGTCGTCGAGTCGCGCGACCGACACCGGTGCCACGTGGACGTCTTCACTGGCGCGGTCGAACACCGCCTGCAACGCCTCCTGCTGGAGGTTCGCGGCCGTCGAGGTCCAGAGCGCTCGGACGGTCCGGAGGTCCGTGTCGAGGCCGGCGTGCTGGAACGGTTGCCAGCCATCGGACCCGAGCACGACCGGCGGGCCGCTCAGGACCTCGCCGTCCTCGTCGGCGAGGATCTGCTGTGCCAGGCCGGCCGCGGTCTCGAGCCCGACCGCATCGGCATCGCCGGTCAGGATGAAGGTCGTCGGAGCGACCGGGAACAGGACCGGCGCGCCGTCGAGGTCGATGCCCTGCAGACTCGACGGCGCGGTCACGACCAGTACCGTCAGGTCCGCGTCCTGCACGACGACCGTTCCCGGTCGGATGACAGCGATGTCACCTGCCGCCTGCTGCTGGGCGACCTCGACTGCGGCCCGCAGGACGTCGTCGTCCGTCCAGCCCAGGTCGCGCAGTTCTGCCTCGCTGAGGACAGCTCCGGCGTCGTCCGCGAGGATCACCCCGAGGTCGGGAGCGACCGGCACGATGTGCGGCAGGTGCCCGGTCGTCCCCTCGACCTCCGCCCTGGTCCGGCGGATGCCCGCGGTGTCGAGTCCGACGATCCGTGCAGTGGCGATGCTCATGCTCCGACCCTACGCAACGAGGCGACGCCGGAATCCCGGCGCCGCCTCGTCCTGATCAGAGCAGCGGGATCAGAACCACTTCTCGGCGCGGTGGTCCGCCTGGATCCGGCGGATCGTGTTCGACCGCGACCGGAGCACCAACGAGTCCGTGTGGATCACCCCACGGGACCGACGCACACCGTCCACGAGGACACCATCGGTGACCCCCGTCGCGACGAAGAACGTGTTGTCCCCCGTGACCAGGTCGTCCTGGTCCAGGACCTTGTCCAGATCGTGCCCGGCGTTCACGGCCTTCGAGCGTTCCTCGTCGTCCTTCGGCTGGAGCTTGCCGAGGATCACACCGCCGAGCGCCTTGATCGCGCACGCCGTGATGATGCCCTCCGGGGTCCCACCCACCCCGACGCACATGTCGATCGTCGACCCGGGCAGCGCCGCCGCGATGCCGCCGGCGACGTCACCGTCGAGCAGCAACCGGGTGCCGGCGCCGGTCGCCCGGATCGCCCGGATCAGTTCGTCGTGCCGCGGACGGTCGAGGACGGCGATCTGCATGTCCTCGAGATCCTTGCCCTTCGCCTTCGCGAGCGCCCGGATGTTGTCCCCGATCGGCTTCTCGAGGTCGAGGACACCACGGCCCTCGGGACCGGCGGCGATCTTGTCCATGTAGAACACGGCAGACGGGTCGTACATCGAGCCGCGGTCCGAGACGGCCATCACCGAGATCGCGTTCTGGCGGCCGGCGGCGGTCAGGGAGGTGCCGTCGATCGGGTCCACGGCGATGTCGCACGCCGGGCCGTGCCCGTTGCCGACGTGCTCGCCGTTGTAGAGCATCGGGGCGTTGTCCTTCTCGCCCTCGCCGATGACGACCACGCCGTCGAAGTTCACGGTGCCGAGGAACTTCCGCATCGCGTCCACGGCGGCACCATCCGCGAGGTTCTTCTCACCACGCCCCACCCACGGCTGCGCACGGATCGCCGCTGCCTCCGTCGCACGCACGAGCTCGAGCGCCAGGTTGCGGTCGGGCTGGAGGAACAAGCTGCCGGTCTCAGTGGTGGGAGTCACAGCCCCCAGCCTACCGAGCGCGCCCGGGTCACACTCCGGCGGCCCTGACTAGGCTCGGAGCGGACACCACCGAAGTCGAAGGAGATCCCCGTGCCCATCGCAACGCCGGAACAGTACGCCGAGATGATCGAACGAGCGAAGGCCGGCAAGTTCGCGTACCCCGCCGTGAACGTGTCGTCGTCCCAGACGATCAACGCGGTCCTCCAGGGCCTCGCCGAGGCGGGCTCGGACGGCATCCTCCAGGTCACCACGGGCGGTGCCGACTACTTCGCCGGCCACACCGTGAAGAACCGCGCCGCGGGTGCGCTCGCGATGGCGAAGTTCGCGCACGAGGTCGCGAAGAACTACGACATCACGGTCGCGCTGCACACCGACCACTGCCCGAAGGACGCCCTGGACGGCTTCGTGCTCCCGCTCATCGCGGCGAGCGAGGAAGAGGTCCGCCAGGGTCGCAACCCGATCTTCCAGTCGCACATGTGGGACGGCTCGGCGGTGCCGCTCGACGAGAACATCGAGATCGCCAAGACGATGATCGAGAAGACGCGGAACATCAACGCGATCCTCGAGGTCGAGATCGGCGTCGTCGGCGGCGAGGAGGACGGCGTCCAGCACGAGGGCACGAACGACGCGCTGTACACGACCCCGAACGACGTCGAGAAGGTCGTCGACGCGTTGGGCCTGGGCGACCAGGGGCGCTGGATCGCCGCGCTGACCTTCGGCAACGTGCACGGCGTGTACAAGCCCGGCAACGTGAAGCTGCGCCCGGAGCTCCTCGGGGAGATCCAGGCGTCGGTCGCCGCGAAGCACGGCACCGGCGAGAACCCGCTCGACCTCGTCTTCCACGGCGGCTCCGGCTCGACCGACGACGAGATCCACGAGGCCGTCCGCAACGGCGTGATCAAGATGAACATCGACACGGACACGCAGTACGCGTTCACGCGCTCGATCGCCGACTCGATGTTCCGGAACTACGACGGCGTCCTGAAGATCGACGGCGAGGTCGGCAACAAGAAGCAGTACGACCCGCGCGCGTGGGGCAAGGTCGCCGAGACCGCCATGGCGGCCCGCGTCGTCGAGGCCGCGAAGGTACTCGGCTCGGCCGGACACACCAAGGGCTGACACCGGGACACGGACTGGAGGCACGGGGCGCGTCCGACGGACGCGCCCCGTGCTGCGTCTGGTCACCTCCACCGCGTGCCACGATGGACCGGTGACCGCCGACGCCATCGCCTCCGAGTTCGCCCAGTACGTCACCGAGTCCCCCACCGCGTTCCACGCGGCGGCCGCGGCCCGTGACCGACTCGTCGCCGCCGGGTTCACCGAGCTGTCCGAGCTCGACGCCTGGCCGACCGGTCCCGGCGCGTACGTGGTGGTGCGCGACGGCGCGGTGATCGCCTGGCGGCTGCCGGACGGGGCGGCGCCGACGACACCGTTCCGCATCCTCGGCGCCCACACCGACTCCCCCGGGTTCCGCATCAAGCCGAACCCCGGCGTGCGGACCGGCGGGTGGGAGCAGCTGAACGTCGAGGTCTACGGCGGTGCGCTCCTGTCCACGTGGTTCGACCGGGACCTCCGGATCGCCGGCCGGGTCGTCGACGCCGACGGCACGGTCCGTCTGGTGTCGACCGACGCCGTGGCGCGGATCCCGAACCTGGCGATCCACCTCGACCGCGGCGTGAACGACGGCAAGGAGATCGACCGCCAGCGGCACACGCTGCCGGTCGTCGGCGTGGACGGCGACACGGGCGGCACCGACGTGGTGTCGTGGCTCCGCGCCCGGCTCGGCGAGGACGCGGTCTCGTGGGACCTCTTCCTCGCGGACACGCAGGCACCGGCGCGGCTCGGGATCGACCGGGAGTTCCTCGCCTCCGGTCGGATGGACAACCTCACGAGCGTGCACGCCGGCATCCGGGGGATCGTCGACGCCCCCGCCGACGGCGACCACATCCCGGTCTTCGCCGCGTTCGACCACGAGGAGATCGGCTCCTCGACTCCGTCCGGAGCGGGCGGCCCCTTCCTCGAGGACGTGCTCGGCCGCGTGCAGGAGGGCCTCGGCGCCTCGCGCTCCGACGCCGCTCGGGCGTTCCGGGCCTCGTGGTTGCTGTCCAGCGACGCCGGGCACCTCGTGCACCCGAACCAGCCGGAGAAGCACGACCCGACGAACCGCCCGCGCCCGGGTGCCGGCCCACTCCTGAAGATCAGCGCGAACCAGCGCTACATGACCGAGGCGAAGGGCGAGGCCGTCTGGGCCGCCGCGTGCGAGGTCGCCGGGGCGCCGTGGCAGCCGTTCGTCAACGTGAACACGATCCCCGGCGGCTCGACCATCGGCCCGATCGCGGCGACGCGACTCGGCATCCCGACGATCGACATCGGCGTCGGACTGCTGTCCATGCACTCGGTCCGCGAGCTCGTGCACGTGGACGACCTCGCGGCCCTGCACGGCGCCGTCGCAGCGTTCCTGGCGGGCTGACGGCGCGGGGGCTCAGCCGCCGGTGGCCATCCGCTGCAGGTAGGCGGCGAACTGCGGGTCCTGGAAGATGACGACCATCACCGGCACCATGCCGAGCACGGTCGCGACCACGCCGCCCACGAGCGGGACCCAGAACGTCCAGCGTCGGGCGCGGAGTCGACGGATCGACCACCAGGCGACGAGCACGAACACGACCACCAGGACGACGGCGCGCACGAGCACCGCGGATGACAGCGCCGCGGGGTTGGACAGGTCGGTGTACTGCTGCTCGACGACCGTGCGGATCGTCGAGGCGACGCTGCCGACGGACAGCGCCTCGACGACGGACCAGAGTCCGATCACGAGCAGGCCGACGGTCAGCACGAAGTCGATCGGCGACGCACCGAACCGACCGGCGACCGGGGTCGCGCGTGCCGCCGAGGGTGCCGGCGCGGCCGTCGGCTCCGGTCGCCGCGCTTCCTCGGCCCGCTGCGCCTGCTCACGCCGTTCCTCCTCGAGGCGGACCGGGCTCACCCACCCCTCCGGGGCGTACTCGCCGTACTGCGGGGCCGGTCGGCCGTGGACCCGGCCGTCCGTGGGACCGGTGGCCGACGGGGCGGTGGCGTGGCGCGCCTCCAGGCCGTCCGCCGTGTCACCGACGTGCCCCGGGTCGCGGGCCGGCACCGAGGACCAGCCGTCCGTGCCGCCGCTCATGCGCGACGCCCGCCGAGTGCGCGCGTCGGGTTGCCCGACGCGTCGGTGCGGAGCTCCTTGGGGAGCGAGAACATGAGGTCCTCGTGGGCAGTCACGACCTCTTCCACGGTGCCGTAGCCGGCGTCGGCGAGCTGGTCGAGCACCTCGGTGACCAGTTCCTCGGGGACGGACGCGCCGCTCGTGACCCCGACCGTGCGGACGCCGGCGAGCCAGTCCTGCTGGATCTCGGACGCGTAGTCGACGCGGTGCGCGGCCCGCGCGCCGTGCTCGAGCGCGACCTCCACCAGACGGACGCTGTTCGAGGAGTTCGCCGACCCGACGACGATCACCAGGTCCGCTGCGGGCGCGACCTTCTTGATCGCGACCTGGCGGTTCTGGGTGGCGTAGCAGATGTCGTCCGAGGGCGGGTTCTCGATCGCGGGGAACTTCTCGCGCAGGAGGCGGACGGTCTCCATCGTCTCGTCGACGCTCAGCGTGGTCTGCGAGAGCCAGACCAGGTTGTCGGGGTCGGGGACCTCGAGCCCGGCGACGTCCTCCGGACCGTTCACCAGGATCGTGCGCTCGGGGGCGTGGCCCATCGTGCCCTCGACTTCCTCGTGGCCGGCGTGCCCGATCAGGATGATGGTGCGCTCGGCCCTGGCGAAGCGCGTCGCCTCGCGGTGGACCTTCGTGACGAGGGGGCAGGTGGCGTCGATCGCGTGCAGGTCACGGTCGGCGGCGCCGGCGACCACGGCCGGCGAGACGCCGTGCGCGCTGAACACGACGTGCGAGCCGCGTGGGACCTCGGCGACGTCGTCGACGAACACCGCGCCGCGCTGCTCCAGCGTCGACACGACGTGGACGTTGTGGACGATCTGTTTGCGGACGTAGACGGGCTCGCCGTACTGCTCGAGGGCCTGCTCGACGGCGACGACGGCGCGGTCGACGCCGGCGCAGTAGCCGCGAGGGGCGGCGAGCAGGACCTTCTTCGTGCCGGCGACCGGTTCGTCCCGCAGCCGTCCGCGCGCCGCGAGGACCCGCGGCGGGGCGAGCGGGACCGTGTGGCCGTTGGTGATCGTCACGTCCCCGATGATAGGTGCCGGGCGCCGCGCGGGGCCTGGGTGTCCCCGGGATGCGGCAGCATGGGGCCATGGCGATCGAGCAGGGACCCCCGACGGCCGACAACCCGTGGCCGGTGGCGCTGCTCGGCGCGAAGCTCCGGGACTGGATCGACCGGCTCGGCACCGCCTGGGTCGAGGGCGAGATCACGCAGTGGAACGTCGCGGGCGGCAACGTCTACGGCAAGCTCAAGGACGTCGACGTCGACGCCACCGTGTCCTTCTCGATCTGGTCGAGCGTCCGCACCCGGGTGCCCGCCGACCTCAAGCAGGGCGACCGGGTCGTCGCGGCCGTGAAGCCGAACTACTGGGTCAAGGGCGGCTCGCTGACGATGCAGGTCGTCGAGATGAAGCACGTCGGGCTGGGCGACCTGCTCGAACGGCTCGAGCGGCTCCGGCGCACCCTCGGCGAGGAGGGGCTGTTCGACCCGGCGCGCAAGAAGCGCCTGCCGTTCCTCCCGCACCGCATCGGCCTCATCACCGGCAAGGACTCCGACGCCGAGAAGGACGTCAAGCGCAACGCGCAGCTCCGGTGGCCGCAGGTCGAATTCCGGACCGTGCACACCGCCGTGCAGGGCGACCGCGCCGTCAGCGAGGTCACGGCCGCGATCCTCGAGCTCGACGCCGACCCGGACGTCGACGTCATCATCGTCGCGCGCGGCGGCGGGGACTTCCAGAACCTGCTCGGCTTCAGCGACGAGGGACTCGTCCGCACGGCGGCCGCCGCGAGCACGCCGATCGTCTCGGCGATCGGGCACGAGGCCGACCGGCCGATCCTCGACGAGGTCGCCGACCTCCGGGCCTCCACCCCGACGGACGCCGCGAAGCGCGTCGTGCCGGACGTGGCCGAGGAACTCGCGAACGTCCGCGCGGCCCGGGCCAGGCTCGGGCTCAGGCTGTCGCACACGCTCTCGGTGGAGGCGGACCGCATCGCGTCGCTGCGCTCCCGGCCCGCGCTCGCGTCGACCGCGTGGCTCGTCGACACCCGAGCGGAGGAAGTGGCGCGCGACCTCTCCCGGGCGCGCGAACTCCTCGACCGGCGGCTGGAGCGCTCGCACGCCGACGTCGGTCACCTCACCGCGCGGCTCCGGTCACTGTCGCCCCGTGACACCCTCCGGCGCGGCTACGCGATCGTGCAGACGGCGGACGGCGGGGTCGTGCGCGGGTCCGAGGACCTGTCCGGCGCGACGCCGGTGCACGTGACGCTCGGTGCCGGGACGGCGACGGGGACGCTGGAGCCGGACGGGCCGGGCCCGGACGGGGTCTGACGGGCTCGGCCTGCGTCCGACCGGGTCCGACCGGGCGGACGCCACGTCGGTGGGCCCTCGGTAGGATCGGGGTGTGTCATCCCAGCAGGAACCCGACCAGGCCGACGTCCAGTCGCTGAGCTACGAGGCCGCGCGCGACGAACTCGTGCGCGTCGTCGCCGAGCTCGAGCAGGGCTCGGCCACGCTCGAACGGTCGCTCTCGCTGTGGGAGCGGGGTGAGTCCCTCGCCGCCCGGTGCGAGGAGTGGCTCGTCGGCGCACGCGCGCGTCTCGACGCCGCCCGCGCAGCCTCGGAGTCCGAGGACGGCGCCGCACGATGACCGACCCCGACGGCCGCCCGATCGTCGCCGAGCTCGGTCGCCCCGAGACGGCGGAGGAGACCTGGGCACGGAAGGACGCCGCACGCACCGCGCGCCGGCAGCACCAGACGGCGTTCAACCTCGTCATCGCGCTCATCGCGTCGCTCGGCATCGTCCTGTTCCTCGTCGCCGTGGTCGTCCGCCCGAGCACGACGGTGGTGGACCGCCAGGTCGACTACCGGCAGGTCGCGTCCCAAGCGAAGGTGCCGGGCGTGACGCTCGCCGCGCCGGTGCTGCCCGACTCGTACTCGTCCAACCGCGCGGACTACCAGGACAAGACCAGCGACGGCGTCAGCGTCTGGACCGTCGGACTCATCACGCCGGACAAGCAGTACATCGGGCTGCAGCAGGGCATCAGGGCGAACGAGACCTGGGTGTCGAACCAGCTCGACCAGCGCGCGGCCACCGGCTCCCGCACGATCGCCGGGACGAAGTGGACCGTGTACGACCGGCGTGCCGAGGGCGACGCCGCGGGCAACCACGCGTACTCACTCGTCTCGACGTTCGGCACCAGCACCATCGTCCTCTCCGGGACCGCCGACCAGTCGTCCTTCCGCACCGTCGCGACCGCCGTCAGCAAGCAGCTCGCGAGCTGACGGACCCGACCGCGAGTCCACCTGAAGCCCACCCGAAGACCCGTCACGCAGCACCCGAGGAGTCCCATGCCCGACCGCGCCGCCGCCACCCCGTCCGACGCCCTCCGCCTCCTGGTCGAGGGCAACGCCCGCTTCGCCGCGGACAAGCGCCGCACCGGCCGGATCGACCCGGACCGTCGCTCGGAGCTCGCCGGGTCCCAGGCGCCGTTCGCCACGGTCCTCGGCTGCTCGGACTCCCGCGTGCCGTTCGAGCACGTCTTCGACGCGGGCATCGGCGACCTGTTCGCCATCCGCAACGCCGGGCAGATCGTCGACGACGTCGTGCTGGGCTCGATCGAGTTCGCGGTCGTCGCGCTCGGCACCCCGCTCGTGGTCGTCCTGCGGCACACCAAGTGCGGAGCCGTCGCCGCGGCCCGGTCGGGCGAGCCCGTGCCCGCGCCGCACCTGCAGGCACTCGTCGACGCCATCGCGCCGAGCGTCGAGCGGGTGCGCACCACCGACGCCGACGTGCCGCAGGAGTCGGTCGGCGCCGCACACCTCGAGGCCACGCTCCGCCAGGTGCTCGACCGTTCCGGCGCGGTGTCGGACGCGATCGCCGAGGGTAGATTGGCCGTCGTCGGGGCGACCTACGACCTCACCACGGGCGAGGTCGCCATCGACACCGTCGTCGGCCAGGCCTGACCGGCCGGCACGACGCCTGCCCCGGACACCACCGGGGCACCACACCAGCCGGCGCGACCGCGGCCGGCGAGCACCCCAGGAAGGACCACGACGACGTGACCGACACCACCCCGACCACCGTGACCGACAGCGACGGCGACTACCGCATCGAACACGACACCATGGGCGAGGTCCGGGTGCCGAGGTCGGCGCTCTACCGTGCGCAGACGCAGCGAGCCGTGGAGAACTTCCCGATCTCGGGCAGCGGCCTCGAGTCGGCGCAGATCGTCGCCCTCGCGCGGATCAAGCGGGCCGCGGCGATCGTCAACGGGGAGCTCGGCATCGTCGACCCGGCCCTGGCCGACGCCATCGCCACGGCCGCCGACGCGATCATCGGCGGGGCGCACCACGACCAGTTCCCGGTGGACGTCTACCAGACGGGCAGCGGCACGTCGTCGAACATGAACATGAACGAGGTCCTGGCGACCCTGGCGACCGAGATCGCCGGCACGCCGGTGCACCCCAACGACCACGTCAACGCCTCGCAGTCCTCGAACGACGTCTTCCCGACGTCGGTGCACGTCGCCGTCACCGAGGCGCTGATCCGCACGCTCGTCCCCGCCCTGGAGCACCTCGCCGAGTCGCTCGAGGCGAAGGCGAGCCTCTGGGCCGACGCCGTGAAGTCGGGCCGCACCCACCTCATGGACGCCACTCCGGTCACCCTCGGCCAGGAGTTCGGCGGCTACGCGCGCCAGGTCCGGCTCGGCATCGAGCGGGTGAACGCCACGCTCCCCCGCGTGGCCGAGGTCCCGCTCGGCGGCACCGCGGTCGGCACGGGCATCAACACCCCGAAGGGCTTCCCGCAGCAGGTGATCGCCCGGCTCGCGAGCGACACCGGCCTGCCGATCACCGAGGCGCTCGACCACTTCGAGGCCCAGGGCGCGCGTGACGCCCTGGTCGAGGCATCGGGGGCACTGAAGGTCATCGCGGTGAGCCTGACGAAGATCAACAACGACCTCCGCTGGATGGGCTCGGGGCCGAACACCGGGCTCGGCGAACTGCACATCCCGGACCTGCAGCCGGGGTCGTCGATCATGCCGGGCAAGGTCAACCCGGTCATCCCCGAGGCCACCCTGATGGTCGCCGCCCGGGTGATCGGCAACGACGCGACGATCGCCTGGGCCGGGGCGTCCGGTGCGTTCGAGCTCAACGTCGCCATCCCGGTGATGGGCACGGCGCTCCTGGAGTCGATCCGGCTGCTCGCGAACAGCTCGCGCGTGCTCGCCGACAAGACGATCGACGGCCTGCAGGCGAACCTCGACCGTGCCCGGGCCTTCGCGGAGTCGTCGCCGTCGATCGTGACGCCGCTCAACCGCGTCATCGGGTACGAAGCCGCCGCCAAGGTCGCGAAGTTCGCGGTGGCCGAGGGTGTGACCGTGCGCGAGGCCGTGATCGCCCTCGGGCACGTCGAGCGCGGCGAGGTCACCGAGGAGCAGCTCGACAGCGCCCTCGACGTCCTGAGCATGACGCACCCGAACTGAGTCGCGCCGGCGTCCCGGCGCACCCGCCTCGGTCGCGCCGGCGTCCCGGCGCACAACGCAAGTCACCCCGAACCGCGGCGTTCCACGGTTCGGGGTGACTTTGGTTGTGCGGGGCGCCCGACGCCGGCGCGGGCCTACACGCCGCCGCCGCCCGCTACACGAGGTCCGGCGAGTCCAGCATCTCCGTCACGAGTGCCGCGATCGCCGACCGCTCCGAGCGCGTCAGCGTCACGTGCGCGAACAGCGGGTGCCCCTTGAGCCGCTCGATCACCGACGCGACGCCGTCGTGCCGACCGACCCGGAGGTTGTCCCGCTGCGCCACGTCGTGGGTGAGCACGACGCGGGAGTTCTGCCCGATCCGGGAGAGCATCGTGAGCAGGACGTTGCGTTCGAGGGACTGCGCCTCGTCGACGATCACGAACGCGTCGTGCAGGGAGCGCCCGCGGATGTGCGTGAGCGGGAGCACCTCGAGCATGCCCCGCTCGACGACCTCGTCGAGGACGTTGTCGGACACCAGCGCGCCGAGGGTGTCGTAGACCGCCTGGGCCCACGGGTTCATCTTCTCGGACGCGTCGCCCGGCAGGTACCCGAGTTCCTGGCCGCCGACCGCGTAGAGCGGCCGGAAGACCATGATCTTCTTGTGCTGCTGCCGTTCGAGCACGGCCTCGAGCCCGGCGCAGAGCGCGAGCGCCGACTTGCCCGTCCCGGCGCTGCCGCCGAGGGACACGATGCCGATCTCGGGGTCGAGCAGTGCGTCGATGGCCAGCCGCTGCTCGGCCGACCGACCGCGGAGGCCGAAGACCTCGCGGTCGCCCCGGACGAGGGCGACGGAACCGCCGGGGATCACCCGGCCGAGGGCCGAGCCGCGCTCCGAGTGGATGACGACCCCGGTGTTCACCGGCACGCCCTCGAGCGATGCCGTCCGGATCTCCTCCTGCTCGTACAGGTCGGCCATCTGCTCGCCGGACACCTGCAGGTCGGTGACCCCGGTGTACCCGCTGTCGACGGCGAGTTCGGCGCGGTACTCCTCCGCCGCCATCCCGATCGACGATGCCTTGACGCGCAGGGGCAGGTCCTTCGAGACCACGACGACGTCGAGCCCGTCGTTCTTGAGGTTCGACGCCACCGCGAGGATGCGCGAGTCGTTGTCGCCGAGCTGCAGCCCGGACGGCAGGACGGACTGGTTGGAGTGGTTCAGCTCGACCCGGAACGACCCGCCCTCGCCGATCGCGATCGGGAAGTCGAGCCGTTCGTGTTCGATCCGCAGTTCGTCGAGGAGCCGGAGCGCCTGCCGGGCGAAGTACCCGATCTCCGGGTCGTTGCGCTTGGACTCCAGTTCACTGACGACGACGACGGGCAGGACGACCGCGTGCTCGGCGAAGCGGAACAACGCCCGCGGATCGCTGAGGAGCACCGAGGTGTCGAGCACGTACGTGCGCTGGGCGACCGATGTGGACGAGTCCGCGGTGTGCTGCTGCTGGGTTCCGCGAGAGACGTTCTGAGAGGTCACGACCACTCCATCCCCGGGCCGCGCTCGGCCCGGTCCATGTCCTCGAACGCGGCCGTGGAGCGGGTCCCGAAGCACCGACTGTGGCCGCTTCGATCGGGCGCGGTGCCCGATGGGGCCAAGCTACGTCCGACCCCCGACACGGCGCCAGCGACACGCGGTTCCGCGAGTTACGGTCACGTGAACAGGCGCGACCGCCCACCGGCCTGGAGGCGCATTGGCAGCCCGCCCCGCGCCTCCCGTCCGACGCGGCGCAGCCGGCCTCACCGCCCCCTCGCGAAAGCGACAGAGTCCTGCGAACCGTCGGCGCAGAAGTGTCGCTTCCGGGGGACGGACCACTCGCGTCGGGCGAGGACTGTCGCTTTCGCGGGACAGCGCGCGAGCGCGCGGCGCGCGCTACTGCATCGTGGCGTACGACAGGCAGGCGTCGCGGAACATGTCGAGGGTCTCGTCCGTCGTCGACGCGAACACCGACACCCGGGCGACCCCGAGCCGCGTCGTCACGGTGACGCCGTGGTTGTGGAGCGCCGCGGACAGCGCCGTGAGCCGACCCTGCGGCGGGCGGAGCACGACGATCCCGGCGCGCTCGCGCGGGTCGCGGCTGGACTCGACCGACAACCCGAACTCGTCCGCGATGTCGAAGACCCGCTCGACCCGGTCCGCCACGCGCTCCTGCACGGCGGCCACCCCGACGGCCGTCAGCCGGTCGAGCGACACTGCCATCCGGGCCTGGGCGACGGGGTCGATCCGCGTCATCTGGAAGCCGGCGGCACCCGGGCGGACCGACGGCACCTCGGTCGGCCACCCGGTCGTGCCGTGCGGGCCGGACAGCGCCGGACGCAGGCGGTTGAGGGCGCGGTCGCTGAACGCGGTGAAGCCGGTGCCCCACCCGGCGTGCAGCCACTTCTGCCCGCCGGTCGCCACGACGTCGGCGAGGTCGTACGGGGCGTCCACGACGCCGAAGCCCTGGATCGCGTCGACGATGAGGAGGCGTTCGCCGATGACCTCGCGGATGGCGGCGAGGTCGGCGAGGTAGCCGGTCTGCCAGTCGACGAGCGAGACCGCGACGGCGGTGACGTCGTCGGTCAGCCGCGACGCGATCAGGGACGGCGTCATCCAGCCCGCGCCGGACTCGATCACGACCGGCTGGACACGACCGCCGGTGGCCGAGGCGGCGCTGGCGAGGGCGAGCGGCAGCGAGGGGTACTCGTCCGCAGCCACCAGGACGCCTCCGGTCAGGCCGAACGCGGTGTGCAGCAGCCCCGGGGTGGTCGCGGTCTGCGAGACGACCTGGTCCTCGCGTCGGCCGACGAGCCGTGCGGCGACGGTGCGGACCCGGGCGTCCTGCTCGTCGAGCGTCTCCATGGCACCGAAGCGCATGTGCTCCTGGATCGTCCCGAGCACGCGCTGCTCCTCGAGGACCGCGGTCTGCACCGGGCCGAACGCGGCGTGGTCGAGGTAGCCCGGCTCCTCGGCAAAGCCTGAGGCATACTCGGAGATGTTCACGGGGGCAACCTTCCACGGGACGAAAACCCTGTGAGTCTACTGGGACGCACGCGTGCGAGCGAACCCGGTCCGGTCCACGCACCGGACGCGGCGGGGAACGCAGTGCCGGAGGACGGCCGCGCTCAGCCGCCGAGAGCCGCGCTCAGCCGCCGAACCGACGCGACCGCAGTCCGAAGTCGCGGACGGCGCGGAGGAAGTCCACCTCGCGCAGGTCCGGGTAGAACGCCTCGACGAAGTAGAACTCGCTGTGCGCGCTCTGCCACAGCATGAAGTCGGACAGCCGCTGCTCCCCCGAGGTGCGGATGACCAGGTCGGGGTCCGGCTGCCCCTGCGTGTAGAGGTGGTCGCCGATGAGCTCGGGCGTGAGGACCTCGGCCAGGGTGTCGAGCGTGCCGCCGCCCTCGCCGTGCGCCCGGACGATGCTGCGCATGGCGTCCGCGATCTCGCGGCGTCCGCCGTACCCGACGGCGAGGTTGATGTGCAGTCCGGTGTGCACGGCCGACCGCTGTTCCGCCTGCGCCAGGGCGTCGACCAGTTCCGTCGGCAGACCCTCGTTCGACCCGACGTGCTGAACCCGCCAGTCGCGGTGGTCGGCGAGCGTGCCCGCGAGGTCCGCGATGATCCCGACGAGCTGTTCGAGCTCGTCGCCGCCGCGCCCCGTGAGGTTGTCCGACGAGAGCAGGTAGAGCGTCACGACCTCGATCCCGAGGTCGTCGCACCAGGTCAGGAACTCGGGGATCTTGGCCGCCCCGGCTCGGTGCCCGTGCGCCGCGGACTCGAGCCCGAGCTGCTTCGCCCACCGCCGGTTGCCGTCGACGATCATGGCGACGTGCTTGGGCTTCGCCGCCCCCTCGATCTGACGACGGATCCGGCTCTGGTAGGCGCGGTAGAGGATCCCTCGTCCTGCCCATCCCACCGTGCCGGTCACAGAACGAACATAGTGCACCGCACCTCGGAGCGAGCCGCGTCACGGGGGTGTTCGGCGTTCGTTCGGCATCTGCCCCTACGGTCGGACCATGCAGGCCGAGAACGACACCGGGACCCTCCCGCACGTCCCCTTCACCGACGAGGCGAGCAGCGCACCCGTCGCCGCCGAGACCCGGCCGGCCTGGCGCGGGTGGATCCACCTCGTCGCCTTCCCGTTCGCCATCGCGATGGGCATCGTGCTCATCGTCCTCGCCGGCTCCCCCGCCGCGAAGGTCGGCAGTGCGGTCTTCATGGCGACGTCGCTCGCGATGTTCGGCGTCTCGGCCACGTACCACCGCTTCCCGTGGGGGCCGACGGTCAAGGCCGTGCTGAAGCGCATCGACCACACGAACATCCTGCTGCTCATCGCCGGGACGTACACACCCGTGGCGATCTGCGCCCTGCCGCACACGCTGATGGTCGTGGTGCTCTGGGTGATGTGGTCCGGCGCGGCGCTCGGCATCGCCTTCCGGGTGCTCTGGATCGGGGCGCCCCGGTGGCTGTACGTGCCGATCTACCTGGTCCTCGGCTGCGCGGCGCTCGGACTCCTGCCGCAGTTCTTCGCCGCGAGCGTGCCGATGACGGTGCTGATCCTGTCCGGCGGCGTCGCGTACATCCTCGGCGCGCTCGTCTACGGGTTCAAACGGCCGAACCCGTCACCGACGGTGTTCGGGTTCCACGAGGTGTTCCACGCCCTCACGGTCGTCGCGTTCGGCGCGCAGTGGGTCGGCGTGCTCCTCGTGGCGCTGCACCCCGTGCGCTGAGCTCCCCCGTTCCTTCCCAGAACGGTCGCGATGCCAGGTGGATCCGGGCGTACTCGGTCGTTCCTCCCGACCAGGTACGCCCGATTCCACCAGGTACGCCCGATTCCACCAGGTACGGCCCGATCCCGCCAGGCACGCCCGGTCCAGGCGCGGGGCGCGTCAGCCGCGCTCGGTGTCGTCCCCGACGTCGGCCCGGCCGTCCTCGGCCGCACGGCGCTCCGGCTCGTCGGTCACGGCACCGTCGCGGAGCTCGCGGCCATCGGCCGTCGTGCCGGCCTCGGCCTCGAGCCGCTCCCGGATCTCGGCGCGGTAACGGGTCCGACGGATCCGCCGGGTCATGTCGATGACGAGCAGGATCGTCACGACGGCGACGACCGCGATGGCGATGAAGCCCGCGACGCCCGGGGTGACGTCCACGTCGGGGACGGTCGAGGTCGGGCTCGGGCTGGGGGTGGCGGCGAGTGCGGCCAGCATGGTGCTCACGCGGTGGTGTCCTTGTCGGCAGGGATCCCCTCGAACAGGTCGGACTCGGGGAGCTCGGTGGGCACGCGTGCCTCCACGAGCTGGTAGTCCTCGGTCGGCCACACCGTCGCGAGGAGGTCGTTCGGCCAGTAGAAGAAGGCGCTGTCCGGCGGCACCTGGCTCGCGTGCGCCCGGAGTGCGGCGTCGCGCGCGTCGAAGTACTCGTGCACGTCGACGTGGGTGGTGGCGAGGTCGGGTCGGTCCGCGAACCGTTCGACCCACTCGCGGAGCTGCTCGACCGCGGGGCTGCCCGGCTCGCGTTCCTGCAGCGCCTCGAAGACCGTCCGGAACCGGCGGGGGTTCATGGTGCGCTCGTAGTACAGCTTCGACACCGACCAGGCCGGTCCGGCGTCCGGGTACTTCGTCGGGTCGGCCGCGTCGCGGTAGGCGGCGACGGAGACCTCGTGCGTGCGGATGTGGTCGGGGTGCGGGTAGCCGCCGTTCTCGTCGTAGGTGACGAGCACGTGCGGCCGGAAGCGGCGGACCACGCGGACGAGCGCCTCGGTCGAGTACTCGAGCGGCACCGTGGAGAACGTCCCGGGTCGCACGGTCTCGCCCTTGTCGGCGTCCGGCAGCCCGGAGTCGTGGTAACCGAGCCAGAGGTGGTCGATGCCGAGCGCGGCCTGCGCGGCGGCCATCTCGGTCCGGCGGTACCCGGCCATGTCCCGGTGCGCGCGACTGGTGGCGGGCTCGCCGAGCTGCTCGTTGAGGATGTCCCCCGCTTCGCCGCCCGTGCAGGAGACGACGAGCACCTGGTTCCCCTCGGCCGCGTACTTCGCCGCGGTCGCCGCTCCCTTGCTCGACTCGTCGTCGGGGTGGGCGTGGACGGCCATCAGGCGGTACGGCACGTGGGGGTTCCTCACTGGTCGTGCGGCGGACGCGGGCAGCGCACAGCGACACGTGAACTACCCTGGGATCAGGATAATCACCCCGGGAGCCCCGAACTGTCCGAACCGCAGCACCCACCGGCACCTCAGCCGTCCGCCAGCGCCACCGCGACGCTGGACGACCGCTACGGCCGCACCCCCGGACGCGCACGTCGCGCGCGCCTGCTCGGGATCGTCGCCGCCGCCGCGGTCGCCCTGGTGTTCGTCGTCTGGGTGATCTGGGCGGGTCCCGGACAGACGAGCCACGGCCTCGACACCGACGACGTCGGCTACCAGGTGGTCTCCGACCACGAGACCGTCGTCCACACCCAGATCTCGGTCGACCCCGGGACCGCCGCGAAGTGCGCCGTGCAGGTGCTCGACAAGTCGTACACGATCGTCGGCTGGAAGGAGATCCGGGTCCCCGCCGCCGAGCAGCGCACCCGGAGCGTCACCACGCCCGTGCAGACCGTGACCCGTGGTGTGACCGGCTTGATCCACGACTGCTGGGTTCCCTAGACTGCTGTGATTCGCGGACAAGACCGGCCACACCGGCCGGTCTTGTTCTTTGCTGAAGGGAATCACGATGAGCAACGACACGCAGGTCACCTGGCTGACCCAGGAGGCGCACGACCGGCTGAAGGCCGAGCTCGAGACGCTTTCCGGTGCAGGTCGTCAGGAGATCGCGAACCGCATCGAGGCCGCTCGCGAGGAGGGCGACCTCAAGGAGAACGGCGGGTACCACGCCGCGAAGGACGAGCAGGGCAAGATCGAGGCCCGCATCCGCCAGCTGACCGAGCTCCTGAAGAACGCCACCGTGGGCGAAGCCGAGTTCGACGGCACCGTCGAGCCGGGCACCGTCGTGACCGCGATCATCGCCGGCGACGAGTCGACGTTCCTCGTCGGCAACCGCGAGATCGTCGGCGAGGGCTCCGACCTCACCGTCTACAGCCCGGTCAGTCCGGTCGGCGCGGCCATCGTCGGCCTCCGGCCCGGCGCCAAGACCACGTACACCGCACCGAACGGCAAGGAGATCGCCGTCGAGGTGACGAACGTCGAGCGCTACGTCCCGTAGGGACGCAGGCCCTGCGGGTGACCGCAGACGGACTGGAGGCGCGGTGCCAGCTGGCACCGCGCCTCCAGTCCGTTCCGGGGTCGGGGATCAGTGCTCCAGCAGCTCCGGACGGAAGCCCACCTCGCGCAGCCGGTGGATGACCTCCTGCGCGTGCTCCGGGCCGCGCGCCTCGATCGACAGGTCGAGCGCGACCTCGTTGATCACGAGCCCCTGCCCGTGCCGGGTGTGCAGCACCTCGACGACGTTCGCGCCGGCGTCCGAGATGACCTGCGAGACGCGGGCGAGCTGCCCCGGACGGTCCGGCAGCATGATCCGGATCCCGATGTACCGCGACGCGGCGACGAGTCCGCGGGTGATGATCCGCTCCATCATGAGCGGGTCGATGTTCCCGCCGCTGAGCAGGACGACGGTGCGACCGGTGTCGCGGACGGCCCCGGACATGATCGCCGCGACGCCCACCGCGCCGGCGGGCTCCACGACCAGCTTGGCGCGCTCGAGCAGCACCAGCAGGGCTCGGGCGACGTCGTCGTCGGAGACCGTGACGATGTCGTCGACCAGGTCGCGGATGATCGGGAAGTTCAGGTCGCCCGGGCGCGCGACCGCGATGCCGTCCGCGATGGTCGGCTTCGTGGAGACGGTGACGGGCTCCCCCGCCTCGAGCGAGCTCGGGTAGGCGGCGGCGTTCTCGGCCTGCACGCCGATCACGCGGATCGGACGTCCGAGCCGGCCGGCGACGCCCTTCACGGCGAGCGCGATCCCGGCGATGACCCCGCCGCCGCCGATCGGCACGATGACGGTGTCGGCGTCGGGCACCTGGTCGAGGATCTCGAGCCCGAGGGTGCCCTGGCCGGCGATCACGGCGGGGTGGTCGAACGGCGGGATGAAGACCGCGCCCGTCCGGACCGCGAAGTCCTTCGCGGCGCTCAGGGCCTCCTCCACGGAGTGGCCGCGGAGGACCACCTCGGCGCCGTAGTGCCGTGTGGCCTGCAGCTTCGGGAGGGCGACGCCGACGGGCGTGAAGATCGTGGCCGGGATGCCGAGCTCGCGGGCCGCGAGGGCGACCCCCTGCGCGTGGTTGCCGGCACTCGCCGCGACGACCCCGGCCGCGCGCTGCTCGGGCGTCAGGGTCGACAGGCGGTTGTACGCCCCGCGGACCTTGTACGCCCCGGTGCGCTGCAGGTTCTCGCACTTGAGGTGCACCGGCGAGCCGAGCACCTCGGCGAGGAACTGCGACGTCTCCATCGGCGTGACCCGAGCGACCCCGGCGATCGTCTCGCGCGCTCGCTCGATGTCGTCGAGGGTGGGGATCAGCGGCGTCGTGGTGTCGGTCACGGTCCCATCATCGTCGGTCGGGACCCCTCCTGACGAACGCGTGACGTCAGGTGGAGCTGGCGGTGCCCTCGGCCGCGGTCGGTTCCGGCTTGCTGCCGGGCGCCGGGACGGGGTCGCCGATCTTGTGCCGACGCCCGCGCCGGAGCTGCAGCTGCCCGTGCTGCCCGCGCTTCGGGGTCGCCTCGAGCACGTGTTCGGAGTCGAGACCGCGCCAGCGGCCGCTCGCGATCGTCATCACCATCGTGTTCACCGTGGCGATCAGCGGCACCGCGAAGAACGCGCCGGCGATGCCCGCCAGCCCGGAGGCCGCGGTGACCCCGAGGACCACCGCGAGCGGGTGCACCTTGACCGCGTTGCCCATGACGAGCGGCTGGAGGATGTGCCCCTCGATCTGCTGGACGAGCAGCACGACCGCGAGGACGAGCACGGCGGCGAGCGGCCCGTTGAAGATCAGGGCGACGAAGACGGCCAGGAAGCCGGTGACGATCGCACCGACCACCGGGATGAACGCGCCGAGGAACACGAACGCGGCGATCGGGATGACGAGCGGCATGCCACCGAAGAACAGTCCGACGATGAACGCGCCGAGGCCGATGCCGACCGCGTCGACGAAGGCCACGAAGATCTGCACGCGGATGAAGCTCGTGAGCGTGATCCAGCCCGCGACCCCGGCGCCGTCGACGGTGGCCCGTGCCTTCTTCGGGAAGAGCCGCACCGCCCACCGCCACACGTTCTTGCCGTCGATGAGCAGGAAGATCGTGGTGAACAGGATGATGAAGAGGGCCTCGAAGACGTGCGTCGCCCCGGACCCGGCGCTCGCGACGCCGGAGAGGATCGAGCCGGAGTTCTCCTGCAGCCACTTCGTGCCGTCGTTCAGCCAGTTGTTGACGTCGTTCTGGGTGATCCCGAGGCCGGAGTTGAGGACGAGGTCCTTGATGTTCGCGTACTGCTCGACGGTGCGGTCACGGAGCGACGGGTACGACGCGATGATCTGGTCGACGACGAGCCAGACGAGCGCCCCGATCGCAGCGAGCCCACCGAGCAGGCTGATCACGACCGCGAGCCACTTCGGCACGTGGTGCCGCTGCAGCCAGTTCGAGATCGGCACGAGCAGCGCGGACACGACGATGCCGACGAGGAACGGGATGAGGATCTGACTGAACACCGTCATCAGCCAGATGAAGACCGCGATCACCCCGATGACGACGAGGATCCGCCACGACCACGCCCCCGCGATCCGCATGCCCGTCGGGACCGAGTCCTCGACGACGGGGTCCGGATGCGTCGGTTGCTGCTTTCTGCCCCATGCCATCCCTGGAGTGTAGCGACGTGCAGACCGACAGGTACCAGATACGGCATACATCGGGGTACGGGTGCTGTCGGCGGCACTCGGTACGGTCGTCCCATGGTCAGGACCACGCTCTCCGCCGCCGAGGCCCGCCGTGTCGCACTGGCAGCCCAGGGGTTCGGCCAGCCGCCAGAGGATGCGGTCTCGACCCGGGCGCTCAACGCCGGCTTCGCCCGACTGGGCCTGCTGCAGATCGACTCCGTCAACGTCTTCGAGCGCAGCCACTACCTCCCGCTGTTCGCCCGGCTCGGTGCATACGACCGTGCGACGCTCGACCGCCTGACGATGGCGAAGCGCGGACCGTACGCCGAGTACTGGGCGCACGAGGCCGCGTTCATCGACCGCACGGACCTGCCGCTCTTCCGGTGGCGGATGGATGCCCTGCGCGACAAGGACTCCCGCCCGGCGCACGTCGCGTCGGTGACCAGGACCGAGGGGGTCCGGCGCGAGCTGCAGGCGCTGCTGCGTGCGGAGGGGCCGATGCGGGCGAGCGCCGTGGAGCACGAGTCGAACGTCCGGCGCGGGCCGTGGTGGGGCTGGAGCGACGTCAAGCTCGGCCTCGAGCTGATGTTCCGCTGGGGTGACGTCGTGAGCGCCGGCCGGTCCGGGTTCGAGCGGGTCTACGCCCTGCCGGAGCAGGTGCTGCCCGCCGGCACCCTCGAGACGGCGCCCGCGCGATCGGACGCGATCCGCGAGCTCGTGCGCCGCTCGGCCCGGGCGCTCGGCGTCGGGACCCGCGCGGACGTCGCGGACTACTTCCGGCTCCGCTCGGACGACACGGCCGCGGCGATCGCCGACCTGGTGGACGCCGGGGAGCTCGTCCCGGTCGACGTCCAGGGCTGGGGCGAGCGCGCCTGGATGTACGCCGACGCACGGGTGCCGCGGCGGATGACGGCCGACGCGGTGCTCAGCCCGTTCGACCCGGTGGTCTGGTTCCGGCGCCGTGCCGAGCGGATGTACGGCTTCCACTACCGGATCGAGATCTACACACCGGCGCCGAAGCGCGTGTTCGGCTACTACGTGCTGCCCGTGCTGCAGGACGACCGGCTCGTCGGGCGCATCGACCTGAAGAGCGACCGGCAGCGTGGGGTGCTCCGCGTCCGGACCGCGTGGCAGGAGCCCGGCGAACGGCTCGACGCCGATCGGCTCGCCGAGACCCTCCGGCGGACGGCGGCCTGGCAGGGGCTCGACGGGGTGGAGGTCACCGACCGCGGGACCGCGGCCGCTGCGGTCGCGGGAGCGCTCGGGGTCGCGCTGGTGCCGCACCTGGCGGCCGACGACGCCGAGGCGACGGCCGCCCTGGAGCCGGCCGTCTGACGGACGGGAGGCACAGTGCGGGCCCGCCCCGTGCCTCCCGTCCGCAGGATCAGAAGCGGTCGAGGCTGCCGCGCAGCCGCGCGATGCGGTCCGGCAGCGGCGGGTGCGTCGAGAACAGTCGGTCCATCACGCCCGGACGCATCGGGTCGGCGATCCAGAGGTGGGCCATCGACGAGTTCTGCGTCCGCATCGGTCGTCCGTACGCGCCGAGCTTCTCGAGCGCGCGGGCCAGCCCCTCGGGGTGCCGCGTCGTCATCGCGCCGGTCGCGTCGGCCAGGTACTCACGCTGGCGGGACACCGCGGCCTGCACCCCGGCGGCGGCGATCGGCGCGACGATCACCGCGACGATGCCGGCGATGAGCAGGATCGGGTTGCCGCCGCCGTTGTCGTTGTTCCGGTTCCGACCACCGGACAGCCCACTGAAGATCGAGATCCGCAGGAGCACGTCGGCGATGAGGCCGACCGCGACGACGAGCCCGAACACCATCGTGGACACGCGGATGTCGTAGTTCCGGACGTGGCCGAGCTCGTGCGCCATCACGCCCTGCAGCTCCTGGTCGTCCATGATCGCGAGCAGTCCGGTGGTCGCCGCGACGATCGCGTGGTCCGGGTCGCGGCCGGTGGCGAACGCGTTCGGTGACGGGTCGTCGATGACGAACACGCGGGGCATCGGCATGCCGGTCGTGATCGCGAGGTTCTCGACCGTCCGCCACAGTCGCGGCTCGGTGGTCCGGTCGATCTCGATGCCGCCCGCGATCGCCGTGGCCTGCCGCGCCGCCAGGAAGTACTGCAGCACGGCGTAGTCCAGCGCCACGGCGAGCACGATCAGGCCGATCGACACGTTGCCGGCGAGGTACCCGCCCAGGAACCCGAGCGCGCCGGTGATCAGCAGGAACACCAGGACGATGAGGACGGTGTTGCGCTTGTTCCGCGCGATCGCGCTGTACACGTCAGGCCGACGCCGGAGGGATCAGAACTGGACGCGCGGGGGTTCCGCGATGGCCGCGGGTTCGGCGGTCTCGAAGAAGGACGCCTCGGTGAAGCCACGGCTCTTCGCGAACGAGGAGTTCGGGAAGACCCGGATCTTCGTGTTCAGCTCCCGCACGCCGCCGTTGTAGAAGCGGCGGGCGGACTGGATCTTGTCCTCGGTGTCGACGAGCTCGGACTGCAGCTGCAGGAAGTTCTGGCTCGACTGGAGCTGGGGGTACCCCTCGGCCACCGCGAACACGCTCTTGAGGGCCTTCTGCATGTGCCCTTCGGCCGCCGAGGCGGTGGAGGCGTCCCCCGCGCTGAGCGTCTCGGAGCGGGCCTTCGTGACGTCGTCGAAGACGGCCTTCTCGTGCGTGGCGTAGCCCTTGACCGTCTCGACGATCGTCGGGATGAGGTCCGCGCGCCGCTTCAGCTGCACGGAGATGTCGCTCCAGGCCTCGTCGACGCGCACCTTGAGGGTGACGAGCGAGTTGTACGTGACCCAGAGGTAGATCCCGATGATCACGAGGAGGACCACCACCACTCCGACGACGATCAGCGTCGTGATGAGTCCGGTGTCCATGAGGGCGTACTCCTTTGCGCGTCGGGATCCGCGGTGCTTCGGGGCCGCAGAACGGCCGGGACCGATTGTACCGAGCAGTCGGGTGTGCTCCGGCGCGGGGCCGCTGTTCACGGCCGATTCCCGAGTCGCACACACCCCGCGTTCGGTCTCGACGGCGTGTCGGCCGGACGGCGGACATCATCCCTTCGTCGTATTGACCGCAGGCGCTCGATCACGTGGGATGGGTTCGGATGAACACGCGGCGGGAGAACGTGGACGGACGGGTGGTCGGGGGCGACCGCCCCGTCCGGCGAACCCGGTTCCTGGTGGCGGCGGCCGGGGCGACCGCCCTCCTCGCCGCACTGCTCGCGGTCACGCTCGTGCCGTCGGTCGCCAGGGCCGCGAGCGACGCCGGAGCCGGACCGGCCCCGGCCCCGGCCTCCGGATCCGCACTGTCGGGAGCCCAAGCGTCCGGAGCCGCACTGTCGGGAGCCCAGTCGTCCGGAGCCGCACTGTCGGGAGCCCAGTCGTCCGGAGCCGCACTGTCGGGAGCCCAGTCGTCCGGAGCCGCACGCAGCGCGGCGACGCCGGAGCCGACGACCACCCCCGCGCCCCAGAACGACCTCCGGCCGGGGACGCCGACGTCACCACCGGCCGACCGCCCCGTCCACCCGACGATCGCCGACCCCGGCGACATCACGAGCGGGACCACGCGCTTCCACGGCACCGGGACCGCCGGGCACACCGTGCGGGTGACCGGCCCGGCCTCGACCGGCTGCTCCGCGACCGTGCGCGCGGACGGGTCGTGGTCGTGCATCGCCGCCGTCCGCTCCGGTCCCCAGCAGGTGTTCACGGTCCAGGACCGGACGACCACGTCCCTCGGCTCGGCGAGCGCCCCGGCCTCCGACGTCATCGTCCCGCCGACGATCACGACGGCCCGCCCGACCAGCGGTCCGGTCTCCGGCACCGGGTACCCGGGCGCGACGGTGTCGCTCGCCCTGTCCGGTTCGTCGGCCGAGCGCACGACGACCGTCGGTGGGGACGGCCACTGGACGGTCCTGCTCGGGGGCGGGGACGGCCGACCCGTCGTCACTGCGAGCCAGACCGCGAGCACGGCCGACGGCTACCGGTCGGACCTGCGGAGCGCCGCGTCGGCACCCGTCACGATCACCGTGGACCGCACCGCGCCCACCGCCCCGCGGATCACCACGCCGGCCCAGGGCGACCGCCTCGACGCGCGGTCGGCCACGGTGTCCGGCACCGGCGAACCCCGCGCCGTGCTCACGGTGTACGTCGACCGGGCCCCGGTGTGCCGCGTGGACGTGCCCGCCTCCGGACGGTGGTCCTGTTCGACCGCGGGATCGATCCTGCAGACGGGCGCGCACCGGGTGACGGCGACGCAGCAGGACGCCGCCGGCAACTTCTCGCCGTCGTCGGCCGAGGTCCGCGTCAGCGTCGTCGGCGGTTCGGCGAGCCCGACCGGGGCGTCGAGCGCTCCCGGTGCGACGGGCACGACCGGGGGCTCGGCCGGCACCCCCGGGACGGCCGTCGGCCCGGGGCACGGGTCGAGCACGAGCGGGCACGGCACCCCGGGCAGCGGACCGGCGTCGACCGGCAGCGGGACCGGCGGGAGCGGGAGCGGCGTCGCGGGTGGCCCCGGCAGCGCGGGCGGTACGACCGGGGCGGGCGGACCGGGCGTCGGCCCCGGTGCGCACGCCCGCGGGCTCGACTGGTCCGGGCCGGCCGGCGACTGGACCGCCTCGACCTCCTACGACACCACCGTCCCCACCATCCAGGCCGCGTTCTCGTGGCGGACCGTGCTCGTCGCCACGGCGGTCGCCGCCGGGTTCCTCGTGCTCGTCGCCGGCCCGCTCGCCCTGGTCGCCGGTGCGGCCCGTGGGCGGCTCCGCAACCCGTTCGCCGCCCTGCTCGGACGGAACCGGACCCACGACGAGCGGCGCCGCGGCGACGCCGTGCTGCCCACCTGGGCCTCGATCACGGTCGCGGTGCTCATCGTCGGGCTCTGCACCGTCCTCGGTGTCGGCGTCTCGCTCGAGGCACGCTACGTCCGACTGGCCGTCGCCGTCCTGCTCGGCGCCGCCGTCCTGACCACGACGATCGTCCTCGCCGCCCGGTGGGCCGCCGGGGTCGAGCGGCGGACGATCGGCTTCCGGGTGTCCCCGTGGCTGGTCCTCGCGGCGCTCGTGGCGTGCGGGCTGACCCGGTCGTTCGACCTGTCCCCGGCGGTGATCATCGGTGCGGTGCTGGTCCCCGTCGGCCGGCCCGAGCTCGACACCGCGGCGCTCCGGCTCGGCTCGGCCGTCGCCTCCGGTGCCCGGAGCGCGACGTGGCGCTCGGTCGCGCTGCTCGTCGTCGCGACCGCCGGTTGGGTGCTGCACTCGCTGACGCCCGGCACCGGCTTCTGGGGGTCGTTCGTCTCCGAGTTCGCGATCACCCTCTGCGTCGGCGGGCTCGGCGCCGTGGTCACGACGCTCCTCCCGCTCTCCGGCTCCGCGGGACACGCACTGCTCACGCAGTCCCGGGGCCGCTACGCCGCGATCGCCGCCGTCGCCGTGGCACTCGCCGCAGCCGTCTACTCCGGGCCCGCGGGCACGCATGTCTCCCCCGTCGTCCTCGTGGTCGTCGCGGTGGCGTGCACCGCGGCCGCGGTGGCGAGCCGGCTCTGGGTCGCGAAGGCCGCGAACGCCGCGGACGCCGCGGACGCCGCGGACGCCCGAGCCTGACGGGCGCACGACGCCGGACGCCGGTGTCCGGGACGTCCGACGCATCCGACGTGTCCGGGAGCCCGCCGTCCGGATACGCTGGCGAACGGTGCGCGGTGCACCACGACCGCGCCAGGGAGCGACGATGACCGAAACCCGATCCGACTACGACCCGACGCGGTTCCGCGAGGTCTTCCAGTCCAGCTACACCTACGCCAACGGCTTCGCCCGGAACGTCCACCGCTTCGCCGACCGCCCGGCCCTCCGCGACCCGGACACCGACCGGTCCTGGACCTACGCCGAGCTCGGCGCCGATGTGGACCGCGTCGCGGGCTGGCTCGTGCGGCACGGCGCGGGTCGGGGCTCCGTGGTCATGGTCGAGCTCTTCAACTCGCCCGAGTTCGCGATCCTCTACCTCGCAGCACACCGCATCGGCGCGGTGTTCTCCCCGACGAACTTCCGCCTGGCCCCGGACGAGGTCGCGTTCATCATCGAGGACTCGGCGCCCGTCGTCCTCGTGTACGACGCCGCCCGCACCGCGGACATCACCGCGGCACTCGCCAGCGCCCCGCACCACCCGGACCACGTCGTGGTGGTCGGGGCGGGCACCCGCGCCGGTGACGTGCCCTTCGCCGAGGTCCTGGCGAGCGACGCCGTCGCCGCCGACGAGCTGGCTGCCACCGAGCCGCGCAGCACCTACGACGAGACGACCCGTCTCTACACGAGCGGCACGACCGGACGTCCGAAGCCCGTGCCGCTGCCGAGCCTCGTGGAGGTGCTCAGCGCGCACGACGTGATCATGCACTTCCCCCTCAGCCCCTTCGACAAGACGCTCAACATGTCGCCGCTCTTCCACCGGGGCGGCCTGTACTCCGGCGGCCCGAACCCGGTGTTCTACGTCGGCGCCGAGCTCACCACACTCCGGCACTTCGACGCCGACCGGGTCCTGGACCTCGTCGAGTCGGAACGGCTCACCTTCCTGATCGGTGCGCCGCCGAACCTCGTGCAGCTCGCGAACGCCCAGGAGGCGAGGCCGCGCGACCTGTCGAGCCTGCACGGCATCGTGACGATGGGCGCCCCGCTCGACCGGGCCGCGGCGCTGCGCTACCAGGAGCTCCTGTCGCCGCGGATCTTCAACGGCTACGGCACGACCGAGACCTTCTGGAACACTTTCCTCCGTCCCGAGGACTTCCCCGACGGCGCCGGCTCCACCGGTCGCGCGAGCACCGACGACGACGTCGCCGTGGTCCGTGTCCACGAGGACCGCCTGGCCGACCCGACCGACACCGTCGCGAAGGACGGCACCGAGATCGGCGAGTTCGCCGTCCGCACCGTGAAGTCCGGCTACTCGTACCGGAACCCGGGGCTCGAGGCGGAGAAGTTCGCGAACGGCTGGTTCTACCCCGGCGACCTCGCCACGTGGGACGAGCACGAGCGCGTGACGATCGTCGGTCGCAAGGACGACATGATCATCTCCGGCGGTGAGAACGTCCACCCGGTGCAGGTCGAGGCCGCGCTCCAGGAGCACCCGGGCGTCGCCGACTCGATCGTGGTCGGCGTCCCCGACGAGCGCTGGGGGGAGGTCGTCACGGCGTACGTCGTCCGCGCCCCGGGGCGCCTGTCCGAGGACGACGTCGCCGCGGCGGCCGAGCTCGAGGAGTGGACCGGGTCACACCCCGGTCTCGCCCGCTACAAGCGGCCGCGCAAGTACCGGTTCGTCACGGAACTGCCCTACAACGCCACCGGCAAGAAGGTGCACTACGTCGCGAAGGCGACGGCCGCGGACGACCAGGCCGCCGGCCTGCTGCTCGAGCCGTAGCGGACGGGAGGCGCGGGGCGGGCCCGCACCGTGCCTCCAGTCCGTCAGCCGGTCGCGTCCACCCCCCGGTGCGGTGCGTTCCGTGCGAACAGGCCGGGCAGCAGGCCGCCGATCTTCGTCCCGATGCACAGGCTGACGAACGTCGAGAGCGGCGTGGCCAGGGCGACCGGGTCGAACGTGGCGACGGCCACGAGCCCGACCGTGCCGGGCACGAGCAGCAGGAACGCCGGGAAGAACGACACCGTCGCGGGGATCACCGGCACGAGCCGCTCCAGCAGACGGGTCGCCACGAAGAGCAGCGCGGCCGTGGCTCCGGTCGCGACGACGCTCCCCCAGATCGGTGTGGTCCCGCTCACCAGTGCGTAGGCGGTGACCATCACGGCCACGGACACCAGCGTGAGCCGCCAGCCGGACCGGAACACCAGGCCGAGTCCGACGGCCAGCACCACCACCGCCACCCAGGACACCCAGTAGGACGGCACCGCCTCCCACCCACCCGCGTCCGTGCCGACCCCGGCGACCTCGCCGACGAGGGCCGCCGACGAGGGGTCGACGTGCAACCCGGTCAGCGCACTGCCCGCCGCGATGCCCGCCGCCATGAAGCCGAGCATGATGAGCCCCTGGACCAGGCGCGACGAGCCCGTGACGATGTCGGCCGCGGTGAGCTCGAGCAGCGCGTTCGTGATGAGCGCGCCCGGGACGAACACCGCCACCGGGGCGCACACCGCGAAGAGGGGGACGTGGTCGAACCCGGTGCCGGCGGCGACGAGGCCGACGATGGTCGTCGACACGAAGGCGGCGAGGAACGGGATGATGGCGACGGCCTCCCGGAAGCGGCGGAGCACGAGACCGATCACGCCGACGAGCGCGCCGACGCCGAGCGCGACGAGGATCGCCCACCACGGGCAGCGGAACACGACCGCCAGGCCGGCCGAGGTCAGGGCGTTGCCGAGGATCCACGGGAGCGCGGGCGGCGGGACCGTCCCGGCACGGATGGCGCGCACCCGGGCGGGGATCTCGGCGAGGGCGATCGAGCCGCTCTCCAGCCCGAGGACCAGCCGGTTGGCCCGGGCGGCCTGCCGGGAGGACAGTTCGACGCCCTCGGCGTTCACGATCGTGGCGGCACCGGTGGCGGTCTCGCTCACCATGACGAGCGCGGGCAGCACCCCGACGGCGAGCGTCGGCCCCACCCCGGCGGCGTCGCGGGCCTTCTCGAGTGCCGATCGGACGTCGGTGACCGAGCTGCCGGCGTCGAGCAGCAGGGCGCCGAGCGTCCCGAGCAGCATCCCGACGGGGACGGTCTCGCCGTCGACGACCTCGACGTGGGCCTCGGGCCGACCGAGGGCGTTCCGCAGGTTCGCGAGTGCGCTTCCGAGACTGGCCACGAGAGTCGATCGTAGTGCGGGCCGTGGCCGAGACTCGCGCTCGGCGACGGTTCTCGCGCTGCCGGCCCCGAGACGTGTCGCTCAGGCCGAGTCTCGCGTCGACGCGGGCCCGTCGGAGTACCCCCGGTGGGACTCGAACCCACAACTCGGCGATTTTAAGTCGCATGCCTCTACCGATTGGGCCACGGGGGCGGGCCGGAACAGCCTACCGACAGCGCAAGACGCAGCGAGGCGGCCACCCCGTCGGGGTGACCGCCTCGCTGTCGAGCGTGTCGCTACTTGGCGTCGGCCGAGGCCTCGGCCTTCACCGGCTCGGCGTCGTTCGAGACGTCCTTCGCGGGCTCGCCGTACGCCGGGCCGGCCGCACCGGCGGGCTTGCCCTCTTCCGGAGCGGTGGTCGGCTTCGCGGCCTCGACCGGAGCGGCGGGCGCCTCGGCAGCCGGCTTCGGACGGGACGCGAACGCCTCGAACGCGGCGCGCGGGGTCTCACGGTCGTCGAGCGACGCGATGTCGCGGCCGAGGAAGAAGCCACCCACCCAGTCGCCGATGACGCGCCACTTGCGCTCCCACGACGGCATGGCCAGGCCGTGGTAGCCACGGTGGGCACCCCAGGCGAGGAAGCCCTTCATGGCGAACTTGCCGGACTGGAACACGCCGATGCCGAGACCGAGGCCCGCGACGGCGCCGAGGTTCTCGTGCTTGTAGTCGTTCGTCGCCTCGCCGCGCATCGTGGCGACGACGTTCTTCGCCAGCTGCTTGGCCTGACGGACGGCGTGCTGGGCGTTCGGCACGCAGAAGCCGCCGACGCCACCACCGGTGAGGTCCGGGACCGCCGCGACGTCACCGCAGGCCCACGCATCGGCGATCACGCCGTTGTCGTCGACGACGCGGAGGTCGGGCTGCACGCGGATGCGTCCGCGCTGCTCGAGCGGGAAGTCGGTGCCCTTGACCATCGGGTTCGCCATGACGCCCGCGGTCCAGATGATGAGGTCGGACTCGATCTTCTCGATCGCGCCGTCGTTGGTCTTGAGCTCGCAGACGCCGCCGACCGCGGAGGCCAGCTGGGTCTCGAGGTGCACCGTGGCCCCGCGCTCGGCGAGGTTCTTCAGCACCCAGTGCGAGGTCTCGAGGGACACCTCGGGCATGATGCGGCCCATCGCCTCGACGAGGTGGAAGTGCGTGTCGTCGAAGGACAGCTGCGGGTAGCTCTTCAGCAGGTCGGTCACGAAGGAGCGGAGTTCGGCGAAGACCTCGATGCCGGCGAAGCCACCACCGACGACCACGACGGTCAGCAGACGGTCGCGCTCGGGGCCGGCGGGGAGGTTCGCAGCCTTGTGGAAGTTCGTGAGGATCTTGTCGCGGATCGCCGCGGCCTCCTCGATGGTCTTGAGGCCGATCGCCTCGTCCGCGACACCCGGGATCGGGAAGGTGCGCGAGACCGCCCCGGCGGTCATCACGATCTGGTCGTAGGACTCCTCCCACGCCGCACCCTCGGCCGGCGTGATCGTCGCCGTCTTGTTCGCGTGGTCGACCTTCGTCACCTTGGCCGTGACGACGCGCGTCTTCTTGAGGTGACGACGGTGCGCGACGATCGCGTGACGCGGCTCGATGGAGCCGGCGGCGACCTCGGGGAGGAACGGCTGGTACGTCATGTACGGCAGCGGGTCCACCATCACGACCTCGGCTTCGCCCTGGCGAAGGTGCTTCTCGAGCTTCCAGGCGGTGTAGAAGCCGGCG